>Ga0213878_10000813_pt1 | contig 11252 bp, 6 predicted proteins | sample VelepicoBEBS_R02_FD_161053 | JGI IMG/M metagenome (GOLD analysis project Ga0213878, IMG submission 161053) | Vellozia epidendroides bulk soil microbial communities from rupestrian grasslands, the National Park of Serra do Cipo, Brazil - BS_R02 | ecosystem: Environmental > Terrestrial > Soil >... | reverse complement strand
TCACGTCGAGCGAGACGCCGGCCAGCGCCTGCAGCCGTCCGTAGCTCACCGCGACGGAGCGCACCGCGAGGATCGGCGCGGCGGGCGCAAACGCGCTCATCCGGCGATTCCCATGTAGGAGGCACCGAAGCGCGGATCGGCGCGCACCTCGTGCGACGCGCCGGCGAGCACGATCGTCCCGAGCTGCATGACGTACGCGCGCGCCGCGTAGCGCAGCGCCGCATCGACGTCCTGCTCGACGACGAGCAGCGCCGTCCCGTCGCGCCGGATCCGCTCGAGCGCCTCGAGCAGGTCGTCGACCACGATCGGCGCGAGCCCCAGCGACAGCTCGTCGATCAGGAGCAGCCGCGGTCCCGCCATCAGCGCGCGCGCGATCGCGCACATCTGCTGCTCCCCGCCGCTCAGCGTGCCCACGGTTTGGCCGCGGCGCTCGCGCAGGCGCGGGAAGAGCGCGTACGCGCGCTCGGCGGCATCGGCGACCGCGCCGCGCGACCGGCGCACGTGGCCTCCGGCGACGAGGTTCTCTTCGACGCTCATCCCCGCGAAGAGCCGGCGGCCCTGTGGGACGAGCGCGATCCCGAGCCCGACCCGCTCGTGGGCGGCGCGGCCGGCGAGCTCGGTGCCGGCGAAGCACAGCGTTCCGCCGCGCACCGGAACGGTTCCGGCGATCGCGTTCATCAGCGTCGACTTGCCGGCCCCGGCGACGCCGACCAACGCGACCCATTCGCCGGCCTCGACGCAGAGGTCGACACCGTGGACGATCTCGAGCTCGCCGTATCCGGCGCGCAACGCGGTCGCCTCCAGCAGCAGGCTCATCGCGCCGCCCCGCTGCGGCGCGCGAAGAAGCGGTCGCGCACGAATGCCGAAGCGCCGCGCGGAAAGAACACCACCGCCGCGATCACGATCAGCCCGAGCACGCCGACGTCGTAGTTCAGGAAGTAGTGCTGCGTCAGCGCGACGGCGCCTTCGACGAAGAACGCAGCGACGAGCGGTCCGAGCAGCGAGGCGGTCCCGCCGAGCAGCATGATCACGAAGGCTTTCACCGAGAGCCCGAGGCTGAAGACGTCGGGCGGCTCGATATAGGTCACCGAGTACGCGTAGATCGCACCGATCAGCCCGGTCAGCGCCGCGCTGACCGCCCACAGCGTGACCTTCGTGCGCAGCGTGTCGACGCCGAGGCTCTGCGCGACGTCGTCGCCGGCGCGCAGCGCGCGGCAGGCGTAACCGAGCCGGCCGCGGTCGACCCACACCGCGGCGGCGAGCGCCACGACGAGCACCGCGAGGAACACTTCGTAGAAGAACGTCGCGATCGTCCCCGGCGTCCCCGCCGGCAACGGTAGCGAGAGCCCTTTCGCACCGCCGGCGAGTGGAAGATTCGTCACCAATTGCGCGACCGCGCCATTGAGTCCCAGCGTCCCGATCGCGAAGTAGTGCCCGCGCAGCCGGAAGAACAGCGGGCCGACGGCGACGGCGACCAGCGTGCTGAGCAGGACCGCGGCGAGGCACCCGGCGGCGAACGGCAGATGGAGATTCGCTTGGGCCACCCCGGTCGCGTACGCGCCGAGCCCGAAGAACACGACGTTCCCGAACGCCGGATAGCCGCCGTAGCCGGCGATAAGGTTCAACGCGATCGCGAACGTCCCGACCATGAAGACGTCCGCGAGCGTCGCCTGCACGAAGACCCCGGTGAAGCGCGGCAGTACGGCGAGCGCGACGGCGACCACACCGCAGACGATCGCGAGGCGCGGCAGCGAGCCGCTAGATATCCGCATAGAAGCGCCGCCCGAACAGCCCGCGCGGACGCGCGACGAGGAAGACGATCAGCAGCGCGAACGCCGCCGCGTCGCTGAAGCTCGGGAACACCGACGCCATCAGGTTCTCGGTCACGCCGAGCAGCATGCCGCCCGCGATCGCGCCGGGGACGCTGCCGAGCCCGCCCAGCACGACGACCACGAAGGCACGCGTCGTGAGGCCGTCGCCGATCACCGGCGAGAACGTCGAGACGGCGGCGACGAGCGCGCCGGCGATCCCCGCCAGCGCCGCGCCGATCCCGAACGTGACGGCGTAGATTCGCGCGGGATCGATCCCCGACAAGCGCGCCGCCTCGGGATCGAAGCTCGTCGCCTTGATCGCGATCCCCAGCCGGGTGCGCTCGAGGAAGAGCCACAACGCGAGCGTCGACAGGATCGCCACGCAGAACACCGCGAGCCGGATCAGCGGGATGCGCAGGTCACCGATCGTCAGCGCGGCGGCGGTGTACGGAACCGTGATCCCCCGGATGTCGGCCGAGAAGATCCGCAGGTTCGCGTTCACGAGCACGCGATCCAGACCGAACGTCAGGATGAGCGTCGCGAAGACCGACGCCTGCAGGACGCGGTTGATGAGGTAGCGCTGCAGCACGTAGCCGAGCGCGAAGAGCGCGACGGCCGCGACCGGAATGGTGAGGAGCGGGTCGACGCCGAGATGCGTGCAGAGCTCGTACGTCACGTACGCCCCGATGATGATCAGGCTGCCGTGCGCGAGGTCGATGATGTTCATCACCCCCCACACGATCGAGAACCCCATCGCCATCGAGGCGTAGAAGCCGCCGACCAGGATCCCGTTGACGATCGCCTGGACCGTTTGCACCGCGCGACGCGCGCTTACTTCAGCGGATAGATCGCGTGCGCCGAGCCGCGCAGCTTCGCCGGCCACACCGGGACCGGGAGGTACTGCTGCTCGTTCGTGCCGGTCGTCTTGACGTGCTGGATCTGGATGCACGCCATCGACTTGCCGGTGTTGATCCCGCCCTCGCTGAACTTGATCGGGCCGTAGAAGCTCTCGAACATGCTGGACGCGATCGTGTCGCGAACCTTCTGCGGATCGAGCGAGTTCGCTTTGCGGATCGCGTTGTAGAAGACTTCGAGCGCGGCGGCCGACTGCGGCGCGTGGTAGTCGGGGACGTAGTGATACTCCTTGTCGAACGCGGTCGCGAACTGCTCGGAGCTCAGGTTGAACCATTGGTCGTGCCAGCCCATGTTGGCGTTCCATTGGGTCGGCTCCAGCGTCCCCTCCGCGAGCGCGCCGAGCGTCCCGACGTAGCCGCGGACCGTGGGCCCGAGCAGGAAGCCGAGCATCTTCACGCCCAGCCCGCCTTCGCGGATCTGCCGGGTGATGACGATCATGTCGCCCTGATAGCCGCCGGCGAGCACCATGTCCGGCTTCTGCGCCTTGATCGCGGCGATGATGGTCGAGAAGTCCTTCGTCCCGCTCGGATACTTCTCGTTGTAGACGACCTTCATTCCGAGCGCCTCGGCCTGCTTCGCGGCCGACTCGATCCCGATGTTCGCGAACAGCGTGTCCTCGCGGACGAACGCGATCGTCTTCGGCGCGTCCTTCTGCTCCTTCGCGAGCTGCAGCATCGGCGTGGCGTACTGGTCGGCCGGGTTGAGGACGCCGAAGATGAACTTGTTGCCCTTCGCGTAGATCGTGTTGGCCGAGCCGTGCGCGTCGACCATCGGAATCTTGTACTGCTCTGCGACGGCGCTCGTCGCGTTGGTCGCGCCGCTGCCGTACGGTCCCAGCAAGAAGTTGACGTGGTCCTCGTCGAGCAGCTTTTTGGTCAGCCGGACCGCGGTCGGCGTATCGCTCCCGTCGTCGTAGTACTTGATCTCGACGGTGTACTTCTTGCCGCCGACGGTCAGCCCGCCGTGCGCGTTGATCTCCCGGACCATCCAGTCGTAGCCGTCCTTGACCAGCGTACCTTCGGAGGCGAGCCCGCCGGTGAGCGCGAGCGACGCGCCGAAGCGGATGACGTTGTCGTTGTCGGCCGCGCGGCCGGGCTGTGCGGAGAGCGGCGCGATCAGCGCGGCGGCGGCGACGGCGAGCGCCGCAAAACGGCGGATCCTTGAGAGCATCTCGATTCGGCCTCCCGGACGCGTAACGCTTGCGTATGCGAGGCGTAAAGGTAAACCGCCGCAGCGAAAGGTCCTTCCCCTGTCGATAAACCGGTCGCCTGCAGGCGCCGAACAAGAAAGAGTGTTCCGCGCACCATCGTTCGAAGACCGCATGGAGCGCTGGCTGCGGACCGAAGACCTGCCGGGGGTCGTCGAGGAGCCGGCCGGCGCGAGCGCGCCGCTTTCGTTCTCGCAGGAAGAGTCGTGGTATCAGGCCGCGCTGCAGAGAGACGACCCGACCTATCAGGAGTACGACGCGGTCCTGATCCGCGGCCCGGTGGACGCGGGCGCGATGGAGCGTGCGGTCGCGGCGCTCGCGGAGCGGCACGACGCCTTCCGCATCGTCTATCCGCTCGAGCGCGGCGGCCCGGTGATGCGCTATCTGGACGCGCCGGCGCTTCCCTTCACGTACCTCGACGCGCGCGGCGACGCCGCGGCCGACCCGCGCAGGTACGCCGAAGACTACGTGCGCCGCGCGGTGCGCGAGAGCTTCGACCTGCAGTCGGCGCCGCCCGCGCACGCGCACCTCGTCCGGGTCGGCGACGACCTCCACCTCTTCGTGATGGTGATCTTCCACATCATCAAGGACGGAACGACCGAGGGGATCCTGGCGCGCGATCTCTCGCAGCTCTACCGCTGGTTCGTCACCGGCGAGGCGCCTGAGCTGCCGGCGCTCCCGACGACGCTCGGCGAGCACGCGCGCTGGCAGCGGCGCCTCGAGCGCGCGGGCGCGTTCGACGCGAACATCGCGTACTGGGCCGAGCACCTGCGTGGCGTCGCGCCGGCCGACGTCCCCGGCGATTTCCCGCGCCCGGCGATCCTGTCCGACGCGGGCGCGCGCACCTACCGCTTCTACGCGCCGGAGAAGGTCGCGCGGCTGCGCGCGCTCGCGCACGCCGAGAACGGCTCGCTCTTCATGGCGCTCATGAGCGCGTTCGCGCTGCTGATCCATCGCTACGGCCGCGCCGGCGACGTCCCGATCGCCTTCCCGGTCCGCAATCGTTCGGACCGGCTGCGCCCGATGGTCGGGTGCTTCATCAACACGCTGATCGCGCGCGAGCGGTGCGACGACGCGCTCTCGTTCCGCGAGCACCTGCGCGCGACGCGCGAGACGCTGCTCGCCGCGTACGCGCATCAGGACGCGCCGTTCTCCCGCGTCGTGCAGCGCCTGGCGCCGCCGCGCCGGCCCGACCAGACGACGCTCGCCGCCGCGCTGCTGCTGCTGCGCAACCCGCGCGTCGAGCGGATGGAGCTGCCGGGCTGCGTCTGCGAGCGTCTCGAGATCGACGTCGGGATCGCGAAGTTCGACTTGACGCTCGAGTGCGACGAGCTGCCGCAGGGGTTGCGGATGGGTCTCGAATACCGGACGACGCTGTTCGAGCGGATCACCACGGAGCGGATGCTGGCGAACTTCGAGGCGCTGCTCGATGCGGCGGTCGCGGAGCCCGACGTGCCGTTCGGCGCGCTCGACGCGCTGGCGCCCGGCGAACGCGAGCTCGTCGCGACCTGGAGCACCGGCCCGGCGCGCGCGTACGACGCGACGCTCGTCGACGGCGTGCTGCGCGCGTGCGCGACGGCGAGCGGCGCACCGGCGGTCATCGACGGCGATCGCACGCTGACGTACGGCGAGCTGTGCGACGCGGCGCGCCGTACCGCGCAGGCGCTGACGGCCGGCGGGCGGCGCCCGCGAACGGTGGCCGTCTACGGCGGCCGTTCGCTGGAGCGGGTCGTCGCGACGCTGGGCGCGCTCTTCGCCGGCGCCGCGTTCTTGCCGATCGACGATGCCTATCCGCCGGAACGCGTGCGGTTCATGCTCGACGACGGCGCCGCCGAAGCGGTCCTCGTCGCGCGTGCCGACGCGACGGTGCACGACTGGCCGGTGCCGGCGATCGCGGTCGACGATCTCCCGCCATTGCAACCGGCGGAAGCACCGGCCGGCACGCCGGCGCCCGAGGACCACCCGGCGTACGTGATCTATACGTCGGGCTCGACCGGCCGGCCGAACGGCGCCGTGGTTCCGCACCGCGCCGTCGCGAACTATATCGGCGCGGTCCGCGCCGCGTGCGAGCTGGGCGCGGGCGATCGCGTCCTGCAATTGACCTCGCCGAGCTTCGACATCAGCATCGAGGAGATGTTCGGCGCGCTGTGCTCGGGCGCGACGCTCGCGATCTCCGCCGCCGGCGTCGCCAACACGGTGTCGACCCTGCTCGGCGAGTGCGCGCGCCTGCACGTCTCGGTCCTCGATCTGCCGACGGCGTACTTCAACGAGATCGCGGCCGCGCTGGAGAGCGGTTCGGCAGCGCTCCCCAGCTCGATTCGCGCGGTGATCGTCGGCGGCGAGCTGCTGACCCGCGAACGCGCGGCCGCATTTCTCGCCGCCGCGCCCGGCGTGCGGCTGTTCAACGGATACGGTCCGACCGAGGCGGCGATCGCGGTGACGTTCGCGGAGGTGACGCGCGAGCAGGTCGCGCGCGACGTACCGTTGGCCCTCGGCGCGCCGGTTCCGAACGTGCGCGTCTCGCTGGTCGGTGAGACGCTGCGTCCGGTGCCGATCGGCGCGGCGGGCCAGATCGCGATCGGCGGCATCGCGCTGGCCGACGGCTACCGCGCGCGACCCGAGCTCGACGCCCGGCGGTTCGTGCGCGATCCTGCGAACGGCGAGCGGCTGTACCTGACCGGCGACCTAGGCCGCTTCGCGCCCGACGGCGGGCTGCGGTTCTTGGGCCGTTCCGACGATCAGACGAAGGTCAACGGCTACCGCTTGGAGCCCGCGGAGGTCGAAGCGCTGCTCCTCGCGCACCCCGACGTTCGCGACGCCGCGGTGCTCCTCGACGAGCGCCGGCGGCTGGTCGCCTACGCGGTCGCCGCACGGCGTTTGCCCGCCGACGAGCTGCGCGCGCACCTCGCGCGGCATCTCCCGGCCTTCGCGGTCCCGGACCGCATCGTGTGCGTTCCGCGGATCCCGCTGACGCCGAACGGCAAACGCGATCGCGCGGCACTCGAGCGGCTCGCCGCCCGAGCCCCGCGCAAGGCCAAGGCGATCGCCGATCATCCGCTCTCGCCGGTCGAGCAGCGTTTGCTGGCGATCTGGCAAGATGCGCTCGGACGCGACGACATCAGCGTCGACGACGACTTCTTCGCGCTCGGCGGTCACTCGCTGCTCTCGGCGCGAATGTTCACCCGCATCGAAGCGGAGTTCGGGGTGCGGCTGCCGCTGCAGACGCTGTTCGCGCGGCCGACGATCGCGGCGATCGCGAGCGCGCTCGAGACGGGGATCGTCGAGGTCGGATCCTTGATCACGGTCCACGAAGCGCAACGGCCCGGACGGCCGATCTTCTTCGTCCACGGCGACTTCAACGGGGGCGGTCTCTACACGCGCCGGCTCGCGAAATCGCTCCGTGCCGACCGGCCGTTCTACGCGCTCGCCCCGCACGGCTCGATCGGCGATCCGATCCCGCCCAGCATCGAAGCGATCGCCGACGACTACGTGCGGCTGATCCGTGAGGTGCAGCCGTCGGGACCCTACACCGTCGGCGGGTTCTGTCTGGGCGCGACGATCGCGATCGAGATCGCGCGCCGGCTGCGCGCTGCGGGCGAGCGCGTCGATCCCGTCCTCGCGGTGCAGCCCCCGACCGACGTCTACGTCTACGCGCCGCTGACCGCGGCCGCCGTCGCGATCGCTCGGCGGATCGGCGCCCGCCACGCGGCGTCGCGCGCCGTCCATCTCGCAAAGGGGCCGTGGCGCGGATTCGAGCGCAGCTGGCGCTGGGCGTCGAAGCTCATCGACCCGCGCCGCCGCAGCCTTGCGTACACGGCGTTCACGCGCCGCTGGAACGTCTACGTCGTGCAACGCCGCTTCGAGGCGGAGCCGCGCTACTGGGGGAGCGAGATCGGCGACGCGCTCGTGCGCATCGTGAACCGGTTCGTCCCCGCCCGCTATCCCGGGCCGATCGACGTCTTGTGGGCGTTCGAGTCGGGCGCCGGACCGCTCGCCGGGCTCGCGCTCCGGCGCGCGGCCGCGTCCGCTCGGATCGCGTACACCCCCGGAAGCCACATCTCGGCGCTCAAGACCTACACCGAGGAGCTCGCCGCCGCGATCAGCGACTTCCTGGACTGAGAACCGGGCTAGAACTGAACGGCGCTGAACATGAACTGGCAATTCTGGCCGGCGGTCAGCGTCGGCCAGTTCGCCGTGACCTTGAAGACTTTGTTCGTCGTGCTGTAGTTCGCCGGGAACACGGTCGAGTTCGAGGCGTTGTAGTAATAGGTCACGGTCGTGGGCGCGGTGCCGGTCGAGGAGTAGCCGGGCGTGTTCATGTAGCCGCCGTCCTTCGCCCACGAGTTCGCGTTCGAGCCGTCGTCGGTCAGCGTGAGCCCGCTCGCGGTCAGCGTCGCGCTGGCCGGCGTCGTGCCGTTCGCGGCGACCGCGATGTTGCGCACGTCGATCGTGTACTTCAGGATCCCGCCTGGGCACCACGTCCCGGCGGGGACGCTCCCGGAGCATCCGGTCGAGGTGATGCTGTAGGATTTCGTCTGTACGATGTAGCCCGAGTACAGCTCGTCGTGGACCTCGTTGTTGTTCGAGAGCGTTCCGGAGTCGATCACCGCGAGCAGCGCGTCGAAGCGGTTGAACGCCTGCAACCCGGTCGGCGCGGCGTAGACTGTCCAGACGAACGCGTTGCCGCCCGCGCCGACCGAGACCGTCGTGGTGGTCTGGTAGGTGTTCGCGCTCGCGGTGCCGCCGATCACCGCGCCGAGCGCGCCGGCATTGTCGGCGTTCACCGTCACGGTCCATCCGCTCGGCGCCTGCGCGTAGTAGATCGCGTTGATCGCCGAGCCGCCGGTGTTCTGCACTTGGTGCCGGAGCGCGATCCCGCTGACCGCCGAGGTGTACGTGTTGCCGTTCGGCGAGCCGGGCGTCGTCGAGCTGTTGATCGCGTTGAAGCCGACCGGCGTGAACGACTTCTCGACGAAGTCGTTGTTGTTCGTCGTCGCGACGTTGCCGTCATAGCTCCCCGTCGCCTGCGGCGCGCCGACCGGACCGATGTAGATCGTCCCGGTCGAGGTTCCGCACTCCGCACCCGACGACGCGCCCGGCACGTTGGTGTAGTTCAGCCCGAACACCTGGCCCGTCGAGCCGGCAGCCGCGCCGTAGTGCGCGTCCGGCGTCGGGCTCCCGTCCGTCACGCCCGCCACGCCGCCGTTGACGTTGTGCGTGCTGATCCCACCGCTGTCGACCTCGACGCCGCCGCCGCCGCCGCCGCCCGGGCCGTGCGCGGCGTTGCCGGCGTTGAGCACGTCGGCATCGGTCCCGTTCGCGCCGTTCGCGTTCACCGTCACGCCGCTGATCGTCGCCGGCGCGGTGATGACGACCGAGCCGCCCGCGCCGCCGCCGCCGCCGCCGTCGTTGTCGGGATCGACGCCCATCATCCCGTTCGCCGAGACGGTCATCGTGCCGCTGACCCCGGCGAGGCGCATCATGACGATCCCGCCGCCGCTCCCGCCCGACGACATCGTCCCGCTGCTGTTGTTGCGCGAGCCCGCGCCGCCGCCGCCGCCCATCACGAGCTGCGTCTGCGACGGCGTGAACTTGCCGCCGAGCCCGCCGTAGGCGATGTTCGAGTTCCACGACTTTCCGCCGACGCCGCCGGCGCCGCCGTTCCCGCCGCCGCCGCCGCCCGTGTTCTGATCGTTCGACGGCGTGTCGGCGTCCGCGCCGCCGCCGCCAGCGTTCCCCGGCGCGCCCCGCCCCGTGTCGCCGCCCGGATAACCGTCGGCGGTCCCGCTGCCCGATTCGGTGGTCGTGACCGAGCTGTACACGTAGGTCGGCGTGCCCGCGATCCCTTCGCCTTTCTGGCCGTGTGCGTTTTTCGCGTTGGAGTTCATGTAGTCGCCGTTGCCGGCGGTCGCGTCGCCGGCGAGCTGCCGCGCGCCGCCGCCACGGAACCCGAGCCCGTCGACGCTCACCGTCGAACCGCCGGTGAAGATCAGGTTCTCGGCGTCGATCGCGAGCACGCCGCCGGCCGTCCCGTTCCACGCCAGCGCGGTCAGCGCGGCGCCGATCGTCGGCGCGTTGTACTGCGGGACGCGGATCACCTGAAAGCGCGAGCTTCCCGATGCGGTGTACGCGTGGTTCAGGCCGTTCGCGTTCGTCCCTTTGATCGACAGCGTGCCGCCGGTGGTGGCCAGGGCGCCGTTCGCGACGACGTACTCGTACGTTCCGGCGGTCGCCGACGTGTAGCCCGCGCCGGTGCTGCCGTCGCCGTACGCCGACGAGTTGACCGAGTTGATCGTCGCGCCTTGCATCTGGATCACGAGCAGCAGATCGCCGCTCGCGATCGCGACGTTCGCATCGCCGGCCGCGTGCGCGCCGAGCGTGATCGACGTCGCGCCGGCGGCCGCGCTCGCCGTGGCCGGGAAGTACGTGTTGACGATCCCGGTGATCGTTCCGCTGCCGTCGCGGCCGGGCGTCCCGCAGAGCGCCGCGGCGCGCGCCGGCGCACGGACGGCAACGACCAGCGTCGCGGTCATCGCGATTGCAGTCAGCAGCGCGACGACCCGGCGCATCAGCGCTTGCCCCAGCCGAAGATGCGGTCCACCACGCTGGTGACGGTGACGTACCAGCCTTTCCGCGCCGGCGTGGTGGAAAGGGACGGATCCGCCGTGCCTTTGAAGTTATAGCCGACCCCGACGCGGGTGACGTCACCGAGCCGCACGCCGCCTTCGGCGGCGAACGCGGTCACCGCGCTTCCGTCGATTCCGGCGACGTTGGCGCGGCGGCCTTCGACGCCGAGATCGAGCCGCGAGCCGATCCGCTGATCGATGCGCAATCCGGCCAGCGAGCTGTGCGCTTCGTAGTACGAGTCGCCGTCCAACTTGTACGCATAACGGCCGACGACGTCGGTGCGGTTCCGCACGTGCAGCACCTGCTCCAGTGAAAGGACGCCGCTCTGCGTGTCGGTCAGACCCGCGTTGCCGTCGGTGCGCTGGTATTGCAGCAGCGTCACGCCGGCGTCACTGCGCGAGGGGCGCCACGCGAGGCCGATCCGTTCGTCGGACTGCCGGCTGCCGAGCGTGCTCGCGTCGTTGATCGCCGCGAACAGCGAGAGATCGGGTGAGATCGCGCCGGTCGCGGCGAGCGAGACCGAGACGCCCGCGCCGTTCCCGGTGCGCAGCTGCGAGGACGCGCTGGCGCGGAACTTGTTCGCCGGATCGGCGTACGAGAGCGTCAAGCCGTAGAGATCGAAGCCGCCCGTCCCCGCGCTCACGCCCGCGGCGGTCGCGTGCTGGAAGAACGCGTCAGCTTTGGTGCGCCCG
>Ga0213878_10000812_pt1 | contig 11253 bp, 13 predicted proteins | sample VelepicoBEBS_R02_FD_161053 | JGI IMG/M metagenome (GOLD analysis project Ga0213878, IMG submission 161053) | Vellozia epidendroides bulk soil microbial communities from rupestrian grasslands, the National Park of Serra do Cipo, Brazil - BS_R02 | ecosystem: Environmental > Terrestrial > Soil >... | reverse complement strand
TGTTCGACGAACCTCCGACTCAGGACACTAGCGCGGCAGCAGCGCTATCGTCGAAAAAAAGAACGCCACCTCTGCCGGTGCCGTCTGCGCACCGTCAGAGCCGTGTACCGCGTTGGCCTCGATGCTCTCGGCAAAATCGGCGCGAATCGTTCCCGGCGCGGCCTTTTTCGGATCCGTCGCCCCCATCAGGTCGCGATTGCGGTCAATGGCGTCTTCGCCTTCGAGCACCTGCACCAGGATCGGACCGGATGTCATGAATTGAACCAGGTCGCGAAAAAACGGCCGCTCTCGGTGCACGGCGTAAAACGCCTCCGCCTCTGCCCGCGACAGATGAACCATGCGCGCTGCCACGATGCGCAATCCGGCTGCTTCAAAGCGCGCCAGGATTTTGCCGATCAGGTTCTTGCGGACCGCATCCGGCTTGATGATGGACAGAGTTCGTTCGATTGCCATTCGCATTCGGGATGGGAAAAAATGAATGGAAAGAACAGGTTACGACGCAATCCAACACGCGAGTGTAGCACGCGCACCTGCTTCCCGCGCGCGATCTGCACACTGCCCGCGCAAAACATTCAGCCCGGCGCTTGCTCCGGCTCGAGGATCGCCAGCGACTCGACATGCGAGGTGTGCGGAAACATGTTGACGACTCCAGTGGCGGCGAGCCTCCAACCGCCCTCGTGCACGAGCACCGCGCAATCGCGTGCCAGCGTTGCAGGATTGCAAGAGACATACAGCATTCGTCGAGGACGCACGGCACTCGCCGCCAGCGCTCGTGCCACTGCCAATGCGCCCTCGCGCGGAGGATCGATCAGCACGAGCGAAATCGCGCCGTCACGCTGGTTGCCGTTGCGGTTGCGATTCACCTCCTCCCATTCCTCGCGAGTCCACGCGGTAAGGTCGTGCGAGGCAAATTCGACGCTCAGCTCGAGCCCCGCTGTCCGGGCAGCTTGCTCCGCGCGGGCCACCAGAGCGGAATTGCCGTCGATGCCAAGGACTCGCGTAACACACGTGGCCAGCGGCAGCGTGAAATTCCCCAGTCCACAAAAAAGGTCGAGTGCTCGCTCGTGCGTTTGCGGTTGCAGCAGTGCAAGCGCGCGCCTGACCAGCACCTCATTGGCGGCGTGGTTGATCTGCGTGAAATCCGTCGGTGCGAATGGCACTTCCAGGCCGAATTCCGGCAGCCGTAGCGCCAGTTCGAATCGGTCCGCTGGCGTCAGTGGCGCTGCCGTTGCCGGCCCGCCCGGCTGCAGCCAGATCTTCACGTCGTGCTCGGCGGCGAACCGCTTTAGCAGCTCGCGGTCGGAATCTGAAAGCGGGTCGAGCACGCGAAACACCAGTACTGCCTGCGCTCGCGAGTCGCTCGCCGCGACCGCAACTGCCACCTCGATCTGCGGCAGCCTGGCACGCGCCTGCATAGAGCTGACCAGATTCCGCAGCGGCATCAGAAGCGTGCCGACCGGATCCGCCAGTACGTGACAGCGGGCGATGTCGGCGACGAAGCTGCTCGCGCGCTCATGAAATCCGACCAGCGCTTCGCCGCGGCGGGCAACGTAGCGCACCGACAGGCGCGCCCTGTGACGGTAGCCCCACGCAGGCCCAGCGATCGGGCGCAAGATCTGCGCAGGCTTCAGCCGGCCCAGATGCCACAGCGCATCTTCCAGCACACGCTGCTTGATTGCGACCTGAGCGCGCGCATCTAGGTGCTGCATCGAGCAGCCGCCGCAAGCGCCTTTGTGCAGGCCGAAGTGTGGGCAGCGCGGCGCCACGCGCTGACTGCTTGGATGCCGCACCCGGATCAGGCGCCCCACGTCGAATCTGGAGCCCGTGCGAACGCTTTCCCACTCGATGCGCTCGCCGGGCAGCGCGCCCTCGACGAAAGCGATCTTGCCGTCGGCCCGTACGATCCCCCGGCCCTCCTGGTCGAGCGACTCGACCCGGTCCTGCCGCTGCGACCTCACGGGTCCGGTGGTACCGGCCAAGCGTCGAGGAACTCCTGCCAGACCGCACCTTCGGCTGCGGCGAGGCAATCGCGCACCAATTGCAGCTCCTGCGCGTACCCCTTTTCGTCGAGCTGCCCTCGCATCCGCCGGAACCGGCAATACAGCAGATATGTGTTGACGCAGTCTGTCTCGCAGTAGGCGCGGATCCGTTCGAGCTCGCCGTTGCAATACGCGTCCCAGACCCTGGAGCCATCCATTCCGAGCTTGCCCGCGAAGCCGCACAGGCGTGCGACCTCGTCCAGAGGCGCGTTGGCACGACCTTGGTAGCGCGAAAGCTCGTTCATCAGGTCAAGGTGTCGCAGGTGGTACCGGTTCAGGTAGTTGCTGTAGCGCGCCTGAGGATCGTCGTCGCCCTGATCCCAGTAGCGAGGAGCCACAACACCTTGGATCATTGAGCGGTAGTGCAAAACCGGCAGGTCGAATCCGCTGCCGTTCCAGCTGATCAGCTGTGGAGCGTAGCGATCGATCAACCGGAAGAAATCCGCGATCAGCTTGGCTTCGCCATCCTGCGGCGCTCCGAGACTACGAATGCGGAAACCGGTTTCATCGCGGAATGCGCACCCGATCGCCACCACCCGCTGCAGGTGCAAGCCCAGCAAGTCGCCGCCGGTGCGTTCACGCCGCTCTGCTGTCGCCTGCGCCGCGACCGTGCGATCGTCGAGGCTTGACCACTGCGGCCGCAATCGCCGCAGCCCTTCTACATCGGGAACGGTCTCCAGGTCGAACGCAAGGATCGGAGTCACCGCTAGCGCGGCGGCAGGTACGCCAGCGGATCGACTGGCGTTCCGCGCCGCCGGATTTCGAAGTGCAGCCTCGGAGAAGACGCATCGCTCATCCCCAGATCGGCGATGTGCTGTCCGCGCTTGACGATTTCCCCCTGGGTCACCAGATTCTGGCTGTTGTGCGCGTACGCCGATACGTAGTCGTCCGTGTGCTTGATGATCACCAGGTTGCCGTAGCCATGCAGGCCGCTGCCGCTGTAGACGACTTGACCGTCGTTGGCCGCCAAAACCGGATCGCCGACGCTGCCTGCGATATCGATGCCCTTGTTGTTGGTTTCCTCGAAGTGCTCGAGCAGTTTTCCAGAGCTAGGCCACATCCACGCGGTTTGCGGCTCGGCCGGCCTAGCGCCCGTGGCGCCTGCTGCCGGTGGAGCTGCACCTGCGGCAGCGCCTGCCGCGGAGCCGGGTGCACCCTGCAGCGCAGCGCCCGCTGCCTGCCCGGATGGCGGGGCTGCCGGCGCAGTCCCAGTCCCGGCGGCCTGCCCTGGCGTCGGTGCCGCAGCTGCGGAGCCCGGCTGGGTAACGATTGCCTCGCTCGGTGCGAGCGGCCGCGACTCCACCTTCTCGGCCGGAGCAATCGCAACCGGGCTCGCTTCCGCCGCAGTCTCCTCTGGCGGCGGCTCTACCCTGAGCGTTTGTCCGGGCTGCAGCAACGCCTTTTCATCCAGTCCGTTCCAACGAGCGATATCGCGAAAATCACGGCCAAACGCCAGAGCGACGCTGTACACCGTATCGCCCCCCTGTACGACATACATTCCGCCATGCGCCTCGCGCGGCTGCACCGCGACCGGAGCGGGTGCTGGAGCTGGAGCGGGCACGATGTGCACGACTTTCGAGCGATCCTCGATCGGTGCCGTTTGGGTCGGCGAGACGACGCATGCCGACAACGCGGCCGTCGATGCGGCCGCCAGTAGAGAGAGCAGCGGGTAGCGCAGCGATCGGGTAAACGTCGGCGGCTCGGTTCGCATCAATTCGTCCTCACGGTTCCGTGCAACAGCGGTACGAAGCGTACCGGCTCGTGCTTGCGCCGGTCGATACGCCCATTTGCGTCTTTGGAGACCACGGCCAGAACCTGCGCGTTACGCCCAAGTGGCGCGACGATCACGCCGCCGGGCGCCAACTGCTCGATCCATGCCGGCGGGATGTCGTCCGCAGCCGCAGTGGAAACGATAACGCCGAACGGAGCTTCCGATGCAAGTCCGAGCATGCCGTCGCCAAAGGTCAGCCGCAAGTTGGCAATCCTCAGCGGTCGCAGATTTTCACGGGCCATCTCTTGCAGTGGACGCACTCGCTCGATCGAATAGACGATGCCGAACAGCTCGCTGAGCACGGCGGCGGCGTAACCGCACCCGGTACCCACCTCGAGTACCGTCGAGCGCTTCGGATCCTCCGCCCCGCCGAGGGCAAGTTCCGCGCAGCGCGCCACGGTGTACGGCTGCGAGATGCTCTGGCCAAAACCGATCGGCAGCGCGCTGTCCTCATACGCGCGACTGGCGAGCGCCGGATCGACGAAACGATGCCGCTCGATCCTGAGCATTGCCGCAAGCACCCGGGAATCGCTCACCCCGAGTCGCTGGACGCGTTCGACCATGCGCGCGCGAACCCGCTCCGAAGTCAACCCGGTGCCGGATCGCGTTGTCAAAGCCGCCCCTGCCCGAGCCATTCCGATACCGCCTCCAGCTGCTCGGTATGCGTCAAGTCGATCTGCAGCGGAGTGATCGAAACCTGGCCGTTGGCGGTCGCGTGGAAGTCGGTGCCAGGGCTCGCATCGGCAGCTTCGCCGGCCGCGCCGACCCAGTAGATCGTGTCGCCGCGCGGGCTGAGCCCTTGCACTACCGGTTCGGACGGGTGGCGCTTGCCGAGCCTGGTGCATGCGAGGCCACGTAGCTGCGAGTACGGCAGATCCGGAATGTTGACGTTCAGCAGGAACGGCCGGGGCAGCGCACCGGCACGCATTCGTTCGACGATCGCCGCACACACGAGGGCGGCACTGTCGAGGTGCTCAAGGCCTTTTTGAACGACCGAAAAGGCGATCGCCGGCACCCCGAAAAGATAGCCTTCCATCGCGGCGGCGACCGTTCCCGAGTAGATCGTGTCGTCTCCCATGTTCTGGCCGTCGTTGATTCCCGAGACAACCAGGTCGGGGCGTCGTTCCAGCAATCCTGTCAGAGCGATGTGGACGCAGTCGGTCGGGGTGCCGTTGACAAACAGGTAGCCGTTTTCTGCGCGCCGCACCGACAGCGGGCGCGTCAGCGTCAGCGAATTGCTGGCGCCGCTGCAGTTCTGCTCCGGCGCCACTACCGTGATCTCGCCGAACGGGCGCATTGCCTCTGCCAGGGCCCGCAGGCCCGGGGCGAGGTAGCCGTCGTCGTTGCTGACCAGAATGTGCATCGGCCGACGCCGCGATCGTTACGGCGTCAAGGGGTTTGGTAGCTTTGATCGGCGGCGGGATTCAAGCTGCGCCGCATTGAACAATATCGACATGTTAGCGGGATCGAGCGAATCCGGTGCGATTGCCTGCTGCCCGCTGACGGCTATGAGCCGGTCGCGGTTGTCGCAATTATTCACAGCTGACCTGGTCACCCTTTTTCGTACACGAGACGACATCGCCGCAGGGCAGCCTGATTGTCATCGTCGTCGCCGCCTCGCAACCGGGCGCGGGTTGGTCCGACAGACCGTCGAGTCCTTGACGAATGACCCGCGTTGCGTGTTCCCGCTGTTGCTGCCGAAGCTGTTGCTGCATCGGCGAGGATGCGCTCGCCTGCGCGCTGTTCATTTCCATGAGCTTCAGCACGCAATTGCCATAGTCGGTCGTTCCCTTCTGAAAGCCGATACTGGCACAGGTTGCACCGAACCTTTCCGTATCGCTGCCGACGGCCTGTTGCGGCGCCGGCGTTCCCTCCGCGCCACAGGAAAAGTCGTAGTTCCAGAAAGCAGAGCCCAACGGTGAGGCAGTTCGATCGCCGATTACCGGCTGACCGAGTCCATGCTCCGTGCAGTACCTGTGCGCAACGCGCCCAACGGCGTCCTCGCCCGCCGAAGCAGCGCTGTAGATGGTTCCCCCGCTGCCGGAGTCGCGATATAAGGCGGTGGCGCAGTCAGTGCACCGCGAGGTCGATTCGCCCTGCCGCAACGAGCCGCAGCCGGCGACCGTGCCGAGAAGGAAGATCGCAGGGTAGCCCGCTATCGCGAGCGCGGTTCTTACGAGCTTCATCGGGGAAGTCGGCAAACTGAGTGAAGCGCGCTGTTGAGCAAGCTGTCTGGCTACCGTGGAAAGCAGCTTGGATATTGGTCGGGGCGGCGGGATTCGAACTCGCGACCCCTTGCACCCCATGCAAGTGCGCTACCAGGCTGCGCTACGCCCCGACGTGGAATGAATTGTACCGTGCGGGTCAGTCGCGACGATGCAGCAGCGCGCGGATCTCCTGCAACCGCGCTCGAAGCGCACTGCCGGCTGGGGCTTTGCCCGGCGCTTCTCGTGCAAGCGCTATGGGGCCCGAGGTTTCGAGACGGTTGCGTGCGCCGTTGATCGTGAAGCCGTGCTCGTACAGCAACGAGCGGATGCGGCGGATCAGCAAGACCTCGTGGTGCTGGTAGTAGCGCCGGTTGCCCCGGCGCTTGATCGGTCTGAGCTGGGTGAACTCCTGCTCCCAGTATCGCAGCACGTGCGGTTTGACTGCGCACAGCTCGCTGACCTCGCCGATCGTGAAGTAGCGCTTAGCCGGGATCGGCGGCAGGACGCCGTCCACATCATGCGAGCCGTCGAGACTCTGCATTGCGCCTGCGAACGATCCTCGGTCAGCGCTCGGTGGCACGCGACACCGCCGCCTTCAACTTCTGGCTCGCGTGGAACGTCACGACGCGGCGCGCCGTGATCGCGATCTCCTCACCGGTCTTCGGGTTGCGGCCCGGCCGCGTGGGCTTGTTGCGGAGTTGGAAATTGCCAAAGCCCGATAGCTTGACCGATTCGCCTCTCTGCAGCGCCTGGCTGATTTCCTCGAAAAAGCCGTCGACCATGTCTTTGGCTTCGCGCTTGTTCAATCCGAGGCGCTCGAACAGCGCATCAGCAAGCTCGGCTTTCGTCAGCGTGCGACTGCCACGGTCGGTCTCGCCTCGAGGCCTCGCGGCTTGAGGAAGATCTGGAAACTTAAACGACGTCATCGGTTCGGCGGCCATCGCACTGCTCATTCGCGGAGGCGACCACCGAGTGCGCTCGTCAGGTGCTCAACGATCGCGCCGCGGACGGCATCCGCTTCGGAGTCCGAAAGCGAGCGACGAGTATCTTGCAGAACCAATCGGAAGGCAAGACTTTTCTCCTTATTTAACAACACGTTAGCGGGCGCTTTCGAGGTTTGCTCGATGGTTCCGGCACCGGCGCGGAACACGTCGAAGAGCTTAACCTCGCGCAATACCGCCAGACGGTTGTCGCCAGCCGACAAGCGTGCGATCTCCTCGAACACGCGCGCTACCGGCAACGTATCGGCTACCCAAATTGAGATATCCCGCACAACCGCGGGTACCTCGGCAATCGGGGTCGCACGCGGCAAAGGTACTTCCTGCACCGCATCGAGCGGAAGCTCGAACAAAACAGGACTCCCCGGAAGCCCGTATTTGCGTGCGAGGCGCGGATGCAGCTCACCGATCCATCCGGTCGGCCGGCCGTCGACTTCGATCCTTGCACAGCGACCGGGGTGCAGCGCCGGGTGCGCTGCCGCCTCGAAGCGGGCCCGCAGCGGGCTGATCAATCGCTCCAGATCGCCCTTGACGTCGAAGAAATCGACCGAGCGTGAGGTCAGACCCCATTGTTCGTCGTCAGCGTTGCCGTACGCGAGGGCTCCGAGCAACGTCGGCTGTTCGACCCCGGCCACCTGCAGTGGACCTTCCGGCAAATCCGGCTGCCGCCGGAAGACGCGCCCAATCTCGAAAACCCGTACTCGCCCGGCCTGATTGTTCAGGTTGTGCTTCAACACGCCGACCAGCCCGCCAAAGAGCGTGGTGCGCATCACCGCGTGCTGTGACGCAATGGGATTGACGACCGCGATCGGCTCGCTCGAAGCCCCGAAATCAGCCTCGCGCGCCGTCTCGACGAACGAATAGCTGATCACTTCCTGGTAGCCGCAATCGACCATGCGCCCGCGCAACTGGTGTGGTCGCCGCACGGTCTCGGGCAGCTCGACCATCCGCGTCGCCTCACGCGGCGCGTGCGCCGGAATGGCTTCGTAGCCGACGATGCGCGCCACTTCCTCGATCAGATCCTCCTCGATCTGCAGATCGAAGCGGTATGGCGGTGGCTCGACCTCGAACCCGCCGGCGAATGGCCGAAACGCCAGGCCAAGCCTGGAAAAGACTTGGGCGATCTGAGGGTCCGTAACTGCCGTTCCGAGTACCTTGCGGCAGCGCTCGCTCCGGATCGAAATCGGCGGCCGCGAGGGCAGACGTGCGATCCGATCATCCACAGGGCCGACGCGCGTGTGCGCGGTGGCGCACGTGTCCAGGATCAACCGAGTGACCGCCTCGATATGCGCAACTGTCGTGGCGTAGTCCACGCCTCGCTCGAAGCGATGCCCAGCGTCCGTGATCAAGCTCAAGCGGCGCCCGCGCCCTTGAATCGCCTCGGGCCACCAAAAGGCCGCCTCGACGTAAATGTCGGTCGTGTCCAACGTCACCGCGCTGGATTCACCGCCCATGATGCCGGCAAGCGACTGCACCCCGCGCCGGTCGGCGATCACTCCGAGCTGCGGATCGATCTCGATGTCGCGGCCGGCCAGCAGCCGCAGGCGCTCGCCGGCGCGTCCCCAGCGCACGACCAGCCCTCCGTCCAGGGTCGCGAGGTCGAATACGTGCGTCGGGCGCCCGAGCTCGAGCATCACGTAGTTGGAGATGTCGACCAGCGCAGACACCGAGCGCAGCCCGCTGCGTTCCAAGCGTTTCCGCATCCACCCAGGTGTGCTCGCGCGTGCATTCAGACCGCGAAGAATGCGCCCGGAAAAACGCCCGCACAGATCGGGCGCCTCGATGCTCACCGGCATGCGCTCGTCGCTGCTGGGGCTCACCGGTTCGAATGTCGGCTCGCGCAACTGGCTGCCCGTTAGTGCCGAAACCTCTCGCGCCACGCCCAGTACGCTCAGGCAATCGCCCCGGTTCGGAGTGAGCTTGATCTGCAGACACGCCTCGTCCAGGTCGAGCGCCTGCCGCAGCAGTTGGCCCACCGGCGCGTCGCCCGCCAGCACGAGCAGACCGGCGTGATCGTCCGACAGACCCAGCTCGCGTGCCGAGCACAGCATCCCGGCGGATCGCACGCCGCGCACCTCGGCAGCGCCGATCGCAATGCCACCCGGCAACTGCGCACCCGGCAACGCGCACGGCACGCGCAGGCCGGCGGCCACATTCGGCGCTCCGCAAACGACCTGCACCGGCTCGGCCGCGCCGACATCGACGCGGCACAGCGTCAAGCGCTCGGCGTTCGGGTGCGGAACGACCTCGAGGACGCGCGCTACCACGACTGCGGTAAACGGCGGCGCCGCCGGGTCAACCGACTCGACCTCCAGCCCACCCATCGTCAGCCGCTCGGCGAGCGCGAGCGTATCGATGGGAGGATCGCAGAATTGGCGCAACCAGCCTTCCGGGATCCTCATTCTTGGAACTGCCGCAAGAAGCGCAGGTCGCCCGAGAAGAAATTCCTCAAGTCATCCACCCCATAGCGCAGCATCGTCAGGCGCTCCAACCCTGAGCCGAACGCGAAGCCGAGCGTCTTTTCCGGATCGAAGCCGTAATTGCGAATCACCGCCGGATGCACTTGGCCGGCGCCCGAGATTTCGAGCCACTGGCCTTTTCGCGGCCCGCTCGTGAACATCAGGTCGATCTCGGCCGAGGGTTCCGTAAAGGGGAAATACGAAGGGCGGAAGCGCACGCGCAGGTCGTCGCTCTCGAAAAAGCGCTGCACGAAATCCGTGTACACGCCCTTTAAGTCCGCGAAGCTGATGTCCTCGTCCAGCCACAACCCTTCGACCTGATGGAACATCGGCGAGTGGGTCGCGTCGTCGTCCACGCGGTAGGTGCGTCCCGGCGCGATCACGCGCAGCGCAGGACCGTGCTGGCGCGCGTAGCGCACCTGCATCGGCGAGGTATGGGTTCGCAACACCAGAGGTTGACCTTGTGCGTCGGGCGCATCGACATAGAAGGTATCCTGCATCGAGCGTGCCGGGTGGTTCTCCGGGCTGTTCAGCGCGGTGAAGTTGTACCAGTCGGTCTCGATCTCGGGCCCGTCGGCAACGTCGAAGCCGATCGAACGGAAGATCTCCTCGACCCGGATCCAGGTGCGGATCACCGGATGCAGGCCGCCACGGCTGCGCGAGCGCCCGGGCAGCGTCACGTCGATCGCCTCCTGGGCAAGCTGGGCGGACACTGCGTCCTCGGCCAACTGCGCCCGGCGCTCGTTCAGCAGCCGCTCGATCGCCTCCTTCGCGACGTTTAAGCGAGCGCCCTCCTCGCGTCGCTGCTGTGGCTCGAGGCGCGCGAGCGACTTCAGGCGCTCGGTCAGGATTCCGGCCTTGCCAAGGAAGCGTGCCTTCTCGTTTTCCAGGTCGGCCGGGCGCGCCGCAGCGGCGAACGCGCGGCGAGCAGCTGCGATCAGCTCGTCAATCGACTGCATCGGGTCCGCCGGTGCGCCGCGTGCCGCCTGGCTGTGGCTGTCGCGGGCTGCCTTCGATCTGGCCCGCGGCCCCGCGCGCGGCTTGGAGCGCGCCAAGGCTCTTTGGCCTCTCAGGCGCCGCGCAGCGACTTGACGCGTTCGACAATCGCCGCGAACGCGGGCTTGTCCAGCACGGCCATGTCGGCCAGGACCTTGCGGTCCAGATCGATCGCGGCACGGCGCAGGCCGTCGATGAACGCGCTGTACGACAAGTCGTGCTCGCGCACGGCTGCGTTGATCCGGGCGATCCACAACGAGCGGAACACGCGCTTGCGCTGGCGCCGGTCGCGGTACGCATACTGCCCCGCTTTCATCACCGCCTGCTTGGCGACGCGGAACACGCTCTTACGACGCTGCGTATAGCCTTTGGCCTGCGTCAGCACCTTCTTGTGGCGTGCGCGGCTGGTGACACCTCTTTTTACGCGTGGCATGGGGCAGCCTCTTCGCTCAAGCGTACGGAAGCATGCGCCGCACCGACGCCGTGTCTGATGGATGGATCTCGACCAGGCCGCGCAGATGGCGCTTGTTCTTTGTCTTCTTCTTGGTCAGCAGGTGCCGCTTGAACGCCTGGGCACGCTTGATCGATCCGCTCGAGCGGACCGTGAAGCGCTTGGCGGCGGCTCGCTTCGTCTTCAACTTCGGCATGACACGTACTCCGTTCTTTGATGCCGCCAGGCGCCCGCCTCGAACGGCGGAACTTTCATTGCCCGCGACACTTGTCGTTATTTCTTTTCGATGCTGCTACTTCTTCTTCCTGGGCGACAGCACCATCACCATCTGC
>Ga0213878_10000811_pt1 | contig 11263 bp, 6 predicted proteins | sample VelepicoBEBS_R02_FD_161053 | JGI IMG/M metagenome (GOLD analysis project Ga0213878, IMG submission 161053) | Vellozia epidendroides bulk soil microbial communities from rupestrian grasslands, the National Park of Serra do Cipo, Brazil - BS_R02 | ecosystem: Environmental > Terrestrial > Soil >... | reverse complement strand
AAGATGCGGCGGAGCTGACTATGCCGCTGCTCGAAATCCGCAACCTCACAGTCTCCTTCGCTATGCGGCATGGCGCGTTCACCGCGGTCGACGCGATCGACGTAACGGTCGACCGCAACGAGGTGCTGGCGGTCGTGGGCGAGTCCGGCTCGGGCAAATCGGTCGCGATGCTGGCGGTGATGGGCCTCCTGCCGCCGACCGCGACGGTCGTGGCCGATCGAATGGCCTTCGACGGCGAGGATCTCCTGAAGATGTCGGACCATGAGCGCCGCCGGCTCGCCGGCAAGGACATGGCGATGATCTTTCAGGAGCCGATGAGCTCGCTGAACCCCTGCTTCACCGTCGGCTTCCAGATCAGCGAGTCGCTCAAGACCCATCTCCGCCTCGATCGAAGGCAGCGCGAGAGACGCGTCGTCGAGCTCCTGGCCGAGGTCGGCATTCCCGATCCGGCGCGCCGCGCGGATGCTTACCCCCATCAGCTTTCGGGCGGCATGAGCCAACGGGTGATGATCGCTATGGCGCTCGCCTGCCGCCCGAAGCTCCTGATCGCCGACGAGCCGACGACGGCGCTCGACGTGACGATCCAGGCGCAGATTCTCGATCTTCTCCTGGCGCTGAGACGCGAGAATGGCATGGGGCTCGTGCTGATCACCCACGACATGGGCGTCGTGGCCGAAACCGCCGACCGCGTCATTGTCCAATATGCCGGCCAGCAGGTCGAGGCCGCGGCAACCCGCGCCCTCTTCGCCGATCCGCACCATCCCTATACCGCAGCCCTGCTCGCCGCCTTGCCTGAGCGGGCGAGGGCGCGTCGCCTGCCCGCCATTCGCGGCGTCGTGCCGGGCCAGTTCGACCGGCCGCGCGGATGCCTGTTCTCGCCGCGTTGCCGGTTCGCATTCGACGCCTGCCGCCGGGTCGCGCCGCGCCGCGCGCCGCCGGACCTCGGCGCCGCGCTCTGCCACACGCCGCTCGAACACGGCGTTCCGCAAACAGCGGCAATGCAGGAAGCAGGCTCGTGACCCCTGTCATCGAAGCCCGAAGCCTCGCCCGCGACTACTCGGTTTCGCGCGGCGCCTTCCGGCCGCCCGCGACGGTGAAGGCGCTGGCCGGCGTGTCGTTCGCGCTCGAAGCCGGCCGCACGCTCGCCGTCGTCGGCGAATCCGGCTCGGGCAAGTCGACGCTGGCCAGGCTTCTGACCCTGATCGAGAAGCCGACGGCCGGCGCGCTGATGATCGACGGCGAGGATGTCGCCCTGGCGAGCGCCGCGACGCGGAAGCGCCTGCGGCAAGAGATTCAGATCGTCTTCCAGAATCCCTACGGTTCGCTGAACCCCCGGCAGACAATCGGCAAGGCGCTGGAGGAGCCGCTGCTCGTCAATACCGCCATGGGCGCGGCCGGGCGGAAGGCGGCGGCGCTCGCGATCATGGAGAAGGTCGGCCTCCGGCCCGAATATTATCATCGCTATCCGCATATGTTTTCCGGCGGCCAGCGGCAGCGCATCGCGATCGCCCGCGCGATTGTCTTAAGGCCGAAGATCCTCGTGCTCGACGAGCCCGTGTCGGCGCTCGACGTCTCGATCCGCGCCCAGGTGCTGAACCTGCTCGCGAGCCTGCAGGAGGAATTCCAGCTCGCTTATGTCTTCGTCTCTCACGATCTTTCGGTCGTGCGCCACATCGCCGACGATGTGCTCGTGATCTACCTCGGCCACGCCGTCGAGATGGGCTCGCGCGAAGCGATCTTTCAAAGCCCAAAGCACCCTTACACGCGGGCGCTCCTGTCGGCGACGCCGGTCGCCGATCCTGGCGTCAAGCGCGAGCGCATCCTATTGGCGGGCGAGCCGCCCTCGCCGCTCTCGCCGCCGCCGGGCTGCCCGTTCAATCCGCGCTGCCCTCTCGCCTTCGACCGTTGCCGCGTCGAGAAACCGCCCCTCGGACGCAAACAGGGACGGGAGGTGGCGTGTTGGGCGGTCGAGGCATGAGCGGGGCGGAAATCTACGACTACATCGTCGCCGGAGCGGGTTCGGCGGGCTGCGTCCTCGGCTATCGGTTAAGCCGCGATCCGCGCAATCGCGTGCTCTTGGTCGAGGCAGGCGCTGGCGCGTTGTTCGCCTCGCGAGCTCAAACCCGGCTCGGAATGGACGGGCTCAGGGTCGTGGACGCCTCGGTCATGCCGCGGATCACCTCCGGCAACACCAATTCGCCGACGATGATGATCGCCGAGAAGGCGGCCGAAATGATCCTCGCCGACGCGAAGGGCGTGTGAGCGTGAGCGAGGAGCGCCTCTTTCTTCCGGCCGATGGCCGCCAGTCGGAAACGGCGCTGATGATCGCGCGCGGCGTGCGTCGGCTCCTGAGGGCGCGGGGCTTTTCGAGCCTGACCGAGTTGCCGCTCGTCGACGGGCGGCGCGCCGACGTCGTCGCGGTCAACGCGGAGGGCGAAGTGCTGATCGTCGAGATCAAGTCCTCGCCCGCGGACGTGCGCGCCGACCGCAAGTGGCGCGATTACGCCGCCTGCTGCGATCGGCTCTATTTCGCCATTTCGGAGCATACGTCGGTCGGGATCATGCCTGCCGAAGCGGGCCTGATCCTCGCCGACCCCTATGGCGCCGAGATTGTGCGGGAAGCCGAGATACGGCGCATGGCGCCCTCGAGCCGCCGGGCGCTGCTCCTCCGCTTCGCCCAAGCCGCCGCCGACCGGCTGCATCGGCTGGCCGATCCCGGCGGCAGGTTCGAGTCGTGATCGTCAATGCGACATCAGCACCGGAAGCGACTGCTGGCGCATGAGGTCGAGGCTCACGCCGCCGAACAGGCCCTCATAGACGCGCGAGTGGCCGAAGGCGCCTGCGACGATGAGGTCCGCGTCCTGCGTGTCGAGGCTCGCAAACAGCGCCTCGATCGCAGTCAGATCGCCGGTGTTGGTCCAGTCCGAAATATGAGCGGCGACGCCGTGCGATGCGAGATGGTGAACCAGCATGACGGCGGACGCCCGAAGGTCGCTCGGCCGCGAAGAGAAGGCGAAGACGGTCACCTTTCTCGCCTTCTCGAGGAACGGCATGGCGTCGTGGACGGCGCGCAACGCTTCGCGTCCGGCGTTCCAGGCGATGACGACGTTTTGGCCGACCGGTCCCGGCGTCCAGTCGGGCGGCAGGATCAGCATCGGCGCGCCCGACTCGAGCAGCGCATGGTCGAGCGCGCCCCGCCGGATCACCTCCCGCGCCGGGCCGCCGGGGGCCGGGGCGACGATGAGGTCGACGCAATGGGTGAAGGCGTCCCCCTCGCCCGGCTTTTCCGCCGACACGAGGACGGTCTTCAAACTGGCCTCGCGGGTCGCCTCGTCGAATATCTTGCGGGTAACCTCCGAACTGTCGGCGGCCGCGACGCCTTGGGCGGCGCTGGCGTCGATGCCGATGAGGCGCGCGCCGTGGGTCTTGGCGAGCTCCACGGCAAAGCGGAGCCGCTCAACCGACTCGGCCGTCGAATCGAGGTAGACCAGAATATCCTTGTAAGCCATTCCTCCCTCCCGCTTAGACCCCGCGCCGGCGGCTATCGGCTTCGCTTCGGCCAGAAGTCCCGCGGGGTCGTCGACTGTATCATGGGGCGAGTTCTTGTCGACCGTTGCCTGCGGAACACTTGGCTTCGCTCAGGCCTCGACCTATTCCGCTCGGTCGCAAGCGAGGCCTCCTCGATTACGGTGATGGGACTCCCCACCGTTTTGGAGTGGCACCGTAATTCCAATTCCGAATTCCGGTAATTCCACGTAATTCTAATTCCGTAATTCCAATCGACCAGACTCACTCCTGGAAGCCACGTCAACACGCCAGAGCCCCTCGAAATTGGCCAGAAACATACCCTCCCTCGCTCCGGCTAGAATGCGGTTCAAGTTCGCGGACGACGTGCTCTAGTTGTCCAAAAAGCTCCTCAGCTTCCGCGACCTGCTCGGATGCTTCAACTTCCGGAGCGCCTTGGCCTCGATCTGGCGGATGCGCTCGCGCGTCACCGAGAACTGCTGGCCGACCTCCTCGAGCGTGTGGTCGGTGTTCATGCCGATGCCGAAGCGCATGCGGAGCACCCGCTCCTCGCGCGGGGTCAGCGACGCCAGCACCCGCGTTGTCGTCTCGCGCAGGTTCGACTGGATCGCCGCGTCGATCGGCAAAACCGCGTTCTTGTCCTCGATGAAATCGCCGAGGTGGCTGTCCTCCTCGTCGCCGATCGGCGTCTCGAGGCTGATCGGCTCCTTGGCGATCTTCAAGACCTTGCGCACCTTCTCGAGCGGCATGGCGAGCTTTTCCGAGAGTTCCTCCGGCGTCGGCTCGCGGCCGATCTCGTGCAGCATCTGGCGCGAGGTGCGCACGATCTTGTTGATCGTCTCGATCATGTGGACGGGAATGCGAATCGTCCTTGCTTGATCGGCGATCGAGCGGGTGATCGCCTGCCGGATCCACCAGGTGGCGTAGGTCGAGAACTTATAGCCGCGGCGGTATTCGAACTTGTCGACCGCCTTCATGAGCCCGATGTTGCCTTCCTGGATGAGGTCGAGGAACTGCAGGCCGCGGTTGGTGTACTTCTTGGCGATCGAGATCACGAGGCGCAGGTTCGCCTCGACCATTTCCTTTTTCGCCTGCCGCGCCTCGCGCTCGCCCTTCTGCACCATCTGGACGAGCTTGCGGAATTCCTGGATTTCGAGCCCCGTCTCGGTCGCGAGCGACTGGATCTCGCTGCGGATCTCCTTGACCGGAGTCTTGTCGGCGGCGACGAACTCTTTCCAGCCGCGCGTCGTCAGCTTGGAGATGCGCAGGAGCCATTTCGGATCGAGCTCCGAATTCTGGTAGTTCTTGAGGAAATCCTCGCGGCTGACGCGATGCGCCTCGGCCATCCGCATGAGGCGCACGTCGAGGCCGATGAGGCGCTTGTTGATGTCGTAGAGCTGCTCGACCAGGGCGTCGATGCGGTTCTGGTTGAGCGACAGCGACTTGACGTCGCCGACGATGTCCTTTTTCAGAGCCTTATACTTGCGCTCCTGCGCCGGCGAGAGCGACTCGCTCCTGAGCTTGTTCTCAACGTTCTGGTCCTGCAGGCGGCGAAGCTTCTTGTAAGCCTCCGCGATACGGTCGAAGGTTTCGAGCACGCGGGGCTTGAGGTCGGCTTCCATCGCCGACAGCGAGACGGAATTCTCGAGATCGTCATCGTCATCCAAGCCGTCGACCGGGGCGGCGCCTTCGCCCTCGAAACCGTCCGGCGGCGCCGCCGGCGCGGTCGCCGGCGCCATGCGGTCCCGAACGGGGTTGGGCGCGGGCGGCGCGCCGGGCGCCGTGTAATCGGTCTTGGGCGGCCGCTTGCCGTCGGGCCCGGTGTAGCTCGCTTCAAGATCGATGATGTCGCGCAGGAGGATCTTGCCCTCGTTCAATTCGTCGCGCCAGATGATGATCGCCTGGAAGGTCAACGGGCTTTCGCAAAGCCCCGCGATCATCGCCTCGCGGCCGGCCTCGATGCGTTTGGCGATGGCGATCTCGCCTTCGCGCGAAAGGAGCTCGACCGAGCCCATCTCGCGCAGGTACATCCGCACCGGATCGTCGGTGCGCTCGGCCGGCTCGGAGCTGCGGATCGCAACTGCGGTCGACCTCGGCGCTTCGACGATCTCGCCGGCCTCGGACTCCTCCTCGTCGTCGGCGCTTTCCTTTTCCGCCTCCTCCGCGTCCTCATTGTCGACGACGTTGATCCCCATCTCGCTCAGCATCGCGTTCATGTCCTCGATCTGGTCGGAGGAAATCTCCTCAGAGGGCAGAACGGCGTTGAGTTCGTCCTGGGTGACCCAGCCGCGCTTCTTGGCGACCTTCAACATCCGCTTGACGGCGGCGTCGCTCAGATCGAGAAGCGGACTGTCGGCGGTTTCAACCGCTGCCGCTTCCCCTTCGACCTTCGCCTCGTCTTTCTTCGCCATCTCGGTCTCCATGATCCCGCGACCGGCACGCGGGGTTTTAGATTTCATGCGGGCCGAGGCTCAAGGCGCGCAAGGCCGTTCTTATAGCCCAAGCGACGCAACCTGCCCCTGTCGGGGTCGGGCCGACGCCGCTTCCCATGACGGTGTTCCCCTTAAGCCCGCTTTAACCCTGACGCAGGCTGGGTCAGATGCTCGGCGAGGGTCTCCCGGAATGTTCGCCAAAACCGTCGATCGCCGCCTCCGCATGCGCGAGATCGGCCAAATGCGCCTTGATATCCAGCAATCGGGCGAGATTCTGCTCGTTTGGCTCGGCAGCCAGCGACCGCTCCGCGAGTTTCAGCTCCCTATTTAACGCGCCCGCCCGCCGATGCAAGGCCAGGCTTTGCCTTAGCACAAGCGCGGCGTCGGAAGGCGCGGCGTCGGCGCTGAGGCACCACCAGTTGGGCATCTTGGCCGCGAGCGCCAGGATGCGCTCGCGCTCCTCCGCCTGACCGCCGGCCTTCAGCGCCTCCGCAAGGGCCTCCGGCGACTGCAGCGCCTCGGACGGCGCGGCGATCAGCGCGTCCCGGAAGGCCGCAAGTCTCTTGCCTGCGAAGTCCAGCGCCGCGAATTCCTCCCAGTGCGCCTCGAGAAGCCGGGGATGGCCGAGCGCGATCGCCAGGATCATCACCTCGCGCGCCGGCTCGCGCGCCTTGCGGCCTAGCTTGTTCTGTGCGGGCAGCGGCGTTTCGGCGAGGCCGACGCGGGGGTCGCGCGCCGGGAAAGGCGCGCTGCGCCGCTCGAAGAAAAAGGGTCGCGCTTTGCCCTCGCGGCGGGGCCTGGTCGCGCGTTCTTCGCCGAAAAACGCGTTGAGGCGGCGCCTCAGATCCGCCTGATAATGACGCCGGAGGATGTCGTCGCCGATCAGACTGAAGGCGTCCGTCAGTCTGCGCTCGAGCGCGGCGCGGCTTTCCGGCGTATTGAACTCGTGGCCGTCGCTCTCGCGTTGAAACAGCATGTCGGCGAAGGTCCGCGCGCCCTTGAGGACATCGGCCATCGCCGTCGCGCCGCCCGCCCGCACGAGGTCGTCGGGGTCCTGGCCCTCCGGCAGAAGCGCGAAACGCAGGCTCTTGGCCGCGCCGATCAGCGGCAACGCCGTCTCGATCGCGCGGAAGGCGGCTTTCCGGCCGGCATTGTCGCCGTCGAAGCAAAGGATCGGCTCAGGCGCCATCCCCCACAAAAGAGCGCACTGATCCGGGGTCAGCGCGGTGCCAAGCGGCGCGACCACGTTGGCAAAGCCCACTTCGCTCATCGTGATCGTATCGATATAGCCTTCGACGACAATGATCTCGCCGCGATCGTGCGCAGCCTTTCGCGCGCGATGGTGGTTGAAGAGCAACGCGCCTTTGTGAAAAAGCGGCGTCTCAGGGGAGTTGAGATATTTCGCCGTCGCGCCCGGGTCCATCGCCCGGCCGCCGAAGGCGACGACCCGGCCGGCGCGGTCGTGGATCGGGAACATCACCCGGTCGCGAAACCGGTCGTACGGGACGGCGATCCCCTCGCCGTGAACGAGCAGGCCCGCCTCGATCATCTGATCGACGCCGACGCCCTGACCCGCCAGCGCATCGCGCAGGGCAAACCGCTCCGACGATGAAAATCCAAGCGAAAAGCGCTGCTGCGCCGCCGGACCGAGGCCGCGGTCGGAAAGATAGCCGCGCGCTTTCGCGCCGATCGACTGCTGGAGGTTGTCTTCGAACAGACGCGCAGCCATCGCGAGGACGTCGAGAAGACTTGCGCGTCGTTTCTCCTGCTCCGCCTCAGCGCCCGTCTGCCGCGGCATTGGGACGCCCGCCATCGTCGCCAGCCGTTCGACGGCGTCGGGAAAGCTCAGACCCTCGGTCTCGATCAGGAAGCTGAAGATGTCGCCATGTTTGCCGGACGAAAAATCGTGGAAGAACCCCTTCTGGTCGTTGACGAAGAAGGAGGGGGTTTTTTCCGCGTTGAAGGGCGAGAGGCCAGCCCATTCCCGCCCCTGCTTGCGCAATTTGACGCGCCTGCCCGCGACTTCCGAGACCGGCAGCCGGGCCCGGATCTCGTCGAGAAAGGCAGGGGGGAACTTCATGCGCGTGCTGTGGCCAGCGAAAGCAGCATTTTGGCGGCGCGAGCGGCTTAAAGCCAAGGGTTTGACGGCGTTTTCCCCGACTTTCACGGCGGGGCCGGCCGCGACCAGCCCCCATGAGCGCGTTGCTCCGCCTGTTATCTCCCTATTGCCGTTCTGTTTCGAGCGCGCCGAAATTTACGCGCAACCTTTTGAATACAAATGCTTTTCGACGGCAAAACGAACCCTGGAGGCGCGATTTCCCTGTTCTCCCCGCTAACAGGGAGTTTCCCTGCCAGCGCGCTCGGCCCGCGCCGGTCAGCCCGGCGGCGCGCCCATCAGCTTGCGCGCGGCGGCCGCGCTCATTGGTTGTCCGAAGGCCGTCCCTTGCGCGAACTGACAACCGATCTGGGCGAGTTCGACGGTATCCGACTCTGTCTCCGCGCCTTCGGAGATCACGTCCATGCCGATTTCCTGCGCCATGGCGACAATCGGACGCAGGATCGGCGAGCGAGCGCCCAAGGCCTTGGGCCTCACCAGCGAGGCGTCGATCCGCATCGCGTCAAAACGATATTCCGGCAGATGGCCGAGCGAGGTATAGCCGGCACCGAATCTGTCAAGCATCAGGGCTGCGCCGATTTCGCGCACGCGCTGCAGCAGCGCGGCGGCGTATTCCGGGTTCTCCATCACCACGCTCTCGGCGATCGCGATCCTAAGCGCTCCGCGCTGCACGAGATGGCGGCTCAGCGCAGCGCGCACGTCCGCAACGAGATCATGGCTCAGCATCTGAGACGAAGACGCTGCGACGGTGGCGAAAATCGGCGGATTGACCTCGAGCGCCTTCTGCCACGCCGCCAGTTCCCGCGCCGACGTCTCGAGCGCATAGGCGCCGATGTCGACGATGGCGCCCGTCGATTCGGCCACAGAGACGAACTCGTCCTCCTCGAGGACGCCGAGCTTGGGATGACGCCAGCGTACAACAGCCTGGAATCCAGCGACCGTGCGGTCCTCGAGCCGAACGATGGGGCGGAACAGGACCATGATCTCGCCCCGCTCGAGCGCGCGGCGCATGTCGTTCTCGAGCATCTGCCGATCGGAGCGCTGCGACCGCATGACTGGCGAGAACAGCTCGACTCGGTCGCCGCCCGCCTTCTTCGCGTTGGCGAGCGCGAGCTGCGCGTCGGCGAGAAGATCGCCCCCCTTGAGATGGAGCTTCAGGTCGTAAACCGCGGCCCCGATCGAGACCGTCAGCGCAATCTCCCGCTCGCCGAAGCTAATGGGAGCGGCCAGCGCATTCCGCAATCGGTCGATCTTTGCCGCAAGATCGGTCGAGTGCGATTCGTCGAGAATGATGGCGCCGAACTGGTCCCCCGCAAGCCGCGCGAGTGTGTCGCCCGGCTTCATGTCGCGAGACAAGCGCCGCGCCACCGCCAGAATAGCCGAATCGCCGATCGAAAGACCAAAGGAATCGTTGACCGTTTTGAACTGGTCGATGTCGACGACCAGCACGATCGGCGCCCTCGCCCCTGGCTTCTGCGCCAGGGTGATTGCGGAGGCCAGACGATCGTAGAACAGCTCGCGATTGGGCAGGCCAGTCAGATTGTCGTGGATGGCGTCGTGGAGCATTCGCTCCTCGGCCGACTTGATTTCGGTTACGTCCGCTAGGGAGCCGATTACGCGCACCACCTCCCCGTCTGGGCCGACGACCGGCCGCGCCTTCAGCACATACCAGAAATAGTGGCCGTCCGAGCCGCGCAGGCGAAGGTCATGGTTGATCCTCCCCGAGCGCTGATGCAGGAGCCCGTCAAGCGCGAGCGTGTAGCGATCCCGGTCGAGCGGGTGCAGCACGTCGAGCCAGCCCGCCGCCGGTCCCTCGAGCGCGCCGCGCTTGAGCCCCAGCTGGCTTTCGATCGCCTCACTGCCGGTCACCTCGTCGTTGACGACGTTCCAGTCGAAGATCGCCTCGCCCGAGCCCGTCATGGCGAGGGACCGCCGCTCCGCATCCGCGCCGTTGTCGGCGCCTCCGCCGGCTCCGGAGAATGCAAATTGCATGACGGTGAAGCCGATCAGCATGACGATCAGCACCAGCCCCCCGACAAGGCCTGGCGCCGCGAGATCGTTGGTCAGGTAGCCGAGTGCGGCGGCGCCTGCAGCCACGACCCAAACCGCCAGCAAGTACCAGGTCGGAATAAGCATGACCGCGCGCTCGGATCCGCGCGCGGCCAAGCTCAGGATCAGCATGAGGCCGATCCCGGCGACCGTCGCGATTGAAATGCGTGCGACGCCCGCCGCAACCGGGGCGTTGAAGACCGAGAGACCGACGACGGCCGCCATCAGGACCAACCAGGCCAAAGCAAAATGCGTGTAGCGCACATGCCAACGGCGGAGATTGAGATAGGCGAACAGGAAAACGATCAGCGTCGCCGCGATGGTCGCCTCTACGCCAGCGCGCCAAACTCGCTCAGTCGCGTCTTCCAGGCCGAACATCTTCTTCCAGAAGCCGAAGTCGACGCAGACATAGGCGAAGACCGCCCACGCAAGGGCCGCCGCAGCTGGGAAGATCATTGCCCCCCGCACGACAAACACGATGGTAAGGAACAGAGCGAGAAGACCGGCGATGCCGATCAGAATGCCCTCATAAAGCGTCAGGCTGGTCGACTTGTCCTTGAACGCGTCCGGCTCCCAAAGATAAAGCTGCGGAAGCGACGGGGTGCGCAGCTCGGCGACGTATGTGACGGTGGTTCCTGGATCGAGAGTGAGGCGGAACACGTCCGCGCTCGCATTGTCGTCGCGCTCGGGCGCGGCTCCTTGACTGGCGGTGATCGTCGTGATTCGAGAGGAGCCGAGATCGGGCCAGACGACGCCAGACCCGACAAAGCGAAAATGCGGCGCGACGATCAGACGCGTTAGTTGTTCGTCGGAATCGTTGGTCAGCGCAAACACGATCCAGGACGGCTGAGCTTCGGCTTCGAGGGCGCTCACCTCGATGCGCCGAACAATTCCGTCAGGGCCGGGCGCGGTCGAGACCTGGATACGGTCGCCCTGTGCGCTGTAGCGTTCGACGGCGCGCGTAAGATCGATCGCGTCGGAATCCGGCGACACCCGGACCGATTGAATCGCGAAGGCTGGCGTGCACGCCGTAAGAACGAGCGCGAGCAGGATCCCGACGCGGAAGAGTCCCAACAATGCGTTGAGACGACGCACCCTGCAGCCGCGGCGCGCCGCGAGGCTCGGGAAAGCGATTCGGACC
>Ga0213878_10000810_pt1 | contig 11279 bp, 7 predicted proteins | sample VelepicoBEBS_R02_FD_161053 | JGI IMG/M metagenome (GOLD analysis project Ga0213878, IMG submission 161053) | Vellozia epidendroides bulk soil microbial communities from rupestrian grasslands, the National Park of Serra do Cipo, Brazil - BS_R02 | ecosystem: Environmental > Terrestrial > Soil >... | reverse complement strand
AGGCCCGCAAGTCCGACGATTTCGCCGCGGCGCAGCGCAAACGTCGCCCTTTCGCGCTGCGGAGTCACGGCGAGCTCGGCCACCTCCAGCACGACCGCGCCGATCTCGCGCGCCCGCCGATCGTAACCTGCGACTTCGGCTCGGCCCGTCATCAGCGACAACAATCGGTCGTGATCAAGCCTCTCGCCGATGGGCCAGCTGCCCACGGTCTGTCCATTGCGGAGCACCACCACGTCGTCGCAGATCGCTTCCACTTCTTGCAAGCGGTGCGAGATGAAAACCGTGGCGACGCCTGCGGCCCCCAGCTTGCGAATTTCCTCGAACAAGCGCTCGACTTCGGCCTGCGCCAGGCTTGCCGTCGGCTCGTCGAGGATGAGTACGCGCGGCTTTCGCAGGAAGGCGCGCGCGATCTCAACGAGCTGCTGCTCCGAGCTCGAAAGCTCGCCGGCGAGGCGATCGACGTCGAAGTCCGGGGAGAGCTGCGCAAGAGCCTTAGCGGCGGCGGCGCGACTGCTCTCGCGATCGATAAGGCCGAGCCGACCGCGGCGTTCAGCGCCGAAGAAAAGATTCTCCCAGACGGGCAGGTCGGGCGCCATGCTCGGGTGCTGATGGGCAATTACGATCCCGCGATCACGCGCTGCCCTCGGCGAGGCGTACGAGACCGGCCTGCTGTCGAGGGAAATCTGGCCTTCGTCGGGTCTGATCTCGCCGGATAGGACGGCCGAGAGCACGGATTTGCCCGCGCCGTTCGCACCGAGCAATCCGACGACGCGACCAACAGCCAACGAGATCTCCGCACTGTCCAGCGCCACAACGCCACCAAAACGCTTGACGATTCCCTGCGCGGTCAGGATCCACACTTGCACTCTTTCGTTTCCGTTCGACCGTCGAGGAGCGTATGTTGTGCTTCTCGACGGCCAGTTTTTCTATTCGAACAAAGCGTCAACCTGGTCTTCGCTCAGCCATGCAGCGAGGAAGTAGCCGTTGGGCTTATCCTGCATTTTGGCGAGCGTGGCGTCGAGATCCGCCGAAGTGACGAAGGTCGTGATCGAATAATAGTAGGTGTTGTCCTTCAGCGGTTTGAGCTTCTTGCCCGCCGCGATGCGCACCGCGATGCTAAGCGCGGTGCGGCTAATGTCGGGGGGGTTGACTTGCGCGAAGATCTTGAGGTCAGGTTGTTTGGCGAGAGCGCTCTTCCACTCCTCGAGGAAAGCTTTCTGCGTCTCCCCCGTCATGGTGGGGATCGGACGGCCGGCATTCTCGAAGGCGCGCATCACGCCGAGCGCCATGGCGTCCTCGACGAAGACACCTTCGATCGCCGGCTGCGAAGCCAGCACTGTCGACATTGCTGCTTGCGCCTTGGCCTGGTCCCACAAGCCATATCCTTGCCAGACGATTTTCAGTCCGGGATACTTGGCGAAGGTGTCGAGCGCCGCCTTTCTCCTGGCTTCCGCTGCAGGATGTCCAGGGATCCCGTCCATCACCACGATCTTGCCGTTGCCGTTCAACGCCTTCGCCAGCCACTCGGCGTAGCGTTGGCCCCAGGAATAGTGGTCGACGGTTACATTGATGGCAGTCGGAGCCGTCACCGCCTGGTCGAAGGACACGACCGGGATGTTCGCTTTGTTCGCTTCGGCGAGGACAGCATTCAGTGCGGTTGCTGAATTGGCATTCACCATGATGACCGACACATGTTGCTGAATCATGTTACGGATATCTTGGATCTGCTGATTGGTGTCCGCCCCTGCCTGCTGAATGATGAGCTGACCAGCCATCCCCTTCGACTTGTACATGTCGAACTGTTCCTTGGCGCCGGCGATCATCTGCTCGCGCCATTCGGTGCCGAAATAGCCGTTGGACAGCCCGACGACGATTTTGGAGCCTTCCTCGGCGTGGAGAGGCGCAGACCAGAGGGTCAGCGCAGCGACTGCGGCCGCAAAGAGCTTGTACATTGGCTTCCTCCCTTGTTCGGTTGTTAGGCTGGACATATCCGTTATTTGGTTGTAAGGCTCGAAATGTGTTAGTGTCAAGAAGTGTGCGCGGCATACTTGTCGCGGATGGCATCGACGGTCTTTCCGGCGGAAATCGGCGCCCGGCCGGGCCGAGCCTCCATCGTAAGGCGGCCACGGTCTCGGCGATCGAGGGATTGAGCTTTGGGACGCGCGAGGGCCGGGTCTTGTCGCGCCGAACCCGCGAGAAGCTTTGCGTAGCAAAACGCTCCTCCCAGCCGGAGATCCAAAAGCAGATCCAAACGTCGGACTTCATCAACTAGATCGGAGCTGCCGGGCAAGCGCAAATCCTGTGATAGAAAACCGATCAAGAAAGAACCCTGGAGCCAGTCCGCCGGAGGAGGAGCGCAGCATGTATGCCACTTTTTTTGGCGACGAAGACTTTCCAATTGAGTGGGACGAGGGACAAAAGGACCTGTTCTGGGTCCATGACGACCTGCACATACCAAACCCGGTCTCACCGATGTATGCCGACATCGGCGGATGGTGGCTGAATTGTGACTATATGTTTCGCAGGTTCGGTACGCCCTTTGCTTCCGACTGGCTGGTCAAGGTGATCAACGGCTACGTTTACACCGCCGCCATTCCGGCGAAGCCCGACGTTCGCGCGCTGGCCTCGGAATATGGCTCGCGCTACATGGGGCGCACTCCCGTCGACCCAGCATATTCGGCGCAGATCAGCGCCTATCTCGAATGGACGCTACCCTACTACGCCGACAACTTCCTAGATTGGTGGCGCGAGCGACTCGTTCCCGAAATGGAGCGCAATTTCGCTCGTTTCGACAGCTATGACTATGACGGCGCCAGCCTGCTTGAGCTCGCGGTTCTGCTCGAGGACGTGATCGACCTTCATGACCGTCACTGGAAGATTCACTGGCAGCTCAATTTCTCCCAGTTCTCTGCGACGATAGCGCTCAACAATGTGATGGCTGAGGTCAAGGGAAAGGGCGGCTGCCGAGACCTTATGGGACGCCTGCAAGCCTCAACCGAGAACCGGAACTGGGACTCGATCAGGGGGCTATGGCAGATGAAGGAGTTCGTCAAGGCTGAGCACGGCGACGTCGCCAATGCTTTCGCAAAGTCCACCGCAGGCGACATACTCGCGGCCCTGAAGGAAACCACGGCCGGCCGGGCCTTTATTGCCGATCAGCTCGATCCCTATTTGAGCGTCTTTGGCTACAGGTCCATGTGGGCGCACGAATTCTCCTTCAAGACCTGGAAAGAGAACCCAGCGCCGGTCGTCGAAGCGGTGCGCGGTTATCTCGAAACGGACTACGACTTCCACAAGGACATCGGCAGGGTTGGTCGCGATCTTGAGGCAGCCAAAAAAGAGGTGATGGAAGGCGTTCCGGCTGGGCCAGGACGCGACAGGTTGGCCCGCGCGCTTGAACTCAGCCTCAAAATGAATCCGCTCACGCCGGACCATCACTTCTATATCGATCAAGGCACCAACGCGCGCGTTCGCCTAGTCCTCATCGCAATCGGGAGAAAATTGGTCGCGCAAAAGGTGCTGCTGGACCCCGAGGATGTGATGTATCTGCGTTACAACGAGCTGCGCGCTGCTATGGCCGGAAGCTTTCCCGGGGATGCGTCCGAAGTGGTTTCCCAGCGTCGTGACCAGCGTGAGGAGGCCTACAAGCTCCGCCCCCGCGATTGGGTTGGGACGGCTACCGAAGACGCGCTGGCGTTCCCCTATCTGGCCAACTGGGGCTTCCCTGAAAAATTCTACCGCAAGCCTCCGGCGACCGACAGTGTCATCAGCGGACTGCCCGCCTCGAGCGGACTGGTCGAAGGAAACGCCAGGCTCTTGGTTTCTTCCGACGAATTCGAAAAAGTTCAGAAAGGAGAGATCGCCGTTTGCCGCATGACCAGCCCCGCGTGGGTTGTCCTTTTCACGCGCATCAGCGGTCTGGTGACCGACGCGGGCGGAGTCACCTCCCATCCTGCGGTTGTCTCCAGAGAGTTCGCCATTCCGGCCGTGGTTGGCACATCCGACGCGACGAGGCGGATCAAGAGCGGGGACCGCATTCGGGTCAACGGGTCTACGGGACAGGTCGAGGTCCTCTCCCATTTCCAGGCATCGGCGGCGCCCCACGGCGACCGCGGTCTTTCCTCAATAGCTCGAGAGGCAGGACAAGAATGAACAACGCCTCCTTTGTGCTGCACTTCAGCGACCCGCGATGCCGGGAGGTAAAGCTCAGCGGCGGCAAGGGCCGCAACATGGCGATCATGGTGCAGGAGGGACTTCCGGTCCCTCCTGGTTTTGTCATTACCTCCGCGGCGTTTCTCGCGGCGGTGGGCGAGGGTCGGCTGCGATCCCTTTGCCGCGCCAGAAACCTGACTGGTGCCAGGGAGATCGTCGCCCTGGCGAGACCGCCAGAGGCGCCCGTCGCCGAACACTACGCCACTCTCAATAGCTTGGTGGCGGTGCGTTCCTCGGCATGTGCGGAGGACTCCGACGGAGCGAGTTACGCCGGTCAACAGGAGACCTATCTTAACGTCGATGGGCTTCCCGCGGTGCTCGAGAAAGTCGTCGCGTGCTGGCTGTCTTTTTTTGCCGACCGCGCGGTCTTCTATCGCTCCGAGAAAGGCTCCCTGGAGGATGTCGCCATTGCGGTCGTAGTCCAAAAGATGATCGACTCTAAGAAATCTGGCGTGTTGTTTACCGTTGACCCCGTGCAGGGCCGAAAGGATCGGATGATCGTGGAGGCGGCGTTCGGCCTGGGCGAGAACGTGGTTGACGGTCGGCAAACTCCTGATCACTACGCGTTAGACCGCAAGGGAACGCTGAAGCGCAGCCGCATCGTTGGCGAGCAGGTCTTGAACGAGAACGAGTTGAGGCAACTGGCCGATCTGGGGCGAAAGCTGGAGGAAATACACGGGTGTCCGCAGGACATCGAGTGGGCGTTCGACAAGATCGGTGAACTCTCTCTCCTTCAGTGTCGGCCGGTCACCACGATCTGACAGAGCGGGTATGCAATACGGAGCGTACGATCCAAAGCCCGCCACGAGGCCTTGTGCCAACCCCCGGTGTTTGGCTCGTGCGTTGTCAAGTGGGGTGCAAAACCGCTGGCGCTTTGGGAGTTTAGCGTTCGAACCCAACTGCGTCCGCGCGCGTTCTCGTCAAACAGGCCGTGTCATGGGATAAAGCGTGCTACCGTTTCGTTATCTGAGGCCGACGCGCCTGCAGGAGGTGGTGGATCTCCTGGAGGAACATGGCGCCGCCGCCCGCGTGCTCGCGGGCGGCACTGACCTCGTCGTCGATCTGCATTACGGGAAGTCAATTCCCCGGGTCGTCATCGATATCAAACGCACGAGGGATTTGCGGGCGGTCATCACCGAAGCAGACGGGTGGCTCACGATCAGCGCAACGGTTCCGCTGAGCGAGGTCGAAAGGCACAAAACCGTGCGTCGCTACTTCCCGGCGCTTGCGGAGGCCGCAGCCGTGGTTGGATCCGTCCAAATCCGTAACCGCGCCACCTTGGTGGGTAATGTCTGCAACGCGTCACCGGCCGCGGACACGATTCCGGTCCTCGCCGTCCATGATGCAGCGGTAAAAGTGCTCGGCCGCGGGGGCGAGCGATCGTTGCCTCTTGCCGATTTCATTCAGGGCAACCGACATACCAGCCTCGCAGCCGGCGAAGTCGCTACCGCCGTGAGCATCCGAATTCCAGACAAGCCTTACGGCTCGGCTTTCGCGCGCTTGACAAGGCGCTATGGCGTCGACTTGGCCATCGTGAACCTGTGTTGCGGCGTTGATCGGGCGGGGGTCACGACTTTCGCATTCGGCGCCGTGTCGCCCCGCCCTCTCGTGGTGAGAGACGACGAGGGCGTCCTCGCGAATCCGTCTGCCGCAGCGCATGCCAAATCCGCCGTGCTAGACGATTTGATTGCGAAGGCGGCTCCGATCACCGATGTGCGTGCAACGGCGGCTTACCGCGTGGCGATGCTCAAGGTGTTGGCGCAGCGCGCGCAACGCCGCGCCAGCGAAAGATTTGCCGACGGTGGGTGATATGGGAGAGACGTGCCGCATCGCAACGGCTGTGAACGGCCGCCGCCATTCGCTGGATGTCGGCTCCAACACGACTTTGTTGGACCTTCTGCGCGACACGCTTCACCTTTGCGGTCCGAAAGAATGCTGCGGGGTTGGCGAGTGCGGCGCCTGTACCGTGTTTGTTGACGGCCGCACGGCCAACGCCTGCCTCATGCTTGCTGCCGAGGCGGATGGCGCCGAGGTCATGACGATAGAAGGGCTCTGCGCCGGGGGGTTGAACCCGCTCCAACAAGCCTTCCTCGAGCACGGTGCGGTGCAGTGTGGATTCTGCATCCCCGGAATGCTGATGGCCGCGCAGGCGCTGCTCAAACAAGATCCAAATCCAGACGATGACAGAATTCGTGAAGCCCTGTCGGGAAACCTTTGCCGCTGCGGCGGATATAATCGGATCGTGGCTGCTGTGCGCTCGGTCGCCAACGCCGGCGAAACCGGGAAGGATAACGGTTCGCAGGGCAGCCCAAGCGACAATTCGGATTTCGGTCCACCGCGCCGAAACGCGCAAGACACAGAGGTGTGGGTCGGCGCCAACGTGCCGCGCTTCGGCGGCGTCGAACGCGTGACCGGGAGCCAGCGGTTCCTTGCAGACATTTCGCTTCCGGGCGTGCTTTACGTCAAGCTCGTCACCCTCGACGTTGCGCGGGCGCGGATTATCTCAATCGACGTCAACGAGGCTCGCAATGTGACGGGCGTCATCGCGATCATGACCGCCGACGATCTACGGATGCCAGTTCCGCGTTTCGGCCCGGTCTACAAGGACCGACCGGTGCTCGCTGTCGGCGAGACCAAATACCATGGAGAGCCGGTGGCGGCGGTCGCGGCAGAGTCGAAAGAAGCGGCCGAACTTGCGGTCTCCTTGGTCCGCGTCAAGTCCGAGACGCTCCCTGCCGTTTTTTCTGTGACCACCGCGCTGGCGCAGGATGCGCCCCTCGTGCAAGATCCGGCGCTTCGTCCTGGTGATCCGCTCAACGCCACCAATATTCTCAAGGAGCGTCGCTATGGCTGGGGGGACGTCGAGGGAGCGGACGCCGACATTGTCGTGGAGAATTTCTACTCATTTCCGATGGTGACGCATTTTGCGATCGAACCCCACGGGTTCATGGCGTCGGTCGAAAAAGAACTTCTAACTATATGGAGTCCGGTCCAGCATCCGTTCCTGTTGCAAAGAATTATGGCGGAGCTGTTCGATCGGCCGTTGACCCAGGTCCGCGTGTTTTCTCCAGACCCGGGCGGCGGGTTCGGCGGGAAACAGAACCCCAAGTTTGAGCCGTTGGTGACCTACTTGGCGCTCAGCACCGGCCGTCCCTGCCGGCTGGTGCTGAGCCTCGAGGAAACGTTCCAAGCTGTCCGGCGCGCCGCTGCGGAAATCCACGTCCGCACCGGTTTCAGCCGTTCCGGGGATTTGATCTTTCAGGACATAAGATCCGACTTTCTGATCGGTGCATACGCCGACATCGCCGAACGGGTCATGACCAAGGCAAACTACCTGGGCTGCGGTCCGTATCGGACGCCCAACGCGAGGATCCACGCCCGGGCGATACTGTCGCACACGCCGCCTAGCTGCGCCTTTCGCGGCATCGGGACGCCGCAAATCAATTGGGCTGTGGAGTCGCAGATGGACGCCGCAGCTCGAGAGCTCGGCTTGGACGGATTGACAATCCGTCTGCGCAATCTTGCGAGCAAAGGCGATGAGATCGTTCGCGGGGATGCGCCCGCCGACGGCGACTGGCCGGAATCGGTGCGTCGTGCGGCGGAGGCGGTGGGCTGGAATACCCCGCTCGCGCCTGGGCGCGGGCGGGGTATTGCGGTGGGCATCAAATCTGGGGCCACGACCGGACTTTCGAACTCGACGGTGCGGCTGCTCGCCGACGGCAGCGTCGTCGTCTACGCCGGAACATCTGACATGGGTCAGGGGGCAAGGACGATTTTCGCCCAGCTCGCGGCGGACGCGCTTGGCGTTCCGCTGGAGAAGGTGTCGGTGATGATGGGAGATACCGCGATCGTACCCTTCGACCTGCAAACGTCGGCGAGCCGCTCGACAGTATTCATGGGCAACGCGCTCGTCCGCGCCTGCGAGGACATCCACGAGCAGCTGCGCGAAATGTGCGCCGACCTGCTAGGCCTGGAAAAGGCTGACGTTCAGGTGGGGAACGGCATGGTAAGATTTCCCAATGGCGCGCTGCCAATCGCCGAATTCATTTCCGGAAGGCTCGGGCGCTGGAACGGTGAGCTGATCGGCAATGGCCGGATGCGAAAGCCGACTGCGCCCGACCATCCGCTGGGCGGAACGCCGGCCTTCTACGAGTTCAACTGCACCGCGTTTGACGTCGAAGTGGATGTCGACACCGGCGAGATTGTCATTCACAAGCATGTCACGGTAGGCGATGTCGGAAAGGCGCTCAATCCGCTGCAAGTAAAGGCGCAGGACGAGGGCGCGGCGATCATGGGACTCGGCCACACTTTGATGGAGCACATCGTGCTCGATGACCAGGGACGTATCCGCAACCTTGGCGCGCTGGATTACCGCATCCCGACGACCAAGGATGTTCCGCGGAGGTTGGAAGCGCTAATCGTTGAGAACGCGGACGGCCCCGGTCCCTATGGCGCAAAAGGTGTCGGCGAGGGCGCCTTACTTTGCACCGCCCCGGCGCTGGCCGCAGCATTGACGCAGGCGACCGGCCTCGTCATTAGGGACCTTCCGCTGACACCGGAACGCGTGTGGCGGGCCATGCGGGATGGTCCCAGCCGCGAACATCGCGAGGACAGTTTTCGGGCGACGCCGGCGCAACCGGGCAGGAGCATACCATGAGGATCGTCGATTTAAGCCGAGATCTCTATCACCGGACGCCGAGCTATCCGGGACATCCGCCTATCATTCACGGCATGTGGAAGACGCACGAAGAGGCGTTTGCGGATTCCGGCTACGTACAGGGCAATGCAGTGATGTACTTCTCCATGGCCGACCACGGCGGGACTCACATTGACGCGCCGCGCCATTTCGGCGTAAGCGGCACGCCGATCGACAAATACCCGCTGGAGAACTGCATCGTTCAGGGCATCTGCATCGACCTGCGTCACATTGCAGCGCGTGCGCAGATGGAGCCGGCCGATCTGGAAGCCGCGGTGAAGAAGGCCGGCGTGCCGATTCCAAAGCGGGGCACGGTGTTGATTTGCACTGGGCATCATGAGCGCACGTTCCCGACCAAGGCCTATGCGACCGATAATCCAGGGGTCAACGTCGCCGCCACGGAATGGCTGGCGCGACAAGGGATCGTACATTTCGGCATCGATGCAATGCGTCCAGGCCCCGAGGGCAAAATCAACTCGCTGGTGCACAAGGCCTGCCTCGAACTCGACATCACGCACATCGAAAGCCTGTGCAATCTCGAAGCGTTGCTCGGCCAAGGCGAGTTTCAGTTTATTGGCCTGCCGCTAAAATGGCGCGAGGGCACCGCCTCGCCGATCCGCGCGGTGGCAGTGTTTAACGATTGACACTAAACTTGGCCGTACATAAAGCTTCTCCCGAGGACCACGTGGCAGATCGATACACGCGCGAGCAGGTGGGGGCGAGGCTTCGCGCCACCATTGCAGCGGGCAGTCCAATCATCGCAGCGGGTGCTGGAAACGGGCTCTCCGCAAAGTTAGAGGAGCTTGGCGGCGTCGACCTGATCGTCGTTTACAATAGCGGAAAGTTTCGCCTGGACGGCTTGCCGTCGATCTGCGGCCTGATGCCATACGGAAACGCCAACGAGATTGTACTGGAGCTCGGCGAGAATCACGTACTTCCTGCCGTCGACAAGACACCGGTTATCGCTGGCGTATGCGGCACCGATCCGACGCGAAATATGCGCGGTTTTCTCGAGCAGCTCCGCGAAGTCGGATTTTCCGGCGTTATCAACTATCCGACTATATCTCGGTTCGATGGAAATATTCGCCGCGACTTCGAGTCGGTCGGATTGGGCTTTGCCCGAGAAGTCGAAATGATCGCCAGGGCACGAGAGGTTGGTCTGTACACGACCTGCTACATCCGCACCCCAGAGGAAGGCGTGCAGATGGCCAAAGCCGACGTGGACGTGATTGTCCCACATATCGGGCTGACCAGTGGCGGGACGACCGGCTCGGGGGGTGCCATGACCTTGGACGAGGCGGTAAGGGCGACCCAGGATTTGATCGACGCGGCGCGCGCCGTAAAGCCCGATGTGATCGCCTTGGCGCATGGCGGGCCGATGGAGGAGCCTGAGGATGTCGCTTACGTCCTCGAGCGAACCACTGCACAAGGCTTTGTCGGGGCCTCGAGTATTGAGCGGTTGCCGGTTGAGACCGCTGTTATCGGCGCCGTAAAAGCATTCAAAAAGATTTCGCTGGTGGCAAAAAAATAGATTATTCGCGAGGTTTCGCGATCTGGAGTGACTACCTCCGCATCCTTCTCCGCCAGCCCTTCCGAGTTTAAATGCATCTTGACCGAGAGAATATCTTTCCCGTCGGCCCTGATGAGTGTAGCGCGATGATTCGAAAGCTGCTCGTAGAACTCGAGTGTCTTCGGTCGGGTGACGACGATGGTTCCTAACGGCCAATCAATTAGCAAGCGTTGGTCTCTGGCGCCATAGAAAGTTCCGGAGACGTAAATAGCCGTTAGAGTGGAAAACAGTGGAATCTAGCGGAAGCAAAAGTGTGGCGAATTGTGGCGGGTCTACTTACATTTTCTGCGTTGGTTACAGCTATCTAAACCTAAAATCACTCGGGCCGATTTCTGGATATTTTTGAGCGACTAGGAGCTTTCGAAACGAACAAGTTTGAGATTCCTCGAGATCTTCAAAATGAACATGCCGCGCCGGATGGAGTGCGCGGCATTGAGGCGTTGGCCGTTTAAGCCGTAGACGGTGGCTAGAATCTATCGTATCGCAACCCTGTAAAATCCAGATTAAAGCTCTATAATAAAGGATTTACGGACGATCAAAGAAGTGGTGAACAGAATTACATGAAACACGAAAATTTAAGGATTTTTGAAAAAGTGCGGGATTTTTGCGGGATAACATGTAATACTTGCGAAACGTCCTGTGAACGGTGTTTATACTCGCATAACTGCTCCCGCCGGCTTTGATGGTCAGGTGACCAGGCGCGACTACTACTTCAAGGCCAGAAACGCAGCGCGTGAATTTCGATTGCGCATCAAACGCTGGAAAGCCGAACAGAAATCGCCGACTGACACCTTGAGCTTT
>Ga0213878_10000809_pt1 | contig 11290 bp, 8 predicted proteins | sample VelepicoBEBS_R02_FD_161053 | JGI IMG/M metagenome (GOLD analysis project Ga0213878, IMG submission 161053) | Vellozia epidendroides bulk soil microbial communities from rupestrian grasslands, the National Park of Serra do Cipo, Brazil - BS_R02 | ecosystem: Environmental > Terrestrial > Soil >... | reverse complement strand
CTCGGCGGCGGGATCGATGGTGTGGCGGTCAAGCGCAGACTCTGCATACATGCGTTGCATCTCCTTGCGTCCTGGAACCCCAGCCATCGGGATTCGGGCATCGAATTTGCCGAGTCTAACCGATTGCGGACCAACCGGTCTGTCGGCTTTTCTCCGACTCGCGCCCCTGCCTAAATCACCCCCGCCTCCCGCAGGCGCGCCATATCGTCCGCGCCCAGCCCCAACTCCCCATAGATCTCGGCGTTGTGCTCCCCCACCCCCGGCCCGCTCCTTGAGGGTACGGGCGCATGCCCGGCAAAGCGCGGCACCACGCACGGCGCGGGGATCGAGCCCAGATCGGGATCGGGCAGTCTCACAATGGCCTGGCGGGCCCGGAAATGCGGATCGTCGACGATATCTGCAATCGAGAAGATCTTGCTGAACGGAATCTCGTGCGCTTCCAGCATGCGCGCGATATCGGCATAGGCATGGTTGCCGAACCACCCGGCGATGACCGAGTCGAGCGCCTCCAGATGGCGTACGCGCGAAGGATTGGTGGCGAAGCGCGGGTCGTCGGCAAGCTCGGCCTGCCCCAGCGCCTGGCACAGGCGGCGGAAGATCGGGCCCGACGATGCCACCAGCGAGACCCACTGGCCGTCGGCCGTGGCATACATGTTAGACGGCGCGGTGTAGGTGGCGCGATTGCCGGCGCGCTGGCGCACCTGACCGAGCTGTTCGTATTCGACCGCGAGCGGTTCCAGCAGGCGGAACAACGCCTCGGTGGCGGCGAGGTCGATCTCCTGCCCTGGCATCGCTTCGTTACCGGGCCTGCGCCGCTCGGCGATGGCACTGGCGATGGCGAATGCGCCGAACAGGCCCGCCACCATGTCGCCCATCGGATAGTTCATATGCAGCGGCGCGCCCGACGTCTCGCCGGTCAGGTTGGTGAAGCCGCTCATGGCCTCGAACACGCGCGCAAACCCTGCACGCTGCGCGTAGGGGCCGGTCTGCCCAAAACCGGTCAGGCGCAGCACCGTGAGACGCGGATTGGCCTGCTGAAGTGTCTTGATATCGAGGCCCCAGCGGTCAAGCGTGCCGGTGCGGAAGTTCTCCACGAGCACGTCGAACTCCGGCAGCATGCGCAGGAACAGTTCGCGCCCGGCCGGCTTGCGCACATCGAGCGATATGCCGCGCTTGCCGCGATTGGTCACCTTCCAGTACAGCGCCAGGTCGCCCTTGACCGGCGCGAGCCCGCGTAGCGGATCGCTGCCATCGGGCAGTTCGAGCTTGACGACGTCGGCGCCCATGTCCGCGCACAGCGTGCTGGAGAACGGCGCGGCGATCACCGTCGCCATATCGAGGATACGCACCCCGGCCAGCGGGCCGTGGGATTGGTCTGATTCGAAAGTCATGGAATTGGAAATTGCCTACGGGCGCAGCCCGTGCTGGAAGATGCGCCGTGCCAGCGTGGCGCGGTGCAGTTCGGATGCGCCGTCATATATGCGGAACGGGCGCAGTTCCCGCTGGATCATCGATACCGGCGTGTCATCGGAAATACCGAGCGCGCCCATGATCTGCACCGCGCGGTCCGCCACGCGCCAGACCGCCTCGGAGACGAAGATCTTGGTCATCGCCGAGTCGTGCTTGACCGCTTCGCCGGCGTCCATCTTGCGCGCGCAATCGCGCACCATCAGGCGGCTGGCGTGCAGGTCGATATGGGAATCGGCCACCATTGCCTGCACCTGCTGCAAATCGGCCAGCCGCTGGCCGAACGATTCGCGCTGCGCCGCATACTGCTGGGCGATCTCCATCGCCCGCGATGCCCGGCCGACAAAGCGCATGCAATGCGAAAGTCGCGCTGGCTCCAGCCGTGCCTGGGCGTAGATAAAGCCTTGCCCGACCTCGCCGAGCACCGCGTCGTCGCCAACCACGCAGTTCTCGAAGCGGATCTCGCCGTGGCCGCCGATCTGAAAGCCGTCCATGCCCGCGATATTGCGCACGAGCCGGTAGCCCGGGTTTCCGGTATCGACGATGAACATCGTGGCGCCGGCATCGGTGCGCGCCAGCACGATCGCGAACGCCGCATCCACGGCACCGCTGATAAACCACTTGTGCCCGTTGATGACCCATTTGCCGTCCCGGCGTTCGGCGGTCGTGCGCAGCATCGACGGATCGGAGCCCGCACCGGGCGCAGGCTCGGTCATCGCAAAGCACGAACGTATCTCGCCACGCACCAGCGGCTGCAGGTAACGATCGCGCTGCGCCGCGTTGCCATGACTCAGCAGATTGATCATGTTCGGCTGGTCAGGCGGCGCGCAGTTGAGCGCAGGCGCGCCCAGGAAGCTGCGGCCGGCCTCTTCCAGGATCTCCGCGCGCGCCTGCCAGTCGAGGTCCAACCCGCCGTACTCGGCAGGCAGGTGCGGCGCGTAGATGCCGGCCTCGCGCGCCAGGCCTTGCAGGCGCCGGACCACGGTATCGAGCCGCGGCACATCATGCGCCAGCGCCGGGTCCTCATTTGGAATCGCGTGCTGTTCGACGAACTGCCGCACCTTGCGGCGAAGTTCGCAAGTTGTATCTCGCATGGCCGTCAATCGATCGTGGTGCCGGTGGACTTGACCAGCGCGGCCCACCAGGTTGCATCGGTGCGGATCTGCTGCGCGAACTGCTCGGGCGTGTTGCCCACCGGCTCGGCGCCCTGCTCGATCAGCTTTTTGCGGATATCGGGCCGTGCCAGGATCTTGACCAGCGCCTGGTTCAGCTTGTCGACGATCGGCTTTGGCGTATGGGCCGGCACCATCAGGCCCTTCCAGGCAGTCACCACATAGCCCTTGAGCCCGGCTTCCTCGGCCGTCGGCACATCCGGCGCGGCCGACGCGCGCTTCTCGCTGGTCACGGCCAATGCGCGCAGCTTGCCCGATTGCACGTGCGGCCACAACGCGGGCATATTGTCGATCAACAGCGTGATATGCCCGGCAATCAGGTCGGCCACGGCCGGGCCGCTGCCCTTGTATGGCACGTGCTGGAGCTTGATGCCTGCGGTCTGGTTCAGCAGTTCACCGGCCAGTTGCGCCGGACTGCCGTTGCCAGGCGAGCCGAACGAAAGCTGGTTCGGATGCGCCTTTGCATAGGCGACGAACTCCTTGACGTTCTTGACCGGCAGCGACGCGTTGATGGCCATCAGGTTGTGGTCGCGCGCGATCATCGTCACCGGGGCCAGATCGCGCAGCGGATCGTAGGACATTTTCGGATAGAGGCTCGGGTTGATGACCGTGGGCCCAGCGGCCGCCATCAGCAGCGTATAGCCGTCCGGCGCGGCCTTGGCCACGATATCGCCACCGATATTGCCGCCAGCGCCCGGCCGGTTGTCGACGATCACGGTCTGGCCGAGCTCCTCGCGCAGCGGCTCGGAGATCAGGCGCGCCACGATATCGGTCGAACCGCCCGGCGCAAACGGCACCACCAGCCGGATCACCTTGTTGGGATACAGCGCCTCGGCGTGCGCCGGTGTCAGGGCCATGCCGAGCAGCATGCCGGCCGCGGCAAACAGGGGCTTGATCATGATTGTCTCCGTGGATCTGGGTTCTAACTGGGAAACCGAGCGTGAAACCGGCCCGCCGTATCAGCGTTGGCCGCCGGCCTGGGCCAGCGTTCGTTTGGCGATATTGAGCTGGTGAATCTGGCTCGTGCCTTCATAGAGGCGGAACAGACGCACATCGCGATAGAAGCGCTCGATGCCGTAGTCGGCGATATAGCCGTAGCCACCGAACAGTTGCACGCACCGGTCCGCCACACGGCCACACATTTCTGACGCGAAGTACTTGCAGATCGATGCCTGCATCGTCACGTCCTCGCCCAGGTCGCGTTTGCGCGCCGTCTCCAGGATCAGCGCGCGTGCCGCGTGGATGTCGGTCTGACAGTCCGCGATCATGGCCTGCACGAGCTGGAAGTCGGCCAGCAGCTGCCCGAACTGCTTGCGTTCGGAGACGAAGCGCACGGCGTCATCGAGCATGCGGATCGCGGGGCCGGTGCACAGCGCTGCCAGGTGAATGCGCTGCTTGTTGAGCACCTTCATCGCGGTACGGAAACCCTGGCCTTCCTCGCCGCCGATCAGGTTGGCCGCCGGCACGCGGCAGTTGTCGAAATGCACCTCGGATACCGGCGAGCCGGCCTGCCCCATCTTCTGGTACGGGCGGCCCGTGGTCAGGCCCGGCGTGTTGCGCGGCACAAGAAACGCCGAGATGCCACCCGCGCCCGCCTTTTCGGGATCGGTGCGCGCCATGACCGTGAACAGCCCGGCTATGGGCGCATTGGTGATAAAGCACTTGGTGCCGTTGAGGATGTAGTCGTCGCCATCGCGCACGGCCGTGGTCTTGAGCGCCGTGGCATCGGACCCGGCCTCGGGCTCGGTCAGCGCGAACGACCCGGTGACTTCACCGCTGGCCAGAAGTGGCAGGTAGCGGCGCTTCTGCTCGGTCGTGCCGTCGGCAACCAGTGCCTCGGAGCCAATGCCGGTATTGGTGCCAACCCGCGCCCGGAACGCCACCGAGCATTGCGACAGCTCCATCGCGGCCAGTACGAGTTCCTCGGTGGTCATGCCGGCGCCGCCGTACTCCTCGGGAATCGAGTATCCGAACATGCCCTGCGCCGCCATCGCGTCGACGATGTCCGTCGGGACCAGGTCGCGCTCCGCCACCTCGGCCTCGCGCGGCACCAGCTTCTCGCGCACAAAGCGCCGCAGTGACTGCAGGAAGGGATCGAATACTTCTGGGTCCCGGATCATCGTCTCGCTCCACCATCGTTTTCTGATGACATCGAGCGTACGCGGGCCTTCCGAATATCGTCACCATTGTTTCGCTATCTTGAACAACATTCGCGCCGATGGGATCGAGCTTCGGTAAGATGAACGTCAAATGCCCCCGCGCCCCCACCACCCCGATCCCGCATTTGCAACGACGCTGGCCCACGGCCTGGCGTTGCTGCAGTGCTTTCGTGTCGGGGAGACCGTGCTCAGCAACAAGGAACTGGCCGAGCGCACCGGCTTATCGAAAGCGACCATCAGCCGCCTGACCTATACGCTGACCGCGCGTGGCCTGCTGCTCTACGACACCCATCTGCGGCGCTACCGTCTGGGCTCGACGGCGCTGTCCCTCGGCTATCCGCTACTGGCCAGCCTGCGGGTCCGGCAGTTGGCGCGGCCGCTGATGAAAGCCCTGGCGGACCATGTTGGCGGATCGGTGTCGCTGGGGCTGCGCGACCGCCTGCGCATGGTCTATGTCGAAACCAGCCGTGGCCACGATGCGATCGCGTTCAGGCCGGACATTGGTGCATCGGTACCCATGCTGGCCACGGCCATGGGGCGCGCCTGGCTTGCCCAGGCACCGGCCGACGTGCGGCTGCCGCTGCTCGATGCCCTGCGCGAAGCCGAGCCGGACGACTGGCGCCGCCTTGCGGGCGCCGTGGATACGGCCATCGAGGAACTGGCCACGCTCGGCTTTACCCGCTCGCGCGGCGACTGGCAGCGCGACGTCCATGCGGTGGCCGTGCCGATGCGCACGCGCATCGACGGCGAGACCCTGGTCTTCAACTGCGGCGTTCCTGCGGTGCGCATGACACCGCGCAAGCTCGAACGCGAAATGGGGCCGCGCCTGCTGAAGCTGGTGGCGCAGGTGGAAACGCAGGTCGCCTGGGAATGACGATGGCCGCTACCGAAGCCTCCTCCCAAGATCATCATCAGGATCAGGACGCCCGCGATCGCCAGTTCGCCACCACGCTGGCCAATGGGTTGGACATCCTGCTGGCCTACCGGGCCGGCGAATCGCTGCTCGGCAACAAGGATTTCGTGCAACGCACCGGGCTGTCCAAATCGACCGTGGCGCGGCTGACGCATACGCTCAGCGAGCTTGGCTATCTGCGCCACGACACGGCGCTCGGCAAGTACCGGCTGGGCGCGCCGGTGCTGGCGCCCGGATATCCGCTGCTGGCCAGCATGCCGATCCGGCAGCTTGCCAGGCCGCTGATGAAGACGCTGGCCGACGAGGTGGGCGGCGCTGTGTCGCTCGGCATTCGCGATCGGACACAGATGATCTACGTGGAAACCGCCCGCTCGACCGACAACCTCGTGGTGACGCCCGACATCGGCGCCGCGCTGCCGATGCTGACCACCGCGATCGGCCGCGCGTGGCTGTGCCGCGCGCCAGCCGACCTGCGCGACCCGGTGCTGAACCGCCTGCGACTGCAGGACCCCGACGCCTTCGCGCGTGGCGCACCCGGGCTGGCGCAGGCGCGCAAGGATCTCGACCGGCTCGGCTACTGCATGAACCGCGCCGAATGGCGTCACGACGTCTTCGGCTTTGCGGTGCCGCTCTGCAAGCCCGTGGACTCCCAGTGGTTCGTGGTCAACTGCGGCGTGCGGGCGCGCCCGGGCAGCTTTCACAGCGTCGAGAAATTCGTCGGCCCGCGGCTGGAGACGCTGGCTCACAACCTCGAAGTCTTGCTTGGTCTGCGCTGACCGCTCGGTCGCCTCAATGCGACAAAAACCGTCGCAAGTTCCAGGGCTTGCTTGACGACACAATGGTTCGATGGGCATCATTCGGCCTTTCTCTTTGTAAATACGAATGGTTCGTATTTACATTCGTATCAAGACCGAGCGAGCCAGCACCATGTCATCCCGTCTGTTCCCGGCCATCCGCCGGAATTCCGTCCCTTCGCGCCTGCGTCCTGTCGCCGCCTTCGCCCATCTGGCCGTAGTGGCCGGTCTGCCGCTCTGCGGCAAGGCCCTGGCCCAGACCACCGCCAGCCCGGAACAGGCCCTGCCGGCCGTAACCGTCAGCGCGGCGCAGGACATCGACATCGGTCCGCACCTTGAAAAGCCGATGACCAGCGGCGCACTGGGCAGCCGCTCGCAGCTGGATACACCGTTTTCCACCACCATCATCACCGGCGACGACCTGGCCGACCGCCACGTCAGCAAGCTGGGCGATGTGTTCTTCACCGACGCGTCAGTCTCCGACAACAGCAACGCCAACAACGCCTGGGCGGCCTACACCACCGTGCGCGGCCTGCAACTGGACTGGCGCAACGCGTACAAGATCAACGGCATGCCGTTCATCAGCTACGGCCTGACGCTGCCTTACGAGCAACTCGAACAAGTGGAATTGCTCAAGGGGGCATCGGGCTTCATGTACGGCTTTGGCAACCCCGGTGGCACGATCAACTACGTCACGAAGCGGCCGACCGACGCATTTACGGCCAGCGTGGAACTGGGCTACCGGACCTCCCACGTCTGGACCGAGCACGTTGACCTGGGCGGCCGCACCGGTCCGGACGACATGTTCGGATATCGCCTGAACCTCACGCACGAGGAAGGCAAGCCCGCCAATGCCGTGGGCCTGAACCGCAATTCGGCGTCGCTGGGCCTGGACGCCCGTATCACGCGCGATCTGACATGGACGTTCGACGGCATCTATCAGGATCGCAACACATGGGGCGCCACGCCGTCGTTCTACGTCGGCGGCATTCCCACCAACGGCCAGATCCCGGGCGTGATCAGCGGCCGTGGCGGCCTGCTGGCAAACAACTCCTCGCACTTCTTTTCCAACCTGCAGGTGTACCAGACCGGTTTGCGCTACAGCCTCAACCAGGACTGGACCGTCAGCACGACCTACAGCTTCAGCAAGCAATCGCGCAGCCGCAATGAATCGACGCTGAACCTGTCCAATGCGGCGGGCGACTATACCGACTGGCGTTACGACGGCGCCGAAAGCCAGCAGTTCAGCAACTGGACGACGATGGTCGAGGGCAGGTTCCGCACGGGCCTGTTCCGGCATGAACTGGTGGCCGGGCTGAGCTGGCAGAAGCAGATCGATCGCTTCAGCAACAACAGCGTCTACACACGGCTGGCCGACGGCAATATCTACGCGCCGTACACGAACGTCTACTGGAGCCAGACTGCCTTCAACAAATACCGCGCCGGCGACACCACCCAGAAGGCGGCATTCGTCAGCGACACGGTCCACCTGAACGACCAATGGTCCGTGCTGGCCGGCCTGCGCGTCACGAACTACGAGCAGAACAGCTACATGCCCACCGGCGTCGGCAATACGAGCTTCACCAAGAACGGCCTGCTGACGCCCACTGCCGCGATCATGTACAAGCCGCTGGCCAGCACGACGCTCTACGCCAGCTACGTGGAATCGTTCGACGGTGGCGGCATCGTCAGTACCTCGTATGCGAATGCGGGCCAGGGGCTGACGCCGGCCAGGAGCCACCAGTACGAAGTGGGCGTCAAGACCGACCAGGGGCTCTGGAACGCCACGGCCGCCCTGTTCCGCATCGAGCGCCGTAGCGAGTTCAGCCGGTCCAACGGCAGCGGCGCACTGCCCACGTTCGTGCAGGACGGCCAGTCGATCTACCAGGGCCTGGAGCTTGCCGGCGCGACGCGCCTCGGTTCGCAATGGGAATTGGGCGGCAGCGCGATGTACCTGGACAGTTACTACAGCCGCGGCCAGGAGAACATCGGCAACCGCGTGGCCGGCGCACCCAATTTCATCCTGACGGGCCGCCTGGCCTACCGTGTGCCGCTCGTGCCGGGCCTGAGGCTTGGCGTCGACGGCAAATACACCGGCACCACCAAGGCGCGCGCGGCGGGGGACCTGACATTGGGCGGCTACACGGTGTTCAACCTCGGCGCCACATATGACACACGTGTGGCCGGCAAGGCGCTGACACTGCGCGCGGCGGTGACCAACCTGACCGACAAGCGCTACTGGGGCTTCCAGTACGAAAATTACATCCAGCCGGCCGATCCGCGCGCGATCAGCGTCAGCGCCAGAATTTCGTACTGAGTAGATTGAAGAACTGCTGACCGACTCCCCTCTCCCGCCGTGCGGGAGAGGGGAGAAAACCACCTGCTCCTTGCTACAATCGCGTCTTTTCTCCCAGCCGCGAGCCCCCGCCATGACGACCCTTGGAACCCCTCTTTCCCCGTCCGCCACCAAAGTCATGCTGCTCGGCTCCGGCGAGCTCGGCAAGGAAGTGCTGATCGCGTTGCAGCGCCTGGGCGTGGAAACGATTGCCGTCGATCGCTACGAGAATGCGCCCGGCCAGCAGGTGGCCCACCATTCGCGCACGATCACGATGAGCGACGGCGAGCAGCTCAAGGCGCTGATCGAGGCCGAGCGTCCGCACCTGGTGGTGCCGGAGATCGAGGCCATCGCCACGCCAATGCTCGAAACGCTGGAAGCCGCCGGCGTGGTGCGCGTGATCCCCACCGCCCGCGCCGCGCGCCTGACGATGGACCGCGAAGGCATTCGCCGGCTGGCCGCCGAAACGCTCGGCCTGCCCACCAGCCCCTACAAGTTCTGCGATTCGCTTGAAGAGCTGCAGGCCGCGATCGACGGCGGCATCGGCTACCCGTGCGTGGTCAAGCCGGTGATGAGCAGCTCCGGCAAGGGCCAGAGCAAGATCGACGGTCCCGACGGCGTCAAGGCCGCATGGGACTACGCCATGGCCGGCGGCCGCGTGAGCCACGGCCGCGTGATCGTGGAAGGCTTTATCGACTTCGACTACGAAATCACGCTGCTGACGGTGCGCGCGCTGGGCGCCAACGGCGAGGTGGAAACGCATTTCTGCGAGCCGATCGGCCACGTTCAGGTCAGCGGCGACTACGTGGAAAGCTGGCAACCGCACCCAATGCACCAGAAGGCGCTGGAAACCTCGCAGCATATCGCCCGCGCCGTCACCGGCGACCTGGGCGGCCAGGGCCTGTTCGGCGTGGAGCTGTTCGTCAAGGGCGAGCAAGTCTGGTTCAGCGAGGTCAGCCCGCGCCCGCACGACACCGGCATGGTGACGATGATCACCCAGTGGCAGAACGAGTTTGAACTTCACGCACGCGCCATCCTGGGCCTGCCGGTCAGCACCGCGCTGCGCGCGCCCGGCGCCAGCGCCGTGATCTATGGCGGCGTTGAAGCCGAGGGCATCGTGTTCGACGGCGTGGACGACGCGCTGCGTGTGCCGCAGACCGAGCTGCGCCTGTTCGGCAAGCCGGAATCGTTCGTTACGCGCCGCATGGGCGTGGCGCTGGCCTATGCCGAAGACGTGGATACGGCGCGCGAGCGTGCCAAGGAAGCAGCAGGCAAGGTCAAGCCGCGCAAGGGCTGAGAGGCTGACGGTTTTCTCCCCTCTCCCGCACGGCGGGAGAGGGGTTGGGGGAGAGGGCAAGCGCATCGCCACTGACCAACATGTTTGGTACATCGAGCGCCGGCCCTCTCCCCCGCCCCTCTCCCATAAATGGGAGAGGGGAGAAAACACAAACCCCTACGCCACCCTGTCCGCCCGGTCGGTCCGGGCCTCCGCCGGTTCGCGCGCGCCAGCATCCGCCGCAGCCAGCGCCAGCGCGGCATGCTGGTCGCCCAATGTCGCGCCGCTGCGCAACCCGCTCAGGTCCGCCCCTGACGGCGCCTGATACACCCGCAAACCCAGTTCCGGCAGGATCGCGAAAAGGTGATCGAAGATATCGCCCTGGATGCGCTCGTAGTCGGTCCAGTTGGTCAGCGTGGTAAAGCAGTAGACCTCGATCGGGATGCCCTGCGAGTCGGACTCCATCATGCGCAGGTTCAGCAGCAGATCGTGGTGGATTTCCGGATGCGCGCGCAGGAATGCAATGCCATAGGCGCGGAATGTACCGAGATTGGTCAGGCGCCGGCGGTTGACCGGGTCGGTATCGGCCACCAACAGTTCGCGGTTGCTCTGCTCGACCTCCTGCTGCTTGACCTGGAGATAGTCGTGCAGCAGTCGGAACCGCATCAGCGCCTTGATCTCGTCGTTGCCCAGGACCCGTACGCTGGTGGCATCGATGCGCAGCGTCCGCTTGATACGGCGTGCGCCCGACTCGAACATGTGCCGATAGTTGCGGTAGCTCTCCGAGAACAGTTTGTAGGTTGGCACCGTCGTCACGGTGTTGTCCCAGTTCTTGACCTTGACCGTATGCAGCGCGATATCCATCACGAAGCCGTCGGCGTTCGATTGCGGCATCTCGATCCAGTCGCCGATGCGCAGCATGTCGTTCGACGTCAGCTGCGTGCTGGCCACCAGCGATAGCAGCGTATCCTTGAACACGAGCAGCAGCACGGCCGATATCGCACCGATACCGGACAGCATCCACAGCGGCGAGCGGTCGATCAGGATCGACAGCACCAGCACGCCGCAAACCAGCCACAGCGCAAGCTGGGCCACCTGCACATAGCCCTTGATCGAGTGTGTCTGCGCGCTGCGGCTGCCGGAGAACACCGTCTGCCACGCGTCGAGCACGCCG
>Ga0213878_10000808_pt1 | contig 11294 bp, 6 predicted proteins | sample VelepicoBEBS_R02_FD_161053 | JGI IMG/M metagenome (GOLD analysis project Ga0213878, IMG submission 161053) | Vellozia epidendroides bulk soil microbial communities from rupestrian grasslands, the National Park of Serra do Cipo, Brazil - BS_R02 | ecosystem: Environmental > Terrestrial > Soil >... | reverse complement strand
AGCAGCGGCTCCGGCCGTTGCTGGCGGCGCGAAAGACGTTCACGTCCCTGACATCGGCGGCGACGAAGTTGAAGTCACCGAAGTGATGGTCAAAGTGGGCGACAAAGTTGCCGCTGAACAGTCACTGATCACCGTAGAAGGCGATAAAGCCTCTATGGAAGTTCCGGCGCCGTTCGCGGGTGTCGTGAAAGAGATCAAAGTGAGCACGGGCGCCAAAGTGTCTACCGGTTCTCTGATCATGGTCTTCGAAGTGGAAGGCGCTGCGCCTGCCGCGGCTCCGGCTGCTGCTCAGGCACCTGTTGCCGCCGCTCCGGCCGCAAAAGCCGCGGCTCCGGCAGCGAAAGCGGAAGGCAAATCTGAGTTCGCTGAAAACGACGCTTACGTTCACGCGACTCCGCTGATTCGCCGCCTGGCGCGCGAATTCGGCGTTAACCTGGCGAAAGTGAAGGGTTCTGGCCGTAAAGGTCGTATCCTGCGCGAAGACGTTCAGGCTTACGTGAAAGACGCAGTGAAACGCGCTGAAGCTGCACCGGCTGCTGCCACCGGCGGCGGTATCCCGGGCATGCTGCCGTGGCCGAAAGTCGACTTCAGCAAGTTTGGTGAAATCGAAGAAGTGGAACTGGGCCGTATCCAGAAGATCTCTGGCGCTAACCTGAGCCGTAACTGGGTGATGATCCCGCACGTTACGCACTTCGACAAAACGGATATCACCGATCTGGAAGCGTTCCGTAAACAGCAGAATGCCGAAGCTGAGAAGCGCAAACTGGACGTGAAATTCACCCCAGTGGTCTTCATCATGAAAGCCGTTGCCGCCGCTCTGGAACAGATGCCGCGCTTCAACAGCTCTCTGTCCGAAGACGGTCAGCGTCTGACCCTGAAAAAGTACATCAACATTGGTGTTGCGGTAGATACGCCGAATGGTCTGGTGGTTCCGGTCTTCAAAGACGTGAACAAGAAGAGCATTACCGAGCTGTCTCGCGAACTGACCGTCATCTCCAAAAAAGCGCGTGATGGCAAGCTGACCGCTGGCGAAATGCAGGGCGGTTGCTTCACCATCTCCAGCATCGGCGGCCTGGGGACTACCCACTTCGCACCGATTGTGAACGCGCCGGAAGTGGCTATCCTCGGCGTCTCCAAGTCTGCGATGGAGCCGGTGTGGAATGGTAAAGAGTTTATGCCGCGTCTGATGATGCCTATCTCTCTGTCCTTCGACCACCGCGTGATTGATGGTGCTGATGGTGCACGCTTCATCACCATCATCAACAACATGCTGAGCGACATTCGCCGCCTGGTGATGTAATTGAAAAAGCCGGCCAATCGGCCGGCTTTTTTCTGGTAATCTCATGATGGTAATGAGGTTATTAGTACCAAAAAAAAATCGTTGCCGTTTTGTTGTATCAAAATTGTTAACAATTTTGTAAAATACGGGCGGATAGAACGACCCGGTGGATGATGGGCGACAAGACCAGGGACCGCCGGAAATAAATTAAGAGGTCATGATGAGTACTGAAATCAAAACTCAGGTCGTGGTACTTGGGGCAGGCCCGGCAGGTTATTCTGCAGCCTTCCGTTGCGCTGATTTAGGTCTGGAAACCGTAATCGTAGAACGTTACAGCACCCTGGGCGGTGTTTGTCTGAACGTTGGCTGTATCCCTTCTAAAGCGCTGCTGCACGTAGCGAAAGTTATCGAAGAAGCCAAAGCGCTGGCTGAGCACGGTATCGTCTTCGGCGAGCCGAAAACCGATATCGACAAGATTCGTACCTGGAAAGAGAAAGTCATCACTCAACTGACTGGCGGTCTGGCCGGTATGGCCAAAGGCCGTAAAGTCAAAGTGGTTAACGGTCTGGGTAAATTCACCGGGGCGAATACCCTGGAAGTGGAAGGCGAGAACGGCAAAACCGTGATCAACTTCGACAACGCGATCATCGCGGCGGGCTCCCGTCCGATCGAACTGCCGTTCATTCCGCATGAAGACTCGCGCGTGTGGGATTCCACTGATGCGCTGGAACTGAAAACCGTACCAAAACGCCTGCTGGTCATGGGCGGCGGTATCATCGGTCTGGAAATGGGCACCGTGTACCATGCGCTGGGTTCAGAGATTGACGTGGTTGAAATGTTCGACCAGGTTATTCCGGCTGCCGACAAAGACATCGTTAAAGTCTTCACCAAACGCATCAGCAAGAAATTCAACCTGATGCTGGAAACCAAAGTGACTGCCGTTGAAGCGAAAGAAGACGGTATCTACGTTTCCATGGAAGGCAAAAAAGCCCCGAGTGAACCGCAGCGTTACGACGCCGTGCTGGTGGCTATCGGCCGTGTGCCGAACGGTAAAAACCTCGACGCAGGCAAAGCGGGCGTGGAAGTGGACGACCGTGGCTTCATCCGCGTTGACAAGCAGCTGCGCACCAACGTGCCGCACATCTTCGCTATCGGCGATATCGTCGGTCAGCCGATGCTGGCGCACAAAGGCGTTCACGAAGGCCACGTTGCCGCTGAAGTTATCGCAGGCATGAAACACTACTTCGATCCGAAAGTGATCCCGTCTATCGCCTATACTGAGCCAGAAGTGGCATGGGTAGGTCTGACCGAGAAAGAAGCGAAAGAGAAAGGCATCAGCTACGAAACCGCCACCTTCCCGTGGGCTGCTTCTGGCCGTGCTATCGCTTCCGACTGCGCAGACGGTATGACCAAACTGATTTTCGACAAAGAGACTCACCGCGTGATCGGTGGTGCGATTGTCGGCACCAACGGCGGCGAGCTTCTGGGTGAAATCGGTCTGGCTATCGAAATGGGCTGTGACGCTGAAGACATCGCGCTGACCATCCATGCGCACCCGACCCTGCACGAATCCGTGGGTCTGGCGGCAGAAGTATTCGAAGGCAGCATCACCGACCTGCCGAACCCGAAAGCGAAGAAGAAGTAATTCTTCCTCGTCAGTGAAAAAAGCGGCTGCTTCAGCCGCTTTTTTTATGACTGAAAACCCGCGAGGCGAGACGGTAACCCCTTGTTTACACATATTTCAGGGAAATATATCGCTACATCTTGTCGATAAATGGAAAGTAATACCGTACTAAACTTATAGTGTGAGAATTATTTAAAAATACAAAGCTATTCGTGAGGTGCAAGATGAAAACGTTTCTGACAACAGTCGTATTAACCGCAGCCGTCTTCTCAGGCATGGCTGCCGCCGCCGACCCGGTGATCCCATGGGCAACCAATACCGGCAGCACCGAGAGCACGCATATCGCCGCGATGGGCCAGAATCTGAATGCGCAGCATCAGGCAATAACCAAAACGCAGGAAGGGGTTTGGGCAACCAACACCGGCAGCATCAGCGCCGACGAAGCGGCGCTGGGCAGCTCGAAACCTGCCGTTGTCGCCCAGCCGGGGCTGATGCCGCATCAGGGATAAATCGGGTGGTTTGGGGATAGAAAAGGACCAGGCAGCGCCTGGTCCTTTTTTTACTGCTCGACTTCTTGCCAGCCGTCCGGGTTAAAGATGGTCACCGCGTTGGCATGTGCGGAGGAGTCCTCGCCTTCGTTAGCCTGATAGACCTGGTCGTTCTGGTTTACCATAAAGCTCATAATGCCGGTTTCACCATACTTCACCGGCCAGGCAATCAGGGCGAATCCCTGCTCATCCTTATCAGGAATAATGCGGAAACGGTAGCCGTGATAACCCATGCCGGGTTCGGTTGGACTATACGCTGGCCCCAACGGGCTCGGCTCTTCGCCAGGCTGCACCGGCCAGTAAAGGCCGTCTTTTTTCCCCTCGCTGCTAATCAGTTTGCCCGCGTAGGCCTGAAAACGCTGGTAGTACTCTTCCTGCGCATCGACATAGCCGTGCATGGCCTGGATGGCGGCAAGCTCATTGCGGCCAATCTCGCGAACCTGAATTTCATCTGCGGCTTCGGCCATATCGAAATGCCAGCCTGACGCCGTTTTGATCATCGGGATCGGCAACTGCCAGTTTTCCTGGCCGACGTTCAGGTGCGCCGTATTGCCCTGGGTGACTATCTGGTGACTGACCTTCCAGTCGCGCTGGAAACGGGCCACGGCTTCCGGGTCTGCACCTTCCGGCGGCAGGTAATGCCGCCAGTTGTCGCCCAGCACTTCCGTCAGCGCCTGCTCATTGTGGTTGGAAATGGCCTCAGCCAGCGCCGTAGCCGCTTTTTCAGGGGTGCTGAAATGCTGCTGAGCAAAAACCGGTAACGCAACAAGCGCCAGCATTGCGGTGATTATCTGTTTTTTCATGTCGATTCCCTTAACGATGACGCACTTCACGATGTTCAGACCTTGCCGGGCGTTGCCCGCGGTTGGCCCCCGAAACGTTGCGGCTTTGCATTCCGCGGTCGCGCTGGGCTTGCCAGGACGGCGAGCGGCTGTCGTTACCGCTGAGCGCATTCGAACGCTGTTGGCGCTGCGCCATCGCGGTAGACGTACGCTGCTGCTGGACCTGTTCGCGGCGCTGTGGCTGCTGCTGGGTGTTCAGGCGCTGAGTTTGATTTTTAGCCGCTTCCCGACGCTGTTGCTGATCGCCAGAACGCTGGACCTGGTTTTTTGCCGCTTCCCGGCGCTGCGGGTTGTTAACCCCCGGGGTATTGTCGTACCCACGATAGTTGCTGCGCTGGGTAATTTGGTTCAGCTGTTTTGATGCAGCCTGGCGCTGCGCATCGCGGGGAACGTTAGCGTTTTTAGCGGCAACACCGGCGCCTGTGGTCCCGGTTCGCTGCTGGAACTGGTTCATCGCGGCCTGACGCTGGTTGTTACGGTTGGCGGCAGCCTGCGTCGGCGCGGCCTGGGTCGCGCTCAGACCGCCGGGGACGTTGCTCTGGTGGAAGCGCTGGGCCACGTTGTTATTTGGGTACGGCACGTTGTTCCGGTAGCTCGGGTTATGCTGCCAGTTCACATTGCTGCCTTGCAGCTTCTGCCCGGTGACCCGGTTGAAATCATTGACGTCAATGTTGATGTTGTTATTAACGTTACGGTTATAACTGCCGCCGCCGTGATAATCATCATGGTGGTGGTAATCATCATCATCCCAGTCGATATTGCTGAACAACGCATAGGTCGTCGCCACGCCGAGACTAAAACCAAACCCGTTGACAAAGCTGTTGGCGAACTGCTCCCCGGGAGGTGGCGGGAGATACACCGGCGGATAGGCGGTGCTCGGCCAGGTGCCGTAAGCGGTTGCAGGGTTATAAGTAGGAACATACACCACGTTAGGGTCCGCCGACTCGATTTTAATCACCTGGGTGCTGGAAGCTGGCGCCGCAGTGGTTGTTGTGGTGCTGCTCTGCGTCGATGAGCTTGATTCTACCGCTGGCACCGTTTTCGTAGTCGTCGTGACTTTCTGCTGCGGCGTTGATTTCAGCACACCGGTTTGTTGCGCCAGCGCGCGCAGTTTTTGCACTGAGTTCATGACGTCCTGCGGTTGCGCCAGGAAAGCATCGCCGAGGCTTTCAACCCACGGTGGGTTTTCCCCCATCAGGGCCAGCAGTTGCGGAAATGCGACCAGCGATTTGACGCTTGGGTCCCACGGCTGGTTCGCCACGGCCTGTACTGCCGCATCGCCCTGCATGGTGGGGTTATCCTGCGACCACTGCACCGCCTGCATGACGTTGGTCGGATAGGTGGAAGCCATCAGCACCTGGGACAGCAAATTGTCGGGATAGAGCGCGATGGGGGCGACCCACTGGTCTATCTGTGCCGTGGTATAGGTGGTGGTTACGGGTTGCGTACCGGCTGGCGCAGGGGCCGTCGCCGTTGTCGCGGCCGGGGCCGCAACAGGCGCGGTAGCAGGGGCCGGAGCAGGTTGCGTTACCGCGGGTGCGGGCGTAATGGTCTCGGGCGCGCGGCTTTTAACGTACAATGTGCCTGCCGCAGCGAGCAGCCCGGCACTGCAAATAATAGCAAGTACATGGGGCTTAAAGGGTAATGTCATTTTTATCTCCCGGCACAAGAAGTTGGCCCGTTTCCACAGAGTATTGACGAAAATTATCGTCTTGACGGGAGTATATGTAGGTGATTTTTGCATTTTTGACTTTTGTAGGGATTTTGCGCGGCGTTGTGTAACAGGATACGTCTTGTCGATCATATCTCCGGCCTGCCAGGGCGCGATCGTGTGCGGTTTATTACGGGTATAAACCCTGATGAAACCGGAAAATCCTGTTCTTAACGATTCAGCAAAATTTTAATGTTGCTTTTTTGTAAACGGATTAACACCTCCTGTAAATCCTGCTATGCTGGCCGACGCGGTATCCGGCATTTACCCTACAAACTGCTGTCTCACAGGAGCGTGAAGAGAATCGCCTGCCGCATATGACAATGAGAGCGAGGAGAACCGTCGTGCTAGAAGAATACCGTAAGCACGTAGCTGAGCGTGCCGCCGAGGGGATTGTACCCAAACCCTTAGATGCAACCCAAATGGCCGCACTTGTCGAGCTGCTGAAGACCCCGCCTGCGGGCGAAGAAGAGTTCCTGTTAGACCTGCTGATTAACCGTGTACCGCCAGGCGTTGATGAAGCCGCCTATGTAAAAGCAGGATTCCTTGCCGCTATCGCCAAAGGCGAAGCCACTTCTCCACTGGTAACCCCTGAGAAAGCGATTGAACTGCTGGGCACCATGCAAGGCGGATACAACATTCATCCGCTGATTGACGCGCTGGATAACGCCAAACTGGCGCCGATTGCCGCCAAAGCGCTGTCTCATACCCTGCTGATGTTCGATAACTTCTACGATGTGGAAGAAAAAGCGAAAGCGGGTAACACCCACGCTAAACAGGTGATGCAGGCCTGGGCCGATGCCGAGTGGTTCCTGAACCGTCCTCAGCTTGCTGAGAAAATGACGGTAACCGTCTTTAAAGTGACTGGCGAAACCAACACCGATGACCTCTCTCCGGCGCCGGATGCGTGGTCTCGTCCTGATATTCCGCTGCACGCGCTGGCGATGCTGAAAAACGCCCGTGAAGGCATTGAGCCGGATCAACCGGGTGTCATCGGTCCGATCAAGCAGATCGAAGCGTTGCAGAAGAAGGGTTACCCGCTGGCTTACGTCGGCGACGTTGTGGGTACCGGCTCGTCACGTAAATCGGCGACCAACTCCGTACTGTGGTTTATGGGGGATGATATTCCTCATGTCCCGAACAAGCGCGGCGGCGGTCTGTGCCTCGGCGGCAAAATTGCGCCAATCTTCTTCAACACCATGGAAGATGCGGGCGCGCTGCCGATTGAAGTGGACGTGAATAACCTGAACATGGGCGACGTGATTGACGTTTACCCGTTCAAAGGTGAAGTGCGTAACCACGCAACCAACGAACTTCTGGCAAGCTTTGAGCTGAAAACCGACGTGCTGATCGACGAAGTGCGCGCGGGTGGTCGTATTCCGCTGATCATCGGCCGTGGCCTGACCACCAAAGCGCGTGAAGCGCTGGGTCTGCCGCACAGCGAGGTGTTCCGCCACGCGAAAGACGTCGCAGAGAGCAACCGCGGTTTCTCTCTGGCGCAGAAGATGGTTGGCCGCGCCTGCGGCGTGAAAGGTATCCGTCCGGGCGCCTACTGCGAACCGAAGATGACCTCCGTAGGTTCTCAGGACACCACCGGTCCGATGACTCGCGACGAGCTGAAAGACCTGGCGTGCCTGGGCTTCTCGTCTGATCTGGTGATGCAGTCGTTCTGCCACACCGCGGCTTATCCGAAGCCGGTTGACGTCACCACGCACCATACGCTGCCGGACTTCATCATGAACCGCGGCGGCGTCTCCCTGCGTCCGGGCGACGGTGTTATCCACTCCTGGCTGAACCGTATGCTGCTGCCGGATACCGTCGGTACCGGCGGTGACTCCCATACCCGTTTCCCTATCGGTATCTCCTTCCCGGCGGGCTCGGGACTGGTGGCGTTTGCTGCCGCGACCGGCGTCATGCCGCTGGATATGCCGGAATCGGTGCTGGTGCGCTTCAAAGGCAAAATGCAGCCGGGCATCACTCTGCGCGATCTGGTACACGCCATCCCGCTGTACGCCATCAAACAGGGTCTGCTGACCGTTGAGAAGAAAGGTAAGAAAAACATCTTCTCTGGCCGCATTCTGGAAATCGAAGGTCTGCCAGACCTGAAAGTGGAGCAGGCGTTTGAACTGACTGATGCTTCTGCTGAGCGTTCCGCAGCAGGCTGTACCATCAAGCTCAACAAAGAGCCGATTGTCGAATACCTGAACTCCAACATCGTGCTGCTGAAGTGGATGATTGCAGAAGGCTACGGCGACCGTCGTACGCTGGAGCGTCGTGTCCAGGGCATGGAGAAATGGCTGGCTGATCCGCAACTGCTGGAAGCCGATGCTGACGCAGAATATGCGGCGGTGATCGACATCGATCTGGCCGATATTAAAGAGCCAATCCTGTGTGCGCCGAACGATCCGGACGATGCGCGCCTGCTGTCTGACGTTCAGGGCGATAAGATTGACGAAGTGTTTATCGGTTCGTGCATGACCAACATCGGTCACTTCCGCGCGGCAGGTAAACTGCTGGATACCCATAAAGGCCAACTGCCGACCCGTCTGTGGGTTGCGCCGCCGACCCGTATGGATGCCGCTCAACTGACTGAAGAAGGCTATTACAGCGTCTTCGGTAAGAGCGGCGCGCGTATTGAGATCCCGGGCTGCTCGCTGTGCATGGGCAACCAGGCGCGCGTGGCTGACGGCGCGACGGTGGTTTCCACCTCAACCCGTAACTTCCCGAACCGTCTGGGTACCGGTGCGAATGTGTACCTGGCGTCTGCGGAACTGGCGGCTGTTGCGGCGCTTATCGGCAAACTGCCGACGCCGGAAGAGTACCAGACCTTCATGGCGCAGGTGGATAAGACCGCTGTCGATACTTACCGTTATCTGAACTTCGACAAGCTGAATCAGTACACTGAGAAAGCTGACGGCGTGATTTTCCAGACCGCGGTGTAATACCTTGACCCTCTCCTTCACCGGAGAGGGTTTTATTTCCATTCCTCCACCCATTCCGCTTTTTTTCTCCTCTCCTGCTGCGATAATTACTGCATAGGTACAATGCAGCGGTGACGCATTGCCTTTGTTGAGGAACACACTATGGATTACGAATTTCTGCGCGACATTACCGGAGGGGTAAAGGTGCGGATGTCGATGGGCCATGAGGCCGTCGGGCACTGGTTCAATGAAGAGGTGAAAGAGAACCTCGCACTGCTGGAGGAAGTTGAACAGGCCGCACACGCAGTCAAAGGTACTGAGCGTTCCTGGCAACGCGCGGGTCACGAATACACGCTGTGGATGGACGGCGAAGAGGTGATGGTGCGCGCGAATCAGCTGGATTTTTCCGGCGATGAGATGGAGGAGGGGATGAGTTACTACGACGAAGAGAGCCTGTCTTTGTGCGGCGTAGAGGACTTTCTCCAGGTGGTCGCGGCCTACCGCGCGTTTATGAAGCAGAAATAATCACTGCCTCCCGGCGCGGGAGGCAGTACCGTCTCAGTGAGTAAAGGTGAGATGGAACAGCCTTGACGTCATCGCGTCACGCAGCGTGATATTGACGCTATCACCTTGAATGACCGGCTGGCAGCGTTCGCTATCGAACGTTGGATAAACGCAGGTTATTTTATCCAGCAGGGGCAATAAAAGCGCCCGCGTTTCCTGTTCGGATCCCATCCGCCACACTGCCAGCCAGCCCTCTTTCGCGTTTCGCAAGCCAAATGCCAGCCACGGCGAATCGAAAGAGGGTAAACCCAACGGCCAGAATGGCTGCAGGTGGGGAATTTTCTCGCGAAATGTTTTGTACAACGTAATTCCCTCTTTCACTAACGCAAAACGTTTTTCATCAAGCTCCGCCAGATGGCCACTCTGGTGAATTCGCAGCAGCAAGCTGTTGACCATGTTCATTACGACTTCTTCTCTGTCGCCTTCACGTAGCGGATATGACCAGATGGCGGCTTGCTCCGGTGTGACGGCTGAAGCCGCGGCGGCGGCGATGCACGCCATTAAACGATAATCCGTCTGATCGGTAACGGATTGAATGCTGTGCTGCTGCAACATGGCGTAGTCCATCCGTAAACCGCCGCTGCCGCAGTTTTCGATAACGAGTTGCGGATAACGATCCATCGTTTTTTTCAGCCAGTTCAGATAGGCGCGGTTATGCTGCAGCAACCCATCGCCGGGGCTATCGGCGTTGTATTCTGTACCGCTGCCAGCATTAATGTTGTAGTCCATTTTGATGTAGCTGATACCGTATTCCTCGATCAGACGAGTGATAACCCGATCGGCGTGCTCCTGTACCTGCGGGTGGCGAAAATCGAGCTGATAGCGCTGGTGGTCGATGACCCGTTTCCCATGCCGTTGAAAAAAACAGGCGTCGGGAAGGCGCTGAGCTAACGGGCAGGCGATCCCCATCACTTCAAGCTCCAGCCACAGACCGGGCTGCATGCCTTTACTGATGATGTAATCCAGCGGCTCGCGGATCCCGTCGGGAAACCGCGCAGAGGATGGTAGCCATTCACCCACGCCATCCCACCATTCGCCGTCAGAGTACCAGCCGCAGTCGATACAAAAGTATTCGCAGCCTGCCGCTGCCGCCGCATCAATGAGCGGTAGCAACTTTTCGGTTGTGGGATCGCCAGACAGACAGTTCATATAGTCGTTAAAAATGACCGGCAGTCGCTTATTGTCCAGGGATGGACGCAGGATCTGCCGACGATAGCGGGTGATTTCCTGCAATGCCTCCTGTAACCCTCCATTGACCAGTGAAATAGCCACAGGTACAGAGGAAAAACGCTCGCCGGGCGCCAGTTGCTTCCACCAGTGGTTCTCATTTTCATTGGGTCCACTGACCTGTAGATAGAGGCGATCGCGAAAATCGCTGATTTCCCATTGCCAGGAGCCGTTATGCTCTATTTGCCACAGAAGGGTGGTACCCGCCGCAAGATCCTCAAATGCGGCACAAGGCAGGTAGCCGATACTGGACCAGGTTCCGGTGTTCTCTACAGAAATGCGGTTGAGTGAGAAACGGTTTACCTTATCCAGTCCCAGGGTCGGGAGCGTAGCGCTTTTCCATTGCGCTTCGCCGTACCAGGCATTGTGCGGCAAATGCAAAAGGCTGGTTTTTTCCCAGGGGGGCGTGTCGAGGGCGAACAAGGCCAGTGAACTGACATATTCAAGGCCAGTGGATTCAGTGGCGATATTGCTGACCTCGCACCAGATGCGTGCCGATTGTAAACCGCGAAAATGCTGCAGGTGCCAGCAGGCGTGTAGGGTTTCATTTTGCAGGACGATTTCCAGCTTTTTACCCA
>Ga0213878_10000807_pt1 | contig 11322 bp, 10 predicted proteins | sample VelepicoBEBS_R02_FD_161053 | JGI IMG/M metagenome (GOLD analysis project Ga0213878, IMG submission 161053) | Vellozia epidendroides bulk soil microbial communities from rupestrian grasslands, the National Park of Serra do Cipo, Brazil - BS_R02 | ecosystem: Environmental > Terrestrial > Soil >... | reverse complement strand
TTCGCGCAGGCGGGCGCGTTTGCCGCTTCGCCTTCCGCTCCGCCGCCGGACCTCTTCGAGCCGACGATCTGGTACAGCATTGACCGCGACGGCGTTGTAACCGTCAACATTATCCGCGCCGAAATGGGCCAGCACGTCGGAACGGCCCTCGCCCGCATCCTGGCCGACGAGCTGGAAGCCGACTGGAGCAAGGTCCGGATTGTCGCCGTCGACACCGACCCAAAATGGGGACTGATGGTCACCGGCGGCAGCTGGTCGGTGTGGATGACCTTCCCGGTGTTCAGCCATGCCGGAGCCGCCGGCCGCACTGCGCTGCTCGACGCGGGGGCAAAGCTGCTCGGCGTTGCGGCAAAGCAATGCACGGCACGCAACAGCACCGTCCTCGCCGGCAACCGCACCGTCTCCTACGCCGAGATCATCGCGCGCGGCGACCCGACCCGCAGCTTCACCTCCGACCAACTGGCGGAGATGCCGATCAAACCCGCCTCCGAGCGGCGGCTGATCGGTCACAATACCGATGCCATCGATATTCCGGCGAAGACGACCGGTGCCACGCTCTACGGCATCGACGCCAAGGTCGACGGCATGGTCTATGCGCGCCCGAAGATTCCGCCGACCCGCAATGGCGCCCGCGTGCGCGCGATCGATGACAGCGCCGCCAAAGCGGTCAAGGGTTATATCAAGAGCTTGGCACTCGACGACCCGTCCGACACCGTTCCCGGCTGGGTGGTCGTGTTTGCGGACTCCTACCCGGCGGCGATCCGGGCGGCCGATCTGGTCAAGGTCGATTGGGTGCCGGGAGACGGCGCCAACGTGTCCGAGCGGGATATCCTCGATTACGGGGCAAAGCAGATCGCCGATCCCGACGGCGGCACGCTGGTAGTCGACGATCCCGGCGTCGACGCGGCCTCGCGCTCGGCGCGGTCGACGCTGGAGCGCACCTACACGACGAGCAGCGTGCTGCATTTCCAGCTCGAGCCCGTCAATGCTCTCGCCTTCGAGAAGGACGGCGTCTTCGAGATCCACACCGGCAACCAGTGGCAGAGCCTGATCCTGCCGGTCCTTGCCAAGGCTCTCGGCCGACCGCAAGAGCGCATTGTCATGCGCACCTACGCGCTCGGCGGCGGTTTTGGGCGGCGGCTGAACGGCGACTACGCGGTGCCCGCGGCGCTTGCCGCGAAAGCCCTCGGGAAACCCGTGAAACTCGTCCTGACGCGGCCCGACGACATGCGCTTCGATTCGTTCCGCTCACCCTCGATCCAGACCTTGCGAATGGCCTTTGGCGACGGCGGCAAGGTTGTGGCGATGGACCACCACGCCTCGGCCGGATGGCCCACGGCCATCATAGCTACGGATTTCATGGCCAAGGGCGTGGACGGCAAGACCTATGATCAATTCGCGATATGGGGCGCCGATCATTGGTATACGGTGGGGGCGCAGCGCGTGCGGGCATTGTCGAACGATCTCGCGAACCGCGCCTTTCGGCCCGGGTATCTGCGCTCGGTCGGCTCCGGCTGGACCAATTGGGCAGTCGAGAGCTTTATGGACGAGGCAGCGCACGCCGCGGGAGTCGACCCCGTCGTCTTTCGCCTGTCTCTGCTGGACGGCACCGGGCGCAACGCCGGGTCAGCACCAAACGCCGTCGGCGGCGCGAGACGCCAGGGGGCCGTGGTCAGGCGCGTCGCGGAAAAAGCCGGCTGGGGTGCGGCGCTGCCAAAAGACACCGGGCTCGGCATCGCGACCACCTTCGGACAGGAGCGCCGCATGCCGACCTGGGTCGCGTGCGTGGCGCGGGTGCGCGTGGATCGCGCCAGCGGTGCCGTAACCGTGGAAAAGCTGACCTTTGTCGTCGACGCGGGCACCATCGTGCATCCCGACGGTGCCTTGGCCCAGGTCGAGGGGGCGGCGCTATGGGGCCTCAGTATGGCGCTCCACGAAGGGACCGAGTTCATCAACGGCCAGGTCAGAGACACCAATCTCGACACCTACACCCCGATCCGTATCGGCGACGTGCCCGAGGTCGAGGTCGAGTTCATCGACAGCACCGAAGTGCCAGTCGGTCTCGGCGAGCCGGGCACAACCGCGGTGGCACCGGCGATCGGCAATGCGATTTTCGCCGCTACCGGCGCGCGCCTGCGCCATCTGCCGATGCGCCCGGCCGCAGTGTTGCAGGCGCTCGCTCAGAAGGAGTGATCGAAAAACGATGAGGCATCGAGCCGTCCGAAATCGAACGGAAGCTGCGATCGTAACTCCGGAGGAAAGATGAACGACGTGCGCAAAGCCAGACAAGTCCGTCTCGCGCGACGCTCGCCCGGCTATTGGCGCGTCACGTTTGAGATCCCGCCACTGAATATCTTCGGCCCGGCGACGATCCCGCAGTTGAATGAGATTGTCACGGCCCTCGAAACCGACGAGCAAGTAAAGGTGGTCGTTTTCGATAGCGCCGTCGAGGGGTTCTTTTTGACGCACTACGACTTCCTTGCAAAGCTCGAGGACTCCACAAGTTTGCCTCCCGGCCCGACTGGGCTGCAGCCGCTCCCTGACATGCTGGTTCGCATAAGCCGCGCTCCCGTCGTCTCCATCGCCGCAATCCGGGGACGAGCGACTGGGGTCGGAAGCGAGCTTGCGCTCGCGAGCGACATGCGGTTTGCGAGCCGCGAAAAAGCGATCTTGTCGCAATGGGAGGTTGGGGCAGGTTTGGTTCCGGGTGGCGGACCGATGGCACGACTCCCGCGTCTTATCGGCCGGGGACGGGCACTGGAAGTGCTGCTTGGGGCAGACGATATCAGCGGCGAACTCGCCGAGCGTTACGGCTACGTTAATCGCGCCTTGCCCGACGCGGAACTCGACGCGTTTGTCGACGCGCTCGCTGTGCGGATTTCCTCATTCGACAAGCAGGCCATAGCGGAAACGAAGCGCTTGGTTGATATCGCCAGTCTACCGCCCGACGCGGAAATTGCGCCTGAGTGGGATGCGTTTCTCGCTTCTCTCGGGCGCCCCGCCAGCCAGACCAGGATAAAGGCATTGATGGAGCGCGGCTTCCATAGGCTTGGCGATGTCGAGAATAGGCTCGGATATTACCTGGAGCAGCTGAGTGGCTGAATTGAAGACTTCCCATGCGATCTCGGTGCAGCCGCTATCTCTTCAAGATTTTGTGACGCGCGGACCCATTACTTTAACGAGCCTATGAGGTTCCCATGACTGACCCCAAACTTCTGAACAGGTCAATGCTGCCGGTTCCCGTTCGTTACCAAACCTCCATGGATACGATCGGTGTGGACGAGGCAAAAACGATCCAGGGGCTGATCGAGACCATGGACAGAATACAGACCATCGTCGCCGAGGACATCGGCCATGCGAAGCGCGGTGTGCATGCCAAAGCGCATGGTCTGCTCGTCGGAAAGTTTGAAGTGCTTCCGAACCTACCCCCTGTGCTGGCGCAAGGACTGTTTGCCACCCCGCAGACATTTCCTGCTGTGTTGCGCCTGTCCACCATTCCAGGTGATGTATTGGATGATGCGGTCTCCGTGCCGCGAGGCGCTGCGCTGAAGATCGTAGGCGTCACTGGTCCGCGCGTGCAGGGATCGGAGCAAGACGTTACACAGGACTTCCTATTTGTTAACGGAAAGGCGTTCAGCGCGGCTACCCCGGACGCCTTTCTGCGCAATCTAAAGCTCTTGGCTGCCACGACCGATAAGGCGCCCGGCTTGAAGAAGGTGCTGTCATCCGTAGTCCGCGGCGTGGAGCGGCTCGTGGAAAGTGTCGGCGGACAAAGTGCGACGCTGTTGACTTTAGGAGGTTACCCGGAAATCAACATCCTCGGCGACGAGTTCTATACCCAGGGGCCAATTCTCTACGGCGACTACATTGCCAAGCTCGCTCTAAAACCATTCTCGGACAATCTGCGCGCCTTGACCCGGCAACCCCTCAACCTGTCTGGCCACCCCGACGGTATCCGAGAGGCGGTTGTCGAATTCTTTCAGACCAACTCGGCGGTATGGGACATACAGGTTCAGTTGTGCACCAACCTCGAAACCATGCCGATCGAGGACGCTGCAGTGACGTGGCCAGAAACGGAAAGCCCCTATCTATCCGTCGCGAGGTTGCAGATGCCGGTGCAGGACGCTTGGCGCGCCGACAGAGTAGAACTGGTGGACGAGCGGATGTCCTTCTCCGCCTGGCACGCGCTCGCGGCGCACCGCCCTCTCGGCGGGATTATGCGAGCCCGACAAGCCGTATACGCGGCCGCCGCAAGGTTCCGTGCCGACTACAACCATCGGACCCTCGCGGAACCGCGCAGCGCCGCCGATCTCTCGGCCTAGCGCTGTTGGATCGACCCTCCCGCTATGGCCGATGATCTCGCTGCGGCGGCCCGGGAGGTAACCGGCATGCGTGGAGAACCGGTAGCGCCGAAATTTATTTACACTGCGACGTACGCCACGAAAGGAAGTGATCCACACGGAAGGAGGAGTTCATGAAAATCCTGATGGTTCTGACTTCCCACGACAAGCTCGGCAACACGGGACGTAAGACGGGCTTTTGGCTCGAGGAGTTCGCTGCCCCCTACTATACGTTCAAGGACGCCGGCGCCGAGATCGTGCTCGCCTCGCCGAAGGGCGGCCAACCGCCTCTCGATCCGAAGAGCAATGAGCCAAACTTTCAGACCAGCCTTACGCACCGGTTCGAAGCCGATGCGGACGCGAAAGCGCAGCTCGCGACCACACTTCGCCTGGACAGCGTCAAGCCCGAGGACTTCGACACCGTCTTCTACCCTGGCGGCCACGGCCCGATGTGGGACCTGGCAGAGGATCAGAACTCGATCAGGCTGCTCGAGACGATGGTTCGAGCCGGCAAGCCCATTGCGCTCGTCTGTCACGCGCCCGGCGCCCTGCGTCACGTCAAGACCGCGGAAGGCAAGCCGCTGGTTCAGGGTAAGCGGGTCACCGGCTTCACCAACACCGAGGAAGAGGCGGTCGGCCTGACCAAGGTGGTGCCCTTTCTCGTCGAGGACGAGCTGAAGGCAAAGGGCGGCATCTTTTCCAAGGCCGCTGACTGGCAGCCGTACGTCCTCACTGACGGCCTCTTGATCACTGGTCAGAATCCGGCCTCGTCGGGTCCCGGGGCGCAGACTCTCGTCGAGGTGATGAAGAGGATGGCCAAATAGCTCGCGCGTGGCCGAGTCGGATCTAGCGCTTCGATTCATTCACATGAATCAGCCTCAGCTCAATCGTCATGCCCAGCCATGACAAGTGAGTGAATGGAGTGTCTCTGGGTCCAAGCATTAGGTGAACAGGATTACGAAAAGGAGAGATCACATGATTCGGAAGGCGAAAGCGGTTTGGCGCGGCACCGGTCGAGCCGGCAATGGCAATCTGACGACCGATTCCGGTGTGCTGGCAGAGACGCCGTATTCGTTCAGGACCCGCTTCGAGAATGAGAAGGGTACCAATCCGGAAGAGCTGATCGCAGCAGCGCACGCGGGATGCTTCACAATGGCGTTGGCCTTCGGCCTGCAGGGCGCGGGTTTTACACCGACGGAGCTCGCAACCGAGGCCGCAGTCACGCTCGAGCCGGAGGGCCAGGGATTTCGCATCACCCGGTCGGCACTCGCCTTGCGCGCAAAGGTGCCCAACCTCGACGAAACGGCATTTGCTCGCCTTGCCGGCGAGGCCGAAAAGAACTGCCCGGTGTCCAGGGTCCTCAACACCACGATCACCTTGGATGCCAAGTTGGTCCAGTGACCGAGGAAGCCAGTCAGTGTCGTGCGGCCCGATCCTTCACCCTATCGTTCTGCTAAATCATAAGGGAGGTTACCGTGGGTAGCGAACAGAAAGTTGCCGTGATTACCGGTGCATCCGGCGGCATTGGAGCAGCCCTCGTTACCGCCTACCGGGATCGCAACTACCGTGGCGACGGCGCTCTCGATGGAGCCGTCGAGCGATGACGACGTTCTGGTCGTCTGCGGCGACATCGCCGATCGGAAGACGGCCGAGCATGCGGTCTTGGAAGGCATGGCGCGGCTCGGGCGCATTGACACGCTCGTCAACAATGCCGGCATCTTTATCAGCAAACCGTTCACTCAGTACACCGAGGCAGACTATGCGGCGATCCTTGGCGTGAACGTCACCGGCTTCTTTCACATCACGCAACTCGCCGTCGCCGAGATGGAGAAGCAGGGCAGCGGCCACATCGTACAGATCACCACGAGCCTCGTCGACCGCGCCATCGCCGACTTACCCGCCGTGCTGGCGGCGTTGACGAAGGGCGGCCTGAATGCCGCGACTAAATCGCTCGCAATCGTGCTCAGCGCGGTATCCGAGTGAACGCGGTATCGCCGGGCACCAAGACGCCAATGCATTCCGTCGATGAGTACGCGCAGCTCGCTGCTCTGCACACGGTCGGCCGACTGGGCGAGATCTCCGACATCGTCAACGCGATCCTCTACCTCGAAGGCGCCAGCTTCGTGACCGGCGAAATCTTCCACGTCGACGGAGGCCAAAGCGCCGGCCACTGATCCTATGATTTTCATATTACAAGCAACCCAAGCCGATATCGGATGCCACGCAGGCCGCGCTGATCGACCATTTATAATCGCAGTCGTTGCGCCTATGGGGTCGAATGTTCGCTATTTGTCGAAATCGAGGGCGGAGGCTCAAATTCGGTGGCGGACGCGATGTCCGTGGACATGACCGCGAAGACGCAAACGAGCAGGGGCGAATCCAACCGGGTCGTCGTGCCCCCCTCAAGTGAAAGGTTGTTGGGCGAGCACGAAGCGAGAGAATCGGTGAGCTCATTGCCGGATCAGCGGCCCTCGCGGCGGCGACGGCTGCTGATTGGTGTGCTCGGCGCGCTAATTCTGGTAGTCGCCTGCGTATTTGGCATTCCCTGGATCCGCTTTGCTTTCAACACCGTCTCGACCGACGACGCATACGTGAACGGGCATGTGACATTTGTTGCGCCTCGCGTCGGCGGGCAGATTTCCCGGGTTCTGGTGGATGACAATTACCGTGTTCAGAAAGGAGAGCTTCTCGCCGAAATCGACAAGGAGCCGTATCGGATCGCGGTCTCTCAGAAGAAAGCGGCGGTCGACACCGCAGAGGCGGACCTGCAGGCGGCCAAAGCCGAGGCGCGCGGTATTGAAGCAGAAGCCATGAGCCGGCGCTGGAAATTGCAACGCGCGGTGGAGGACCTCGACAACCAAATCGCCCTCTTACATGCTCGCGTCGCCGCTCTCGACAGGGACAAGGCGGTGCTGACATTGGCACAACTTGACTTCAATCGGGCAAAGCAGCTGCTCGGGACCCCGGCCGAGAGCCGTCAGCAGTACGATCAGGCGCAAAAGACGTTGTCGACTGCTGACGCGCAAGTGAACGAGGACCTGGCCGAAGTTTACCAAGCCCGTGCCTCTCTGGGGCTGCCGGTGCAACCCGGTAGCGGCGAAGATCTCGGCCAAGTGCCGCCTGACCTCGATCAGACCTTTTCTTCTGTCCTCGCGGCGCGGGCAGACCTGATCCAGAGTGCAGCCCAGCTCGGTGTTATCCATTCGTACGACCAGAGCCCGAAGCAGATGCTCGAGGAGTTCGCAAAACACGGCGACGTCGACCGCTATTTCGCTCAGCTCACAACCGAAGCTCCGGCCGTCAAGCAAGCCGAAGCTAAACTCGAAGTCGCCAACCGGGATCTCGCTCAGGCCGAACTGGACCTTCGTTATTGCGACATCACGGCGGACATCGATGGCGTCGTCACGCGCCGGAATGTCAATCCCGGCGACTACGTTCAAATCGGCCAGAATCTGATGGCGATCCGCTCGCTCCGCGAAATCTGGGTCGACGCCAATTTCAAAGAGACGCAGCTGGCCGACCTGCGCATCGGCCAGGCTGCCGATCTCTATGTCGACATGTACGGCGACCGGCACGTATTCAAGGGCAGGGTCTCCGGCTTTACGATGGGGACCGGCTCGACACTCGCATTGCTGCCGGCGCAGAATGCAACGGGCAACTTCATCAAAGTGGTACAGCGGCTACCGGTCCGGATCGACCTCGAAGGATACGACCCGGACAAAGACACCCTGTTCACCGGGACTTCCGTTGTTCCCTACGTCTACATCAACAAGCCGCCTGCCGGACCAGACGCCGGCAAGTATTTGCAAACCTATGCGCCTCAATCGCAAACTACCGGTCCGCCCGCGACTTCACCGGGCGCCAACAAATGACAGTCGCGGCGCTTTCGCCTGCCCGATCCCATGCGGCCGGGAACCCGTGGCTGGTGGCTGCCGTCGTCGTCGTGCCGACGTTCATGGAGGTGCTCGACACCACGATCGCGGTGGTGGCGCTGCGCTATATCGTGGGAGGCCTGTCCGCTACTGTCGACGATGGTGAGTGGGTTCTCACCAGCTATCTTGCGGCCAATGCCATCATCCTCCCGATTACCGGTTGGCTGAGCGCGCATTTGGGTCGCCGCAACTACTTCCTGGCGTCGATAGCGATATTTACGCTCAGTTCGTTTTTATGCGGCATAGCTGGGAGTCTCGGTCAGCTAATCCTGTTTCGCGTGGTGCAGGGCCTGGCAGGTGGCGGTCTGCAGCCCAGCAGTCAGGGAGTGCTGCTGGACGCCTTCCCGGTGGAAAGGCAAGGCATGGCGATGACCTTGTTTGGCCTCGCTGCCCTGATCGCGCCTGTCATCGGTCCTACCCTGGGGGGCTGGATAACTGACTCTTACTCATGGCGATGGGTCTTCTTCATTAACGTGCCGGTCGGTCTGCTGGCGCTCGCCGGGTGTCATGCCCTGCTTCGCGATCCGGATTATCTCGTCACCGAGCGCATGGAGTTGAGAAAGCAGCCGCTCCATTTTGATTCGATCGGCTTGTCACTGCTGGTCATCGTCATGGTCTCTTGGGAAGTGATGCTCAGCAAGGGCCAAGAGTGGGACTGGCTGGGTGATCCGTTCTGGCGCATCCAGACGTTGGCCATTTTCTTTGCGATGGGTTTGGTTGGACTTATCTTTTGGGAGTTGCGTCACCGCAACCCTGTGGTCAATTTCCGTCCGCTGGGTGAACGCAACTTTGCCGCGTGCTGCATCATCATCTTTTGTGCTTATCTCGTGCTCTAAGCCGCCAGCACCTCATTGCCCGGTTTGCTGCAGTCCCTGTTTGGTTATGATGCGCTGAGCGCCGGACTGGTAATGTCGCCTAGCGGGATCTTCGCGGTTCTGGCCATGCCGATAGTCGGGCGCCTGCTCGGCCGGGGGATGGATGCCCGATGGCTGATCGCCGCCGGGCTGTTGATCATGACTGCCGGCAACTACTGGATGTCCCAACTGAACCTGGACATCAGCCCAGGCCAGGTCGTCTGGCCTCGAGTGCTCGTGGTCGCGGGACTGGCGGTATGTTTTGCTCCCGCGAATGTAGCGGCTTACCTTTACACGCCGATGGCGTTGCGTGGAGCAGCTGTCGGATTGTTGAGCCTTCTGCGCAACGAGGGAGGCAGTGTCGGGACATCGCTATCCCAGACTTTCCAAGAGCGGCGTGATCAATTTCATACCCTGCGTCTCGGCGAATACCTCGATCCCTTCAACGCAGCCGCCAAATCCTTCCTCACGCAAGCTCAGTCGCTCTTCCTGCAGCAAACCGCCGATCCAGTTGCATTGCAGCAACTGGCATGGCAACAACTCGAAAATGTGCGCCAGCAGCAGGCGTCGTCGCTTGCCTATTTCGACGTCTTTTGGATGATCGCCGTGCTGACGCTTGTGGTCGCGTTCTTAGTATTGTTTATGAAACGTTCTGTGGCTGAAAAGGGTAGCCTCGCGGGTCCAGGGTGATTGATTGCGCTCTGCAATGGCTGCTATTGCATCAGCTTTTGTTCGGTCCATCCAATACACCAGGAGGTCGCGAGCTGAAGACACGCCCGAAAAGTGACAGCGGTTCGGCTGGATTCAATAATGGTATTGCCTTCGAGCGGGAGCCCGACAGGACCGCGATACGCGTTCGCCTCGGGTCTTACGAGTTCGAGAAGAAGGGCGTTTCGCGCTTTGATCTGCGCGATCCGTACCGTCTCGCCGTTGCCCTCACCTGGCCCCAATTCCTGACAGCTTTGCTCGCGCTTTACTTGTCGGTGAATCTCGTGTTCGCGACACTCTTTTGGCTGGCTCCCGGTTCGCTGGCTAATGCTCATCCGAACAGCTTCGGGGACGCTCTCTTCTTCAGCATCGAAACCTTGGCGACGGTCGGCTATGGCGAGATGTACCCGGCGACATCGTTTGGCCGTGCGCTCGCGGCGATGGAGATCGTATGCGGTCTCGGCTTCACCGCCATTCTGACGGGCCTTACTTTTGTCCGCTTCTCACGACCGCGGGCAAAGCTGGTCTTCGCCGCCAATCCCGTGGTTGCGATGCACAATGGCAAGCCGACGTTGATGGTGCGGATCGGTAATGCAGCTCCGGCCGTCCTCATGGATGGGACTGCGAAGCTGAACCTCTTTTTTCTCGACATCACCTCGCAAGGCAAGCCGATCCGTCGCGCTCAGGAACTGCGGCTCGAGCGCGAACACATCCCGCTCTTTACGATGTTTTGGACGATCATGCATGTGCTGGATGAGCGGAGCCCGCTGCAGGGCTACAATGCAGGCAAAGCGATTGAAACTGACGCCCGAGTATTCGTGACGGTCGAAGCGCGTGACCCGACGCTCTTGGCGGTGGTCCACGCCGTCCAATACTATCGGCCGGAAGATATACGCTTCGGCATGTGCTATGCCGATGCCATGAGTACCGAAGAGGACGGAACGCGAGTGGCTGATCTGAGGCGAACCGGAGACCTGGAGCCTGATGTGGCTGATCGTCAGGAATCGGGCTGGACGGAGCGGGAAGAAAACGTGTAGAGCACCGCGCCACTTGAGCAAGTTTCACCACGGCCTGAATCGCCGCGCAATGCACCCCGAAGATCAGCATGCGGCGTGAAAATCCGTGTCGCAGCCTGTTGGATTAGTGTAGGGCGCCGGGAAGCTGTTGCTGCCCTCAGACCGGCGGTGTCACAGGCTTCGGTGAAGCGGTTGTGAACCGGTTGGAGAATTCCCATCGCGTCGGCGGAACGGCCTGCCCGAGCAAAAGCCGGGCACGGCTCCAGCCCGACCCGCAGCTCCCAAAACAAGACGCCCTGCTCGAGGGCCATCTCGATCGCTTGGTCGGACACAGAGCCGGGCGCCATGTCCAACCTCGCCTGGTCCGGCCCTGTTGCTGCATGGGTCGCTCAGACCCTGATCGGTTCAACCCGTTAACCCGAGACAAGAGCCCGGTGCGGGAATTCCGCACGCCGGGATCTGCGGGGGGTGT
>Ga0213878_10000806_pt1 | contig 11334 bp, 7 predicted proteins | sample VelepicoBEBS_R02_FD_161053 | JGI IMG/M metagenome (GOLD analysis project Ga0213878, IMG submission 161053) | Vellozia epidendroides bulk soil microbial communities from rupestrian grasslands, the National Park of Serra do Cipo, Brazil - BS_R02 | ecosystem: Environmental > Terrestrial > Soil >... | reverse complement strand
TGTTCGAAGGCGAACCAAAACTTCACCACCAGCCAAATATTGGTGCCGATCGGGCCGATGTCTTCTTTTTCCATCTTGAGCAGCCCCAGACGGATGAATTCCTCGAAATGCCGTCCGAGCAGGTTTTGCAAATCGGTGTTGACGAACTGGTGGTACTCGGACTGCAGTTGCGGGTTGCGCGCGAGCAGGCCCGGCAAATCGTAGAACATGAAGCGGAACTGCCACATCGCCTGGAAGGCGGTGTCGAGATAATTGACCAGATCGTCCACCGTCATGGCGCGATTGTTGGGCGCGGCCAGACGGCTGTTGATGAAATCGCGGTACTGCAAAAAGATCTGATAGACGATCTCTTCCTTGTTGCGGAAATGGTAATACAAGTTGCCGGGGCTGATGCCGAGGTGCGCCGCGATGTGATTGGTGGTGATGCTGCGCTCGCCTTGCTCGTTAAACAGCGTCAGGCTTTCTTGGATGATGCGGTCGTAAGTCTTGATGCGCGTTCGGCTCATGGCAGTATGACAGTTCTGATTTTGGTTATTGTCGCACGTTTGGAGCCCTTGCTCTAGGCGCAAATCGCTACTGGGCGATTTGCGCCTAGAGGGTCGTCAATCGTTCAGCTTGACCGCGTGCTCGCGCGTTTCATGGAAGACGATATCCGGCCAGCGCTCCTGAGTCAGATTCAGATTGACCCGGCTCGTGGCGAGGAACGCCAGGTTGCCGCCGGCGTCGATCGACATCTGGTTGACGAGTGCCGATTCGAATTCTTCCAATTTCTTGCGGTCCGGGCAGCTGACCCAGCGCGCGCTCCAGATGTTGGTCGAGTCGAATACCGCGTCGACGCTATATTCCGCCGCCAGCCGGGAGGCGACCACTTCGAATTGCAGTACGCCCACCGCGCCCAGGATCAAATCGCCGCCATTGTGCGGCTTGAATACCTGAACAGCGCCTTCCTCGCCGAGCTGTTGTAGGCCTTTGTGCAATTGCTTGAGCTTGAGCGGGTTCTTGATGCGTACCGTACGGAACAGCTCCGGCGCGAAAAACGGAATGCCGGTATAGGCGAGCGCTTCGCCTTCGGAGAAGCTGTCGCCGATCTGGATGTTGCCGTGATTGGGAATGCCGATGATGTCGCCGGCAAACGCCTCTTCGACGGTTTCGCGCGCATGCGCCATGAAGGTCACCACGCTGGAGGCGGCGATGTCACGGTTCAGGCGCAGGTGTTTGATCTTCATGCCACGCTCGAAGCGGCCCGAACAGACGCGCAGGAAAGCGATGCGGTCGCGGTGCTTGGGGTCCATGTTGGCTTGGATCTTGAACACGAAACCGGAGAAGGGTGCCTCGGCCGGTCGCACGTGACGCACGGTGGCGTCGCGCTCGCTTGGCGGCGGCGCCCAGTCGATCAGCGCGTTGAGGATTTCGCGCACGCCGAAATTGTTGATCGCCGAGCCGAAGAACACCGGGGTCAGTTCCCCATCGAGGAAGGCCTGCAGGTCGAACTCGTTCGATGCGCCCTTGACCAGTTCGATTTCCATGCGCAGTTGTTCCATTTCCAACGGGAACAGCTCCGCCAGGCGCGGATTGTCGATGCCTTGGATGACTTCCACCTCGGTCAACAGCTTTTCGCTGCCGGCCTCGAACAGAATGACCTCGTCGGTCAGCAGGCTATACACGCCGCGGAAGGTCTTGCCCATGCCGATCGGCCAGGTAACCGGCGCGCAGCGGATCTTGAGGATGCTCTCGACCTCGTCGAGCAGCTCCAGCGAGTCGCGCACCTCGCGGTCGTACTTGTTCATGAAGGTGACGATCGGCGTATTGCGCAGCCGGCAGACGTTCAACAGCTTGATCGTCTGTTCCTCCACGCCCTTGGCGGCGTCGATCACCATCAGCGCCGAGTCGACCGCGGTCAGGACGCGGTAGGTGTCCTCGGAAAAGTCCTGGTGACCCGGGGTGTCGAGCAGATTGACCGTGTGGTCGCGGTATTCGAACTGCATCACCGACGAGGCGACGGAAATGCCGCGCTGCTTTTCGATCTCCATCCAGTCGGAGGTGGCGAATTTGCCGGTTTTCTTGCCCTTGACCGTGCCCGCTTGTTGAATGGCGCCCGAGAACAGCAGCAGCTTCTCGGTCAGCGTGGTTTTACCGGCGTCGGGGTGGGAAATGATGGCGAAAGTGCGGCGGCGGGCCACCTGTTCGGCAAGCTGGGTGAGTTCTGTGGACATGTCGTCGGCGGATGCGGCTAAAGGGCGCAATTTTACCTTATTTGCTAGATGGAATGCACCTTCTACCTACATTGCACTGTCATCCGCCAGCCAAATCATGCTGCCCATGCGGCCGGTGCGGCCATCGCGGCGGTAGGAGAAAAACTGTCCGCGTTCGATGACCGTGCAGCGGTCGCCGCCGTGGATCTCCTCGACCCCGAGCCGGTTCAGCCGTTGTCGGGCAAGCAAATAGATGTCCGCCAGATACTTGTCGCGGTCGATCTCGGTGAAGGCCTGCGCCGCCCTTGGATCGATTGCCATGAACGCTGCGCGCACTTCCGCACCCACTTCAAACGCGTCCGGGCCGATGGCCGGGCCGAGCCAGGCCATCAGTTGCTCGCCCGGCGTCGCCATGGCTTGCGCCAAGGTCTCGATCACGCCGTTGCACAACCCGCGCCAGCCGGCATGGGCCGCGCCGACGACAGTGCCTTGCCGGTCGCACAGCAGTACCGGCAGGCAGTCGGCGGTCATGACGACACAGACGGTGTCGGCTTGGCGGGTGAAGCTCGCGTCGGCTTCCGTCGGTGCGCGTACCGTTTCCGCCGCGACGGTCAGTATGCTGTGGGTCTGCACGAGCCAGGCCGGTTCCGCCGGCAACCGCTGGCGGACCAGCGCGCGATTGGCGGCGACGTTTTCCGGCGTGTCGCCGACGTGGTCGCCAAGGTTGAGGCTGGCGAAGGGGGCGGGGCTCACGCCCCCCCGGCGCGTGGTGATCAGCGTGCGCACGCGCGCCGGCGCTGGCCAGTCGGCCGTGAGCGCCTCAGTCTCGGACATAGAGCACCTCCACGTCATGATCGTCGTCGTCGTCCCATTCGCCGTCCTCCATGGCGTCGTGGCCGGCGGTGAAGGCGCTCGCGTGCTCGCCGCGCAGCGCCGCCAGCACGGCGCGCATATCGTCGGGCAGGCGTGCGCGCCAGCTCATTTCCTGACCGGTGGCGGGGTGGGTCAGCGTGAGTTGGCAGGCATGCAGCGCTTGCCGGCCAAGCGCTTTGACCGTCTGAGCGACCTCTTCGGGCATGACGTGGCGCGGATTGCCGTACAGCGGGTCGCCCGCCAGCGGGTGGCGCGCCTCGCGCATGTGCACGCGGATTTGGTGTGTGCGGCCGGTTTCGAGCCGGCACTCGACATAGGTGTGGCTCGGGTAGCGCTCCAGTATGCGCAAATGGGTGACGGCCGGCTTGCCGCCAAACTTCACCACCGCCATGCGCAGCCGATTGTGCGGGTCGCGGCCGACGGCGGCGTCGATTTTGCCGTCGCACGGTACTTGGCCATCGGCGATGGCGCGGTAGAGGCGGGTGACGGTGCGGGCTTGCATCTGGCGCACGAGTTCGGTTTGCGCGGGAATCGTGCGCGCGACCACCATCAAGCCGCTGGTTTCCTTGTCGAGCCGGTGTACGATGCCGGCGCGGGGTACTTGCGCGAGCCGGGGGTCGTGATGGAGCAGGCCATTGAGCAGCGTGCCCGACCAGTTGCCGGCCGCGGGGTGTACGACCATGCCTGCGGGTTTGTTGATGACGATGATGTGATCGTCCTCATAGACGATAGGCAGATCCATCGGCTCGGGCGTGAAGGATTGCGCTTCCTCGGTCGGGCGGATGTCGACATGAATCCGTTCCCCGCCTTGCAGCTTTGTGCGTGGCGTGGCAGGCTTGCCGTCCAACAGCACGGCGCCGTCCTTGATCCACTGCGACAGGCGGCTACGCGAGTAGTCGGTGAGCAGTTTCGCCAGGGCGGCATCGAGCCGTTCCCCCGCCATGGACAGGGGAACATCGAATTCTTGCGAGGTGGATACCTCGTTTTCCGAGTTGTCGCTATAATCCTCGGAATCAAAATAAGGATCGGTCATGAAAAGATACGTGATGGCTTGTTTGGTTGTGCTGGGATTGGCGGCTTGCGCGACGCCCGATACCTATGACGAAACACGTGGTTGGACGGTGGACAAGCTGTACACGGAGGCCCATTCCGAGCTGGATTCCGGTAATTATACCCGTGCTGAGAAATTATACGAAACGCTTGAGGCGCGTTTTCCCTACGGCCGCTACGCGCAACAGGCGCAGATGGATATCGCCTACACCTATTTCAAGGATCACGAGAGCGAGTTGGCCCTGGCGGCGTGCGATCGCTTCATCAAGCTGCACCCGTCTCACCCGAACCTCGACTATATCTACTACCTCAAGGGCCTCGTCTATCTGAACACCGACGATAGCTGGCTCGGCACCTGGGGCAGCCAAGACATGAGCGAACGCGATCCCAAGGCGTCCGGCGATGCCTTTGCCGCGTTCAACGAAGTGGTGACCCGGTTCCCCAATAGCAAATACGCGCCTGAAGCGCTGAAGAAGATGAATCAGCTGGTCGACGCGCTCGGCGGCTATCAGATGCACGTGGCGCGCTACTATATGAAGCGCGGCGCTTACGTGGCGGCGGTGAATCGCGCGCAGACCGTGGTGCGCGAGTATGGCAATACGCGTTACGTCGAAGAAGCCTTGGCGCTGATGGCCGAGGGTTACGACCGGATGGGTATGCCAAAGCTGCACGACGACACGGAGCGCGTGCTGGCGCTTAACTATCCCAAGAGTGCCTACCTGCAGCAGCCCTGGCAAGAAACCGCCATGCCCTGGTGGAAGTTCTGGCGATAATTTTCCGTATCAGTCAAAAAACAACGCACACCCATGGTGTGCGTTGTTTTTTATCTATTAGCAATAAATGATATTTCTTGCATTCGCCAATAGGCTGGCGCATTCTGCCCCTAGATGGCGCTTTCGTCGGTTTCGCCGGTGCGAATGCGCACAACTTGCTCCACTGGGGTCACGAAGATTTTACCGTCGCCGATCTTGCCGGTGCGCGCGGTGGCGACGATGCTGTCGAGGGCGCGTTCGACCAGGTCGTCAGGCAGGACGACTTCGATTTTGACTTTAGGGAGAAAGTCAACGGCATATTCCGCGCCGCGATACAGTTCGGTGTGTCCCTTCTGCCGGCCAAAGCCTTTGACTTCCGTGACGGTCAGCCCGTTGACGCCGAGTTCGGACAGTGCTTCACGCACTTCATCCAATTTGAATGGCTTGATGATGGCTTCGATCTTTTTCATGGGGGGGGCTCCAGAGCGAAATTTATAAAAATGCGGAGTGAATGTCTTCGTCTCGGACAGTATCGAGCGGGATCGCTTAAACTGCTTGCATATTACTGGTATTATGACGCGCTTTCCTGAAACTTGTCGCGGGTGCTGCATGGCTCACATAATCAAGCTGCGGGGTGGAGTCGCCCTGTCACAGTTCCGTCTGGAAAAACTTATTGCCGCGGCGCAGTCCGCCGGCCTTCCTGAAATTAATCTGACAGCAGAATATTGGCATTTGGTCGAGAGCGACACACCGCTCGACGCCACAGGCCAGGAGTTGTTAGCCCGAATCCTGACCTATGGCGAGCCGGCGCCAGACACCGAGCCCGACGGCGAATTGTTCTTGGTGGCGCCACGCTTGGGCACGCTGTCGCCTTGGGCCTCCAAAGCCACCGACATCGTCGCGCATTGCGGTCTGACGACCGTGCGTCGCGTCGAGCGCGCCACCGCCTTCCGCGTCGTCGCCGCCACGGCGCTCTCGGAGACCCAGCGCGGCGTGCTGGCCGATCTGCTGTATGACCGCATGACCGAAACGGTCCTGACCGATTTTGACCAAGCCGAACGCTTGTTTGCGCATGTGCCGCCGCAACCGCTGACCACGGTGGACGTGCTCGGCGGCGGGCGCGAGGCGCTGTTGCGCGCCAACGCCGATCTCGGCTTGGCGCTGTCGCCGGATGAAATCGACTATTTGGTGGATAATTTCCGCCGCCTCGAGCGCAATCCCAGTGACGTCGAGCTGATGATGTTCGCGCAGGCCAATTCCGAGCACTGCCGGCATAAGATTTTCAATGCCAATTTCATCGTCGACGGCGTGCCGTGTAACAAGTCGCTGTTCGGTATGATCCGCGACACGCATGCGGCAAATCCGCAAGGCACGCTGGTTGCGTATAGCGACAATGCCTCCGTTATCGAGGGAGCCGAGGTCGAGCGCCTCTATCCGCAGGCGGATGGCCATCTGTACCGCTATCATGCCGAGCCGACGCACATTCTGATGAAGGTCGAGACGCATAACCACCCGACGGCGATTTCGCCATTCGCCGGCGCCGCCACCGGCTCGGGAGGCGAAATCCGCGATGAAGGCGCGACCGGGCGCGGTTCTCGGCCAAAGGCTGGTTTGTGCGGCTTTGCCGTATCCAACCTGAACATCCCTGGTTTCGTGCAGCCGTGGGAGCTGTATCAAAAGGATCAGCCGCAATACGGCCGCCCGTCGCGCATCGCCTCGGCGCTGCAAATCATGATTGACGGTCCGATCGGTGCCGCCGCCTTCAATAACGAATTCGGTCGCCCCAATTTGGCGGGTTACTTCCGTACTTTCGAGGAGATGTTCCACGAGGAGATGCGGGGCTACCACAAGCCGATCATGGTCGCCGGCGGTTTGGGCAATATCCAGGACCGGCAAATCAAGAAAGACCGCATCCCCGCCGATGCGCTGCTGGTGCAGATCGGTGGCCCGGGGCTGCTGATCGGTCTGGGTGGCGGTGCGGCGTCCAGCATGGACACGGGCGCCAACGACGCGGCATTGGATTTCGATTCGGTGCAACGCGGCAATCCGGAAATGCAGCGCCGCTGCCAGGAATTGATCGACCGCTGCTGGCAGCTGGGCGAGGCCAATCCGATCGTGTCGATCCATGATGTGGGCGCCGGCGGGTTGTCGAACGCCTTCCCGGAACTGGTGAACGACGCAGGCCGCGGCGCGATTTTCAATCTGCGCGAGGTGCAGCTGGAAGACACCGGTATGACGCCGATGCAGATTTGGTCGAACGAATCGCAGGAGCGCTACGTGTTGGCGATTCTGCCGCAGGACCTCGACCGGTTCGGCGCGCTGGCCGAGCGCGAACGTTGTCCGTTCGCGGTGGTCGGCACGGCGACCGACGACGGCAGGCTGCGCGTGCGCGACGCGCACTTCGGCAACGATCCGGTGGACATGCCGATGGAGGTCTTGCTTGGCAAGCCGCCGCGCATGACCCGCGACGTGACGACGCGCGAATTCGAGTTCAACGTATTCGACGCCGCGCTGTTCGATTTGCGCGAAACCGCGTATCGCGTGCTGCGCCATCCGACCGTGGCCGACAAATCGTTCTTGATCACCATCGGCGACCGTACCGTGGGTGGGTTGACCGCGCGCGATCAAATGGTGGGGCGCTGGCAGGTGCCGGTGGCCGATGTGGCCGTGACCAGCATGGGCTTCAATACCCTGCGCGGCGAAGCCATGTCGTTGGGCGAGCGGCCGCCGGCAGCGCTCTTTAATGCGCCGGCATCGGGCCGATTGGCCGTGGGCGAGGCGCTGACCAATATTGCCGCCGCCGCGATCGGCAGCCTAAGCGGCGTCAAGCTGTCGGCCAACTGGATGGCCGCCGCCGGCCACCCGGGGGAGGACGCCAATCTCTACCGTACGGTCGAGGGCGTGTCGCACCTCGTGACGGAAATGGGCCTGTCGATTCCGGTCGGCAAGGATTCGCTGTCGATGAAGACGGTGTGGCGCGATGGCGATCAGGAAAAGTCGGTCACCGCGCCGTTGTCGCTGGTGGTGTCGGCATTTGCCTCGGTCGAAGACGTGACCAAGACCGTGACGCCGGATCTCAAGGACGAAAAAGATACCGATCTGATCCTGGTCGATCTGGGGTACGGCCGCTGCCGTCTGGGTGGGTCGATTTACGGTCAGGTATGGAAGCATCTGCGTGGCCGCTCGCCGGACGTCGAAAGTCCGCAGCAACTGGTGGCGTTCTTCGATACCGTGCAGTCGCTGATCCGCGACGGTTTGTTGCTCGCCTATCATGACCGTTCCGACGGCGGCTTGTTCGTGACGTTGTCGGAAATGATGTTCGCGGGTCACGTCGGCTTGAGTATCGATCTGCAGGAACTCGTTATCGAGCGCCGCAAGACGCAACGCTATATCGACGATTTCGTGCAGCCGACGCCGGAAGCCGCCACGCGTGGCCGTATCATGCGCGTGTTGTTCAATGAAGAGCTTGGCGCCGTGTTGCAGGTGAAGAAGACGCACACCGCCGACGTTATTTCGCGCTTCATGCAAGCCGGCATCGGCCGCGAGCTGTTCGTGTTGGGCCGCATCAACAACAAGGACCGGCTGATCATCAAGCACCGTGGCCAAGAATTGTTCAACGAAAGCCGGACCGATCTGCAACGTGCTTGGTCGGAAACCAGTTACCGTCTGCAGCGCATGCGCGACAATCCTGCCTGCGCCGACAGCGAGCACCTGTTGCTGTCCAATAGCAAATCGCGCGGCTTGTTCGCCAATCTGAGCTTCGATGTGCACGAGGACCCGGCCGCGCCGTATCTGCATCTGGGTGCGCGTCCCCGCGTGGCCGTGCTGCGCGAGCAAGGGGTCAATGGTCAGATCGAAATGGCGGCCGCCTTTGATCGTGCGGGCTTTGCCGCGGTCGACGTCACGATGAGCGATCTGCTGAGCGGTCGCGTTTCGCTGACCGACTTCAAGGGCATGGTTGCTTGCGGCGGCTTCAGCTTCGGCGACGTGCTGGGTGCCGGCGAGGGCTGGGCGAAGAGCATTTTGTTCAATAACCGTGCCCGTGAAGCGTTCCAGGCCTTCTTTGGTCGGTCCGACGTGTTCGCGCTCGGGGTGTGTAACGGTTGCCAGATGATGTCCAATCTGGCGGGCATCATTCCTGGCGCCGAGCATTGGCCGACGTTCCGCCGCAACGCGTCCGAGCAGTTCGAAGCCCGCTTCTCCATGGTGGAGGTGCCGCAGACGCCGTCGATCTTTCTGGCCGACATGGCGGGCAGCCAGCTGCCGGTGGTGGTCAGCCATGGCGAGGGGCGCGCGGTGTTTGCCCCCGGCGCGCAGGCGCTGGCCGAGGTGGCTTTACGCTTCATCGATCTGGAAGGGCGTCCGACCGAGACCTATCCGCTCAATCCGAACGGCTCGCCATCGGGCATTACCGGCGTCACCACCGCCGATGGCCGGTTCACCATCATGATGCCGCATCCGGAGCGCGTGTTCCGCACGGTGCAAAACAGCTGGCATCCGGACGACTGGGGCGAGAACGGTGCGTGGTACCGCATGTTCGCCTCTGCGCGCAAGTGGGTGGGTTGAGCTTGGGTGACAAGCAAAAAAACGGCATGCCTTAGGGCGTGCCGTTTTTTTATATGAAATGCGGAGCGTTAGCTCAGATTTTTGGGGCCGAACGCGCCCGGCAGTAATTGATCGAGCGTGGTGTCGACCGTTTGCGTGCCATCGCAGATCAACTTGACCTGCATGGTCGGGCCGAATTCGTTGAGCACCTGCCGGCAGGCGCCGCAAGGGGGCGTCGGCGTGGGCGTTGGCGTGTAGACACAAACGGCGACGACCTCTTGCATGTTGGCTTGCGCGCGCGCGCTGTAGACGGCGGTGCGTTCGGCGCAGTTGGTGAGGCCGTAGGAGGCATTTTCCACGTTGCAGCCGGTGAATAGACGTCCGTCCGCCGTGAGCAACGCGGCGCCAACCGCAAAGCGGCTATAGGGTACGTAGGCATGGGCGGCCGCTTGGCGTGCCGCTTTTTCCAGTTCGGGCCAATCGATCGTGCTATGGGGCATGGGGTTCTCACTCTGCGCACAATGGGGAATGGATATTCTCTCTTCACGTCGAAACTGTCAATTGCCCTGTCTCAGTCTCAAGATGCTGTGGATTGTGAAGGGGCTTGCGCCAAGGCTTTGTTGATATTTAAAAGAATATTTAAAATGTTTATTGTATGTAGCAAAGATAATCTGTCTCTGTTAGTCTAACGGACATATGCTACGCCCAGGTAGGCTGAGAGGGTGATGCGTCATTACATTGGAATAATCCGCTAATAAGAATGGGTTCGTCAGGAATGGGGAATAGCGCGGGGGCGGATGTCGCAGCGCTTGGCCGAATTGTCGGGTTGTCCGCCGAACATGTTGCCGTTTTGACGGCATATGGTCATCTTCTGTTTTCCCGGCGTCAGACGCTGGCTAAACAGCTCTTTTGGTATTTGCTCCGGCAGCACAATGCGGCTGCGCCCGATGGCGAACTGGCCGAGCGGGTGGAGGCGTTGCTGCAAACGCTCGAACGGACGCTTTCCGCCGCGCACGATGCCGGGGAGAGCGTATTGGCGCTGGCCGTGGGTCAACAGCTGCCTTTGGCCGCGCTTTCCGGGTTGGCGGAGTGTCTGACGGGTTATCTGGTCGGCGAGGCGATGGCGCTCGACGTGCCGCAGGTAGTGCGGCAGGCGCTGGAAGAGGCCTTGCGCAAGCGCATGGCGCTCGACCTGATGCTGCAGCTGCAGCAGGCGGGACAGAATGACGCCAACGCCTTGGCCGCGCGGCTGTACGCGACCTTGAGCGGCGTGAGTCTGGCGTTGATCAATGCGCAAAGCCGAGAACAGTTGTTTCAGGCTATTTGCCGCATCTGCGTCGAAGAGGGCGGCTTCGCTTACGCGTGGATTGGCCTGGTCGATACGCAGCAGGCCAATATCCGTCCCGCGGCACTGGCGGGCGATGGCGCCGAGGGTTTCATTCCCGGGGTGTGCATCGATCTGAATGGCCAAACCCCTTCCGCGCGCGCGGTGGCGACCGGCGAGGTGCAATGTGTCGACGATACCCTGGCGCAACAGAGTCTCATGCCTTGGCGCGACGCGATGCGCATCGGCGGCGTGCGCAGCATGCTGTCGATTCCGCTGCAGCTTTATGGTCAAGCCATCGGCACATTGGTGCTGTACGCGCGCCGTTGTCACTATTTCGATCACGCCACCGTCGGCCTGGTGCGCGCCATGGCTGGCGAGATCAGCCATGCGCTGGAGCGTCAGGACGCGATGGCGCGTAGCCAGAAGGCCGAGAACGACCTGGCTTACCTGATCCAGCATGATCCCTTGACCGGCTTGCCTAACCGCCAACTGATGCTGGAACGCATTGGGCAAATGGTCCAGCTTGGTCAACCCGACAGTCAGATCGGTGTCGTCACGCTGGCCATCGATAGCTTCCACGAACTCAATGCCCGCC
>Ga0213878_10000805_pt1 | contig 11338 bp, 5 predicted proteins | sample VelepicoBEBS_R02_FD_161053 | JGI IMG/M metagenome (GOLD analysis project Ga0213878, IMG submission 161053) | Vellozia epidendroides bulk soil microbial communities from rupestrian grasslands, the National Park of Serra do Cipo, Brazil - BS_R02 | ecosystem: Environmental > Terrestrial > Soil >... | reverse complement strand
TCTGGTTTGTGAGATCAAGCCACGCGGGCCCCTCGGCACACCTATGAGCCTAACGTTCACCCTGGGCGGGTTTCGGGCCGACACTATTTTCGAGCGCTGGTTAGCAGGAACGAGCTTCTTGCAGTCGGACGTGACGCTCGATCTGATTGCGTGTCACCTCGACAGCGGCACCAGTCTGCGCGTAGCCGGGACCGCCGGCGCTCAATTCCGCCCGAACTGGATCTTCAGCCTGGCTGGCCAGCATCTAGCAATCCTCAGCGGCTTGGGTTCGGATCTGATAAGCGACCGTTTCGGTTTTCAACTCCTGTTTCCGAACGATCCCAGTTTAAGTGCTCTTCCCAAATCGCGGCGGACCTTGTTGGAAACCGCGCCGGGCAGTAACTCATGGTTACTCCAACCGGAGCCGATCGACCTGTCCATCGGCAAACTAATCGCCGCTCCGGGTCTGTTTAACCGGATCCGGATTGAGGCAGGCGAGGGAAGCGCTGGTGAGGTTGAGCATGTGTTGGTTGCTAACGCAAGTCGAGCGGACGGACTGCAGTTGCAACTGGCGGGCGATGTAACTGGGCTGGACGGAAACCCGTTTGCGTTCCACCTTGACGCCCCGAGCTACGCCGTCATATTCGTGTCGGGGCAAATTTCAGGGCGAATTGCCTTGCTGGTCGCGCAGTTTGGAGGCGACCCAGATTGGATGGCTGCAGACGGTTTCGCCTTGCAAGTAGGGAATTCGCCCACCGCCAGTTTCGAAGTCCAGAGCACCGACGGAAAGGAAACGGCGTTGACCTGTCAGCCTGCCCTACTGTTGGCCGGCGCGCCGTTGAACGTACCCCCGGGACAAACCGCAATTACCCGCCCCATCGGTTTCACTGCAGAGCAGCTTTTACCGATTGTTTCCCAGCCCGGGTCCGCGCCGGGCTGGGGTTTCATTCCCGCTCCTCCGGCCGGGACAGTCCGGCTTTCTCTGCCCGATTTCGCGGTTTCCCTGTTACGCCGGGAAGATTTGTTAGCTCTAACCTTCCAATTTTTTAACTTGGCATTGGAAGGCGGCGGCGGCACCGCCGCAGAACTCAAAGTTAAGGATCCGAAACAACCCGCTTATATAGTCGTTCAGGTTAGTTCGCCGCAAAACATCGCCGAGGAGGCGTTCTTAGAAGTCGATCCACCCGGGGTTGGCGAAACACCCGGTTTGCCGCCAGTCAAAAAGCTAGCCGCCGGGGCGAGCCGGCTTGCGTTCCGGCTGCCGGCGAACACAACGTCTTTGCCGTATTCTTTCCAATCGCTGCTCGAGTGGGTCCAGTTGGAGGAGAGCGTCATCGACACCAAACCGTTACTCGAGCTGCGAGCTCCGCTCACGACCGAAACCAGTATCGAGGCACCTTGGCGAGTGATCCTTTCACCGGAGCCCAATGAGACTTGGACTCACGCCTTGGTGCCGGTGACGGTAGGCGAGTGGACCGAACTCTGGCATACCCGCCTGGCTGCGCGCATAGCCCAAGACGGACAGTTCGTTGCAGATGAGGACGCGTCTAAATCCGTGCGAGCCGTCTGGTCACCGGATTACGATCCAGCCTCACTTCCGGCACATTCGAATGTCCCTTTTCGCATGTCGTTGGATCCTAACGACCGTGATCAGATCGTCCGGCTCTCCAGCGACTACACGATCCCGAACTATCAACCCCCGGCTATTCCAGCGCAGAAATTATTTCTGAGTACCCTAGGCGCGTGGATGGATGTTCAGGCAGACTTCGACCCTCCGTTTCAGCCTAACAACCCGGTGCAGTTCAACTTATTACAATGGCGCCATCTGGCGAACATGGGCCGGGACGCGTACGTGCGCGTAGTTGACGCCGGGTTTTTTTGTTTTCCGGGCAATCGCGCGGCAATTATCAAAATTACCGAACGAAAATTTGAGCAAGGTCCGGACGGCGTCACCACCGCCTACCTGCGCCAGCGATTTCAGATCCTTACCAAACAACCAGAGATCGATTATAGCTTCCTCACACCCGCGCAGCAAAGAGAGATACCTTACCGCAAGATCCGCATCGCGACGCTCATAACTCCTAACCTGGATCAGCCGGACACCTTCAACGGCAAATTTGCGTTTTTCCCGAAAGTGGGTGGTCAGCTGTTTCTGTTTCACTTGATTGGAACGGACTACGATGGCAACACTTCTGAATTCACTACGCCACTATTCTTTGTGGAGGAGAGCGGAGACAATACGGTTTACAGCCATGCGGTAGATAGCTGGCAAACGTCCGGTCAGAAGACGCGCGACTTGGTTGGACAGAATGTCGCTTATGCGGTCAGCAGCAAACCAGGCGGGACAACATTCGCGACCAGCAATCTCACTTTCGAAGCCCAGTCCCGACCGCAAGATCCTGGTCCGCCGCCTAATCCACAGCAATCCAATCCGCCGTTCTATCCGCGGATGTCTGCCGCTGCAGTTAACGTGCCGGCTATTCAGCAGGTAACCGGTCAACCAGGCGCTGTTGGCATCCAATATTTCGGGGACTATTTAAACAACGATTTCGGTCCGGGCGGCGTTTTTGTTCAAACTTTAACCACGTTAGGCGTCGGTTTTCGCGGTAACCAGTCCGGTGGCGTGGCAACGCCTAATCTTCAGGTGTCGGGCCTCTCCCGCGACCTCGGAACGGTGAGCGGTACTCTGAACAAAATCAGTTCAGGCAACTTCGATCCGGCCGATTATTTCTCCGATCTCAACGCGACTTTGTTTGGCGTTATACCTTTAAAAGACCTGATCCAGGCGATTTTCGGGCCTCTGACAGTTCCTAACCTGGTGACCGAAAGACAACCTGACGCCATCCAGACTCGTTTGCATTGGGGACCGAAGGTCTTCGCTCACAAGACTTACGCGCTGGTGACGCTCGGTTTCGATAACCCGGATACGGCGCTCAGTCTGGACGTTCTTATCGAGACTCCCTTAACCGGTGGCACTCCACAGGTTTCGATTAGCGGAGCGCTCAAGGGTTTTACCCTCTCGCTGGCCAATGTCATTGGGATCAAATTCGACTCCTTTTCGTTCAGCGCGCCGGCCGGCCAAAAACTTGATGTCTCGGTCAGCATGGCCGGTGACGGTCTCCAGTTCCTTGGAGATCTGAGTTTTCTGAACGAATTGCGGAAATATATTCCTAGCGACGGATTTCAGGATCCACCGAGTCTTGATGTTACTGCTGATGGCGTCACGGCCGGATATTCACTTGGACTACCCGCTCTCGCCGTCGGCGTTTTTAGTATCGAAAATATCAAGTTAGCTGCGGCGCTGACGTTGCCGTTTGTGCCGCCTAACCCGCTACGCTTCCGTTTTGCGTTCAGTGAGCGCGAATCGCCTTTTAACATCACGGTCTCTCTCCTGGGCGGAGGCGGGTTCTTCGGGATCGCGGTTGGCCCTGATGGCGTGGAAATGCTTGAGGCCTCCATCGAGGTTGGCGCCCAATGTTCGATCGATCTCTTTGTCGCGAGCGGTAGCGTCCATATCATGGCCGGCGTCTACTTGAAGCTCGATCTAACTACCCACGCGAGCCAACTAACCGGCTACCTTCGGGCCGGCGGCAGCCTGGACGTTCTCGGTCTGATCAGCGTCTCGGTCGAATTCTATCTCGGCTTTACCTACTACTTTGGGCCTCCCTGCAAGATTGCCGGGGAAGCAACCGTCACTATTGAGATCGATATACTCTTTTTTAGCGTCTCGGTGCAGGCGTCGCTGCGCCGTGAGTTTAGTGATCCGGTTATCTCGTTTAGCGACCTGATCGGACCGGCGGATTGGGATTACTACTGCGATTCATTCGCACCCTGAACATGAGCACTCTAGGCAGCCTCTGGACAGCACTACCAAACGGTTTCACGCCCGCTGGCGATCGGTTGAAGATTTCGGTACTATTTTCGCCGCGCCTGACTACTGACGCTGCAACTGGCACCCTGGCCGAATTTCCCCTGCTGTTGAATTGGCCGGATGAAGTTCAAAAGCTGAAGTTCACGATCGATTTTCAAGCTGGTCCTTCCATTGAAGCCTCGCCAGTAGTGGAACCCGGTTTTCCCGCCCTGGATCCAGTCGCCTGGCAGGCGCTATTCACGGCGACATCACCAGTTAATTCCTATCAATTCGGTAACAAGACTGGGCTCAATGTGCGTTCGTTTCCCACCAAACGCGTTGTTAATTTCCTACAGGCTGCGTACCAGAAAATCGCCGTCCAATCCGGTGCGACGAAGCCGACATTGCAACAACTGGGGCTGACCCGCGGCTCTGACGTCGGCTTTGGCCAGATTGTGTTAACACCACAACGGGAAAAAGAAGCCGAAGGCCAAATCAATGCTCTGCTAAACGACCTTCATGCAGTTCCGCCTGATGTGGGATTTGCGGAGATGGACTTCTACCAGGTTCAGCTGATGCATCAGCCGCTTTCGCGGGTGATCCGCAATCCCGACGGTACCGCCAAGCCGTTGCCGCCGCAGGACCCACCGAAGATTGATTTTCACCAGGCAATCGCGGCGCTCGGCCAGTATGCAAAGCTTCTACGGGCATTGGGCATCGCAATCGATTTCGAAATACCACTCGATGGTATATCTGCGTCCGGATCGGTTCGCATAACGCCAAGGTTCGAACCTGGTCCGCTGTTTACGCCCTGGACCTCTTATTCGTTAGCTCCGGCCACAAAACAGTTTTGTGCTGCGGCTGGCGCGAATTCCGATGTGTCGGATTCCATGCTGTTGCTGTCCGGCCCCGATCAATATGAAGTAGTCGAGTTTGATGTCGACGGGGCCGCGGAAAAAGCGGTGGCGTTTGCCACCAGCGTCGCCCGTCTTTCGTCTGGAGATGCGAAATCGACGATTGATACTCCTCAGAACTATGGTCTCCCTTCGTTGCGCTCCGCTGGGTTTTCTTGTGCCCGGGTCGGGCGAGCGACTCGGTTAGTAACTAACTTTACTGCCGCAAAACAGAATAATCAGGCGATCACAGCCAACCCGCGGAATTCTGCGGTCGTTCTGGTAGCCGACGATGTGACCCGCGGTTACCGGGTCGATGTCTGGAGCTCGTTGGACGGTGAATGGCGATCGCTGAGCGCTCGTGACGGCGTATATCATTTCTTGCGCACCGATTTAAAACGCGAGTTCGCCGACGAAGGCTTTGTCACGATTGCGACCTCTCAGTCCGCGGACGGCACAACTACGGACCTGTACCTGCCAGAGTCGATTTTCCGCTGGAGAGGTTGGAGTCTGAGCGCACCTCGGCCGGGCCGAACAATTGGAGGAGACTCCACTCCGGCGACGCCGGCTAATCCCGCCACAACCGAGTTCAAGCTCGAAGCCCAATTCCGGGTAACCAAAGCGAGCTTGCCTCGGCTGCGGTTCGGCGCGCTTTATCAATTCCGGGCGCGGGCGGTTGATCTTGCCGGGAATAGTCAGCCATTGAGCGCAGTCTTGGCGGACAACTTCAACCTTCCGCCCCAACCGATCGCTTACCTTCGGGCTGAACCCGTACCGCCGCCCGTCCTCCTCTTGCGCCAGGCGCTGAGTCCGACAGAGACACCGGGCGAATCCTTTGACCGGATCGTGATCCGCAGCAATTTCAACACCCACATAGCCGCTGTGTCCGAGCGACACATCGTGCCACCCAAGACAACAGACGATATGCTCGAGTGGCACGGGATGCTGGACACTGCGGCCGGACCGCCCGATAAAGCGCTCTACGGTTTGCTCTCGACCCGAGACGGCACGTTCGAGGTCGATCCCGCCCATCCCGATCAACCCGTGCCGCACAGCGAACCGGAAGTTAAACTACCTTATCTAACAGACCCATTCGCGCCCGGGGCTGCCTTCCGCACCCTGCCGGGAACGCCGCCAGCATCGGTTTGGAAGACTCCTTTCGCCGGTGATTGGCCTGACCCGCGCCCGTTCCGATTAAAGCTGGATGAAGGTTCTGGTGCCCCGACCTTTACCGAGGATGCGACCGAACGCGTTCTGACCGTGCAGTTACCCAAGGCCGAGGTAGTTACGGTCGAGCTCAGCTGTTTTCTCACCGATGACGAGACCACTCGACCGCCGAAGATGCTCTCGACGATGCAGATCTGGGCTTGGATCCTCGAGGCTAAGCCTTCCAATCTCACCGAGTTGCAACAGCTCGCGTTGGATGGCGGGCACTGGATGTTAACTCCGCCCCGCACACTTACATTGGTGCACGCCGTCCAACAGCCGTTGATTGAGCCGCAGTTCCAGAACTTAACCAGTTTCAAAGGAATTGGCAGTACCCAGGCAGTGCTCGTCGATGAATATCCGGTCAGCGGCAAGAGCACGATCCAGGTCGATATGTTCGCCAGCTGGCAAGAGCCCGTTGACGATCTAAGTCCAAATCCACAACCGGTTCTACTTCAGGGTGCAACGACTGCGTTTAGCACGCCGCTTCAGCCCGAAGACTCGATTGCACGCATCTTAGGCGCCCATGAGTTTCATGATACTAAGCATCGGCAGGTCACCTATCAGGCAATCGCCACGACGCGGTTTCGCGAATATTTTCCACCTGCTATTACAAACGATCCGGAAAACCTGATTCGGAAATCCGAGCCGCAAACCGTGAACATCTTAAGTTCCGCCCGCCCGGATGCGCCCAAAGTCCGGTATGTTCTACCTACGTTCGCCTGGGAATCGCAGACCGAAGATGCGTGGAACTTTAGCCGGCGCCGGGGAGGCGGGCTGCGTATTTACCTGGATCGACCCTGGTTTAGTTCCGGTGAAGGCGAATTGTTAGGCGCTTTGCTTTGGGGATGTCCGCCGACCGACCCAACCCAGCCACTGACAGTACCCGACGTCTTACGACCCTATGTCACCCAATGGGGACGTGACCCGATCTGGGCTGTTGCCGGACCGCCGGCAGAAGCGGTTCCGCGCGAGGAACATTTCCTTAATGCAGTCGCTTTTGGCCACGGACTAACGCTCGATGAACTAACTCAATTGCCTGACTTCAGTTTTACCGTGGCTGGGCACACCGTAGCGTACGACGACGCCCGCCGGCTTTGGTTTTGTGATATCGAGCTGGACATCGGCCTTTCTTATTTCCCATTTGTTCGGCTTGCACTAGCCCGCTATCAACCCGACTCGCTACCAACCTGTCAATTGTCTCGAGCGGTCTTAGCGGACTTTGTGCAACTTACTCCGGATCGGTCTGCTTCGATCACGCTAGATCCCATCGATCCGACAGCTTTGGAATTAGCCGTGAGCGGCCGCACCGATGTTGGAGTCGAGAATCAAATCATCGGCGCGATCCTGGAAACGCAGCCCGCAGGCAGCAACGACGACGCGGCCTGGGTACCTGTCCAAACGATTAGCTTACAGCGCAACGACTGGTTTGGCCCGACCCGCCTTTGGACTGCACAAATAACCTTACCTGCGCCCCGCTCATCACAAGCGTTCCGACTTGTGATTGAGGAATTCGAGGTGTTCCAACGCGATAGGGAGGGAGTCAAGACTCGGCGACTAGTTTACGCGGACATTCTCAACATCTAAGGAAGTTCTATCGTGGGAGGCAATGGGGACGCCCAGAAAATCTTATCCGTTCCGGGGTACGGCTCAATCTGATTCTGTGTAATGTAGATCCTGCTGAAAAACTACGGCGGATGGGACTCTATGGGTCGAAAACGGGACGGATGGGACATATGAGACCGATGGGAATATGAGACACCTGGGGCGGGGCCTTGACACCATTCTCTCATCCGTCGCATCGGTCCCATCCGTCCCATTTTGGACCCATAAGGTCCCATCCGTGGGGTGGTTTTTCAGCAGAATGTAAGTATAGACGCGGCCCTTTCTCCCTTATGTGGGTCCAACCCAACTACCGGCCCTAATCGTGATGGCCATATCCGGCAAAGTTGGACGCGTCCTCGATCCAGCGGCCAAGAGCATAGTGGTCCTTTTCAATGTTGATAAAATCTCCAAAAGCATCAGCGTCCCGGATTACGTCGGAATACCCTTGGAACTGCATCCAATCCTGCGGCGTTCAATCGCAGATCCAGTGGTACGACAGTCTGACTACGACTCTAAAACCGGAACGTTTACCATCCCGCCGAGAACGACTGCGGTCTTTGTAGAAAAACGGTAGGCTTTGGTCAGAGGTGCGTCGGGAGCCGGCTGATCCGCTCCAGCTGCCGCTCGCCCAATGCGGCCGCCAAGGCCTTTGAATGCTGACCAGCAAAGTGAATTCTCCCGCCAGTGCAAATCCTCAGGCCTTCGACTCGAGCTCAGGCCGAGAGTGCGAGCATCTCCGTTCCCCCCGCTCCGTCGCGTTTTTGAGATTTATACGGTGAACGACGACTGTTCCTGTATTTCTTCGACCGGGCGCGAGACTCGGCGATCCGAGGCACGCGTTGCATCATGACGGATCTACCGGAAAGGATTTTCAACCCGAACACCCTCGTAATCTTGTCCGTCGTTTAAGTCTTCCGAATAGACGACTGAACAACCGCTTAGTCGGGCCGCCGCGATAATCAGCGCGTCATAATAGTTCACTCGAAACGTATTAGCCAACTGCAGAGCTAAATCGACATGCGGCACAGTGATTCCATCGACATCGTACCGTTTCCATAGTTGGATCCACGCAACGGCTTCGTCATGAGTTAGTGCCGTCTGTCGGCGTGGGCTGATCACAGCTTGATAGAACTCGCCAAGTACTTGGGTTGATAAACAAACCTGTTCGTTCTTCAATATCTGACGGGCTTTGGATCCTTTCCACGCCTCGGGTCCATTCGTTTCGATCGCATAGACCAACACATTGGTATCGACGAATCGTTTATCGGGCATTCATCTCCTCGCGGGTTGGTTTACGACCGACCCGAAAACGAGCAGTGCGCCGTAACAGAGCCTCCATCAATTGGTTTCGCTCCTGAGTCTCTTTACGCTGAGATGAATTCGCTGATCTCTGGATCTCGGATGCAAGCGCCTTCTCGATGAACTCCGTTAGAGTAATCCCTATTCGAGCTGCTTCAGCTTTGGCCTGACGATAGAGGTCGTCGTTGATTCGAAGCGTGGTCTGCATCAAACAAAAGTCCGACGATCTTTCTTATCTGTCAAATCTTGCTTCGGTCTTGCCTTGGATAGCGTTTGGCGCAAAAAAGCTACTCAACGGTACGACCGTTGAAGATTTAGATACGACCCCTTTGTCTCCCTACGATCCTACGAAAACCAACAACACCGGACAAATGGCCTCAGCTTGGTTATTGCCGCGATCGTGCTCTGGAACACGGTCTACCTTGAAAAAGCCATCCAGAAGCTTAAGCGAGTCCGTGGAAACCCCTTCCGAAGAGTTACTGACCCATCTCTCACCACTAGGTTGGGAGCACATCAACCTGACCGGGGACTATGTCTGGCGGCCAGACGCTGGCGTCCGGAAACGCCGCCTCCGGCCTTTGCGCCTTGAAACTCAACGGTATGTTCCTTAGCGTACAACATCGCACGAATAGGCAACTCACCCTATTGACTTATAAATATATCATGTTATATAACACGGTATATGTACATGACGGCGGATATTTTGTCTGATCTGGGTCCTATCTTCCTCGGCAGCCGCTTGAAACGGCTAGCCGAGCGATTCCAAGCGGGAGCCGCTCGCGTCATTACAGATGCGGGATTGCCAATGCAGCCAGCCCATCTGCCGTTGCTGGCCGCGCTCGACCGCGGGCCATTGACAGTCGGTCAACTCGTGGACGCGGTTGGAACTAGTCAGCCGGGCGTTACCCGCACCGCCGGCCAACTCATCGAGATGGGATTGGTCCAGTCGGCATCCGGCGCCGATCAGCGTCAGCGCACCTTATCCCTCACCACGGCCGGAGAGGCAGCGATGGCGCGGACTAAAATGCTGCTCTGGCCGCGGGTCGAGATCGCCGTGAGAGAGATCTGCGACGGCTTATCAGGTCCTCTGCTGGATCAAATCGCAGCGATAGAGACAGCCTTGGCAGCCAAACCATTCGACGAGCGTGTTGCTAATACGGCGCAAGCAGCGCTGGTCATTCGAGAATACAGCGACGATCTTGCGCGAGATTTTTATGAGATCAATGCGGAGTGGATCAACACCATGTTTCGCCTGGAACAAACCGACCGGGATGTTCTAGAGAACCCACGTGAGCGGATCGTCGAATCTGGTGGGGCCATCCTTTTCGTTGAGGCTCCTGGTCTCGGGATTATTGGTACCTGCGCGCTGCAAAAGACCGGAAAGGGGACCTTTGAGCTGACAAAAATGGGCGTGCGGGCCAGGGCTCGCGGCTTAAAGGCTGGAGAATTCCTACTGGCTGCGATCATCGATCGGGCGAAGACTATGGGCGCTGAAACCCTTTATCTGCTGACGAACCGCCGCTGTGAGGCGGCGATCCATCTCTACGAAAAGTTCGGGTTTAAGCATGATGCCGAGATTATGGCCAAGTACGGTTCTCGATATGAGCGCTCCGACGTCGCTATGAGGCATAGGCGGTAAACAATTGCGTATTGGCAATTTGAACCGTGTCGTTAGCCAAGCAACAAAGTAATGTTCCGTTCATAATATGGGGATATCCCTATATCATGCGGCGATTGCTTGACCTCAATTCAGATAGTAGCCAAGCAAATTACAGAACAAGAAAAACAGAAACTATGAGTCAACAGAACAAACTCTACAACAGTAGCGCTCAGGGCTTGGGCGGCGCTGCCAGCCTTGGGCGATGACACAGTTGATAGTGGCTACCGGCGCGTATCTGCGCTCATACCTCGTATAATAGACGTGCCGGCGAATTAAGGTGTAATCGCACGCTAATCAAACAGAAACAGATATGAACACCAGTAACTAAGGACCGGTGGTCGTATCGAAGAGGGTCACCTATCAAAGATTGTGTATCGGAGAGAAGAAATATCATGGCTAACCAAAAGATGCGCGAGCCTCTGACCCAAAGACGACCGGGCCAAGTGTCCGAAGAAAACCGCGCATTAACCGTCTGAGAGATGCAATTACAAAGTGAAAGAATATTGATGAGTACAAAGTATAAAGCAGTACAAGTGACAAAACCTGGAAAATTGGAAATCGTTGAGAAAGCGATTACCGAGCCAGCTTCAGGACAAGTTAGAATCCGGGTCGAGGCCTGCGTCCATGCGGATCCGAAAGTGATGCGTACTTTTGGTCTATGACGGCGGCGTCGCTCCGGAGTCACAAGTGACGCCGGTGTTATACCCGTCTCGCAGAGGGTCCTCCTAGCGTAGGCCTGGCACTGGAAGAGAGAACGATGAGTGTATTTGATTACCTTAGAAATAGTGAACAGCCGATTTACGACTTCAATACGCCATGGTCGATGGCGATTGTCGTACTCGGGTT
>Ga0213878_10000804_pt1 | contig 11351 bp, 10 predicted proteins | sample VelepicoBEBS_R02_FD_161053 | JGI IMG/M metagenome (GOLD analysis project Ga0213878, IMG submission 161053) | Vellozia epidendroides bulk soil microbial communities from rupestrian grasslands, the National Park of Serra do Cipo, Brazil - BS_R02 | ecosystem: Environmental > Terrestrial > Soil >... | reverse complement strand
CATACAGCACTGACGGCACGAAGCCGATCCCGAACCAGCGTTTCTCGTTGCGGCCGATGCGCCGCGTGCTTTCCAGCGTTTCCTCGAGCCGCTGCGTCAGTTGCAGCGATTGTTCCAGCAGGAAGCGCCCGGCCTCGGTCAGCTTCAGGCCGCGTCCGACGCGGTCGAACAGCGCCACGCCCACCTCTTCCTCGAACTGCCGGATCTGGCGCGACAGCGGCGGCTGGGCCATATGAAGCCGCTCTGCCGCCCGCGTCACATTGAGCTCCTGGGCGACGGTCTGGAAATAGCGGAGATGGCGGAGTTCCATGGGGATTGGGGTCGGTGTGACTTTGTCTCCCCTCTCCCATTTATGGGAGAGGGGCAGGGGGAGAGGGCCGGCGGTTCAATTCACGACAGGTCGCAATTTGAACCTCAATTCCCTCTCCCCCAACCCCTCTCCCGCGCGGCGGGAGAGGGGAGCCATAAGGCATACCCATTAGGTATCGATCCAGACATCTTCGGTCTTGGACGGCAAACAAGTCAAGGTACATACTCAGTCCACAAGACGTATTTGCATGGAAAAGGTATGACTACAACGATTTCCTCGATCGAAGCCATCCTGGTCGATCTGCCGACGATCCGGGCCCACCAGCTGGCCATGGCCACGATGCAGCAGCAAACGCTCGTGATCGTGCGGCTGCGCACCAGTGACGGCATCGAAGGCATCGGCGAGGCCACCACGATCGGCGGCCTGTCCTACGGCGACGAGAGCCCCGAAGGCATCAAGCTGACGATCGACACCTACCTGGCTCCGGCGCTGGTCGGACAGGACGCCACAAACATCCATGCCGCGATGGCGCGGCTGAACAAGGTGGCGCGTGGCAACCGGTTTGCCAAGTCCGCGCTGGAATCGGCGATGCTCGACGCGCAGGGCAAGCGCCTGAACGTGCCGCTGGCCACGCTGCTCGGCGGCGCGGTGCGTGAGACGCTGCCGGTGCTCTGGACGCTGGCCAGCGGCGACACCGCGCGCGATATCGAAGAGGCCGAGCGCTTCCTGGAAGAACGCCGCCACAACACGTTCAAGCTCAAGATCGGCCGCCGCAGCGTGCGTGACGATGTGGCTCACGTTTCGGCGATCAAGCGCGCACTCGGCGATCGCGCCCGCGTGACGGTCGACGTGAACCAGGCCTGGAACGAGGCCGATGCCGCCACCGGCATCGCCATGCTCGAAGCGGCCGGCATCGACCTGATCGAACAGCCCACGCCGCGCGAGCAACGCACGGCACTGGCGCGCCTGGCGGCGCGCTTCGTGGTGCCGATCATGGCCGATGAAGCCGTGACCGGCCCGGAAGATGCCATGGAATTGGCCCGTCTTGGCGCGGCCGACGTGTTCGCGCTGAAGATCGCCAAATCGGGCGGCATCTTCGGGATGTTGCGCACGGCAGCGGTCGGCGATGCGGCTGGTATCGCGCTCTATGGCGGCACGATGCTCGAAGGCAGCGTTGGCACCATCGCCGCGGCACATGGGTTCTGCACGCTGCCGCAACTGGCATGGGGCACGGAGTTGTTTGGCCCGCTGCTGGTGAAGGATGACATCGTCACTGAGCGCCCCGTGTTCAAGGACTTCTCGCTGCATCTGCCTCAGGGTCCGGGGCTGGGGCTGGCCATCGATGAAGACAAGCTCGCGCACTATCGCCGCAAGAATCACTAACAGGACGACAGGAGATCCCAATGCTGTTTCTCGTCAGGATGGACGTCCAGATCCCGCATGACATGCCGGCCGACACGGCCGACGATATCAAGGCCCGCGAAAAGGCCTACTCGCAGGAACTGCAGCGCCAGGGCAAGTGGCAGGCGCTGTACCGTGTGGTGGGCGAATACGCGAACTACAGCGTGTTCGATGTCGAATCGAACGACGAACTGCACACGCTGCTGTCGGCGCTGCCGTTGTTCCCGTATATGAAGATTCACGTCACGCCGCTGGCAAAGCACCCGTCGTCGATCCGCTGACCGGCGCCCCAAAGCTATACAAGAAGGAATGGAGACAATGAAGTCCTTGCTGCAACGGTCGAGCATGACGTCGGCCGCAATCGCCTTTTCGATGCTGTTTGCGGCTGCCGCGCCTGCGCACGCCGCCTATCCCGACCACCCGATCCGCTGGATCGTGCCGTTCCCGGCCGGCGGCGCGATGGACAATATCGCGCGCACGCTCGGCGCGGATATGTCGAAGACACTCGGCCAGGCGATCGTGGTCGAGAACCGTCCCGGCGCGGGCGGCAACATCGGCGCCGAAATGGTGGCCCGCTCGCCGGCCGACGGCTACACGCTGATCATCGTCGCCAACGGCATGGCCGTGAACCCGGCGCTCTACGGCAAGCTCAGCTACGACCCGGTCAAGGATTTCGCACCGGTCTCGCTGCTGGCCGTCGTGCCCAACGTGCTGGTGGCCAACAAGGCGAAGACGTCCGTCAAGACGGTGGCGGAAGTCATTGCCAGCGCGAAGGCCAAGCCCGGCAAGTACACGTATGCATCGGCCGGCAACGGTACGTCGATTCACCTGGCGGGCGAGCTGTTCACGTCGATGGCCCACGTGGACATGCTGCATATCCCGTACAAGGGCTCGGGCCCGGCAATGACCGATCTGCTCGGCGGCCAGGTGGACTACATGTTCGACAGCATCACCTCGGCCAAGCCCCATATCGATAGCGGCAAGCTGACCGCCATCGCGGTGACCACGAGCAAGCGCTCGTCGGCGCTGCCCAATGTGCCGACCGTGGCCGAGGCGGGCCTGCCGGGCTACGAGCTGTCGCCGTGGTTTGCGGCGTTCGTTCCGGCGAACACGCCGCCGGCGGTGATCGACACGCTGAACAAGGCGATGCTCGAAGCGCTGAAGAAGCCGTCCGTGCAGCAGCGCCTGGCCGGATTTGGCGCCGAGCCGATCGGCAGCTCGCCAGCCGCGTTGAAGGATCACCTGGCGAAGGAAACCGCCAAGTGGGGCACGCTGATCCGCGAGAAGGGCATCCATGCCGACTGAACGGAAGGTTGAGCCGACCCGCAAGCTGCACTACGTCATCGATGGCCCCGCCGACAAGCCGGTGCTGGTGATGTCGAACTCGCTGGGCACCACGCTGGATATGTGGGCCCCGCAGATGCCCGCACTGACCGCGCACTTCCGTGTCTTGCGCTATGACACGCGCGGCCACGGGCGTTCGGCGCTGCCATCGGCATTGTTCGGCATGCACGAGCTGGCCGGGGACGTCATCGCCATCATGGACCACGCCGGAATCGATCGGGCGCATTTCTGTGGCCTGTCGATGGGGGGGATGACGGGGATGTACCTGGCGCGTCATCACGCGGAACGCTTTGGGCGCTTTGTATTGGCCAACACCGCGGCGCTGATCGGTCCGGAATCGGTATGGAACACGCGCATCGAGACCGTGCGCCGCGATGGCATGGCCGCCATCGTCAATGGGGTGCTGGCACGCTGGTTCACCGATCACTACCAGCTGACGCGTCGGGATGAATATGAGCCGGTGCGCCGGATGCTGGAGGCCACCAGCGTCGAGGGCTATACGGCCAACTGCGTGGCCGTGCGAGATGCCGATCTGCGAGGACTGCTGCCGGATATCGAGGCGCCGGTGCTCGTGATTGCCGGCGAGCAGGACCAGGCCACCACGGCAGCCCAGGGCCTGGAAGTCGCCAGGAGTATCCCGGGCGCGGAGTACCTCGCGCTATCGGCTGCGCACCTGTCGAATTGGGAATTGCCCGAGGCGTTTGGGAACGCCGTTATCGGCTTCCTGCGGCAAGGCTGACCGCTCTGTTTTCTCCCCTCTCCCGCATGCGGGAGAGGGGTCGGGGGAGAGGGTGCTGAGGCTCAAATTGCGACCGTCGCATCTTGAACCGCTGGCCCTCTCCCCCCCGCCCCTCTCCCATAAATGGGAGAGGGGAGAAACACAAGCCACAGCCTACGGCACGATCGTCAAAAACAGATACGCCGCGAAGATCACCATATGCACCACGCCCTGCAGGATCGTGGTGCGTCCCATGCCCAGCGTCAGCGACGAGACAATCATCGTCAGGAACAGCAGCACCATTTCCTTGGCGCCGAGCCCAAGTTCGAGCGGACGGGCCAGCATGATGAACACGACCGCCACGGTCGGGATCGTCAGGCCGATGCTGGCCAGCGCCGAGCCCAGGGCAAGATTCAGACTGGTCTGAATCCGGTCCGAGCGCGCCGCGCGCAGGGCGGCGAGCCCTTCTGGCAGCAGTACCAGCGCGGCAATTACCACGCCCACCACGGCCGGCGGCAGTCCCGCGGCCAGCACGGCAGCTTCCACCGATGGCGACAGCAGCTTGGCCAGCGCAACCACGGCCACCAGGCAGACGACCAGCAGCACGCCGCTGACGACGGCTACGCGGCCGGGCGGGGGCGGGGCGTGTTCGTTCTCGTCCCGGCTGCCTTCCACCAGGAAGTAGTCGCGGTGGCGCACCGTCTGTACGAACACGAAGCTGCCGTACAGCACCAGTGACATCGCGCCCGCGAACGCAAGCTGCGAGGATGAGAGCATCGGCCCCGGTACGGAACTCGTGAAATTGGGCAGCACCATGGTCAGCCCGAGCAGCGCCACGAGGATTGCCATCGCGGCATTGGCGCCAGGCGCCTGAAATGCCTGCTCGCGGTGATGCAGGCCGCCAACGAACAGGCAAACGCCGACAATCCCGTTGCAGATGATCATGACCGCGGCAAAGACAGTGTCACGGGCCAGGCCGGCTTTCTCGGGACCCGATGACAGCATCACCGATACGATCAGCGCGACCTCGATCACCGTTACCGCGATGGCCAGCACCAGTGTTCCGAACGGCTCGCCGACCTTGTGGGCCACGACTTCGGCATGGTGCACTGCGGAAAAAACCGCACCTGCCAATGCGATCGACATGACCGCGATCATCCACGACTGACCCGTCAATAGAAGACCCAGGCCGAATGCTGCCCAGGCAGCCAGCGGGGACCAGACCGTCCACGCTGGCAGCTTGTTGGAAGTTGCCATCCCTAGTGTTCCTTTCTTTTTGTGGCGTGCAAGGGCACAGCGTGCACGCCGGACGGCGCACACGCAAGAGATATTCTGGCAACGAAGGGCGGCTGCAGTTCCCGGCTGGTGTCTGGCCGGCGCCCGGTTCAGTCCCGGGAGACCGGCCGCGTGGTGGCCTTTGGAACGTCCTGATGGCGTTCCGGCGGAGCCGGGTCGTGTTCCCGCAGCGCGGGATGATGGTGATAGATCCAGCGCGCTGCGACGATCAGCGCGATGAGAAAAGCAAGACCGTACCCGACAAAAGTAACTGAATTCATGTTTTCTGACCTGGTTGTGCCGGCTCTTCTGGCCGGTAGCAGCCCAGTATGGTCAGGTACCGCTAGATCTGACACCCTCTTTCAGTGGGGCGTGCACGTCACCCATACAGGGCTATCGCGCGGGATGCCGCCATGGGTCAGAACAACAAATCACCGTCCTGCGGCTTTGCCGCCTCCTTCACCTTCGTTTCGCGGACCACCGGTTCGGGCGCTGCCGCCATCCTGTCCGCCGGATACAGGTGCAGGAAGCTGCGGGCCAGCTCGGGGTTGCGGCATTGCAGCCAGTTGTCCCAGTCGGCCTCGGGAACGATCACCACCGAACGTTTCTCGGCGCCCGGCCGGTGCATGCGGCGCAACACCGCATGCGCGGCGGCGCTGACGGTGAGCATCGTGAAGGAGAACGCCTGGTCTGGCCATGCGCGCCAGAGTCCGGCAATGCCGAATGCCGGTGCATCGGGTAGCCAGATTTTCCAGCGCTCGGCGCGGCCGGGGTGCTCGGGCGTGCCGTCCTCGGGGTAGGCATATTCGTAGAACGCGGTCGCCGGCACCAGGCAAAGCTGGCCCTGACGCCAGGCGGGTGCGAAAGTCGGCTTTTCGCCGACCGTTTCGGTACGCGCGTTGGTGGTGTCGTAGCGGCGGGCGCCCGGCGGCGTGCGCTTGCGCGGCACCATGCCGAACGTGGCAAGCACGCTTTCGCGCTGTCCGTCCGTGCCGGCGCGAACGATCGGCGCGGCGTAGTCAGGCCAGGTCTCTTCCGGATATATGCCCGGTGGTGGCTCGACACCGAAGATTTCGCGCAGGATCCGTTGCTGGACGGGGGCGTAGTTGGTGCACATCGCGGGCACTCCTTGGAGCCGGTTTGCAGCGTATCGTCCGCGTTGGCCCGGCGCCGGTCAACAGGCATCGGCAATGGGCGCGGTGATTGGCGGCACGCTTCCTATAATGCCTAGGCGGGCCATTGTACTTTCGCCAAACGTATGGTGGCGACGTGCTACGCGTGCTTGCAGGCAGGGGCGCGCTTCCCACCCATCTCCACGTCAAATGGGGAGACAGAAATCATGCAGAGTAGCGAAGCGGTGCTGACGCAGGCGCGAGCGGCGTTGGCACATGTGCCATATCAGGGCCACCATCTTCATCCCACCATTAACCTGCGCCTGTCCGACGGCGCCCTGATTCTTGAAGGCGAAGTAGCTGACATAGTCGACAAGACCCGGACCGTGACCCAATTGCGGCGCGTGGACGGCGTCACGATGGTGATCGATCACCTGCGCATTGCCAATGGCGGCACACCGATTGGCGACGGCGAGGTGCGTGCCGCGGTCTGCGAGCGGCTGCTCAGTGCGATCGATTTCCGGAATTGCAAGATCTGTGCGAGGGTAAAGGGGCAGCTCGAGCCCGTGCGTGAAGCCGTCGGCGAGCGCAGTGGCTGGCTCGAGGTTTCCGTACACGACGGCGCGGTCACGCTGAACGGGCAGGTGATCAGCCTTTCGCACATGCGGCTGGCCGGCGTGCTGGCGTGGTGGTCACGCGGATGCCGTTGCGTGATCAATGACATCGTGGTGGCCCCGGCCGAGGCCGACAGCGACGAGGAAATCTCGGAGGCGTTGCGCCTGGTGCTGGAGACTGACCCGTTCGTCGATGCCGCCCGCCTCAGCGTGCGCACCGACAATCGTGTGGTGACGCTCGATGGCTATGCATCGAGCGACGGCGCGCGCAAGCAGGTGGTGCGTGACGCCTGGTATGTGCTGGGCGTGGAAAACGTCATCAATCACATCGCATTGAGCAGCTAGCTGCTTGCTGTTATCGCCAGATCGCTCAGGTCTGCGCAATCGAACGTCCGCGCCTTGCCGCCTGGCCCTCTACGCGCCAGTAGCGGCGGCGCGTGCGCAACGCAAAGCGCGAGCGGTACTCGGACATCGACATGTGCATGGCGCGCTGGAACAGGCGCCGGAACGCCGCGGCATCGCTGTAGCCGCACGCTTCGGCTATCGCCTGCGTGCCGTGCAGCGTGACTTCCAGCAGCATGCGTGCGCGCTCCACGCGCAGCATGTGCAGGTAGTCGAGCGGCGTCTGGCCAGTGACCTGGCGGAAATGGCGCAGCAAGGTCCGTTCGCTGACCGCGGCGGCCTCGGCCACGGCGCTCAGTCGATATGGCTCGCCAACATGGGCCTGCAGCCAGCCGATGGCCCGGTAGACCGGACTGTCGGCCGTCTTGCCGATCCAGCGCTGCGATACCAGTTCAGGTACCCATTGCTGCCGTTCCTGCTGATAGAGCAACAGGCGCGAAACCGTCTGCGCGAGGTCAGGATCGTGCAGATGACCGAGTACCCGCAGCATGAACTCTGTCTGCAGCGCCGGCGCGACGCAATGGAACACGCGCTCGTGCAGTCCCATCGGCTCATCCGATGACAGGTCGCAGCCTGGAAAGCGCTGCGCCAGCCAGCTCTGGAACATCCACGGCGCGCCGCAACGCGCCCCGTCGAGCAGACCGAGCGTCAGTGGATAGACCATTCCCGAATAGATTGTCGCGATCCAGCCGCCCGCATCGGCATGACGCGCAAGCATGCGCTGCGTGACCGTATCGCTCGCGGCGATCTCTCCAAGATGCGGCGCGCTGTTTGCCATCAGGCCAGGAATGACGATTAGCGTTTGAACACTACGCTGGCCCCGTCGCGAGGACGACGATTTGGCTGGCAGGCCCGGGAGCGGGGCCGGCAGGCCGCGGCCATTGCCACCGATGATCTCCCATGTCAGCAGGTCCGGCGCGCCTGGCCGCTGCAGTTGCGTGACGCCCGCGGCCGTGCGTAGCACGTCGAGCGCGCCGAACAGGGTGCCGGGCATCGCTTCGGGCAGCCAGAGCAGTTTGACGTGCAGCGGTTGATTTGACGTGGTGGCTGGGTCGGGCATGCTTGGCGGGATCGGCATTTTGAATGGCGATATTGGGCCTCCCGACGAGATATCGCAAGCGATACATTGGAGGCTTCCATCAGAACAGGAGATGTCATGCTGCCGCTTTCCCTTCGCCGCCTTGCCATTGCCGCGACCGCTGCCACGATCTGCGGTGCGGCAGTGGCAGCGAGCCCCGACACCGCGCTGTTGAGCGCGGCGCAATCCGCGCAGCCTGCCGTGGTGCAATCGCTGAAGGACATGGTGTCGATCGAGTCAGGCAGCGCCAATGCCGAAGGGCTCGCGCGCATGTCGGACTACACCGCGAAACGCCTCCAGGCGATCGGCGCGAAGGTCGAACGCATCGCACCGGCCCGTGGGCACGGCCCGATCGTCAAGGCTACGCTGGCCGGCACCGGAAAGCGCAAGATCATGCTGATCGCGCATATGGACACGGTGTATCCCGCCGGCATCCTGAAGACGCAGCCGATCCGCGAGGACGGTAACCGGCTCTACGGTCCCGGCATCGCGGACGACAAGGGTGGCATCGCCGTGATCCTGCATTCGCTGGAGATCCTGAAGGCGCAGGGGTGGAAGGACTACGCGCAGCTGACCGTGCTGTTCAACGCCGATGAGGAGATCGGTTCGGGCGGCTCGGGCGAGACGATATCCACGCTGGCCGATCAGCATGACGTGGTGTTTTCATGCGAGCCGAACGTGGCGAAGTCCGTCGCCAAATCGGAATCGCTGCTGCTCGGCGCGGCAGGCACCGCCTCCGCGACGATGCAGGTCAAGGGCCGTTCGTCGCACGCGGGCGCCGCGCCGGAGCTGGGCCGCAACGCGTTGCTGGAACTGGCCTATCAACTGCAGCAGACGCGCGACGTGGCAAAGTTGGTGCCAGGCTCGCAACTGAACTGGACCATGGCAAAGGCCGGTGAAGTGGGCAACCAGATTCCCGAATCGGCTAGCGCATTCGGCGACGTGCGCGTCACGGCCAACGGCGCGGCTGAGAAGCTGCAGGTTGCGCTGCAGGAAAAGGCCAACGCGGGCCACCTGATCCCCGACGCGACAACCACGGTGACAATGGAAGAGGGGCGTCCCGCCTTTGTGGCCAATGCGCGCGCGAAGGATCTGGCAAAGCGTGCGCAGCAGGTCTATGCGGAGCTTGATGGCCGCACGCTGCTGCTGATGCCGGGAACGGGCGGCGGCACCGATGCTGGCTATGCAGGGCGTTCAGGCAAGGCGACGGTGCTGGAGAGCTTTGGTTTGTCCGGCTTCGGTTATCACGCCCGCGATGAATACGTCGAACTCGATTCGATCGCGCCGCGGCTGTATCTGATGACGCGGATGCTGCAGGAGATTGGCAAGGAGTAGGCGCTGCCGCTGCAAGCTTCCCAATCCCGGCGCTTTCAACCTGCTGCGCGCCTACTGGCCGGATCAGCCACCCGGCCCGTTATTCATTTCTTTTCAATCAGAATCATGAAACTCTGATATCAGTTTCAGGTTTCTGCTATTTCCTCCGCACCACTTGGTGGTTGACGATCTCGCGCGTCGGGCACATGGCGATCCGCCCGGCGAGAGACGACGTGACTACCGAGGTATTCCAGATGGCGGAAGCATTCGATGGCGGCAGGAAAGCGGTAACGGGACGGCAGCCCTATCACCTTGAAGTGCCCAGCGCGCCGAGTGCCATCGGGCTCTCGGTGATGTCATTCGAGGCCGTGGAACGCCTGGGCGAACCCTACACAGTCAAGGTACGGCTTACCCATTCGATGGAACTGGATCGGCTGGAGTACCTGCGCCGTGACGCCTCCTTTTCGATCGACTCGGGCGATGGCTCCGAGCCGCGACGGTTTTCGGGCTGCATTACCCGCGTTTCGAAGCTGAAGACCACCCGTGACTTCCGCTCCTACGAGATGGAGCTGCGGCCGAAGGTGGCGTTGCTGTCCCTGACCAAGGCGAGCCGCGTCTACCAGAACAAGACGGCGCCGCAGATCATCGAAGCTATCCTGCGCCGCCACGGCCTGGAAGGCTACCAGTTCGCTTTCAAGATCCGCCGCCAGTACCGCGAGCACAAGTTCCGACTTCAGTACCAGATGTCGGACTGGGACTACATCCGCCTGCTGATGGAGCAGGAGGGCTTGTATTGCTACTTCGTGCCCGGCAAGTTCGGGCACCACCTCGGCGATCTACAGGTCTTTGGCGACGACATCGATCACTACGTTTACCTCCCGCAGCGGGTCGTGCCTTTCCGCGAAACAGCTGGCCTGGAATCGGGCGTCGAAACCGTTTTCGATCTCCAGATCCACGCGAAAACCGTGCAGGAGTCGTTTTGCACTGCCGAGTACAACCCCGCGGATTCGTATGAGCGCAAGACCGCGGAGGCCAACGTGGCGCGCAAGGAAAAAGGCAACTACGGCCAGTCCTACGTCTACGGCATCGATCATCCGGACGTCGAGAGCGCGAAGCGGGAAGCGCAACTGCGCCATGAGGCGGCACTTTCAGGGCAACTCATCTACGAGGGCGAAGGCAACGTCCTGGAATTGCACCCGGCGCGCATCCTGCGCATGGACCTCGAATTGCCCGATGCACCAAACGGCCTGGTCGTCACCGAGGTCGTTCATACCGGAGCGCGTGACCAGGCCTATCGCAACACCTTCAAGGCCATCCCGATGGATCGGCGCTTCCGTCTGCCAATCGACGAAAGCAAATGGCCACGTATTGCGGGAACCCTGAGCGGGCGCGTGAAGTCGCCGGGCAATTACAAATACGCCTACCTGACGCGGCAAGGGCACTATGTCGTGCGCTTGGACCTCGACTTTGACGAGTGGCCCAAGGGCGGCGAAAGTGTCCCGCTGCGCCTGGCCAAGCCGTTCGCCGGGGCGAGACAGACCGGCTTCCACTTCCCCCTGATCGACGGCACTGAGGTAGCCATCGCCTTCCGGGACGGCGACCCGAACAAGCCCTATATTGCCCATGCCCTTCATCACAGCCAGCATGAGGATCTGGTTAACAGCCAGGATCGCTGGCTGTCGCGCAACGTTATTCGCACGCAGAGCAACAATAAGCTGCGTTTCGAGGACTGGGAGGGCCACGAAGGCGTCAAGCTATCCACGGAGTATGGCGGCAAGACGCA
>Ga0213878_10000803_pt1 | contig 11351 bp, 9 predicted proteins | sample VelepicoBEBS_R02_FD_161053 | JGI IMG/M metagenome (GOLD analysis project Ga0213878, IMG submission 161053) | Vellozia epidendroides bulk soil microbial communities from rupestrian grasslands, the National Park of Serra do Cipo, Brazil - BS_R02 | ecosystem: Environmental > Terrestrial > Soil >... | reverse complement strand
GGGAGGGCTTAACATCGTTATTTATTGCGCGTAAGTTTTTCCAGATCGGATTCGATTTCGCTGATCTTGTTGGCGACGACGCTTTCAAGATGGCGCAGATCGTCGAGGATCTTACGCTTCAGATCGACGTCAGAGCGGTCGCGCTGGCAGATCTGATCCAGCTCATCGATCACATAGCGCAGGTTAGGACTGATCTCCTGCACCTCTTTGTAACCCTGGCCGATGCCGTCGGCGACCACGGTTTTACGCTGACGCGGATACTTGAACTTCACGCTCTTGGCGAAAAATTCACCTTTATCCTTTTGAAAATAGATTTTCAGGATATCGTTGTTGGCTTCCTGCCGGAGGCTGTAACGATCGATTTCATCAGGATTGGTAATGCCCAGGCTTTTCAGATTATCGTACATAGCGGTATCCTTGATCTAAACATAACCTTTGAATAATTAACGAAAAAATCTACTTTCGCCAGCCGAAGATGTAAAAAAAGCGGGGTAGCCCCCGCTTTTTTAAACTGCCTTAATCAATGGTGCGTAACAGCTCATTGATACCCACTTTACCGCGGGTCTTGGCATCGACTTTCTTCACGATAACCGCGCAGTACAGGCTGTACTTCCCGTCTTTCGACGGCAGGTTACCGGATACGACCACAGAGCCCGCCGGCACGCGGCCGTAGTGAACTTCACCGGTTTCGCGGTCGTAAATTTTCGTGCTCTGGCCGATATAAACGCCCATGGAGATAACGGAGCCTTCTTCGACGATAACGCCTTCCACGACTTCAGAACGGGCGCCGACAAAGCAGTTGTCTTCGATGATGGTCGGGTTCGCCTGCAGCGGTTCCAGTACGCCGCCGATGCCCACGCCGCCGGACAGGTGGACGTTTTTACCGATCTGCGCGCAGGAGCCTACCGTCGCCCAGGTGTCGACCATGGTGCCTTCATCGACATACGCGCCGATATTGACATAGGACGGCATCAGCACGGTATTACGGGCGATAAACGCGCCCTGACGTACGGCGGCAGGCGGCACGACGCGGAAACCTTCTTTCTGGAAGCGCGCTTCGTCGTAATTGGCGAATTTCATCGGCACTTTATCGAAATAGCGGCTTTCTGCTCCGTCGATAACCTGGTTATCGTTAATACGGAAGGAGAGCAGCACCGCTTTCTTCAGCCATTGATGAGTGACCCACTGGCCATCGATTTTTTCTGCGACACGCAGCGCGCCCGAATCCAGCAGGGCGATAACCTGCTCAACGGCGGCACGGGTAACGGTGTCGACATTCGCTGGAGTAATGTCGGCGCGGCGCTCAAAAGCGGACTCAATAACGTTCTGTAACTGCTGCATTGTTTCTCTTTCCATCTCGTAAATAAAAAACGTTACCCTTTATCGTTTGGATTGAGGGCTGCTGTCAACCGCTGTTGCACTTCTTGTTGCAGCACATTATTAAGGGCACGCCGATCGGCCGTAGCGATTATAAATAAATCTTCTACTCGTTCACCAATTGTCGTGATTCTCGCCCCGTGGAGCGAAATACCGAGGTCGGCGAACACCTGCCCGACGCGGGCCAAAAGGCCTGGCTGATCGAGAGCGATAAGCTCAAGGAAGGATTTTCTGTCGGTATGGGTCGGTAGAAAATTCACCTCTGTATCGACGGTGAAATGCCGTAGTTTGGCGGGCTGGCGACGCGGTACCGGCGGCTGCCAGGCGGTCTGGGTGATCGCTTGCTCAAGCCCGCGGCGGATAGCCTCGTGGCGGTCGGCTGACAGCGGGCTGCCGTCAGGCTCCAGCACGATGAAGGTATCCATCGCCATACCGTCGCGGGTGGTAAAGATCTGCGCGTCATGGACGCTCAGGTTGCGCCTGTCCAGCTCGGCACAGACCGCGGCGAACAGATAGGGCCTGTCGGGGCTCCAGATAAAGATCTCCGTTCCTCCGCGGGTTGCCTGCGGGCTCAGCAGAATCATCGGTTTGCTGAGATCGTGTTGCAGGAGATGCCGCGCATGCCAGGCCAGCTGATTAGGTGTGTGGCGCACGAAATAGTTCGCCCGGCAGCGCACCCAAATCTGATGCAGCGCCTCTTCGTCAATATTGTCCATCCGCAGCAGCGTCAGCGCCTGTATCTGGTGGTGGCGCACGCGCTCACGCATGTCCGGCATGCTTTGCACGCCGCGGCGCAGCTGTTTTTCGGTGGCGAAGTAGAGTTCGCGCAGCAGGCTCTGCTTCCAGCTGTTCCACAGCGTTTCGTTGGTGGCGCAGATATCCGCCACCGTCAGGCAGACCAGGTAGCGCAGGCGATTTTCCGTTTGCACCTCTTCGGCGAACTGCTTAATCACCTCCGGGTCCTGAATATCGCGGCGCTGGGCGGTGACCGACATTAACAGATGATGGCGGACCAGCCAGGCGACCAGTTGCGTCTCCCGGGAGTTAAGCCCGTGGAGCTCGGCGAAGGTCAGAATGTCCTGGGCGCCGAGGATCGAATGGTCGCCGCCGCGCCCTTTGGCGATATCGTGGAACAGGGCGGCTATCAGGATAAGCTCCGGGTGGTTGAGACGCGGCCACAGCTCGACGCACAGCGGGTGGCGCACGCGGGTTTCCTCTTTGGCGAAGCTCTCCAGCTTCAGCAGGACGCGAATGGTGTGCTCATCCACGGTATACGCGTGAAACAGGTCGAACTGCATCTGCCCGACGATATGCGTCCATTGCGGCATATAGGCCCACAGCACGCTGTGGCGGTGCATCGGCAGCAGCCCGCGGCTGACCGCGCCCGGGTGGCGCAGCATGCTGAGAAACAGCGCACGGGCCTCGGGGATGTAGCACAGCGGCTGCGTCAGGTGGCGGCGGGCATGGCGAAGATGGCGCAGGGTGGTGGAGTAGATGCCGGTAATGCTGCTGTTTCGCACCATGGTGTCGAACATGCGCAGAATCGCCTGCGGCTCGCGCATAAACAGCGTATCGTCGCGCAGGTCGATAAGCGTACCGCGCAGTTGAAAATCATCGTCAAGAGGACGCGGTTTTTCGTCGGCGGTCAGCGCGAGGATCGCCTCATCGAAAAGCTGGAGTAGCATCTGGTTAAGCTCGCCGACCCGGCGGGTGACGCGAAAGAAGTCTTTCATCATCTGCTCGACCGGCTCGTTGCCTTCGCCGCTGTAGTTCAGGCGCTGGGCGACGCTCAGTTGTCGATCGAACAGCAGACGGTTGTCGTAGCGGTTGAGTTCCAGATGCAGGGCGAAGCGGATGCGCCACAGCAGATGCAGGCACTCGTTGAGCTCAGTGCGTTCGGCTTCGGTCAAAAAGCCAAAGCCGACCATCTCGTCAAGCGAGGTGGCGCCGAAGTGGCGGCGGGCGACCCATTGCAGGGTATGGATATCGCGCAGGCCGCCGGGGCTGCTTTTGACATCCGGCTCAAGGTTATAGCTGGTGCCGTGATAGCGCTGGTGACGCTCGTTTTGTTCGGCGATTTTGGCGGCAAAAAACGTCTCTGACGGCCAGAAGCCATCGCTGAAAATATGCTTTTGCAGCTCCAGGAACAGGGCGACATCGCCAATCAGCAGGCGAGATTCAATCAGGTTGGTGGCGACGGTGAGGTCGGATAACCCTTCCAGCAGGCACTCTTCCAGGGTTCTGACGCTATGCCCGACGTCAAGCTTAACGTCCCACAGCAGGGTGAGCAGTTCGCCGATTTTTTGCGCCTGCTCATCGGGGAGCTTTTTACGGCTCAGGATCAGCAGGTCGATATCCGACAGCGGATGCAGTTCGCCGCGGCCATAGCCGCCCACGGCGACCAGCGCCGTATCGCTGACCTCGCTAAAGCCGTAATGCACCCACAGCCGCTGCAGCAACAGGTCGATAAACTCCGTGCGCGCGTCCATCAACTGCTCGGCGGAAATGCCGCTGTCAAAGGCGTCGCCCAGCCAGCGCTGAAAAGCGTCGAGGCGCGCCTTAATGCTTGAACAGGTCAGTTCCGTCTCAGGCCAGGTGGCTGGCGTTTCCGGCTGGCCGGCGAATGTGGGAAGTGCTGTGTCAGGTAAGGAATTACGCATCGCGCCACCCATAAGTAAAAACGATTACCCATAAAAAATCGCCGGAGCGATTTTTAACGTCGCGTGCGGCGGCCCGAAGGGGGACGGGCAGGACGCCCCTCATAAAAAAACCGGCTTGCGCCGGCTTTTATCATTCGTTGTGCGAGATTATCGCCGGGATGGTGTCATCCGTTCGTAGCGTCAGAATTTCGCAGCCGTTGTCTGTAACCACAATAGTATGCTCGTACTGCGCAGACAAGCTTCGGTCTTTGGTTTTCACGGTCCAGCCGTCTTTCATGGTGCGGATGCGGTAATCACCGGCATTGAGCATCGGTTCAATGGTGAAGGTCATACCCGGCTGCAGGACGACGCCGCCGTCATCCGCGTCATAGTGCAGCACCTGCGGTTCTTCGTGAAAGCCGCGACCGATACCGTGACCGCAGTATTCGCGAACGACAGAGAAGCCTTCTGCCTCGGCGAACGTCTGGATGGCCGCGCCGAGGGTGCGCAGGCGAATGCCCGGTTTCACCATTTTCAGCGCCAGATACAGGCTCTCCTGGGTGATGCGGCACAGGCGCTCGCCGAGGATGGTCGGCTTGCCGACGATAAACATTTTCGAGGTATCGCCGTGATACTCGTCTTTAATGACGGTCACATCGATGTTGACGATATCGCCGTCTTTCAGCAGCTTCTCGTCATCAGGAATACCGTGGCACACGACTTCGTTAATGGAGATGCATACCGATTTCGGAAAACCGTGGTAGCCGAGACACGCGGAGATCGCGTGCTGTTCGTTGACGATGTAGTCATTGCACAGGCGGTCAAGTTCGCCAGTGCTGACGCCCGGTTTTACGTGGGGAGCGATCATTTCCAGCACATCGGCGGCAAGTCTGCCCGCCACGCGCATCTTTTCGATTTCTTCAGGTGTCTTGATTGAGATAGCCATGCATTCTGTCCATCGGTGCCGATTTACCGGCTGTATGAGTCTAAGTGTTGCCAATGGTATCAGCCTGGCGTGTCTCCTGCCAAATTGAGAATCATTCTAAACTTCGCCTTTCGTGCCAACGGAGGGGTTCTGTCACAAGAAATTCACGCGCCGAAATCGGTCGAATCGCCAACAATTATTGGTGTCCGGCAGCAATTTGTGGTATAAAGCGCGCCGAACTTCTCTTCCGTTTCATATACACAGTGCGGGAGTGAAGCGACAAATCTCACTTTGTGTAACAACACACACGTATCGGCACATATTCCGGGGTGCCCTTTGGGGTCGGTAATATGGGATACGTGGAGGCATAACCCCAACTTTTATATAGAGGTTTTAAACATGGCAACTGTTTCCATGCGCGACATGCTCAAGGCTGGTGTTCACTTCGGTCACCAGACCCGTTACTGGAACCCGAAAATGAAGCCGTTCATCTTCGGTGCGCGTAACAAAGTTCACATCATCAACCTTGAGAAAACTGTACCGATGTTCAACGAAGCTCTGGCTGAGCTGAACAAAATTTCTTCCCGTAAAGGTAAGATCCTGTTCGTTGGTACTAAGCGCGCTGCAAGCGAAGCTGTGAAAGATGCTGCTAACAGCTGCGACCAGTTCTTCGTGAACCATCGCTGGCTGGGCGGTATGCTGACTAACTGGAAAACCGTTCGTCAGTCCATCAAACGTCTGAAAGACCTGGAAACTCAGTCTCAGGACGGTACTTTCGACAAGCTGACCAAGAAAGAAGCGCTGATGCGCACTCGTGAGCTGGACAAGCTGGAAAACAGCCTGGGCGGTATCAAAGATATGGGCGGTCTGCCGGACGCTCTGTTCGTTATCGACGCTGACCACGAGCACATCGCAATCAAAGAAGCAAACAACCTGGGTATTCCGGTATTTGCTATCGTTGATACTAACTCCGATCCGGACGGCGTAGACTTCGTTATCCCGGGTAACGACGACGCAATCCGCGCTGTTAGCCTGTACCTGGGCGCTGTTGCTGCTACCGTACGCGAAGGCCGTTCTCAGGATCTGGCTTCTCAGGCGGAAGAAAGCTTCGTAGAAGCTGAATAATAAGGTTTAAGCCCTTATTAGTACCGTGTATGGATAGGGGCCAATTATAGGCCCCTTTTTCACTTTTAAACCTGTTTGGTTCCTGGAACCGGGCAGGTCATATCTCTCCCGAGGATTTAAGAATGGCTGAAATTACCGCATCCCTGGTAAAAGAGCTGCGTGAACGTACTGGCGCAGGCATGATGGATTGCAAAAAAGCGCTGACCGAAGCGAACGGCGACATCGAGCTGGCAATCGAAAACATGCGTAAATCCGGCGCGATCAAAGCGGCGAAAAAAGCAGGCAACGTTGCAGCTGACGGCGTGATCATCACTAAAATCGACGGCACCTACGGCATCATTCTGGAAGTTAACTGCCAGACTGACTTCGTTGCGAAAGATGGCGGTTTCCAGGCATTTGCTAACAAAGTACTGGACGCAGCTATTGCGGGTAAAATCACCGACGTTGACGTTCTGAAAGCACAGTTCGAAGAAGAGCGTGTTGCCCTGGTTGCTAAAATCGGCGAGAACATCAACATCCGTCGCGTAGCTTCCCTGGAAGGCGACGTTCTGGGCTCTTACCAGCACGGCGCGCGTATCGGCGTTCTGGTTGCGGCTAAAGGCGCTGACGACGAGCTGGTTAAACAGCTGGCGATGCACGTTGCTGCAAGCAAGCCGGAATTCGTTAAGCCGGAAGACGTGTCTGCTGAAGTGGTAGAAAAAGAGTACCAGGTTCAGCTGGACATCGCCATGCAGTCTGGCAAACCGAAAGAAATCGCAGAGAAAATGGTTGAAGGCCGTATGAAGAAATTCACCGGCGAAGTTTCTCTGACCGGCCAGCCGTTCGTGATGGATCCGAGCAAATCTGTTGGTCAGTTGCTGAAAGAGCACAACGCTGACGTGACTGGCTTCATCCGCTTTGAAGTGGGTGAGGGCATTGAGAAAGTTGAGACTGACTTCGCAGCAGAAGTTGCTGCAATGTCCAAGCAGTCTTAATTTTCAGAAAGAGCCGCCTGAGGGCGGCTTCTTTTTGGACCCATCATGTGGAAAGCAGCCTGCCGCTTATCGGCCAGCGCTGAAGGGCGACTTACCCTATCGCCTGTTTTAATTCATCTCAAACGTTGACAGTCCCAGGAAAGAAATATGGCTACCAATGCAAAACCCGTCTACAAACGCATTCTGCTTAAGCTGAGTGGCGAAGCACTGCAGGGAACTGAAGGCTTCGGTATCGATGCAAGCATTCTTGACCGTATGGCTCAGGAAATCAAAGAACTGGTTGAACTGGGTATCCAGGTCGGCGTAGTGATTGGCGGTGGTAACCTTTTCCGTGGAGCGGGCCTGGCAAAAGCGGGGATGAACCGCGTCGTGGGCGACCACATGGGCATGCTGGCAACCGTCATGAATGGTCTGGCCATGCGTGACTCTCTGCATCGCGCCTATGTGAACGCCCGCCTGATGTCCGCGATTCCGCTGAACGGCGTGTGCGACAACTACAGCTGGGCAGAGGCTATCAGCCTGCTGCGTAATAACCGCGTGGTGATCCTCTCCGCCGGTACCGGCAACCCGTTCTTTACCACCGACTCCGCTGCCTGCCTGCGCGGTATCGAAATCGAAGCGGACGTGGTGCTGAAAGCGACAAAAGTGGACGGTGTGTTTACCGCTGATCCGGCGAAAGATCCGTCGGCGACCATGTACGAACAGCTGACCTACAGTGAAGTTCTGGATAAAGAGCTGAAAGTGATGGATCTTGCCGCGTTTACGTTGGCTCGTGACCACAAATTGCCGATTCGCGTCTTCAACATGAACAAGCCGGGCGCGCTGCGCCGCGTGGTCATGGGTGAAAAAGAAGGCACATTGATTACGGAATAATTTCCGTCGGACGCAAATACAGGTAAGATTCCGCTTTATTTTGGCGTTTCTTGCAAGGCTGCCGTTTACGGCACCCTGAATTTAACGGGCTATACTTAGCACACTCGCGTTAGCCGCGAGGCGGGTATGGCCAGTCTGAGACAAAATTTCAAGGATTCGTAACGTGATTAGCGATATCAGAAAAGATGCTGAAGTACGCATGGAAAAATGCGTCGAAGCGTTCAAAACCCAAATCAGCAAAGTGCGCACCGGTCGTGCGTCCCCAAGTCTGCTGGACGGCATCGTGGTGGAATACTACGGTACGCCGACGCCGCTGCGTCAGTTAGCCAGCGTTACTGTGGAAGACTCCCGCACGCTGAAAATCAACGTGTTCGATCGTTCCATGAGCCCGGCGGTTGAGAAAGCCATCATGGCTTCCGACCTGGGTCTGAACCCAAGCTCTGCAGGCACCGATATTCGCGTGCCGCTGCCGCCGCTGACCGAAGAGCGTCGTAAAGATCTGACCAAGATCGTGCGTGGCGAAGCCGAGCAGGCGCGTGTTGCTGTGCGTAACGTCCGTCGCGACGCGAACGACAAAGTGAAAGCGCTGCTGAAAGAGAAAGAGATCAGCGAAGACGACGATCGTCGTTCTCAGGATGACGTGCAGAAAATGACTGACGCGGCCATCAAGAAAGTCGACGCGGCGCTGGCCGACAAAGAAGCAGAACTGATGCAGTTCTGATGTGGACTGAATACACGTGAGGTTCAGGCGGCAGTGACGCTGCCTGAAACGGTGTGTATTCCCTGAAACGCCGTACAGAAGGCCAGTGATGGCTTTGCTGGCGGCGTTTTGCTTTTTAGCTTTCTATTTGCGGATCTGTCATGAAGCAATTAACCGTTCTCGGCTCAACCGGTTCAATCGGGTGCAGTACGCTGGATGTGGTGCGTCACAATCCTGAACACTATGCTGTTTTCGCGCTGGTCGCGGGGAAAAATGTCTCCCGCATGACCGAACAGTGCCTGTCGTTTTCTCCTCGCTACGCGGTAATGGATGACGCCGCGAGCGCGGCGGCGCTGAAGACGGCGCTGCAACAGCATGGGTGCCGCACCGAGGTGATGAGCGGCCAGCAGGCGGCCTGCGAGGTGGCGGCTGCCAATGCGGTGGATCAGGTGATGGCCGCGATTGTCGGTGCGGCAGGGCTGGTGCCAACGCTTGCCGCCATTCATGCCGGTAAGACGGTATTGCTGGCGAACAAAGAGTCGCTGGTGACCTGCGGGCGTCTGTTCATGGACGCGGTAAAGCAGAGTGGGGCGCAGTTGCTGCCGGTGGATAGCGAACACAACGCCATTTTTCAGAGTTTACCGCAAACTTTTCAGCATAACCTGGGCTACGCTGACCTGGAGCAGAACGGCGTGTCGTCGATTCTGCTTACCGGGTCTGGTGGCCCGTTCCGCGAAACGCCACTGTCTGAACTCCGCGCAATGACGCCCGATCAGGCATGTCGGCATCCGAACTGGTCGATGGGGCGCAAAATCTCCGTCGATTCCGCCACCATGATGAACAAGGGTCTGGAATACATTGAGGCCCGCTGGCTGTTTAATGCCTCGGCCGCGCAGATGGAGGTGATTATCCACCCGCAGTCGGTGATTCACTCTATGGTGCGCTATCGCGACGGCAGCGTTCTGGCGCAGCTCGGCGAACCGGATATGCGTACACCAATCGCCCATGCGATGGCGTGGCCAAATCGCGTGGCGTCGGGGGTGAAACCGCTTGATTTCTGCTCGCTCAGTGCATTGACCTTCTCCGCTCCTGACTATCAGCGCTATCCTTGCCTGAAGCTGGCAATGGACGCGTTCGACCAGGGACAGGCGGCAACCACTGCGCTGAATGCGGCGAATGAGGTGAGCGTTGAGGCCTTTTTGGCCGGGCGCATTCGCTTTACGGAGATTGCCGATATTAACCAGGCGGTGCTTGAGTCGCTGGATGTACGCGAACCCCGGAGCATTGATGAGGTGATTGAGGTGGATGCCCAGGCCAGAAACGCGGCGCGCCAGCAGGTCGCACATTTCGTAAGCTAATGATTGTCCCGTCGCAAAATGCCGTGGCATTTGTGGGGCGTGGGCTTCGGTGTTATAGTCTGCGCCATCCGTTTGCGCTGTAACATGTTGGCGAAAATGGGTGAGCCGTGGACTAACACGGCTTTTTTGTGCAAAAGCGGCTGTATTCCAGGATACCGCTAATTCCTATTGATGGACTAGAAACGCGTTATGTTGTCTGCTAATCAACCAATCAGCGAAAATTTGCCCACCCATGGCTGTCATCACGTAGCCATTATTATGGATGGCAATGGCCGCTGGGCGAAAAGACAAGGGAAGATCCGCGCCTTTGGACATAAGGCCGGGGCTAAATCAGTACGCCGGGCTGTCTCATTTGCGGCGAATAACGGCATCAGCGCCCTGACGCTTTACGCATTTAGCAGTGAAAACTGGAACCGGCCGGAGCAGGAAGTCAGTGCGTTGATGGAGTTGTTCGTGTGGGCGCTCGATAGCGAAGTAAAAAGCCTGCATCGCCACAATGTCCGTCTTCGTATCATTGGCGACACCAGCCGCTTCAATGCCCGCATACAAGAACGAATTCGCAAATCTGAAGCATTGACTCAGAATAATACTGGGTTGACGCTCAATATTGCGGCGAATTATGGCGGGCGTTGGGATATTATTCAGGGTGTTCAGCAATTGGCTGAACAGGTTCAGAAAGGGGAACTTAGCCCCAATCAAATTACTGAAGATTTGCTGAGCCAGCAAATCTGTATGCATGAACTGGCGCCCGTTGATTTAGTTATTAGGACAGGGGGAGAGCACCGAATCAGTAATTTTCTGCTGTGGCAAATTGCCTATGCCGAACTTTACTTTACGGATGTTCTCTGGCCCGATTTCGATGAACAAGACTTTGAAGGTGCGCTGCATGCCTTTGCCAATCGAGAGCGTCGTTTCGGCGGCACCGAGCCAGGTGGCGAAAATGCCTGATGGGGGTAGCTTTTGCTGAAGTATCGCCTGATTTCTGCTTTCGTTTTAATCCCTGCGGTTATTGCAGCGCTTTTTCTGCTGCCGCCGGGCGGGTTTGCTATTGTCACGCTTGTCGTGTGTATGCTGGCCGCGTGGGAATGGGGACAGTTAAGCGGTTTTAACTCACGCTCGCAGCGGATATGGCTGGCGGTGCTTTTCGGCCTGCTGCTGGCGGTGATGCTCTTTTTATTGCCGGAGTATCACCATAGCGTTAACCAGCCCGTCATTGAGATTGCCTTGTGGGCGTCGTTGGGCTGGTGGATTGCCGCGCTGCTGCTGGTGCTGTTTTATCCGGGCTCCGCGTCATTCTGGCGTCATTCCAAAACGCTGCGTTTGATTTTTGGCCTGCTGACCATTGTTCCCTTTTTCTGGGGGATGTTGGCGTTGCGCGCC
>Ga0213878_10000802_pt1 | contig 11353 bp, 8 predicted proteins | sample VelepicoBEBS_R02_FD_161053 | JGI IMG/M metagenome (GOLD analysis project Ga0213878, IMG submission 161053) | Vellozia epidendroides bulk soil microbial communities from rupestrian grasslands, the National Park of Serra do Cipo, Brazil - BS_R02 | ecosystem: Environmental > Terrestrial > Soil >... | reverse complement strand
TAAACCAATTCGTCCGAAAAGCTCGACTCTTGGGGGCTGGGTTAACGCTTATCGGCTCTTTGTGTGTAGCGCACGCTCAGACGAGCGTCGTCCTGGCGTGGAACTCTGATAGCGATCCAACCGTTACTGGTTATGACGTCGTGTATGGCACTTCCAGCTCAAACCTTAATCTGACACAAAACGCTGGTACTGCGACTAGTGCGACTGTTTCAAACCTGGCCCCTGGCCAGACCTACTATTTCGCAGCAAAAGCGTATAACGCCCAAGGTGAGACCAGCGTCCCCTCAAACATAGTGTCGTATACAGCCTCGGCACCGACTCCGACTCCCACGCCGGCGCCTACTCCAACCCCGACTCCGGTACCCACTCCAACCCCGACGCCTAGACTGACTCCGACGCCAACGCCGGTACCTACCCCGACTCCGACGCCTAGACCGACTCCGACGCCAACGCCGGTACCTACCCCGACTCCGACGCCTAGACCGACTCCGACGCCCACGCCGGTACCTACCCCGACTCCGACGCCTAGACCGACTCCGACGCCCAAGCCGGTACCTACCCCAACCCCGACGCCTAGACCGACTCCGACGCCAACGCCGGTGCCTACTCCAACCCCAACGCCTCAACCGACTCCCACGTCCGGACCGACCGTCACTATCTTTGGTGCGACGGCCCCGTCCAACCCGGCTCAGACTTTCAATGATGGTGCTGCGGTCGAACTTGGCGTCAAATTCACGCCTTCAACGAGCGGCACGATCACCGGCATCCGGTTTTATAAGGCCAATAGCAACACCGGCACACATATCGGCGATCTTTGGAGCGCGAGCGGTAAACTGCTGGCAACAGCGGCTTTTAGCGGTGAGACAGCGAGCGGCTGGCAGCAGGTCAATCTCTCCACTCCGGTGGCGATCACCGCGGGAAGCACGTATATTGTTTCCTATCACACCAACATTTACTCAGTTGACGCGTACTACTTCGATAACGCGGCTACGTCAGGGCCCCTGACGGCTCCCGCCTCCTCGAGTTGCGGCGGTAACGGGGTATACGTGTACTCTAACTCCAGTGCCTTCCCGACCAATACCTGGGAGGCTAGCAACTACTGGGTTGACGTGGCCTTCGTCCCGGGCGCCTCCGGACCTGGGCCCGTTATTGATACAGAGACCTCATCAGATCAACAAAGCGCTAGTTCCAACGTGTCAACTGCGGCCTTCTCGACCAACTCAGCAAACGAACTGCTGCTGGCCTTCGTGGCCGCAGACTACCTTTCGGGCCCAAACACCACCGTCAACAGCGTGAGCGGCGCCGGATTAAACTGGGCGCTGGTCAACCGGACAAACACTCAGGCCGGAACTTCCGAGATCTGGCGGGCATTCGCCCCGACGCCATTGAGCAACGTGAACGTGACGGCATCTCTATCGCAAAGTGTCGTCTCATCGATCACCCTCGTCACGTTCAAGGGGGTCAACACCACGGGCACGAACGGCTCAGGCGCAATCGGCGCTCTAGGCACCAGCAACGCCTCACAGGGGGCTCCAACTGCAAGCCTAGTAACCACCAAGAACAACTCCTGGGTAATTGGCGTGGGCAACGACTACGACAACGCCCTTGGGCGGACCGTTCCAAACGGCCAATCCCTGGTGCATCAGGACTTCTCGTCGACCGGTGATACTTACTGGGTCCAGATGCAAAGTAGCGCCATCCCGTACAGTGGAACCAACGTACTGATTAACGATACGGCGCCTTCAACCGACCGTTACAACCTGAGCATTGTTGAAGTGTTGGCGGCTCCGTAAAACACTTACTTCTGGATTCGCCGCTTACGCTACTAAGGCTCGTACGACCTGCTACTACAAGCTTTGGTACAGCGGCTACTAATTAAGCGCATGAACCTATCCATTCGTACTGCGTCTGGGCTTGCAGTTAGGAAACACCCAAAGTGTCCTTTCTGCCTCTCCTTCCTGATCTTATCAGTGCTAGCTGTTCCGGCGTGCCTTTCGGAGATTGATCAAGTGGTTCCGGTAGGTTTTAAGGTGGAGCGTTATCGGGCGGTCTGGGAAAAAGACCCGTTTAACCCGCCAACGCCAGAGGCTCAGGTGCATACGACGTCCTTTGACAAAATAATACTCTTGAGTTGGCTTGAAGACGGTCCTGCCACGATCGTCTTTGTCGAGAACACAGACACTAAGGAGGTCCACAAGATCTCGGCCAATGCCGGCGCTAACCATATCAGGCTGATTACGCTGCATAAAGATGCCGATCCCGCGAAGGCGGAAGCTCTTCTATCAGACGGCAAGGAGCAAGGATTGGTTAGATTTCGCATGGAGGTGGCGCTGGCTGCAACCGAGCCGGAAAGTGCCATTGTTCCGCAACGGGCCGGTGCGGCTGCCCAGCAGCCCTTTGTCCCTGCGCCAGCGAACCAGATTTTCGGTAGCACAGATCCTCGGTCGCCTTTGTTCCGGCCTCGCCCCAAGCGACGACAAACGAATCTTGTGCAAGGGGCGTCGCAGCCATGAATATTTAACTAGTAATCATTCCATAAAACGAACTCGGAACAGAAATGAGCGTGAAAAAGATCATTAACCTAAGAAAACGTTTGGCAGTTCCGGCCGGACTGATGGGGCAGGCGCTCCTATTAGCCATTAACGCCGAAGCCGCAAATTGGTACGTCCGGCCTAACTCGTCCGGAAACAACACTGGATCGGACTGGAACAATGCCTGGTCGCTCAACAGTATCAACTGGGGAAGCGTCCAGCCCGGGGATACCCTCTGGCTTGCGGGTGGAAACTACGGGGGTGGCACGCTCACGACCGGCACTAGCGGGAGTTCCGGTAACCCGATTCTGATTTGCCGAGTCCAATCGAGCGATTCGGTTCCGACGGCAACTGCCGGATGGTCCGCCTCCTTTGACAGCACTGTAAGCCTGGGAGGGATTGAGATTCCCAGCGGAAGCTATCTCACCATTGACGGGAGAATTCACGGTGGGATCTCTATCACCATCACCGCCTCAGCTGGCGGGAATGCCGTTAACGGAGCCGACGGGGGCAATATTAGTAATATTACCCTCAATAACATCGCCTGCATCGGTCCTTATACCACGGGATCAGTGGGGGGCGGCGGAGCACATGGATTCAATTTCGCTCCATCCAATAACACGGTTTCCAACGTGCTGATTCACGGCTGTTCGGTGGTCGGCATGGGCGAGTCTCTCCGCGCCTCTAACTGGTCCAATGTGATCGTCGAATATTGCTACCTGGCGGACACTAACCCAAACAGTCAGGAACACGAAGATGTAATGTATTCCTATCCCGGCACTAACGTCACGTTCCGCTACAACCTGATCAACAACTCCCCCAATGACGGAATTTTCTTCGAGTTCGGCGGGGCAACCAACTTTAGCTTTTACGGCAATATCTATTACAACAGCGCCGGTTGGTTCATCTGCACTAAGAACGATGGATCGACTTACGGCCCGGTTTACATCTACAACAACATATTCATGGCGACGTCCCCTAATGCCGGCCCTGGGGGATGCTGGATGAGTAACAACGGGTCCTCTTTAAGCGGGACCAGTTATGTTGAAAACAATATCTTTTACAATGTGTCAAACCAGTGGAGCGGGTCTCCCGGCGTGGTAAGTGACTACAACGCATACAATTCCGGGGCGGGACAGCCTTCCGGGGAAACGCATTCCATTACTTTCAGCGGCCAGCCATGGGTTAATATGCCAGCAAACCCGGAACCGGTGGGAGCTGTGGTCGCGCCATGGGGAACTGCAGGGGACTTTCACTTAACGTCAACAGCAGCGCCCCAATTTCAGAACGGCGTTGCCCTGGCAGCCAATGGATACCTCAACGTGGATATGAGCGGGACTACTCGAGGCTCGGGCGGCCATTGGACAATCGGCACTTACCAATATGGAGCATCACCTCAACCGACCCCGCAACCGGTGACCGGTATGAGGATTGCGCAACCTTAGTAGTCGTAGTACGAGCAACTACCAAGCGACCGCAGAGCCCGTGCTAAACAAGCAAGATGCGCATCCAAAGTCAGTGCACAATGCTATGTTCAGGTGCGTACTTTTCTGCCTCTTTATTTGTAGCTTACTCGCCGGTTGCGAAACACAAGGTATTGACTTCAACCATGTTGACGCGGTTACCGAGCACCCCTACACGGAAGGCTCTCGGATTCGCGCACCAGAGAAAGGGAACTGCCTTGTTTACGCGATCGCTACTAAGTACCAGCTCAAGCGACTCTGCGGAATCGACAGCCGGATTATCACAATGCATATCTACGACGAAGATCATCGGCAAAAGGCCGATCACGCCATAGTCGCTTATACCGCTCCGAATGGCCGCCTGCACCTGGTCGATAACAATCACAAGTTCCCAGTCTTAGCGAAGCGTGGAGACGACACCACGTTGTGCAATCAGATGATGCCGGCATCCTGTCGGACCGAAGTGATCGACCACAACTATGATCCGCATTGGTTAGATGCAAAGATCCAAGAGGCCATTGATCTGGTGAAAACCGAGAACAAAGTGCTTCGAGAGCTCGCGCTGTTCCGCCGTCGAGAGGGTGTAGATTTTAGATGAGAACGCGAGCCGCACCATGTACGATTGCGATCGAAACGTCCGGGGGCCTCGTAAGGACTGTCACGAAAGACGGTCGGCGCAGTCCAGCCTCACACTCACCGGGAATTCGGGCTCTGATCTTTGCGTCGACGCCGTCGGCGCCGAGACGCCCAGGCCCGCGCGCACTGCCGCTCGGATCAGGACTTAAACCTGTGACAGCCAAGAGATGAAAGTAGGCGATTTTGCGCTTGATTATTGAATGATTAGTCATTATATGGGCTTTGGATGTCTTTGTCTCACCCAAAACCGGGCGCACAGAGCGAGCGGGGACGACCGCGGGAGTTTGACGCTGATACGGCGATCGCAGCCGCCGCAAAGGTCTTTTGGGATCAGGGTTATCATCCCACCTCGATCGATGACCTTTGCGAGGCTACCGGTGTTTTACGGGGAAGTCTGTATAGTGCATTCGGTGACAAAAAGGGGATATTTCTGGCCGCCCTGGACGAATATTCGGAGAAGAATCTGGCCCGACTGGCCGAGAGCCTGAGCTCTGCCAGGCCCAGCCGAGAGGTGCTCCGCTCGGCCCTTCTCTATTACACTCGGATCGCAACCGTACTCGCCGGCAATCACGGCTGTCTGGTCACCAACAGCACACTCGAGATGCTGCCTCATGATCGCGAAGTGGCGGATCGGGTGGAACGCATTTTCCGGCGAATGACCGCGCTCTTGACTGCTGCCTTCGTCCGTGGCCAGGCTGCTGGGATTTTCAATCCTGAATTGGATGAACGCGCTGTCGGAAATTTTCTGCTCTGCGTTATCCAGGGGCTACGCGTTCTGGGCAAAGTGAGCCGTGAGGAACAGGAACTGGCCGGGATCGTGGACACGGTGATGCGCGCACTCATCTAAATTTTTTTGCAAAATTTTTGAATAAATAGTCATTAAATACCATGGATTCCGTTGAAGAAAAACTGCTTGGCCGCTTCAGACCCGATCGCCCTGCCTCGCCCGCCCTCCCCGCTCCGCCAGCCTTAGCCGAGCCTTGTTCCGGGCGGGGATTTGCCCTGGCAGTTCTTCTGGTCGGAGCCTTTTTGCCGCCCCTAGATTTCTATATTGTTAATCTCGCGCTACCGGCGATCCAGCAAGGACTTCGAGCCACCGGAAGTCAGCTGCAACTAATCATTTCTTGTTACGCCTCGGCTTATGCCGTTTCCTTGATTACCGGGGGCCGGCTCGGTGATCTCTACGGCCGCAAGCGCCTGTTCATCACAGGGCTGATTGGCTTTATCCTGGCCTCTGCCATTTGCGGGATTGCTCCCAATAGCTCAGTCCTGATTTGCGGCCGAATCATCCAGGGAGTTGCGGCTGCGGTGATGGTGCCCCAAGTGCTCGCGACGATTCGAACCCTCTTTTCAGTTGAAGAGCAACCCAGAGTGATTGGTCTTTATGGGTCTGTATTCGGTTTGGCGGCGATCGTGGGCCAACTCTTCGGCGGCGCTCTCATTACCCTGCATCCTTTCGGCTTCACCTGGCAAAGCATTTTCTTAATCAATATCCCTATCGGGCTAGGAACATTGATTGGTGCGATAAAGTTTGTGCCGGAGATCCGCCCGTCGCCGCGGGTACGGCTCGATTTGGTCGGCGTTACCCTTTTGTCTTTTTTCCTAGGTTCGATTATCTACCCGCTTACGCGCGGCAGGGAACTTGGATGGCCGGCATGGACGTTGGTTTCTTTCTCAGCGAGCATTCCGTTGCTTGCCCTTTTCATTTATTTCGAACGCTGGCTTGCCCGGGCGGGTGGCGACCCGTTGGTGGATCTGAGATTGTTTAAAAATTTTACCTTCGTGATGGGGTTGGCGATGGCGTTTCTATTTTATTGCATCAGCGTCTTCTTTCTCACCTTTGGGATCTATCTGCAGAGCGGGTTGGGATGGACGCCTCTCGCATCCGGGGTCGCGATCATGCCGTATGCCACCGGTTTCTTTGCTGGAACCCTTCGTTCGGCCAGGCTCTATCAGCGAATCGGGAATCACATTCTTGGTGTCGGATTTGGTTTGCTCGTATTCGGATTTGCAACCGCTGCTTTCGTTTTGCATACCGGTTTTGGTCCAGGCCTCGTTTTTCATATCGGTCTGATCTGCGCCGGCGTCGGTCAGGGATTCCTTCAGCCTTCGACGGTGCGCGTTGTCCTTACCGAGGTTGAGCCGGAGAAAGCGGGGCTGGCCGCCGGAGTCGTGGTTTCCACCCTGCAAGTCGGCGCCGCCTTCGGGGTCGCAGCGGTCGGAAGCGTCTTTTTTGCCGTGTTAGATCAACAAACAACAGCAACTGCGTACAGCGAAGCCTTCGCCGGCGCCCTCGCGGCAGCAGCCTTCCTCCAGATCATCGGCATTGTATTGGCCGCGACTCTGAACAATCACCGGCAACGCTTGTTTCCACCTGATTGATCCGCCATGACAACAACGAGATTCTCCGTTGAAAAACAAGCCACCATCGATCCTGTCGAATTGACTGCGGCCGATGTGCAGGCTGCCTTTGCTCGAGGTGACCTCACCTGCGAAGCCTTGACCCAAGCCTATCTCGACCGCATTGGGCTCTACAACCCGCGTTATGTCGCTTTAATCACGATAAACGACAACGCTCTGCGCGATGCGCGCGAGATCGATCGGCGGCGTGCGAGGGGTGAACCGCTCGGTCCCCTCGCGGGCGTGCCCGTTATCGTTAAGGACACGATGGACATGGCTGGGTTCCCCACTACCGGCGGTTGGAGACTTCTCAGCGAAAGGGCTGGTGGCATTGATTTGATCCCGGCGACGGACTCACCGGTAGTCGCGCGTATGCGTGCCGCCGGCACCATCATCCTGGGCAAGACCAACGTTCCAGTCTTGAGCGCGTCAGGTAGCCATGCCAACAACAGCTGGGCGGGCGTCACCCTGAACGTGGTCGATCCCAGCCGGTTACCCGGCGGTAGCAGCGCGGGGACCGCCACCGCAGTGGCAGGCAGCTTCGCCGTTCTGGGCTTGGGGGAAGAAACCGGCGGCTCGATCCAGAACCCCGCATCAGCTCAGGATCTGGTGGGGCTGAAACCGACGTTCGCTCTGGTGCCCAATGCTGGCGTTATGCCGCTGGCCGGCAGCACCCGTGATGTTGTTGGCCCGATCGCGCGTTGCGTGCGCGATGCGGCATTGACTCTTGACGTGCTTGCCGGCTTCAGTTCGGAAGATCCCAAAACCGTCGCCGGCATTGGGCAGAAGCCAAAAGGCGGCTATGCCGCAGGTCTCGATGCCACATCTCTCCGAGGGAAACGACTTGGTCTCTACGGGTCGGGCTGGCGCAAGCAGCCGCTGTCGTCTGAAGCGGCTGCTCTGTATCAGCGGGCATTCGGCGAATTGGAAGCCCGAGGTGCGACCCTGGTCCCGGACCCCTTCTCAGGATCGGGTTTCGCTGACATCGCTCGTCCGGCCAGAGGCACGGATTACTTTGATCCAAGGGGCTTGGAATGCTTCCCCTACGACATGGACCGTTATCTGAAACGGATGGGACCCACTGTCGCCATCCCATCCTTCGATGAGTTCATCGCGGCCGTCGCGGCAGAAGATCCTTTCGCGACAGATGGCGTGCTCTCTATCCTGAAAGATCTGCCGGAATTGGAAGCCGTTCTCGCCGACCCGCTGGCGTCGCCCGACGTTTCCGATTTCCTGGCGGCAAAGGAAGCGTACCTTGAGATCTTTAATGAGATCATGGCCAGGGAGGAGCTCGACGGGTTAGTCTTTCCGCAGATGCGCGATGAGTTGCCGCCTCTGTTCGGACCCGAGACGGTGCACGAAACCTCGGTCTCCGAGATTAACATCGCCGGTCTACCCGGCGTGACCGTGCCGGCCGGCTATTATGCGTCCGGCGCCCCATTCGGTTTGCTCTTCATCGGGCCGATGTGGAGCGATGCCAGCTTGTTGTCCTTCGCCTTTGACTATGAGAGCGCCACCAAGCATCGAAGTTCGCCAGCGCAACTCCGTCGCCACTAGTTAGCTAGAGCCCGTCGCGAAATGGATTGCTTGCTAGATTAAGCTAGTACGCTCTTGAAAAACCCACGGCGATCTGTTAGCCGGGAAGCAGCGGCGAAGCCGAGACAGATGCTCAGCCTAGGCTATCATCTGTCTCGGCTTCGCCGCTAAACGGCCACATTCGATGCGTATTCACCGGAATGCATAATTTCTTTGAGGTCTAAAGAAAACAGTTGACACGAATCGGCAAGCGTATTAAGCGTCTCACAGTCTGGCAGACGACAACTTTCTTCCGATGCCCGGAAGAAAGCTAGGTGTCGTCTGAGTGCTAACCTCCCCCCATCTTAAGGATGAAACTGACATGGAATGTCAATGCGATCCGGTCACGGGAGAAAATGCCGTTTTGTTCACCGCTCACCATCGAGAGCAAAATAGTGTCGAGGGATTCTTCATATCCCCAAACAAACTCGCGATGTTCCCCTGAAACTCGCTAATTAACTTATCTGTTAGCAATACGCTTAGCTGATCTACCCCCAAACATTCACAAGACCTATCTGTTCCATAGCGTGCCGAGTTCGTTCCGGTGTCAGGACGAGCGGTGACCAGAAGGTCTTGGAACATTTTCTACAACTAACTAATAAACCGAACCGCCGGCTATTGCTGCCGTGTCCAAGTGGGTGCGACGCATTATCTCGGCACACCCCATTTGAAGGAGTAGTTCCCATGCTGCTATCCCATTCCCTCCTTGCCAGCGCGGGTCGGACCGCGTTGGGCCAAGCTCCGCTGCTCACGCGCACTCTGTTGGCGTTCTTGATGGCGAGTAGCGCTCTACGCGCGCAGACGCCAAACCCGGTCCTCGACCTGAAGTTTGATGAGGGCAGTGGCACAACGGCCCACGATTCGTCCGGCAATAACAACAACGCTACCCTGATTGGCAACGCCGGCTGGACCACCGGGATTATCGGCCCGTTCGCTCTGAGCCTGCCTGGCACCCCCGGTAGTTATGCCGATATCCCTACCGACGTCGTAGATACCACCAAAAGCTTTACGGTCTCTGCCTGGGTAAAGCTTAATAACCTGAACGGGTACCAGACGTTCGTCAGCGAGGACGCAAATTTTCAAAGCGCTTTCTTCCTTCAAAAGCGCGGCGACAGCCAGCAATTCTCTTTCACGGTGCCATACGACTTTTTTACCTTACCCCAGTCTGGCTTCACGCCATTGACCGGCACCTGGTACCACCTGGCCGGTGTCTACGACGCCGCCGCCCAGTCCGCGTCACTCTATGTTAATGGCGTCGTTACCGACACGATATACAATGTTGTTTCCAGCCCGGCCAATGGCCACACCGGGATCGGCCATGGCAGATTTAACAACACTTATGTGGATTGGGTGAACGGGGCGATCGACGATGTGCTTCTTTTCCAGGCTGCCCTGACCGCGCCCGACATACTAAAGCTCGCCCAGGCTGGTAATCCCTCCTTGACTGGACCGGGGCCGGTGGAGCCCGCCACCCTCCAGATCGATGCCGCTCACCCCGGCGCGCAGGTGGATCCGATGTTCTACGGTTTGATGATCGAGGAGATTAACCACGCGCTGGATGGCGGCCTTTACGGCGAGCTGATCCAGAACCGTGTCCTTAAAGATGATCCAACGACACCCGTTCACTGGTCGCTCGTTGAGGACGGCGGGGGAGCGGGCTCCATCGCGCTCGACACCACGCAGCCAGTCAGCGGCACGGCCCTGACCACCAGTCTCCGACTGACTGTCGACCACGGTCAGCGCGTGGGCGCCGCAAACGACGGGTTCTTTGGCATCCCGGTCAAACCCTTTACTACTTACCGCGCCTCTTTCTGGGCGAAGGCAACAGCCGGTTTCACCGGACCACTGACCCTTAACATTGAGAACAGCGATGGGTCCAGCGTGTATGCGGTCGCTCAGGTGCCCCAAATTACCACGGACTGGGCAAAGTACACTGTTCTCCTGACAACTCATTCCGTAACGCCCACGGAGACCACTCGATTTGTCGTTTCGACAGGCAACCGCGGCACTCTCTGGCTCACGCAGGTCTCGCTTTTTGCGCCAACCTATCATGAGCGTCCGAATGGGAATCGCATCGATCTCATGCGGAAAATGGCTGGGCTGAAACCCGGTTTCCTGCGTATGCCCGGTGGCAATTATCTAGAGGGTAACACGATCGACCAGCGTTTCGAGTGGAAGAATACGATCGGCCCGCTGGAACAACGTCCGGGGCACGAGAGTCCTTGGGGCTACCGTTCTGACGACGGGCTGGGGCTGCTTGAGTTTTTGGAGTGGTGCGAAGACCTGCACATGCAGCCGGTACTGGCGGTCTATGCCGGTTACTCGCTCAACGGCCAGCATGTCAATCCAGGCCCTGACCTGAAGTTCTATGTACAGGACGCGCTGGACGAAATTCAGTACGTTACCGGTGGTATCAACACCCCTTGGGGCGCCCAGCGCGCCGCGGACGGGCACCCGGCGCCGTTTCCGCTGAAGTTTGTGGAGGTCGGCAACGAAGACTTCTTCGATGGATCAGGCAGTTATGAAGGCCGGTTCGCGCAATTCTACGACGCGATCAAGGCCGCCTACCCGAACCTCAAAGTGATCGCGACCACTGGAGTCGCTAGCAGCACGCCGGATGTACTTGACGAACACTTTTACGAAACGCCCAGGTCGATGGAGCGCGACGCGCACCATTATGATAACCATACCCGAACCGGTCCAAAGATCTTCGTCGGCGAGTGGGCTGCGCAAGAAGGCAGGCCTACA
>Ga0213878_10000801_pt1 | contig 11359 bp, 10 predicted proteins | sample VelepicoBEBS_R02_FD_161053 | JGI IMG/M metagenome (GOLD analysis project Ga0213878, IMG submission 161053) | Vellozia epidendroides bulk soil microbial communities from rupestrian grasslands, the National Park of Serra do Cipo, Brazil - BS_R02 | ecosystem: Environmental > Terrestrial > Soil >... | reverse complement strand
CCTCTGCGTAATCCAGGGGGCCGGGCCTGGTTACGACCTGACGATCGCGCGTGACCGGACCATCGGCATCGTGGTCGGCAATCTGGTGACCTTCCTGGTGTTCACGCGCATCTGGCCGGTCAGCATTGCAGCTAGGATCGAAGCCTCGCTGGACGGATTGGTGCGGCAATGGCGTCAACTGCTCGGCACGCCTGACCGCCAGGCGCAGCGCCAACATGCCGCCGCCGCGCTGGCGCTGCAAGGCCAGATCACGCAGGACCTGATTCTGGCGAGGTATGAGCCGGCATCCGTGGGCCCCAGCGCCGACTGGGTCGAATCCCGGCGGCGTCATCTGGCGATGCTCGACGCCGTGGCCAGCCCCCTCTTCCTGCTGGCCGAGCGATTCCCGGCCGATCCGGAGATCGACCGCCGCCTGCAAGCGGTGCGTATGGATGACAAGGCCGCCGCGACCGGCAGTGCCCCGCTGCAACCGCAAACCTCTTCGCGCGATGCGCTGCTCGCACTGGTCGACCGGCACTTGGCTGGGCCGCCCCAGGGCGAGCCGCTGGGCGCCGCCACCGGATCTCCGTTGCATGCATAGACCTGGACTGCCGATCTTCCCGCTGCTGCTGGTCAGCGCAAGCCTTGCCGGATGCGCGACGTCGGCGCTCGAACTTGCACCCGAACAGCCCGATCGGTCCTGGCAGCCGGTCACCAAGGAATCCGGGGAGATCGTGTCGCGCAAGCCTCTGCCGTCCGCCAGGCCGTCCGACTACACGCTACCGGCCAACTCGGCGCTTGCAACGATTGCGCCGCCGGCGGCGCTCGATCCGGCTCATGCCTATACGCTGCCGGAACTGATCGACCTGGCCGAATCGGCAAATCCGCTGACGCGCATCGCCTGGAACGATGCCCGCAACGCGGCGCTGGCGGCGGGCATTGCAAAGAGCAGCTATTTGCCGCAGATATCCGCCGCCGCGCTGGGCGGATACCAGAATGGGCACGGCTCTGTGTCTACGGGGAACCTGGGGTCGCTCAATACGAATTCGTCGACCCACGGTGGCGTTGGTGTTCTATCCCTGCAGTGGCTGCTGTTCGATTTCGGCGAGCGCGCCGGCATTATCGACGCTGCCGAACAGACGTCGATCGCCGCGAATATTGCTTTCACGGCGGTGCATCAGCGCATCATCCACGACGTCAGCGTGGCGTTCTACCGCTATCAGGCCGCGCGTACGCGTGCGGGCACGGTGCAACAGGCGATGGAGAACGCGGACGCGGTGCTGGCGGCGGCGAAGTCCCGCTTCCAGCGCGGTATCGGCACCGTCGTTGAAGTCGCTCAGGCCACGCAGAACCGCGCACAGACCAACCTGGCGATGGTGCAGGCGCAGGGAGCGGAGACCGATGCCTATCTGGCGCTGGTGACGGCCATCGGCATTTCGCCACTGTCGAAACCGCGCATTGCCGCTATGCCGGTCCGCCCGCTGTCGCCGGCGTTGCATGGCTCCATCGAACAGATCGTGGAATCGGCCATTGCAAGGCGGCCCGACGTACTCGGCGCCTATGCGGTCGAACGGGCGAATCAGGCCAGGGTCAAGGCGGCCGAGGCCGAGTTCTTGCCGAAGGTGTTCCTCTCGGCGTTCACATCGTATGCGTCTGGCGGGTCGTCGATTACCGCGATACCTTCGGTGGGGCAGCAGGCGCCGACGGTCAACCTGAACGGCAACCGGTACGGGGCCAGCGTGTTCCTTGGCGTCACGATGCCGATCTACGACGGCGGCCTGCGCTCGGCGGTGCTGGCGCAGGCGCGCAACGACGCCGATAGCGCTTCGACAAAACTGACGCGCGCCAAGGAAGAATCGGTACGCCAGATCGTGGTCAGCCAGAGTGCGCTGGAGACCAGCCTGGCAGCCTACGAAGCGGCGAAGGCGCTAGCCGAGGCCGCCCAGACGACTTATGACGCGGCGTTCGCCGCCTATCGCAAGGGTGTCGGCACGGTCACGGAGGCCAACCTGGCGCAGAACCAGTTGCTGCTGGCGCAGAATGCATCGGCCGACGCTTACAGTGGAGCGCTATCCGCGGCGGCGGGCCTGGCGTTGGCTACGGGGGCTGTCGGTGGCGCGCCCGATGTGGGGGGATGGTCGGGGCGCTGATGGGTGCACCGCGCTCACTTGAACGCATCATCCATCTGCCTGGCACGCTTGACGTCATCGCCATGCAGGTACAGGGATGTGGTGGACACCGATGCATGGCGAAGGTTGTCGCGCACGGTCGTCAATTCGGCGCCGCGCGCCAGCGCATGTGTGGCGTGTGTGTGGCGCAGCCAGTGGGGGCTGGCACGACGCAGTTTCTCGGCGGTGGCGGGGCGTTCCGCTTCAAGCAGATCGGCAGCGGTACCAAAGAAGCGCTTGATCACCATCCAGAGGCGTGCCCCGGTGATGCCCCCATCGTCGTCGGCCGCGAGATTGCCGACGATGGGCGTCGCGGGGTCCCACTGCGCACGTGAAACTGGCAAGCCACGCTCAACCAGATATCGATCGAGCGCGTTCCGGGCCATCGTCGGCAGCGCCACCCTGCCCGCCTTCGCGCCCTTGCCCACCAGCCGCAGCCAGTGGTCGCCATGTACATCGGTTTCGATATTGCGCAGTGTTGCGCCGACCAGCTCGCTTGCTCGAAGCCCGGTCGCATAGGTGAAGTCGAGAATAAATCGCAGGCGCTGGGCGGCGGCCGCTTCCCAGCCATAGGACCACTCCAGACCATCGGCGATGCTGCGCGTCAGCAGCCATTCGCCTTCGGAGAATGCGTGCGATACGTCGAGCGCCGCGGTCTTCGCGCCGCCGCGAACCTTGATGCCGGCGAACGGGTTGGCCAGCACATACCGCTGCTGCACCAGCCAGCGGAACAGTGCCCCCAGCACCTGCAGGCTGTAGGCCGCGGAGCGCGGCGACAAACCATCGGCGAACGGCTTCCAGTCCGCCGCGCTGCGTGGCCGGGCCGGACCTACCCAGCGCTCGCGCGGCTCGGGCTGCCGCAGAAAGTTGCGGTAGGCGGTGGCGTCTTCAGTGGTCAGCGAGGAAAGCGCCCGGCCCCGGTCGATGATGGCCCACAGGATCAGCCGCTCGGCCTCCTTGCGATAGGCGCGCTGCGTGGACGGGGACTCATGCAGCGCCAGCCAGGCCTGCACCGCCGCGTAGTCGTTGTCGGCGTTGAGCGTGCAGGTCTCGCGCGGGGCGCGGAACTGGCCGAGCGTGCCGTCCACTTCGTGCGGCAGACGTCCCATCTGTTCCCACGGCACGATCATGCCGCGTGGTTCCGCCTCGATCAGCGCCTGCGCGCGTGCCGTCAGTGTGGGGTGACAGGCGAAAAACGCTTCGATGCGCTTCGCGCCAGCCACCCCGAGCCCCGGAATGTTGGCCCACCACTGTCGGCGGCGTGGAATCCGGACGGTCAGGTCGGCCAGCGTGTGGATGTCCTGGGCGCGCAACGCTTCCGCCGCCGCCGGAGCCAGCCACAGGCCGATGTCGTCCGAAATCGCAGGCGCCGGTGGCGGCAGGGCGCGCAGGGTCTCGATGGCCTGGTCTGCCTCCCTGCCCTGCTTCGGGCGATCGGCCGCCGGGAATTCAAACAGCCTGGCCAGGTCCTCGCGCAACCGGTAGCGCGCGTAGGCGGCTAGCTGGCGGCGGATCTTGCCAAGAATGCCGCGCGAGGACTGTCCGCGCGCCCGCTCATCGTCCAGATACCGGGCTATCGCGTCGCGCGTCGACAGTCCTGCGTGCCACGCCCGCAAGGCTGCCAGCGACGCGGCATCAGGGAAATCGATCGGCAAGGTGGTCTGGCGGTTTTCCATAGCGGCGAGTTTAGCACTTCATCAAATGCATTGCGATAAGAAAAGTTATCGAAATAGCATCCGTGGATGACTGAATCTGAGGTGGCGGTTATCGCCCTTTCAGGCCGGATCCGCATGGCGTAGCCCTACGGTTTCACCGCATAATTCCGATTAAAGATGCTGGCCTCGTAGGAAATCGCCTACGCAGGTTATGAATCCACAACAAGGAGTATCGCGATGGGTCCGGAGGCGTCTACGGGCACCGATGACAATGGCGACCGGCGGGTTGCCCAGAATGAGGCACGGCTGGCCGGGATCATTCGTTCGTCGATGGAAGCCATTATTTCCGTCGACGAGAACCAGCAGGTGGTGCTGTTCAATCCGATGGCGGAGACGCTATTTGGCCTGCCCGCGGATCAGGCGCTCGGACGCCCGCTCGGCGATTTCATCCCCGCCCGCTTTCGTACGGCCCACGCCTCGCACGTGGAGCGCTTTGGGGTGACAGGCATTTCTGACCGGCAGATGGGTCGGCAACGCACGCTCCATGCATTGCGCCAGGACGGTACGGAATTTCCGATAGTGGCGTCGATCTCGCAAGCCACCGACAACACCGGGCACAAGCTGTTCACGGTGATGCTGCGCGATGTCACCGAACGGGTGCGTGCCGAAGCCGCGCTGCGTCGGTCCCGCGAAGAGTTGCAGGCACTGTCGGACAGCATCCTGGCGGGCCGCGAGGACGAGAAGCGACGCATCGCACGCGAGCTTCACGATGATCTGGGGCAGCGGCTCAGTGCCCTGAAGATGGACCTGGCCATGCTGGAGGGCGATCTGCAGGATGAACGCGGATCGGCGCGCGTGCTCGGCCAGGTTGGCGCCATGCACGCCGTGATCGACGAGACAATTGCAGCCGTGCGCCGGATTTCGGCGGACTTGCGGCCGGCGCTGCTCGATGAACTCGGACTTTCGGCCGCGCTGGACTGGCTGGCCAAGGATTTCGGCCGCCGCTACTCGATTCGCGTCAGCACGCAAGTGCCAGAGGAGCTCGATGTGACCGAGCAGGCCGCGACGGCGGTGTTCCGGATCGTCCAGGAAGCGCTCAGCAATGTCGTCCATCATGCCGGCGCTGGCCAGGCATGGATCACGCTGACGCATGGCGACGATCAGTACATGCTGCGCGTGCGTGATGACGGCTGCGGCTGGGACGGCCAGCCCAAGGACGGTGCGCGCCGCTCGTTCGGCCTGCTGGGTGTTCGCGAACGGGCTCGTCTGCTGGGAGGCACAGTGGCCTTCGAGCACATGCCGGACCATGGATTCGAACTGATATTGAGGTTTCCTGGCCACCAGGACCAAAAGGAGATGCAGGCATGACCCGTGTGATCATTGCGGATGACCACACCGTGGTGCGCAACGGATTGCGGCATATCCTGGAGCGGGCCAGCGGCTTCGAGGTGGTCGGCGAGGCGTCCAGGGGCACCGAAGTGCCGCATCTGGTGCGCGAGCTGTCGCCTCAGGTCATCCTGCTGGACTTGTCGATGCCTGGCCGCAACGGGCTGGAACTGATCCGGCAGCTTCGGGCGGACCACCCCGCCCTGCGCATCCTGGTGCTGACGATGCATGCGGAGGAGCAATACGTGGTGCGCGCCTTCCGGGCTGGCGCGGCCGGCTACCTGACCAAGGACAGCGCTGCAACGGAACTGGTAGAGGCACTTCGGAAAGTGGCCTCGGGCGGCACTTACGTCAGCCCCGCCATGGCCGAGAAGCTGGCGCTGGGCCTGCAGGAAAAGGCCGATGTGCCGCACGAAGGTCTGTCCGACCGGGAGCTGGAAGTCTTCCGGCGAATCGTCGAGGGGGAGTCGCTGACGCAGATTGCGGCGGCACTCTGCGTCAGTGCCAAGACGGTCAGCACCTACAAGATGCGCCTGATGGAGAAGCTCCAACTCCGTAGCGATGCCGCGCTCGTTCGCTATGCGATTGAGGCGCGGCTGTTTGGCGGCGGGGACAAGTTGTAGGCGCCGGGGAAAGTCGGACTCAGTGCGGCGTCTCGCCGCGGATCAGCAGCACCGGCTTGCCGCTCTTGGCCACTACGCCTTCGGAAACACTGCCCATGATCACGCGACGCACGCCGCGGCGCCCGTGCGTGCCCATGACGATCACATCCGCTGGCCAGTGCTCGGCGTGACGGACGATGGTGCCTGAGATATCACCCGGCACAGTCGGCTTGTCGGCCAGCTCGGTCTGGAACCGCACGCCGGCGTCCTGAAGCCGCCGCGCGGCAGCGGCCAGGGCCTTTTTGCCCAGGCTGACCAGGCCATCCATGATTTCCTGCGGATTGACAAAGCCTGCGTCCAGGAACATTTCGCTGTCATCCACCACGAACAGAACCCTTACCTCGGCGCCCAGCGCCTTGGCCAGGCCGGTGGCCTGTGCAATGGCCAGGTCGGAGGACGGGCCACCGTCCACCGCAACCAGGATGCGCTCATACATGTCGATCTCCTTGACCGGGTTCAGCCCGCTGCCTGCACACAGCATAGGCCGCACCTGAGCTGTCCGGTTGACATACCTCAAGGGCGTCATGGCGCTGTCGATCCAAGGTCTCTTGATCTGTCGCAAGCCTGCTCTGCAGACCGCGCATACATTTGAACGACGACCGACCAGCGCCAGGGGGGCGCCCTGCCAGGAGATCTCATGGACATTTCGACGATCATGGTCCACGTCGATGCTTCCCACACTGTCGAAGCCAGGCTGTCTCATGCGGTGGCACTGGCACGATCGTTCAACGCAACACTGATCGGGCTCCTTTCGCTGAGCGCCGACGAGCCTGCATGGGTCTATCACGCTGCCGACGGCGGACGTGAACGGCATGCGCTCGAGCTGGATCTGGGGGCCGCGTGCGAGACCGCCCGTCAAGCGTTCGACCTTGCCACCGAGGCCGCCACGTTCTCCGTCGACTGGCGCGTGGGCGAAGGAGCGCCCCGCGACGCTATTCAATGCGAAGGCCGCCTTGCCGACCTTCTGATTGTCGGGCGCCCCGAGCGCGCCGAGCCCGACACCGAAGTCGCGAGGCATTTTGTCGAAACCGCCATCCTGTCCAGCGGCCGCCCGGTGCTCGTCGTTCCGCAAGGACCGTTGCAAGACTCCTCGGATTTCCCTTATGCCGCGGTGATGGTGGCGTGGAACGGGACGCGTGAATCGGCGCGCGCGCTGCACGACGCGCTGCCGCTGCTCCGGCGCGCTGCCCAGGTCGACGTGGTGTCGTGCATTCCGCCAGACATGCGGCGCCAGGCGGCAATCTCTCCGCCTGCCTACGCAACGACATGGCTAGCCCGCCATGGCGTTCATGCAGCCATGATCGAACTGGTGCTGGAGCGTTCCGCCGATACAGGAGAGGCACTGCTGGCCGTCGCAACGCAGCGTGGCGCCGATCTGCTGGTCTGTGGCGCGTACGGGCGCGGGCTGCTGCGCGAAGAGTGGCTCGGCGGCGTTACCGATACAGTGCTGCGCCAGACAACCATCCCTACCCTGTTCTCCTACTAGATTCCCGGTGGATGTCTGCTGGACGCAGCGCCTTTACGCCTCGGCTGAAGATCTGGACGCTTCACCAGCAATCCAGTCGCGAAACAGCGTCATCGCCGGTGTGAACGGCTTTGACTTCAGCGACGTGAGCCAGTAGCTGCCCGTCTGCACATTGATGTCAAATGGGCGGACGAGCAGGCCGAGCTGCAGTTCGCGCGCAAACATGCAAGCTGGCGCGAGCGCAACGCCTGCAGCCTGCATCGCCGCCTCGACCATCAACCGCGACGAATCAAACACCGGCCCGTTTACCGCGCACGGTTCAAGCTGAGCCGCCGCAAACCAACTGAGCCATTCGTCGGTACGGTACGAGCGCAGCAGCGTTTCGCCCACGAGATCGGCAGGTTGCGCGAGGCGGCGGCCGATGTCTGGCGCGCACAGCACCGTGAGCGGCGCGTCGAGCAGGCATTCGTTGCGCGTCGCCGGCCAGCTGCCTTCACCAAAGCGGATCGCAAAATCGAGTCCTTCGGCGGCCAGCTGAACGAGGTTGTTGTTCGTCCGCAGCCGCAATTCGACGAATGGATGGATATCGCGGAACCGCTTCAGTCGTGGCATTAGCCAGCCTATGGCGAACGTGCCGACGACGCCAACCGTCAGGACCTCGCGGAAGCACCCGCCGTCGAACTGCTTGAGCACCGTTTCGATGCGGCTGAACGCGTCGGCCAGTACAGGAAGCAGCGCGCGGCCCTCGTCGGTCAGATCGAGCCCGCGCGGCAATCGCTTGAAAAGCGTACAACCGAGTCGTTCCTCAAGCATCCGTACCTGCTGGCTGATGGCCGCCTGCGTCACGCTCAGCTCGAGGCCTGCGCGCGTGAAATTCAAGTGGCGTGCCGAGGATTCGAATGCGCGTAGCGCATTGAGCGGAAGGTGGGGACGAAGCGTAGTCATAAGAAATTCTTTTGTCAGAGGCAAATTATCATTGCTTGTCGGACAAACGTAAAGTCACGATAGTGCTGTCTCGCAGGACCCGGCTCATCGCTTACATCCCACTACGAGACAAACAACATGACCCATTCACCGCAGCGTCGATCCCTGTTGTTGGCCGCCGCGACGGCGCCGATCATTGGTGCCTTGAACGCTTGCGCGTCGCCGCGTGCGGGCGAGGCTTCTGGCCACGTGGATATGCCGTTCACGGAACTCGAGCAAACCGCGGGCGGCCGCCTCGGCGTGTTCGCGCTCGATACCGCGACTGGCCGGCGAGCGCAGCATCGCGCCACCGAGCTCTTCCCGTTCTGCAGCACGTTCAAGATGATGCTGAGCGCCGCGATACTCGCGCACAGTGTCGATCGTCCGCTGTTCCTGCAGCAGCAAGTGACTTACCACCAGGCCGATCTGGTGTCCTATTCGCCTGTGACAGAGCGGCATGTCGGCACCGGCATGTCGGTTGCCGAACTGTGCCGCGCCACGGTGCAGTACAGCGACAACGCGGCCGCGAACCTGTTGATGAAGTTGATTGGCGGCCCGTCAGCAGTGACGGCATTCGCAAGGTCGATCGGCGATGCGGATTTCAGGCTCGACCGCTGGGAGACCGAACTGAACACGGCCATTCCGGGCGACCGACGCGACACGACGACGCCCGCCGCGATGGCCGAGAGTCTTCGCGTGTTGGCGCTTGGCGATGCACTGCCCGCACAGCAGCGCGCAACGCTCGTCGAATGGCTGCGCGGCAATACGACTGGCGACAAGCGGATTCGCGCGGGCGTTCCGAGCGGCTGGCAGGTCGGCGACAAGACCGGCACAGGTGACTATGGCACGACCAACGACATTGGCGTGCTGTGGCCGCAATCGCGCGCACCAATCGTGCTGGCGGTGTATTACACACAGGCACGCCCCGATGCGAAGGCCAAGGACGACGTGATCGCCTCGGCGACGCGTATCGCGGTGGCCGCGTTGGGATAACGTACTGGTCTTCTTCGTGAAGACATCACCGCCAAGCGTTTGGATATCTCACGGGTTGGGCGGCGGCAGCTCCGCTGCCACCTTCTCTACCGCTCCGGTTCAAACATCAGCAGGTGCATGCCATCGTCTATCGGCAACCAGTAGGGCACGACCTTCATGCCGATGCAAACCTCATCCAGCGAACAATTGACCAGGTTGGCAATCACATTGACGCCGACATCGAGGGTCACCGACGCGACCACATAGGGCTCGTGCCCACGAAAAGCTGCGGCCGCGCGCCGCACCACGGTCCATGAGAAGATTTCGCCGCGACCCGAGACCTCGCGCCATTCGATGTCGGTCTTGCGGCCGGTGAAGATGCTGGTTGGGCGCGGGTAATGCTGATACTTGCCGGTCGCCCGGCAATACTGGATGATCAGCTTCTTCTCGCGTGTCGCGGCCCAGAATGGTTGCGTGAAGCTGGATGGCTTGATCGCGCGCGTGACACCGAAAGTATCGTCGAGAAGATCGTGAGTAGCTGTTGCCATTGTCGCCTTGCGTATTGATCATGCGTTGGGAGCCAGGACCAGGGCGCTGCTCGTGCCCCAGTTGCGCGAGTAATTGATCCAGCCGATGCCACTCACCAGCGCATTCGCGGTATTCCTGACCTGACGCGCGCCGCCCTCGCCCATCAACTGCCTCACTGCCTCGATCAGGTTGTGCGAACAGCATGCCGCTTGCCCCGCCGAGATCTGGCCGCCGCCGGTATTCAAGGGGAGATCACCATCGAAGGCAAAGTTCATTTCGCGAATGAACTGCACGCCCTGACCACGCCCACAGAAGCCGAACGCCTCGAGCTGCAGCATGATCGCGATGATGAAATCATCGTAGGGATGAAACGACGCAACATCCTTGAGCGCGAGTCCTGCCTGAGCGAGGGCGCGTTTGCCGCAGACCTCGTGGCCACTGCGGGTAACATCAACGAAGTTCTCCCCGCCCTGGAAGTTGGTCCGCTCCCCGTAGCCGATCGGTGTGACGAACTTGTCGATGCCCTTTTCCCTGGCGCGTCGCCTGCTGGTCATCAGCAGGCCGGAGGCGGCGTCGCAGCGCATTACGCAATCGAGCAGACGTATCGGGTCCGCAATCATGCGCGAGTTGAGGTAGTCATCGATCGTGATCGGCCGGCGCAGCTTCTCGCAGGCGTTCTCGTTCAACACGGCATGGGCACGCTGGGTGACCGCGAGCTTGCCCAGCATCTCGTAGTCAAGTCCATACTGATGCTCATAGCGCCGCGTCAGCAAGCCGAAAGCGTCGGGGGGGCCGAATACACCGTACGGATCGGTCCACTCGCGGCGGAAACTTCGGTCACCTCGGTTGTTCTCCGCCACGCCAGTATCGGCGAACAGCAGCAAGACCGTGGTGCATAGGCCGGCATCGATCGCCGCCGCGGCACGTGCGACGCTGCCGGTGGCTGAACACCCGCCGATATGCACCTGGTCGCAGTAGTCGAGTTCCAGGCCGAGCTGGTCGGCCGTGACCTGCGCCCAGAAGCTCTCACCCGCCGCTGTCAGCCCGAACCCGGCCATGACCAAGCCGTCGATCTCCGCCTTCTCGAAGCCGCTGCGCTCGAGCAAGGCGTCGAGCACCTCGGCATCAAGCTCCCAGACGTCGCGGTCGCTTTTCTCCATGACCTTGGTTTCGGCAAAGGCGACGATCGCCGAATCGCGCAGACTCACAGCGCCCCTCCCTCTCCCGGCGCCTTGATGGGCGCTGCTTTCTTGTTCAGGAACTCGCTCAGACGCGCAGTCGTTTCGGGGCTGAGGGTATATTCACTGACCAGCCGCTCGACGAAGATGCCATCGTCGTAAGACATATCCCGGATGCGCGGCAAGGCATTGGTGACGGCGAAATTGGTCAGCGGCGCGTTGGCGCAGATGCGCCGGGCCAATGCGAGTGCCTTGTCCAGCGCCTGCCCCTTGGGCACCACATACTGCACGGCGTTGAAGCGCAGCGCCTCCTCGGCGTTCAGCACGCGTCCCGTCAACATCAGATCCGTCATTAGGGCGGTCCCGATCAGCCGGCTGATCCGCACCGAGCCGGCGCCGCCGA
>Ga0213878_10000800_pt1 | contig 11378 bp, 9 predicted proteins | sample VelepicoBEBS_R02_FD_161053 | JGI IMG/M metagenome (GOLD analysis project Ga0213878, IMG submission 161053) | Vellozia epidendroides bulk soil microbial communities from rupestrian grasslands, the National Park of Serra do Cipo, Brazil - BS_R02 | ecosystem: Environmental > Terrestrial > Soil >... | reverse complement strand
GGAGGGTAAGCGCCTGGAGGGGAGCCGCTTTTGATCGCTCCTGTATCAAACCGCATATTCGCGTGAAAAATGTGGCATGTACCTGAACGTTCTATAGCAGGCGGCTCCCGGAAACGATTCGTCGCTTGCCATGTACGACCGGTCTCTCCTACGATTTTCGAAGTACCAACGGTGCAATGGCGGAGCGCTGGGTAGTTCGCGGGAGCCGCCTGTTGCCTAACCGTTTGGCCGTTCCGTACGATAAGGAGAAACCAACGGGCTGTTCAGCAACAGTTTAAAGCGGCTCCCCTCCAGGCGTTTATCCTCCGGTCTCGCTTGGCGACCCGACCAAATCACTGCTCCCTGATCAGCTGTCACGTTCGCGCGTCGAACGCGGATTAGCCAAGCTATGCACCACCGCTAATAACTCCGCGGGCTCGACCGGCTTCGGTAAATGATTCTGAAAGCCGGCTTGCATTGCTTCCATACGGTCTTGCAAGCGGGCATAGGCAGTTAAAGCCACGGCGGCAACCTCGCTTTTCTGCGGATCGTCCAGGGTGCGAATCTGTCGGAGTAAGGCGTACCCGTCGGTCTCGGGCATACCAATGTCGCAAATCAAGACGTCAACCTCCTGGTTGAGGAGTTGCTCCAATCCTTCCTGAGCCGAACCTGCTAAGTAGGCGGTTGCCCCCGCCGATTCCAGCATCACTTTGAGCAGGCTGCGAGCGTCGGCATCGTCATCGACCGCGAGCACTCGGACGCCCTTTAACGAGACATCAGGGCGACTTGGTAATTCGTTCGGCGTAGACTTTGGATGTTCCCATTCTTCTCCATCCGGCGGTGGATGAAACACCGTTAGCGGCAAACTGACGATGAAAGTCGCTCCTTGTCCGACCCCATCGCTTTTTGCCTGGACTGTTCCGCCGTGTAATTCGACCAGGTTTTTTACGATCGCTAAGCCTAGGCCGAGACCGCCATGGCGCCTCGTTATCGATGCATCTGCCTGTTGAAATCGGTTGAAAATGTAAGGCAGGAAATCAGGCGGAATTCCTTCACCGGTATCGATAACGGTCACATCGACATGAGAATTTACCCGTTGTAACGAAACCTGAACTCGTCCCCCTTTAGGAGTGAACTTGATGGCATTGCTGAGGAGATTCCAAAAAACCTGCTGCAACCGGTTGGGATCTCCCAGAATTGAAGCATTGAGAGGATCGATCACGGTCTGGAGACGAATACCCTTTTGGGAAGCAGTGGCCCGCATGGTGTCGACGGCTTCAAGCAGAATCGCCGGCAGATCGAGCGGTTGGACATCAAGGCGCACCTTGCCGGAAATGATGCGACTCATATCCAGCAGATCGTCGATAATTTGAGCCTGAATCCGGGAATTGCGATCGATCGCCTCCAGACCTTGGGTCACTTGCTGGTCTAAACTTTCTTTCTCTCGGAGGATGGCGGCCCATCCCAACATCGCGTTCAGCGGTGTTCGCAGCTCATGGCTCAGAGTCGCGAGAAACTCGTCTTTCACGCGGTTTGCTCGTTCCGCTTCTGCCCGGGCTATACGCTCGCTATCCAGTAACCGCGCTTTCTCCGCATTTGCTTCTTCGGCGGCCTTTTGCGCTCCCCTTAGAGCCGCTTCTGCCAGCTTACGATCGGTAATATCACGGGCGATCTTTGAAGCACCAATCACCTTACCGTTCGTATCTTTAATCGGCGAAATGGTTAGCGAAACGTGTAGCTCTCGGCCGTCTTTGGTAACCCGGACGGTATCGAAATGATCAACCCGTTCTCCTTGCCTTAAACGAGCGAGGATTTGGTCCTCTTCTTGCTGACGATCTGGCGCGATGATTCTCTTAATCGAGGTCCCAATCATCTCTTCTGCCGAATAGCCGAAGATCCTTTGTGCACCTTGATTCCAGCTGGTGATAATTCCGTTTAGGTCTTTGGCAACGATTGCATCATCCGAATTATCTACAATCGCGGCTAGTCGCCGTGAGACGAAGTTTGCCTGGTTGCGTAAGGTCACATCCCGGAAACTCCAGACTCTGCCCGCAGCGGTGCCTTCGATCGAGATCGGCTCAGAATACCGTTCGATTTCTCGACCGTCCTGCAGTTCAAGCAGATCGGCGCTTTTCTCGGCCGAGGCTTCAATTTCGCCAATACGGCGCAAATAGTCATCAGGCTGTCTCAGCTGATTAGCGATCCAAACGCGAACTTTTTGAGCGTCCCTCAGAGCGATTAAATCCTCGGGGATGCGCCACAATTCCAATAACTTACTGTTCCAGGTTATGATTTTACCGGTCTCGTCTATGACCAAGATCCCGTCTACCGTCGCTTCTAGAGTAGAGCGAGTAACCGCAAGCGCGTAGCTGATCTGTTTGACTCCTTCCTTGGAATTCCGGCTGGGCATAGCGGGTGTCGCTTCAATTTGCTCAAGCATTCGTTGCCGATCCTCAATGATCTTCGTCAGTTCATCAGTCCGATCGACACGAACGTTTTTCTAACAAAAGCGCGCTTTAGTTTGACGCAAATAGGAAATTTCTGTCGTGGAGCGCTGCCTCGCTTGCGAGGCCGACTCGGTCGGAACCATTAGCTTCCGCCTGGAGCCGCTGCGCCGACGAGCTCCTTGGATTTAACTGCCTGGTAATCATCGTAGTCATACGAACGAGAGACTGCACACCGTTTCGCTAACGCCTTTGCTTTCGTTTGGTCACCGGTAAACAGTGCGGTCATTACGGAATTCCCTGTATGCTCAACCCGGGCATAAAGTCCTCTTGCGAAATCCAGCCAGCCCCGACCACCGCATGACGGACTTTTCGTTCATCGGGAGGTTCCCGAGACTCGTTCGGCAGACTCATACGTTATCATTTCGCCTGTGGAGAACGATGAGGTTGTATCGGCGTGCCCGCCTTAGCTTTAGCGACGGCTGGTTACAACCAGTTGTTTTGGCAAAATCGATCTAGATGGGAAGGCGATTTCACCACAGAGACACAGAGGCCCCAGAGAAGCGAAACGGCGAATGGGCGATGGGGCGAATCGGCGAGATAGCTGGGTGGGCGCCCCGGTGATAGGTTTTTAGGTCTGTGTCTCTCTGGTGAATTAGATCAGCCAGGAGGACAGCTTATGCTCATTTTTGGCAACTCACAAAAATACCCGGACGACCCTGAAGAATCGTTCATCGTCGAGAACTTGTCACCTTACGGTGTACTCTGGTTGAGCCGGCAGAGTGAAGCACTTGGCCAAACCAAAATGATGATCTTAGAAAAGATCTTGAAGGAGTGGTTTGCGATGCATGTGCAGGACGTTCCGAAGAACCTTGATGCCTACGTCACAGATATTGCGAGAGACGCGGTGGCGGAGTTCATCGTTCGCCATCACGAGGAGTTTTTGCCGATAAACGGAGAGAGCGGAGTGATGGAGTAATGGAGTATTGGTGGGGAGAGGGCCTGCCGCGCCGAAGGCTTTGCGAAGGCGGGCTCCCGAAAGAGCGGAACACGACCGCAAAGGGAATTCGGGTTCCGATGCTCTATCGTTCACCAGGCCGATTGACGTGCCGAGCCGGACGTTGGACGTGGCATGACATTCGGGCCAGAGAGGTGGCACATTTAAGCCCGCGGCTCGGCAGACGGTTTGGCCTTGCAGATAAAGAGCGGCGGAAACGTCGAACCCTCCGGCTGGCGATTTCAGGTCTTTCGGGAGGCCGCCTTCGCAAAACCTTCGGCGTGGCAAGCCCTCGCCCTACCACCAACTCCCCACTGCATACGCCACCCTAGCTCTCACCATGCAGGCCCGCCGCCCCGCCATAACCATCGAAACAACCGCCCTGCTGTACCTTTTCTTCGGCGCGGTCGGCGCGTGGTTGTTACTGAAAAGTGTACCGAAGATCTATAAAGGACGGCTGGAAGCTATCGATAATCATGTGCTGCGAGCTTTGCGCCGGTCGGAAAATCTCTCAATCCCAATCGGACCAAAATGGCTGCCTCAGGCTGCGAAGGATGTGACTGCGCTGGGTTCGGGCACCAACCTCACGGTCGCAACTGGAATCGTGGTTGGATTTCTCTGCTTAAATCGCCGTTTCCGGGCGACTGGTTTTCTCCTTAGTTCTTTGGGGAGCGGCTTGCTTCTTTGCCAATCTTTCAAAGGGTTCTTCGCCCGGCGCCGCCCAACGGTAGTCCCACATCTTTCGCATTTTGATCCGGCTAGCTTCCCTAGTGGCCATTCCATGGGCGCAGCACTGGTCTATCTAACTTTGGGCAGCATAATTTCCCGTCAGGTAACCGGGAAAATGGCGAAAGCCTATTTCTTGTCGATGGCGTTAGTCCTGGCGGTCATTGTAGGTGTTAGCCGGGTCTACCTCGGGGTCCATTATCCGAGCGATGTTTTGGCAGGTTGGGCTGCCGGTTCGTTATGGTCCAGTCTCTGCGCCCAGGCTGCTCGCTGGCTCCAGCATCAAGGCGGCGTTGAGGCTCCAACGGAGACGGGGGAGGTGAGGGAGGAAGTGAAAGGTGAGAAGTGAGAAGTGAAAACTGAAAAGTGATTGGTCGCGTCGCCAAGCGAGATCGGAGGGCAATCGCCTGGAGGGGAGCCGCTTTTAACCGCTCGCAGACCCAACCGCATAATCGCGCGAAAAATTGCGGCATGTACCTGAAGGTTCTATAGCCACCGAAAGGCTTCGGGGTAGACAGGCGGCTCCCGGAAACGTCTCGTCGCGCGATTTGTACTATTGGTGCTCTCGTTCGTTTTTCACTACCAAAGGGTGATGGCACGCCCTGGGTAATTCCCGGGAGCCGCCTGCTGGGTAACGGTTCGGACGTGTCGTACCGTGAGGAGAAACTCGGGCGGGGTCTAGTAACGGTTTAAAGCGGCTCCCCTCCAGGCGGTGGGTCAAGCCGTTTCGGAGCCCGCCTTCGCAAGGCTTACGGCGCTGCAGGCCGCCTCTTGGCTCCTAGATTCTAGCTCCTACACTGATTACTGACCTATTGATTACTGATTACCTCGCTTTGCTTTACGCTGTGACTGCGTGGAACTGCGCGCTTTCTGCAGGTTCTGTTCCAACATTCCGACCGTTGTCTCAAGCTCCTTGACGATGGCATAGAGCTGCTTTTGCAGCTGCTGTGATTCACTAAGCTCATCCATAAACGAATAAGAATCGACTCCGGAAGGTTTGGAACTGAGCTTGCCGGACACCTTCTTCATATCTAAGCGTTCGCCGGTGCAACCATGAACGGATTTCGGCGGTTCACGGGAAGATTGCAAAGCGGAGAAGGAGCAACCAAAGAGAAAAATCTCACGCAAGGCCGCCAAGACGCAAAGGCAAAACAATTTTCACAGCGAGGCCGCAAAGGCCACAAAGATATTCGTTACCGGAAATTCAAAAGTTTATCTCTTAAGTCAGCGGCTATCTGTTGATTTTATCTTTGTGGCCTTTGTGGCCTTGTTGTGAAATTTTTTCTGCCCCTCTGTGGGTTTGCTGTGTGCTCCGTTAGAAATCCTGCCTCATCTCTAAATAGTGAATCGCTCCCGCCGGCGACAACACGCTTGAATAGAGAGCAAAGCCTGAAACCTCGAACAGACCTAAGTCCGCCTCCGCGTATCGACGGATAAGTGGTTGCAGCGCCTGGCGGGAAACGCCTTTCGCGCGCCCGATAGTAATATGCGGATGAAACGGCTTCAGATCAGGTTCGAGACCAGCCTGAAGGACAGCATCTTGGATGCGCCGGTGCAGCGTGAAGAGGTGAGGATGCCCTTTCCCCACACCCGCCCAGACGATCGATGGCTGGCCGTGTACGTTGAAAACGCCAACCCCGTATACCGGCAGAAAAAACGGCGGTACTCGCACTTTTTGCAATGCCTCGCGCAGCTGGTCCTCTGCCACTGTGTCCACATTGCCAAGGAAGCTAAGCGTCAGATGAAACTGTTCCTCAGGAAGCCACCGCAGCCCGGATAAATGAGGGTCGAGTGACTGCAGCGTCATCTTGCAGCTTGCCGGAAGTTCCACACCAACGAAGAGGCGTTTCGATGGTAGCATGAGGAAGAATAATGCAGGATGGAGTGATGGAGTAGCGGAGTGCGACAAAGGGGTCGCCACCCCGTGGAGCGTTGCCTCGCTTGCGAGGCCGTGGTGATCGGAGGAGGAAGATCGCGAGTGACACCCAACTTCAGTCAGAGCTCTATGTCACGATCTGTCCTGTTTCACAGCCAAAAGCGCAGCCTGTTGATTGGTCGGCTTCGTCTTCGGCCTCGCAAGCGAGGCGCGCTCCACGGGTGGCTCACCATCGGCCTCGCAAGCGAGGAAACGCTCCACGGGTGGCGACCCCTTTGGCCCGTCTGGCCGAACCCGGGAACGAACTCCACCCCGTGCGCCTCTCATATTGACGTATTCCCGTCATTTTTATAAATTAGGGTGTTCTCTTTTCGGTCGCTTTGGCTGGCTAGATTTTGGCGGAAGATGCGTAATAATCGCGGAACAACTAATGACAAGGCGGCGCGGGTTGTGCCTGAGTCCGATACTCCTACCCGGGTTGTCGGCATTGGAGCTTCGGCAGGCGGATTGGAAGCAGTCTCTGACCTGTTGCGACATCTTCCCAGTGACACTGGGATGGCGTTCGTTTTCATCCAGCATCTTGAGCCGCGACAAACGAGCCGGCTGACTGAGATCCTGTCACGAATCACTGATATGCCGGTGGAAGTCGCCAGCGATCGACTTCGGATGGTACGGAATCATTTTTATGTCATGCCGCCGGGCGCTGATATCAGCATGTCGGACGGCTCATTGATTCTTGAAGAGCGGACAGACAGCGCCGGCCGCCATTTACCGATTGATTACTTCTTTCATTCCTTGGCTAAGGAGCAAGGCAGCAAGGCGGTTGCGATCATCCTGTCAGGGATGGGTCACGATGGTTCTGCCGGACTTAAGTCAATCAAAGAACAAGGTGGAACGACATTTGCCCAGGATCAGCCATCAGCCCAACATGGGTCAATGCCGGCGTCGGCGCTTGATTCCGGCTACGTCGATATTGTTACTACGCCACGCAAAATCGCGGCGGAGCTGGTTCGTTTAGCACAAGATCGACCGCCGAAAGGTACGAAGAAGAAATCGGTACCCCAGAGCGGGCTAAAAAACATCTTCGCTCTCCTTCGTTCGCGAACAGACGTCGATTTCAGTCAGTATCGAAAGACCACTGTCGCCAGGCGTATTCAGCGCCGGATGGTCCTGCATAGAATCGATGACGCAGATGATTATTTCACCTTTCTTAAGCGTAACCCGGAGGAAGTTGACGCTCTCTTCCGCGAGATGCTGATAAACGTAACCGGCTTTTTCCGTGAGCCGGAAACGTTTGACGTGCTGCAATCACTCGTCTTACCTCGAGTTTTGGAACAGCGTGGATCGAATGACCCGATCCGTATCTGGCTACCGGGTTGTTCGACTGGCGAAGAAGCATACTCTCTGGCGATCATCCTCACCGAGTATTTCGATAATCGTGCTGAGGCTCCCAGTATCCAGATCTTTGCGACGGATGTCAGTGACCGGGTTTTAGAAATTGCGCGCAAAGGGGGCTTCGATACCAGCATCGAAGAGGTGGTTTCAAAAGAGCGGCTACGGCGTTTTTTTTCAAAGACCGAGCGAGGTTATCAGATAAATAAACAAATTCGCGATCTTTGCGTTTTTGCCCGGCAGAATGTCCTGCGAGATCCCCCTTTTTCGCGTTTGGACTTAATCAGCTGCCGCAATGTCCTCATCTATTTTGAGACCGCAGCTCAAAGGAAATTAATTCCATTCTTTCATTATGCCTTAAAGCCGGGTGGATTTCTCTTGTTAGGAGGTGCGGAAACGGTCGGCAATTTCAGTGATCTGTTTGAGCCGGTGGATGCTAAGACCAAGCTATTCGCAAAGCGATCCGTTCAAAGTCCGTCTTTATCAAGTATGGAGGTCGAGATTCCCAGCCCTAAGGAGCATGCCTTGAGAGACTTCTCAGCGCAAGCCCCGTTGATACAGCCCGATATTCGCCGGGAAGTGGACCGGACTTTGATGGGCAAATATTGTCCGCCTACCATCGTCGTGGATAAAGAGATGAAGATCATCCAATTCCGAGGGAATGTTGGTCCTTTCCTCGACCCAGACCCCGGTGAAGCAAGTCTTGATCTGTTCCGGATGTTGAAGTCGAGCCTCGAGATGTCGCTGCGTGCCACCATTAATGACGCCAGGAAAAGCAACGCACCGGTTCGCAAGGAAGGACTTTTGGTCCCAGGCAGCGGACAGAGCAGGTTTCTGAATTTAGAGGTGATTCCGATGAGTGGGTCTGCCGGCCGGGAACGCTATTTCCTCTTACTCTTCGAAGACAGCAGACTGACGGTTCCAGATCCAACGACCCCTAAATCGAAAAAGGGTCGCAACAGCCTGCAAGATGCCCGGGCGACACAACTCGAGCAGGAACTCGCGACCACGAGAGAACATTTGCAAACCCTGATCGAGGAGCAGGAATCGACAAACGAAGAACTTCGTTCCGCTAACGAAGAGATCCAGTCTAGCAATGAAGAGCTGCAGAGCACGAACGAAGAGCTGGAAACAGCCAAAGAAGAACTTCAATCTACGAATGAAGAGCTGATTACTCTAAATGAAGAGTTGAAGAACGGTAATCTGGAGCTCACCGAAGTTAACAACGATCTGACGAATCTTCTGAAGAGCGTGAATCTCCCGATCGTGATGGTCGATCGAGGATTGCGTATCAGACGGTTTACACCGGTAGCGCAACGGACCTTAAAACTGATTCCGGCGGATGTAGGACGATCGATCACCGATCTTCGTTCGGATGTGGAAGTTCCTCATCTCGAAGGTCTTATTTCGGAGGTGATGGACACATTAACGACGCGTGAGGTGCAGGTACAAGATCGCAAAGGAAATTGGTTTAACGCGCAAATCCGGCCTTACGAGACGGCTGACAATAAGATCACGGGAGCCGTCCTGATCCTATTCGACATTAATACCGCCAAACTGGAGTCGGATGAGGGCAAGATGATGGCCAATTATGCGGCAGCGTTTATCGGAACCGTCCGCAGCTCAGTTGTCGTACTCGATCATGACCTAAAGGTAAAAACCGCTACCGCCCACTTTTACGACACTTTTCAATTGCTCCGTAAAGAGACAGAAGGATTCCCGATTTTAGCGATTGGGAATGGTCAGTGGAACTTTCCGGAATTTCGTGCCCTATTAGAGGAGAACGTTGCTCGCCGGTCCAGGGTGACTGATTTTGAGTGCCAGCATCAATTTGAGGGGGTTGGCCGCAAAAAAATCAGGGTGAATATGCAGCACGTCGAGGCAGTCAATCCCGAGAATGCATTGACGATTATTTCAATCGAGGACGTCGGATAAATTATAGAAGCGGTTACTAGCGAGTCGGTTCTACAAATCAATTATGCAACCGGCCGGCAAGACGGGTCTTGAGAATCCAGGGCTAAAACGCACGCCGACGCAGCGGCATGAGTCGGAAGCAGCGTTAGCAGCTGATTACAAATTTTCGCCGGTGGCGCAGGTTACTTTGGATCGCAACGGATGCATCCGCGGGATTAACATCGCTGCCGCGGTCCTCCTGAAGGGAGAATCCTCCCAACTGACGCATGTCCCCTTTGTTGCCTTTGTCGATAAGTCTTGTTGCCGGCTTTTTCTGGATCATGTAACCCAAGCGACTACCGGTACGAAAAAAATCTGTACCCGGCTCGCGTTATCCACCGCGACTCGGGCTATTGGCCCGGTAGAGCTTCAGAGCACCTCAAGCATCGATATCGCGACTGGGCAGTTTTTCTGCCGAACAGCGATCGTGATGCTTTCATCGGCCGGACATCCAACGGCATACGTTGAATTGGGCAACCAACATGGCCGTCAAGAGTGGTTTGAGTTGCTTCTGACTAACAACTCGATGGCGACTGCGATTCTTTCTGCCGAAACCGGATTGTTCTTAGAGACAAACGAAATCTTTTGCCGATTAGCTGCCCGTCGACAGGAAAAGATTGTTGGGCAGGCGCTTTCAGCGATTCAGTTGCTTGCACCCGACGGTAACCAAAACGATTTCCTCAGCCGGGTCTCGCAAATTGATAATCGGGAATACGAGGCGAGACTCGTCCGTCCAGATGGTAGCGAGCTCGAAGTATTAGTTTCGACAAAACCAATTCTGTCCGGTAGCCAGCATTGTGTTCTATTAATGATTCAGGATCTAACCGATCTCCGGCGATTGAGAAAAGACATCGTCGCAATTTCGGAAGAAGAACAGCGACGGTTTGGCCGGGATCTGCATGACAGCCATTGCCAGGATCTGACCGCAATCGCGTTCTTCGCGGAGACGATCGCTGCGGGCTTGGAGACACGCGATAAAGAGGCTGCGACTCAAATTCGCACGCTGGTTGAAATGGTGCAGAGAAGCGCTGAAAATGTGCACGCTTTAGCTGCTGGGTTAGACTCGCAACACATTCAAGATTTGGGTCTCGCTGTGGCGCTCAAGGAATTGGCTTCTCGTATCACCAGGCGCTTCGGGTTGGCTTGTACGGCCGATGTGGACCGAGAACTTGAAGGCCGCAGTTTTGTCCAAGGGATTCACGTTTACCGGATCGCTCAAGAAGCGGTGAGCAATGCTGCCAGACACAGTCACGCCTGTGCTATAACCTTGGAATTACGACTCGCCGGTGATACCGGGATTTTGAGAATTAAAGACGATGGGATCGGCTTTTCCGCGGGGAAAAAGCCCAGCGGCCTCGGTCTGCGGACCATGCAGTATCGTGCTTCCATCGTCAATGGAGCACTCAGAATCGATTCCAAGCCAGGCGCAGGTACGACAGTGACCTGTTCGTTTCCGGCATTGCTGGAGTGAGGCAAGAAGCGCCCGACTTCGCCCGCTCGTCTGAAACTCCAGACTTCGCCCGTCGTTTAGACTCCGGGAGGCTACCTCAGGCAAGCCCGGAGGCTACGTCGGGCAAGCCGAGAACGGGGGTGGGGCGAGGCTCCCGAAAGACCGAACGGCGTTACCAAGGGTATTCGATGAATCGACTCCGGAACGCGACAATGGGCCTGGGAGTGCGCCGAGCCGTTTTTAGCGTGTGCCATTGTCGATGGTAGTCTCGCAGTAGAAACGCGATCCAAACTCGAGGCGCTGATGCATCGAAACCTCCTGGAAACGGCTCCGACTTCGCAAGCGTGCTTACCTAAAGAGGTTGATACCGTTCGGGCTACCACGGACAAGTCGGCGCGCGTTCAGGCCCAATGTCGCAATTCGGAGTCGAATCGTGCGATCTCCCTGCTTTAAGGTCGAGGTCTTTTTGGGAGCCTTGCCCCACCACGTTTGTTAGGCAAACCTCGCAGTACGCTCACGTACCCTCCGGGACGCGAACTAAAAAGACAGAGAGAGGCAACA
>Ga0213878_10000799_pt1 | contig 11390 bp, 11 predicted proteins | sample VelepicoBEBS_R02_FD_161053 | JGI IMG/M metagenome (GOLD analysis project Ga0213878, IMG submission 161053) | Vellozia epidendroides bulk soil microbial communities from rupestrian grasslands, the National Park of Serra do Cipo, Brazil - BS_R02 | ecosystem: Environmental > Terrestrial > Soil >... | reverse complement strand
GAGAGGACGTCCGGGCCTCTCCCTGGGGCAGGAAGGGCCTCGTCGCTTCGTCGCATAGCGGGCCATGCAAGTCGGGACCCCCGCGCACCGCGACCTTTTCTGCCGGACCTTCGTCGAGACGCACGCCCCGTTCGAGCCCGAAAACCTGCCGTGGCCCGAGCTCGGAGAGGTCCATCTGCGGCGGATGCGCGCGTTCCCGTTCTGGAGCTACGCGCGCTCGATCGAGCAGCGCGCGGGCCGGATGGTGACCGCGTTCGCGCAGACGCTGGACGACCCGCTGATTCGCGAGGCGGTCGCGGTGCAAGGGGTCGAGGAGACGCGGCACGGGCGCCTGATGTCGCACGTCGTCGAGCGGTACGGGATCGACGCGCCGGTCATCCCGATCGGGGATCCGCCCGCGCGCAAGGACGACTTCTGCATCTTCGGCTTCGGCGAGTGCACCGACTCGTTCGTCGGCTTCGGCGCGTTCGCGCTCGCCCGCGAGAAACAGCTCTTCCCGAGCTCGCTGCTCGCGATCTTCGAGAACGTGCTCTTCGAGGAGGCGCGGCACATCACGTTTTTCGTGAACTGGTGGCGCTACGAAGAGGCGCGCGCCGGCCGCGACAAACCGTTTCTCCGTACGTTCGAGTCGGTGCGCTACCACCTGCGCGCGGCGATCGGGACGGCGAGCGGCGCGACCGAGATGCCCGCGATCCCGGCGAAGCTCGACGACCCGGAGCTGGACGCGATCGTCAAGAGCATCACGCCGGCGATGTTTCTCGAGGCGGCGCTCGCCGAGAACCGCCGCATGATGGAGAAGCTCGACCGCCGTCTGCTGCGCCCGACCGTGATGCCTGTGTTGGCGACGGCGCTGCTCCTCGGGATCCGCATGCTGCCGCCGCGTAAGGACGCAGTGGTTTCCGAAGGGGCGACCGCGCTCGCGCGCTCGCGCGAGCGCGCGGCTTAGGTCACCGTCACCGGCGAGACGGTCACGGTGATCGTCACGCTGGTGCTGCGGTTGCCGGAGTCCTGAACGAGAATCGTGGTCTGACCGGCGCCGACGGGCGTGACGACGAACGTGTTCGGCTGCGAGCCCGGCGCGACCGTGACGACGTTGGTGTTCTGGCTGGTCGCGCCGAACGTCCCGGAATAGTTGGCCTCCGTGACCGTGAAGCTCTGGTTGTACGCGGCGCCCGTGTTGGTGAACGTCAGCGAGGACGGTGAGGCGACCGGGTTCGAGGGCGTCGGCGTCGCGGTCGGCGTCGGACTCGGCGTCGGCGTGGGTGACGGCGTCGGCGAGATCGTCGGCGTCGGTGAGGGGCTCGGCGTCGCGGTGGGGACGACGGTGCTCGCGGTGCCACCGGAGCCGCTGCACGCCGGCAGCGCGACGACGCCGACGACGCCCGCGATGACGAACGCCCGCAGCAACACCATCGGATCGCAACGCGCCATGGCGATCTCCTCTCGATCCGCGCCGTCCCGCCGCGCTGCGGGGAACTAGAGGAAGCCGGGCATTTTTTCCTTCGTTGGGCAGGGGCGGCAAGGGATTCCACGCCGCACGCTCCGTATCTCTCGCGGCACGGGATCACTGTAGTGAGGGACGCGATGGTTCGTCGAGCCGTCTCTGTCGTTGCGCTCGCCGCCCTCCTCGCCGGTTGCGGCGGCGGAGGGAGTACCGCGGTCTCGCCGCGGCCCGCCGGTGGTGCCGACGTGCCGTCGAGCCGCGCCGTTTCGTTCGTCATCCGCATCCCGTCGGGGAGCACCGCCTCGGCGCGCGCGCGCCGGCCGGCGTACGTCAGCCCCTCGACCCAGTCGCTCACGATCGCGACCACGAGCGGGACGGTCCTCGCGACTGCCAATCTCACGCCGCAGTCGCCGGGCTGCACGCCGCCTTCCGGCTCGACGCCGCTGACGTGCACGGTGAGCGCGACCGTGCCGTCCGGAACGAACACGCTGGTGATCACGACCTACGATCAGCCCGGCGCGACCGGGAAGAAGGTCGCGCTCGCGACGATCGCGGTGAACGGCGCGGCGAGCGGTCCGACGACGATCAACCTCACGCTGAGCGGGATCGTCGCCGCGCTGGCGCTCGCGCTCGACCCGCCGGCGCTCCCGTCCGGAACCGCCGCCACCAGCGCCGTGATCGTGAACGCGCTCGACCCCGACGGGAACATCATCGTCGGTCCTCAGCCGTTCGCCGACGCGAACGGGAACGCGGTCACCGTCACGCTCTCCGACTCCGACGCGAGCGGCGCGACGTCGCTGACGCCCTCGTCGTTCACCGCGCCGATCGGCGACGGCTCGCTGCACTACAACGGCGCGGCGCTCAGCAGCGCGACGGTCACCGCGTCGGCGCCCGGCGTAGCATCGAAGACCGCGACGCTGACGATCGGCGGCACCGACAAGCTCGTCACCGAGTTCCGCGCCGGGATCACGGGGAACAGCGGCCCCTCGGGCGCCGCGCTCGGCCCCGACGGCAACGTTTGGTTCACCGAGACGTCGGGCGACCGCATCGGCCGCATCACGCCGCACGGGAAGGTCGTCGAGTTCTCCGCCGGGATGACGCCGTTCTCGTCGCCGGCCGGGATCACGGCCGGCCCCGACGGCAAAATGTGGTTCGCGGAAAACGCCGGCCGGATCGCGCGGATCACGATGGGCGGGACGATCACCGAGTTCAGCACGGGGATCCCGGCCGGAACGAAACCGGCGTCGATCGCGGCGGGCGCCGACGGCAACCTGTGGTTCACCGACGAGGCGCATCCCGCGGTGGGCCGAATCACGACCGCCGGCGCCGTGACGATGTTCACGACAGGGATCACCTACAGCGCCGTCCAGGCGTTCCTCGGACCGTGCTCGATGGCGAAGGGCCCGAACGGCAACGTGTGGTGGCTCGAGCAAGACATCAGCAGCGGGAACCCGCCGAAGATCGCGCAGATCACGCCGGCCGGCGCGGTGACGGAGTACGCGCTGACGCAGACGTTCGTCTCCGGGGTCGTGGGCGGGCCGGACGGCAACGTCTGGTTCACCGAAGGCTCCGACGTCGCGCGGATCACGCCGTCCGGGACGATCACGCGCTTCACCGGGAACGACACGAACGGCTGCATCGCCGCCGCGCCCGACGGCAATTTGTGGTTCACCGGAACCTTCTTCGACGAGGTCGGGAAGGTGACGCCGACCGGGACGCTCACGCTGTATCCGCAGCCGCCGCCGGGGAGCGGTTACGGGATCACGGCGTCGTCCGAGCCGCTCGGAATCGCGCCGGGCTCGGACGGCGATGTGTGGTTCACCGAAAATCTCATCCCCGGCGTGGGACGGGTGAACATCCGATGACGCGCAAAACGCTCGCTCTCATCGCGCTGATCGCGCTCGCGGCCTGCGGCGGAGGCGGCGGTTCGTCGTCCTCGCCCGGCGCGGCGCCCGCGCCCGCCGGCGGAGCCGCGAAGGGGACCGCGCAGATCGTGATCACGGTTCCGCCGTCCGGGAAGAGCACGAGCGGCGTGCGCCGGACGCGCTACGTGAGCAGCGCGACGAAATCGCTGGTGATCTCCTCCGGCGGTTCGGTCGTGACCGTTGCGAACCTGAGCGCGAGCTCGCCGGGTTGCACGACGCTCGGAAGCGGCGCGCTGCAGTGCACCGTCAACGCCGATCTGAACGCCGGCACGTCGACGGTGACGTTCTCGGCGTACGACCAGCCGGGCGGTCTCGGGAACAAGCTCTCGACCGCGTCGATGAACGCGACGATCACCGGCGGCGCGGTGAACCCGCTGAACGTCGTGCTGAACGGTGTCGTGCAGCATCTCACCCTCGATTTCAGCTACCCCAACGGCCAGGGCGCCGCGGTCGAGAACGTGCCGCTCACGATCGGCGTGCTGGTCAACGCGCAGGACGCGAGCGGGAACACGATCGTCGGTCCCGGCGGCTACGCCGACGCGAACGGCAACCCGGTCACGATCGCGCTGAGCGAGGACACGAGCCTCGGCGCCACGGATCTCGACCCGCTCTCGACCACCTCGGTCTCCGCGCCGGGAACCGCGGTGACCGTGCGCTACAACGGCCGCAGCCCGCTGACCGCGATCGCGTGCCGCCGCGGCTCGGTGAACGATCCGAGCCCGAGCGGACGCGGCGTGGTGATCGTCCCCGGGACGTCACGCGGCATATCCGCGACGATTCCGAACGTGGCGACCGGAACGAACGCGCTGCAGATCGAGAACATCTCGGGCGTCCTCAACAACCGCAACATCACCGTGGCGAACTCGACCTCGAACACGGTCACGTCGTACTTCCCGTACTACGGAAACTCGGCGTTTCCGACGGTCGCGAACGGCACGGACGAAGCGCCGACGCGTGTGCTGGGCGGCGCCGCGACGGGGCTCAGCGCGCCGCGCGGCGTGACCTACGACACGAACGGGATCCTGTACGTCGCGGGCTCTTCGATGACGACGCTGAACGGTTACAATCCGCCGAACACCTGCCCGAACGGCAACGAGGCGCCGGACTTCACCGACATAGTCGCCACGTCGGGCTTCGGCGTCGCGACGGCGCCGAGCGGGAACGTCAGTGTCGCCTGCCACGGCTGCGCGACCGCGATCCTGTCCGGAAATCAGCGCCGGCCGGACGCCCCGTCGACCTTCGACGCGGTGATGACGTTCGCGCCGGGAGCAAGCGGATCGCCCGTCGCGACGCTCGCCGGCGCGTCGACGCAGCTCGCGAGCCCCGAGGGGATCGCGTACGACAGCGTGGGGAACCTGTACGTCGCGAACTTCACGACGAGCACGATCAACGTGTACTTCCCGGCTCATCAGAACGGCCAGTTCGCGCCGGACCGGCAGATCACGGCGGGAACGAGCGGGCTGAGCGGCCCGCGCGGGATCGCGCTCGACGCCGCCGACAACCTGTACGTCGCGAGCTTCAATAGCAACACGGTGCTGGTCTACGCCTCAGGCGCGAACGGGGCCGCGGTCCCGACGCGCACTTTCACCGGCTTGAACCAGCCGTGGGGGATCGCGATCCGCCACCCGAGCGCCGCGAGCGAGCAGTCGCCGCCGTTCACCGATGTCTACGTCACCAACTTCGGCAACAACAGCATCGTGATCTTCGACCCGACCGTGAGCGGCTCGACGCCGGCGTTCACCTATCAAGGCGCCGACACGCAGCTGAGCGGCCCGACGTACATCACCTTCGGCGACTGACGAGTGCGCCGCACCTTCGCCGCAGCGACCGCGGCGCTCGTCGCGGTCGCCCTGCTCACCTGCGCCGCGCCGTGCGGCGCCGAGCCGGCGAACGAGACGTCGGTCGAGCTGATTCGCCCGATCGGCGACGTCTATAACGAGCGCACGACCGACGGCGACGCGTACGGCTCGTCGCTCGCCGCGCGCGCGGCGTTCGTGCGCGGCGAGTACTCACTATCGCTGGCGTGGTGGCGGAACGTCTATCTCACCGAAAGCGCCGGCGCCGGCTCGCTGACGCGCTACGCGCGGATCGAAGGCGGCTTCGGTACGGTACCGCCGTTTGTCGCGACCGAGTCGTCGCTGGAAGCCCGCCTCGAACGGCGCATCGCCGGCGGGCCGCTCTACGCCGGCGTCGGCCTCGTGCATACCTGGACGAACTACCACTACCCCGCGCTCACCGGCGCCGGGATCGGCGCGGAGCTGCGTGCGAGCGCTCGCGCCGGCGTACGGCCGTTCGCATCCGCGTTCTACTATCCGTCCGCATCGGGCTCGTACGTCACGGAGGCGCCACCGGCGCGCACCCTTACGCCGGCGTTCTCGATCCTGAAGCTCGACGCCGGCGTCGTGCTCCGCACCGCGCGCTCGCCGGTCTACGGCGTGCTGGGCTACGCCAACGAGACGCGCTCCGGACACGGTCTTCCGAGCGACGTGCGTTTCATCCGTTCCGACCCGTATCTCGGAATCGGCGCGAAGATCTAGCGCGCGCGCAGCGCCGCGTAGCGGCCGAGCGCGGTTAACGGGAAGTGCAACCGGTAGTAATGGTAGTTGAGATAGAAGTGCTGCGGGAAGCCGGTTCCGGTGAACTCCGGTTCGTCCCAGTTCCCGTCGGCGCGCTGTGTCTGTAGCAGATAGTCGATCCCGCGCTCGATCGCGGGATCGAATGCGTGCGCGATCTGCGGCAGCCTTTCGATACACGCTAATAGGCCGATGAGCGCCCAGGCCGTTTGGCTCGCCGTCGTCGGGCCGATCCCGCGCAGCGACGGATCGCGATAGCTGTCCGTCGTCTCGCCCCAGCCGCCGTCGGGTTGCTGCACGCTCTTGAGCCATACCGCGCCGCGGATGATCGCTTCGTCGATCGCGCGATAGCCCGGCAGCGTCGGCCCGAGGGCCGCGAGCGCGCCGCTGGTGCCGTAGACGTAGTTCACGCCCCAGCGGCCGAACCATGCGCCGTCGCGCTCCTGCTCGCTCAGCAGATACGCGAGCCCGCGCTGGAACCGGCGCGCATCGAACTCGCTCAGCTCGCAGCGCGCGATCATCTCGAGGACGCGCGCGCTCACGTCGGCGGTGCTCGGGTCGATCATCGCCTTCAGATCGCCGTAGGGGATGCGGTTGAGCCAGTCCTTGTCGTTGTCGACGTCGAAGGCGCCCCAGCCGCCGGTCTTGCACTGCATCGACGCGATCCAGTCGGACGCGCGCAGGATCGCGCCGCGCACGCGCGCCGGATCCGGATGCTCCACCGCGGCGAGCGCCATCGCGACGACCGCGGTGTCGTCGACGTCGGGATACCAGGAGTTCTCGAACTCGAAGGCCCAGCCGCCGGGTTTCCCGGTGCGGTTCTTCACCGACCAGTCGCCGTAGCGCGCGACGATCTGCTTGTCGAGCAGCCACGAAACCGCGCTCACGAGGCGCGGATCGTCGCGCCGCACGCCGGCGTCGGCGAGCGCGCGCACCGCGAGGCCGGTGTCCCACACCGGCGAGATGCACGGCTGCACGCGGTACTCGCCGTTCGCCGTGATCGTGAACCCGTCGATCGCCGCGAAGCCGCGCACCACGACCGGATCGTTCACGTCGTATCCGATCGCGCGCAGCGCCAGCATCGCGTTGAGCATCGCGGGGATGATCCCGCCCCAGTCGCCGGTGTGCTCTTGGCGCTCGACCGTCCACCGCTCCGCGCGGCGCAAACCCTCCTCGCGCCACGGCACGATCCCGGCGCGCTCGGCGAGCTTGAGCGCGCCGTCGGCCGCGGTGAAGAAGCGCTCGAAGGCATCGTCGCCGGGCGGCAGCATGAAGCGCGCGTTTGCGCGGCCTTCGGCATAGAGCTCGTCGAGGTTCAGCAGCGGCGGATGGACCGGCTTGCGGTCGAACAGCAGGATCAGGGGGACGGTACTCCCGCGCGCCCAGCTCGACAGATCGTAGATCGAGAACGGCCCGCGATCGGGCAGCATCATCAGCCACGGCGGCAGCGACGGCAGCCCGGCCCATTCGTACGCGCCGATCAGCGCGAGGTGCATCTTGGTGAAGATCCGCGAGCGCGTGATCCCGCCACGCGCCGCGATGAACGCGCGCGCGCGGACCAGCGCCGGGTCGTCCTGTGCGACGCCGAGCAGCCGCAGCGCCATGTACGCCTCGACGCTCGCGCTGAGCTCGCCGCCGTCGCCATAGGCGAGCTCCCAGCCGCCGTGGTCGCGTTGCTCGCCGCGGAAGTACCGCTCCGCCGCCGCACGCGGGACGCGCTCGAACGTCCCCCAGACGTGATGCAGCAGCAAGACCTCGGCCGTGATCGTGACGTTCGACTGCAGCTCGGCCCACCAGAACCCGTCGGCGTGCTGCCGCTGGAACAGCGCGTCGACCGCGCGCGCGATCGCGTCCTGCAACGGCGAGGCGGCGGGTTCGTCCGGCTCCTGATTGGAATGCGGCGTCTGGATGATCAAGGCGTTGAAGATCGCGGCATGGGTCGCGGCCGGCACGTGGGCCGGGCTGCTCGTCGCGCGAGGCAGATTTTGGGACGCGAGCGCGGACCGCCTCCGTCCCGCCGATCCCGACGGACCGGCGCCGCCCGTGCACGCGGTCGTCCCCGCGCGCAACGAAGCGGACGTGATCGAACGGACGCTCTCATCGCTGCTCGCGCAAGATTATCGGGGCCCGTTCGCGATCACGCTCGTCGACGACCGCAGCGACGACGGCACCGGCACGATCGCTCGCGCGACGGTGGCTGCTGCACGGGCGCGCCATGACGCGAGCGTCGTCGAGGGCCGCCCGCGCCCGGACGGCTGGACCGGCAAAGTGTGGGCGCTCGCGGAAGGCGTTGCGGCGACGCGCGCGGCCGGCGCGAAACCCGCGTACTGGTGGTTCTCGGACGCCGACGTCGAGCACGACGCCGATACGCTGTCGCGGCTCGTGACGACCGCTGAACGCGACGACCGCGCGCTGGTCTCGCAGATGGTCGCGCTGCATTGCGCGTCGTCGTGGGAGCGTCTGCTGATCCCGGCGTTCGTCTTTTTCTTCCGGATGCTGTACCCGTTCGCGTGGGTGAACGACGACCGCCGCGCGACCGCGGCAGCGGCGGGCGGGTGCGTGCTGCTGCGCGACGACGCGCTCGCGCGCATCGGCGGCATCGAGCGCATCAAAGGCGAGCTCATCGACGACTGCGCGCTCGCGTCGGCGGTGAAGCGCGACGGCGGCGGCTTGTGGCTCGGGCTCGCGACCCGCTCGCGCAGCGTGCGCCCGTACCGCGCGTTCGAGACGATCTGGTCGATGGTCTCACGCACCGCGTACACGCAGCTGCGCTACTCGCCGCTGCTGCTCGCCGGAACCGTCGCCGGGATGCTGCTCCTCTACTACGTCCCCGTCGCCGCGGCGTTCGCCGGCGTGCGCCGCCGCCGCGCCGATCTCGCGATCCCCGGCGCGATCGCCTGGTGCTTCATGTCCGCCGCGTACGTGCCGACGCTGCGGCTCTATGGCGTCCGGCGGCGCAACGCGTTCGCATTGCCGTTCGCCGCACTGCTCTACGCCGCGATGACGGTCGACTCGGCGCGCCGCCATCGCGCCGGCCGCGGCGGAGCCTGGAAAGGTCGCACGTTCCGCCCGAACGGCGGCTAGCGTCAGTGCGCCGCCGCGACGGCGGAATCGAGCGCGCGCGCGACGTTGGTCAGCGTGTCGAGCGCGCCGCGCGCGTTGCGGACGAACGCGACCGCCGCGAGCGGCTTGCGCGCGAAGGCGAGCGCGACCGGCATCGGCTGGAGCCGGCCTTCGGCGTCGATCGCGTCCTCGATCGGCGGAAGGTCGCGCGAGGCGTCGTCGCTCACGACGCGGACCATCCCGAACCGCACGCCGCGTGCGGTCAGCGCCTTCGCGAGCGACGTCCCTTCCATGTCGACCACGTCCGCATTGAACCGCTGCGCCAGCACCGTCCGCGTATCGACCGTCGTGATCACGCGCTTCGTCGTGCACGCGTTCACGACGACCGCGTTCGGCAGCGCCGCCGACAGCTCGTCGACCATATCCGGATCGAGCTCGAACGCACGCGACGCGTCGACCACGCGCGCATAGATCGCGACCTCGCCGGCGCGCATCCGCCACAGCCCGCCGCACAGGCCGAGCACGACGGCCGTCTCACCGTCCTCGAAATCAGGGAGCGCTCCGGCCGCCGCCGCGCCGGGCGGGAGCGCGACGACGCGCGCGGCCGGGCGAGCGCGGCGGACCGCCTCGGCTTCGGCTCCTTGCGGCACCAGGATCGTCGTGCGCGTCATGGCCCGCTGCCCTTTCAGCGCACGGGCTGCGGCTTCCGGCCGGCGCCGGGCTTCTAGCGGCCCAGGCTCCCGCTGGCGACGGTCTGGTCGGTGACGATCTTGTAGTCGGTGAACGTGGCGTGCGCGGCGACGTGGTAGGCGGGAAGCTTGATGTCCGCGTCCTCGCTCGCCGGGACCGGGACGCCCTCGACCAGCATCGGGTTCACCTTGACGTCGATGTTGCCGCCGTTCGTGTAGATCCACTGGATGCGGCGCAGCCCGTCGTTGTCGAGCTCGGCGTGGACGCCCTTGATGTTACCGGTGACCTTGTCGCGCATCTCGACGTGGGTGCGTTCGCCGTTGCGGGCGATGCTCGCGATGTCGTAGTGCTCGGGCCAGGTCTGCGGCTCCATCGGGTCCATCTTCATGTTCTCGAAGCCCTTGCCGAACCACGGCACGTGGTCGAAGTGCACCGAGTACAGGTTCGGGCGCTTGTACTCGATGCGGCCCTCGAGGTGGAACTTGAGGTACGGGAACGAGCGCAGCGCGAGGTCGACGTGCAGCTTCGAGGTGTAGGAGTGGACCGCGTTGCGGGCCGAGCCCATCGCCAGCACCTTCGCCGTCTCTTCGGCGGTCGGGGCGGTCGCGGGGGCCTCGGCGAGCATGACGATCGACGCCGCGATCAGAGCGGCGCGCTGGAACACGGTGCGCACGGCTGCAAGACCCGCCTTCGCCGGGCGGGGTTGCCACCCCCGTGCCTCGGCGTTTCGGCAAGCGGCCCCCCGGGAACGTCTCGGGCGCGATGCATGCGGAATACGTGGTCCCGGAATCGGTTCCGGACGTGCCGGCCCAGCCCGACGCCCCGCCCGACATGCCGGGGATCCCGGCCGATCCGACGCCGCCCGGCGGCGACCCGGAGCCGATGGACATCGCGGCTTGATCTTCTCCGGGAGGCAAACGTTGCGGATATTCACTCGTTTTTCGATCCTCGCGCTCGCGCTGTTCCTCGCTTTCGCACCCTCGTTCGCCCTCGCGCAGACGGGCGGCGGCACGAGCGGCGGCGGAACGACGACGACCGGCGGTAGCACGGGCGGCGGCACGACGAGCGGCAGCACGACCGGCACGAGCACCACGACGACGACCACGACCGATCCGAACGCGGCGAACAACGCCGGATTCAACTGGACCTGGATCGTCGTCGGCGCGGTCGTCCTGATCGTCATCGTCGGACTCGTCGCGATGTCGAACAACCGCTCGAGCTCGAGCACGACGACGGTTCGGCGCGACTAACAGCGCAGCGGCTTGGGCGCAGCCCAAACGGGAAGGATTCGGCGAAGCCGAATCCACTAGAGCCGGTACCGTGAGTCTCCGGCTCTATCCCTATATCCTGGAACCGAAAGTCACGAGCGCGATCTGGGGCGGCGGCGCGCTCGTGCACCGGTTCCACAAACCGGGCGATCCGCAGGCGCGGCTCGGCGAGTCGTGGGAGTGCTGGGACGAGAACCGCGTCGCGAACGGCGCGCTCGCCGGCACGACGCTGGCCGGGCTGCGCGCGCAGGTCGGCGCGGCGCTGATGGGGCCGATCGATCCCGCGCGCACCTTCCCGGTGCTCACGAAGATCATCGACGCGCGCGAGCCGCTCTCCGTGCAGGTGCACCCGGACGACGCGTACGCGCAGCGCGTCGAGCACCAGCCGAACGGCAAGACGGAGTGCTGGTACGTCCTCGACTGCGAG
>Ga0213878_10000798_pt1 | contig 11392 bp, 14 predicted proteins | sample VelepicoBEBS_R02_FD_161053 | JGI IMG/M metagenome (GOLD analysis project Ga0213878, IMG submission 161053) | Vellozia epidendroides bulk soil microbial communities from rupestrian grasslands, the National Park of Serra do Cipo, Brazil - BS_R02 | ecosystem: Environmental > Terrestrial > Soil >... | reverse complement strand
AAGATCTTGCTCGACGAAGCGCGTTGAGGACCTTGTGATTGGTGATGTAGGAGATCGTCCTCCAGTCCACCGGTAGCGGCGACTGTCGCCCATGCCAGTTAACATAAAGCGGAGCAGTACAACTGACGGTATTGATAATTTGTGCGGCCGATTACGGAGCCGCTTTTATAGGCGTCTCGCTCCCCGAGCAGATAACAGGCGGCTCCCGGGAATTATCCAGCGGCTGGTAAAAACGGCTCGGCCACATTCTTTGCACCGGCACTTATCAGTGACCGCCACATTCATCTGCAAACGGGGAGCTACCAGGAGGTCATGCAGTCATTAAAATCGCCAGGGAGCAAAAGTCGATTTCTCTAGAGAAGCGCGCCGAAGGAATCTATGCAGAATATCGCCGGCAAAAGGAGAGAGCGTCAGAAGGACGTGGAATCCGACTACCTATTTGCTAATTTCTTGCAGCTTTCTGCCCTTCATTCAACAGACGTGGCAGACTCAAACCGGAAGATCCAGAATCGGATCCCGCACCGAGTACTACTGGCTTACCATGGGGAGTGCGCCGTAGGCTTGGGCCCATGCTTCCTTACGTGCAAGCGGCGACCCTGAATCGGCCTCTGGCGCAAGAGTACCGTCTACGGCTTAAACGGCCATAGAGCGAATTTTGTAATAGCGGTATCTTCAGGGACTTATGAACATGTAACTTAGAAATCACGCAGTTTTACCGCACTTTTCTCGTTCCCAACACGAAATTGAGCTGTTTCGCTTTTATGAGTTGTGACGACGACGGACCTGTGGGACAAACTGGAAGCGAAGCTGCCCTGAAACCGGAGAACGTCGCGACGATGGCGCAACCGTTGTGAACTAGGTGACTCTGGATCACTTGTCATGGTTCGAATCCATGCGAGGCGGAATGGCGTAAAATCAGCTTCTAGACTTGCCTTAGAGGCGAGTCGTTCAAAAACAAAAAAATCGTAAAAAAGTCTTTTGCCATTTTTACGATCCAAAGAAAGAGCGTTTGAGGCGTCTCAGTCCATTCCTTATCGTTCTGAATCGTCCTGTTGCGGTTCGCCTCGTATTGGGTATCGGTGAAAACCCAAATGATGAATACCGCCATTTCTCCCAACTGGATTCCGATGCCAGATCCGATCCGCGAAGAAGAGGTCAACATTCAACTCACTTGGACCGCAGATTCTCGAACAGAGTTGGCGATCAGGCGGCAGGCGAACTTAATGGGGTTTGAGACTACGGCTGGTTACATCACCCAAATGATCGCTCGTGGTTTGGCTAACAATGATGAAGAGATCGTGATCACCCGGGACGGGCGACTCGTGCGCAAAAACCCTCTCCCGAGATAGTCCCCTCACACACGCTTGAGGTCACCCGCCGCAACGCCGCGGCTATCGCCCAATACGCCGATCTGTTTGTGGTGAAGGAGCGCCGATCGAGAGTAGGTCTGATGGAGACACCTCGTGCCATGGGACGTTTTGCGGATCTACTGGAGCGCTGATTGTCGGCGCAACCTAGGCGTTGTCGCGAAGTCAACTCACGTTTGGCTACCGAACGCGAGCAACCGCAGGTCAGTAAGCCAGACGAGCACGGTGCTGCCTTCGGCGCGCGGTGAGCCTCGCGCAGGGGGGCTGGAATGAATCGGTCCAACCCTCGGCCCAAAGCTTCGGCCGCAACTTCCAAAGTGCTGACTTGCTAGGGATCAAAAATAAGCTGGCAAAAAGGCAATGAGCCAAGGCAGCATCAAAGGAAATCCGACAATGCAGAACATCATAGCCAGTGCTGATGCTATCGCAATTCGTTGGTCCCTAGGCCGCCAGGACCAACCCGAATCCCCGCTAGCCTGGCAAGCCAGCCCAAGGGTGAGAACCGCGCCGCATCGAAGCACCAAGAGGGTAAGAAGCCTTGCCCGTTCACGGCTTGCTTGGGTGGAAGGGGTCGTTACGTTTAATCTGAAACGCGCCGAGCGCCTTCGTCAATCAATGCTGCGCAAGGGCTTTTCAGGTCGGTTTTAGTCCCTTGCGCAGGATAGGAACGCAAGAATTCTTCGAAACTTCCTCTTTTTCTATCGCCGCCACTCACCATTCTAATAGCCTCGGTTGCTGATTTGCTGAAAGCTTGGGTGACCGCCCGCCAACTCGCCCGCGCTAACGTGCTGCCAACAGACCGAGCCGAGTTCGTTCCCGGACCATGCTTCTTTCAAACTCGGCAAACGCACCGAGCCGTAGTACTGGAATCCCCGCCAGAACTGGGGCCAAGGCTGCTGCAAGCTGTGACACACAAAAATGTCCGGGTTGCGAATGGTGCTGTTTCCGATCCCGAAGCGATTGCTGACGTGGCCGGCAATCTGACAAGATTCGAATGCTCTCTGAGCAAAGTCCCGCGACATGCCTACAACGATCACAGTCTCTGGTGGCGGATCGCCATACCCGCGAAGCCAATGAGAGTTCATCCCGCAGATTGCCCTCGGCAGCTTCAGCGTAGAGCCGTACAGATTGATCGCGCCTGCCTGGCCCGAATCGCCTGCAAGGATGCCTAAGCGGGATCGTTCTTCGACCGGTAGAGAATCGCGGATGCTGGCGATGGTTTGGACAAACTCCGGCCACCCAATTTCCTCGTTGAAGTTACCTCCGTTGGCCCTATCAGCGAATTGCCACCACAATGATCCGGGTGGTGCAATTGGCAGAACGATCGCGGCATCTACCAGGGCCCCAATTGCAAGAGCCCTCCAGGTAGTCCTTCGGATTACGAGGGCGCGCCGCGTACTCAACGAGGCAACCCACCGCTCGCCCCACACCGCGCCTGCAGCGAACAACATGGGGTAGCCCGGGGCCAGGTAGTACCCCCGAGCTTTTCCGACCACGAACAGCACGAAAGGGACAATGAACATCCACCCAATCGGGCGATAGCGCCTGCCGTCCGTGGTCGCGAACAGATAGAAGAGGCCAGCTAGCCACAATGGGACTGTGGGAGGGTTCGTCGCGATCCAGAACTGGTCGAGTACGAAGCTATCGGTTCGTCCGATGCTGACGTCGCGAGCGTGGATACTCTTCAAAAAGTCCAGCGAAACGAAATGATGCCGCATCTGCCAAAGGAGGTTGGGTAGGAAGATCATCAATGCGAGAGCGATGCCGCACCAGAGCCAGGGGCTCCTGAGAAAGCGTCTGGCGGGCGTTAAAAGAAAGCCTGTGGCAATCCCCGCGGTCAGAAACATCATGGTGTATTTCGTCAGCATTCCTAGACCGATCGCAGCCCCGATGGCCAGACACCAGCGAGGATCGTCTGAGGCAAGGAGGCGAACCATGAAGTATGCAGCTGCCACCCACCACAGATAGTCGAAGCTAACGTACTGAAAGAGCCTGCCACCCCCAAATGCGACGCCGCCAATCGCCGCAGCTAATGCTGCCACGATTTGTGCCTGCCTCCCTCCACCCAAATGACGAGCCATCAAGCCGGTCAGCACCAGAACAAGGCCCAGCGCTACGGCTGCAAAGGAACGCAGCCCAACCAGCGACGGTCCAAACAGAGTGAATGCGACGCGAGCAAGAAAGGGCGTGAGCGGCGGATAGGCGACATAGCCCCACTCCAGTGAGCGTGCGTCATCAAGGGTGGCCAGTTCGTCGCGATGGAAACCATACTGGCCGTTGGTGACGGTATGCAGAAGGACGCCGGCTGTGGCCCATAAGACCAATACGGCAATGTCATTGGATGCGAGCTTTCTCCAGCTGTCATCTACACGCATGTGCCCTCTCTTTCGGCGAGCAACACTATCACGTTGTGTCTCGGATCGGGAGGCAGGTTCCTTCGAACGGCTGCGACCTTCGTTTCGGAATAGAGGCTCTGCTGTTCGGCCAACCCGCGCGAACCCTCCATGGCCTCGAAATCTCCCGTGACTTAAGAATTCTCCATTTTTTCGCTAAGCCTGAAACCCGGCGCAGTGAAATCGTTTGTACGATATGACGGGGCAAAATCCGAACTAAAAAGTCGGAAACAGCCAGACCAGAAACAGGCACTGAACCGTGCAGGTTGCTGCACATATCCAGATGAAGATCGTCCATTATCTTTCCCGTATCTTCGTTTGTCTGCGCAAGCTCTGCTTCCAGACGAAAACCATAACCAGGCCGGATCTAAACATCGTCGGCTCGAACCGTCCGCAGGACCAGCTCTGGCCGCCCTCCTCGATCTTGGGCTTCTGTTCACCGGGCCATCAACTCTACGTTGTCGCTCTGCAGTCGACCGATTTCCAGGTGTTGGAGGGAACGCGTCACAGATCAAAAACAAGCGACTCAATCTAAATCTCGATCGGTCGCACCTATGGAAGCGGACAGGCGGCCGAATCAAATCCTTCCATCACCTTGATTGGTCAGCCACTAGGGTTCTCGCTGCCGGCTCCTTCAGGTCCTGAACGGCGCCGACACCGGCTGGGTGGCCACCAGAGGCGGATGCGGAGATTCAACCAGGAAGGGGTTGGCTGCTTCCATATCAGCTAGTGAGGTTTTTATGACACTGTCCGTCCCAAGCCTTAGGTTGATGGGCTGCACCGACACCCGCCATACTGCTCGTGAACACATGGCTGCCGCGCCTCGCTGGGCAGGCTCGCCAGGCTTTACCTATCGGCGGGCGCTCACTGGCGGCCTGGAGCAAAATAGGGTTAGCGGAAGGCAAGTGGCCAACCTGGAAACGTGAAAGCATCGGATACCGGCCGTGACAGTTTATCGGGAATGAACGAGAAAGAGACGTGTGATCTGACCTCGGCTAGTGTTGCATTAGTGCCGCCGGGCATTGTGGGAACAAGCGTCGAGAGGGACGGACAATGCGTGGCGTTTGACTACGATCCAGCGGCGATCAGCGATGAGTCAGTTCGCCAAGTCGCTGCGCGGCTTGCGCCAGAGGCACAGCGAGACCGCGCGATTCAAGCCGCTGGAGCAGAGAAGGTAAGAATTTGATACTATTTTCCAAGAAACAGTTTAACTAGACGGCTGGACCGAACTAAATTTTACACGTCACCATTCTCGATTTGAGTCCGGAATTGAGTTTGGAAGCTGATATGAAGAAGAGATTCATTGGCTTGGCTGCCGTGTATCTGATTATTCCGGCTATGCTCGTCGCACAGCCGGCTGGCAAGAACCAGTTAGTGGGGGTGTGGGCAGTGAAGGAGGCGCCGTATGGGCAGTCGCAGTCGCCTGTGTTAAGCCTTGCGATGTTTGGTGGTGACGGCAGCTTCACCACCGGCGTTGGATACAAAGCACTTCCAGCTATCTCTGCGCTTCAGGACGTTGTGACCGAGCTCGGCCCCGGGTACGGGCGCTGGGCCGCCACGGACGACAGGGAGTTCCGCGTGACGTTCTACGCAGTGATGCGCAAGGCAAGCGAAGGGGCCGGATTCCAGCGAGTTCAAGTCACCTTGGTTTTGTCCGAATCGGGCGACGAGTACACGGGCCATGCCCAGGTGGACTTTTTGGATGCAGACTGGAACGTGGTGTTCAGCACCACTAGTGAGGAGAAAGGCACAAGACTCGAAACACCTGCTTCGTCAATGCCTGTCGAAGAGCCGGCTGGGAAGAAGCCGTTAGTGGGGGTGTGGGAAGTGAAGGTGTCGCCGATTGGGCAGTCGCAGTCGCCTCTCTTGAGCCTTGCGATGTATGCTGGAGACGGCAGCTTCAACACGACTGTTGGCTACAAGGCCCTTCCATCTATTCCCGCGGTTCAGGACGTAGCGACCGAGATCGGCCTCGGGTACGGCCAATGGGCCGCCACGGGCGACAGGGAGTTCCGGCTGACGTACTATTGCGTACTGTGGAAGGCGGGCATGGTAAACGGATTCCAGCGAGTCAAGGACACGTTAGTCATGACCGAATCGGGCGACGATTACACGGGACGCGCCCAGGTGGACTTTTTGGATGCAAACTGGAACGTCGTCTTCAGCGCCACCAGTGACGTCAAAGGCACGAGACTCGAAACACCTATTCCGGCTACGCTCGCCGCTCAACCGGCCGAAAGAAAGGGCGTCTGGAAAATCAAGATTCCGCCGGGCGCTGGGGTGTCGGAGCCGCCTAGGTTGAGCCTTACTCTTATCCGCGAGGACGGCACCTGGAGCGAGGACAAGGGAACGCCTCCCATGCCCGCAACTTCAAAAGGAGTCGCCAACGATCAGTACTCACCCGGTTACGGCCGATTGGTGAAAACCGGCGACAGAGAGTACCGGCTGGTGTTCTACTACGTACTCTTGAAGGCAGGCTTGGTGAACGGATTCAATCGGGTCCAGAGCAACGAGGTCTCGCCCGAGTCGGGCGATGAATTCACGGCGCAGGCTAACTGGGCCACTTTCGACGCAAACTGGAACGTTTTGATAAAGGGCTCTGGCGGCGCGACAGGCACGAGACTCGAAACGCCCGGCCAGGATTGAGGCGCCGGTGCGGTTCCTTTTTTTGTTCCATGAAATAGTTTAATTAGACGGCTACAGCGAACTAGTTTCTACACCCCACGATTCTTGATTGAGCCTGTAACGGGCGTCGAAGTTGACATGAAAAGCAGATTTATCGTCTTGATAGCCGTGTGCATGCTCGTTCCGGCTACGCTCCTCGCACAGCCGGCCACCAAGAAGGAGTTAGTGGGTGTGTGGGCCGTGAGGGAAGCGCAGGTCGGGCAGTCGCAGCCGCCTGTGTTAAGCCTTGCGATGTTTCGTGGTGACGGTAGTTTCATCAAGTGCGTTGGATACAAAGCACTTCCGGCTATCGGTGCGCTTCAGGAGGTTGCGACGAAACTCGGTCCCGGGTATGGCCGCTGGGTCGCCACGGGTAACGCCGGAGAGTTTCGACTCAACGTTCTACTCCGTGATGCGGAAGGCAGGCCGCGTGAACGGATTCCAGCGAACTCAGGACACCTTAGCTTTGTCCGAATCGGGCAATGAGTACGCGGGACATGCCCGGACGGACTTTTTGGATGCAAACTGGAACGTCGTCTTCATCATTACCAGTGAGGTGAAAGGCACAAGACTCGAAACACCAAAGCCGGCTATGCTGGTCGGCGAGCCCGATGCGAAAAAGCCGTTAGTGGGCATCTGGGAAGTGAACGCATCGCCAATTGGGCAGTCACCTTTGTTGAGTCTTGCGGTGTTTGGCGGGGAGGGCAGCTTCACCACAGTCGGCGGCTACAAGGCACTTCCACCTGTGCCCGCGGTTGATGAGGTTGCGAGCGAGCTCGGTCCCGGGTGCGGCCGATGGGCCGCCACGGGCAGCAGGGAGTTCCGGCTGACGTTCTATTCGGTGCTCTGGAAGACAGGCCTGGTAAATGGATTCCAGCGAGTTCAGGACACCTTCAGCTTGTCGGAGTCTGGCAACGAGTACGCGGGCCACGCCCAGGTGGATTTTTTGGATGCAAACTGGAACGTGGTCTTCAGCACCAGCAGCGAGCTGAAAAGCACAAGATTGGAAACACCTGATCCCGCTGTGCCCGTTGCACAGGCGGCCGAGAGAAAGGGGGTTTGGAAATGGGAGGCATCGCTGCCTGGGTTCTCGGCGCAGCCTATGTTGGGCCTGAATTTTGTTGGCGAGGACGGCAGCTCCACCTCATCCGGTGGGTCGAAAGCCCCAGCTGTTCCAACGGTCCAAGCCGTCGCAAACGAGATCAGCCCAAGTTTCGGTCAATTTGTGCGAACGGGCGACAGAGAATTCCAGTTAACGACCTACGCCCTTCTGTGGAAGGCTGGCCAAGTGAACGGATTCCAGCGGCTCCGGAGCCGCCAGACCCTGTCCGAATCGGGCGACGAGTACATATCCCATGCCACGATGGAGATTTTGGATACAAAGTGGAACGTCGTCTTCAGCACCACCAGTGAGACGAAAGGTACAAGACTAGAAACACCCGGCCAGGATTGAGGCGCCAGTGCGGGTCTTTTTTTGTTCCATGAAATAGCTAAGCTAGAACGCTACAGCGAACTAGCTTCTGCACCCCACGATTCTTGATTGAGTCCATAACGGGCGTCGAAGTTGACATGAAAAGTAGATCTATCGCCTTGATAGCCGTGTGCATGCTCTTTCCGGCTGCGCTCCGCGCACAGCCGGCCGGCAAGAAGGAGTTAGTGGGCGTGTGGGCCGTGAGGGAAGCGCAAGGCGGACAGTCGCAGCCACCTGTGTTAAGCCTTGCGATGTTTCGTGGTGACGGCAGTTTCATCAAGTGCGTTGGATACAAAGCACTTCCGGCTAACGCTGCGCTTGAGGAGCTTGCGACGGAACTCGGTCCCGGGTATGGCGGCTGGGCCGCCACGGATAACGCCGGAGAGTTTCGACTCACGTTCTACTCCGTGATGCGGAAGGCAGGCCGCGTGAACGGATTCCAGCGAACTCAGGACACCTTGGTTTTGTCCGAATCGGGCAACGAGTACGCGGGACATGCCCGGACGGACTTTTTGGATACAAACTGGAACGTGGTCTTCAGCACCACTACCGACGTGAAGGGCGCAAGACTTGAAACACCTATTCCGCCTATGTCGGTCAGAGAGCCTGCTGGGAAAAAGCTGTTGGTGGGGGTCTGGATGGTGAGCGTGTCGCCAACTGGTCAATCGCCTCTGTTGAGTCTTGCGATGTTTGGCGGGGACGGCTGCTTCGCCACGTGCGGTGGCTACAAGGCGCTTCCGCATGTCCCCGCGGTTGAGGGCGTTGCGACCGAGGTTGGGCTCGGGTGCGGCCGCTGGGCCGCCCAGAGCGACAGGGAGTTTCGGCTGACGTTCTACTCTGTGCTCGGGAAGGCGGGGTTAGTGACCGGATTCCAGCGAGTCCAAGATACCTTCACCTTGTCGGAGTCGAGCGACGAGTACACGGGCCACTCCAAGGCAGACTTTCTGGATGCAAACAGGGAGGTGGTTTTCACCACCAGCAGCGACGTAAAAGGCACAAGACTGGAAACACCTAAGCCGTCTCTGCCTGTCGCGCTGCCGGATGAAAGAAAGGGGGTTTGGGAAATGAAGGCCGTCCTGCCTGGCTCGTCACTGCAGTTTATGCCGGGCCTGACTCTTGTCGCCGAGGACGGCAGCTACACCCACTCTTTTTTGTCTGCAGCCCCACCTGTTCCGGCCGTGCAAGCGGTTGCGAATGAGCTCGGCCCGGGTTTCGGCCGATTGGTGCGAACGGGCGACAGAGAATTCCAGCTGACGTTTTACACGCTTCTGTGGAAAGCTGGCCAAGTGAACGGATTCGAGCGGGTACAGAGAACCGATGTCCTCGCTGAATCAGGCGACGAGTATGTAGGACACGCTAGGATGGACTTTTTCGATGCAAACTGGAACGTCGTCTTCACCACCACCGCCGAGAGCGATGGCACGAGACTCGAAACGCCCGGCCAGGATTGAGGCTCGGGTCAGTTTGCTTCAGGAGATTGTCGCTTCTCTGCTTGAGCGCGAAGTGCATCGCTAAGAGAATTCGGTTTTCCAACTTTCGCGTATTTGTCCAGCGCAACTAAAACCCGGGGCCAATCTTTCTGCTCTGCACACATTTCCGCTGCTTCGAGGGTGATTTCCGCAGGATCCAGGTCGGTCGTGTAGCTACAGCTATCGGGAAGCCGTTTCACGTCGAAATCGCGTAAGAAGGCCGCACGCTCCGGATTGGTTTCCACACTTGCAAGCGCAAGATGAATCACTGGAAAGGCAGGATCCAACTCATATGCTTCCTCTAACCCCTTCTTCTTCGCTAGCATAATCGGGTCGTGAGCATGCCCGGACGCGCTCCTACTCCACGCTATTGTGGAAAGGATGAAACGCGGAACCGCCAAGCTCGAGGTCGGATTTATCGATCGGGTACGGGCGTCTGTGAAGAACCACTCGACTCTCTTTGCCAAAAGACTTCCTCTTATCCCCGGCTCCTTCAGTGCGATTGAAATCTGGTCTCGACATTCGGTCACTCGCGGAGTTGGAACCGACTTAAGAAATCCGTTCGCGTCGAAATCGAGATGTCCAATCAACGAAGGAAGTAGTTTGACTACATTTATGAGCTGTTCAGAAAGCGGCTCCTCCAGCGGTGCCTCCCAGACTCGGGCGGTATAGTCGCTACTTGCCGTTACCACCCAGTTCTCGTCAGGGGCAAAAGCTGCTTGCAACACATCGCGATTATGTTGCATCGGTCCGCCGACCGCCTTGCCGGTTGCAGCTTCCCATACTCGCGCGCTGTGATCGGCGCTCGCGGTCACCACCCATTTCCCGCTAGGGCTGAAGGCCGCACTGTCGACAACCCCTTCGTGCCGCAGCGGTTCACCCATCGCTTTGCCGGTCAGCGTTTCCCACACCTGCGCCCCACCGACACCGGCCGTGACGACCCAGTGCCCGTCAGGGCCAAAGGCCGCGCTCTTGACGTCGCCATTATTATGCAGTGGTTGCCCTACCGCTTTTCCGGTGTGCGTATCCCACACTCGGGCGGTGCCATCGGCACTTGCCGTTACAACCCACTTGCTGTCAGGGCTAAACGCTGCCTGCCATACATAGCTCTCATGTTGCAGCGGTTCACCGGTGAGTTTACCGGTGGCTGTTTCCCAAATCCTCGCCGTGTGATCGGCGCTCGCAGTCACCACCCACTTCCCGTCAGGACTAAAGACTGCGCTGTTGACCGCGCCATCATGCCGAAGGGGTTGGCCCACCGGTTTTCCAACTGCGGCTTCCCACACCCGCGCGGTACCATCCCAACTTGCCGTTACTATCCATCTTCCGTCGGGACTGAACGCTGCACTGGATACACCCCCATTGTGCCGCATCGGCTCGCCCACCGCTTTGCCGGTTGCAGCCTCCCAGAGCCGCGCAGTACCATCACTGCTTGCGGTGACCAACCACTTTCCGTCAGGGCTGAAGGCTGTTCTTGTGACGCTACCATCATGCAGCAGTGGTTGGCCCAGCGCTTTGCCAGTCGCCGCCTCCCAGATCCGGGCCGTGTGATCGGCGCTCGCCGTAGCGATCCATTTACAGTCAGGACTAACTGCAACGCTCGTGACACCCCCAGCATGCCGCAGCGGTTCGCTCGCCGCGTTTCCAGGCGCCGCCTCCCACACGCGCGCAGTGCCGTCGGCACTCGCCGTTACGACTCGCCTGCCGTCAGGACTAAAAGCTGCACTGCTAACACCGCTATTATGCCGCAGCGGTTCGCCCACCGCTTTTCCGGTCGCCGCTTCCCAAATCCGCGCTGTACCGTCGGCACTTGCCGTTGCTACCCACTTCCCATCGGGGCTAAACACAGCAGTCGATACGCCGCCACTATGCCGCAGCGGTTCGCCCACCGGCTTGCCAGTCGCGGCGTTCCACACCCGCGCCGTGCCATCATCGCTCGCGGTTAACACCCATTGGCCGTCAGGGCTGAAGGATGCGCGGCTGACGACGCCTTCATGCCGCAGCGGCTGGCCCACCGGTTTTCCGGTC
>Ga0213878_10000797_pt1 | contig 11393 bp, 11 predicted proteins | sample VelepicoBEBS_R02_FD_161053 | JGI IMG/M metagenome (GOLD analysis project Ga0213878, IMG submission 161053) | Vellozia epidendroides bulk soil microbial communities from rupestrian grasslands, the National Park of Serra do Cipo, Brazil - BS_R02 | ecosystem: Environmental > Terrestrial > Soil >... | reverse complement strand
CGCCAGGCTGATGGTGGCCGCCAACAGGGTTGGCACCAGGGCACGCCATGCCGGCCGGCCGTGATACGCGTACAGCAGCAGCGCGATGGCAATGGCGCCAGCGCCGAGTAACCATGACATCAGCGTGCGGTAACGCTGCAGCAGAGAGGAGAAGTCCGCCACCCGGTCCACCCATTGCGCGCCTGGCACGACTGCCACGGCTGCGGCGGTGCGCGGAATCTCAGACAAATCATCCAGCCCGCGCAACAGCATCACGCTGGCGTAGCCGTTGCCTTCGGTGCCGAGCCAGAGTTGGCGGAGCGACGCGGAGACCGGATGAGCCAGCCATGCTGCGAGGGTCAGCACGTCGCCTGCCTCGGCGGGTGAATCTGCGCTGAACTCGCCGCTGCCGAGTCGGCGCGCCACGTCCTTGCGTACGGCATCTTCGACTGAGTTCACCAGCGCGGCGTCTGCGCGCTGGCGTGCGGCGGACGGGACCCAGTCGGAGATGGCAATGACGCCGTCGAGCGTATGGTCGCGAACCAGACCGTCCAGTGCTGCCTTGACGGCTTCCTCACGGGCCATCACCTCGTCCGGACTGGCGCCGCGCACCAGCACGAACTGGGCGGGGCTGGGCGTGCCCAGCAGGCGGCCGGCGGTGCGCTGTGCCTCGGCCAGCGAGGGCGGGGAGCTTTGCAATTGGCGCAAGTCGTCGCTGACATGCAGCCGCATCAGGCCCGGTACGATGAGCGCCGCCAGCGCCAGGGCAGCAACCACGCTACGCCAGTTCGCCTCGATCCGCGGCCAATGAGCAAGGCTGTTGGCCAGCCAGCCAGCAAATCGTGTCGGTTGCAGCGGCTTGCGATCGAGCCACGGGAACCACAGAACGACAGTCAGGAACGCGCCCACCAGCCCCACCGCCGAGAACAGCGCCATCTGGCGCAGGGCCGGGAACGGCGCGATGCCAAGCGCCAGATAGGCTGCCACGCTGGTGCCCAGCGCAAGTGCCATGCTGGGTAGCAGCAGGCGCATCGTGCGTATGGATGACGTGCCCGGCCGCGCCTGGCGTATCGCGAAGTAGTGGATACCAAAGTCCTCGGCTACGCCAACCAGGCTGGCCCCGAACACGAGCGTGACCAGGTGGACGCTGTCGAACACGATGGCGGTCACGGAGATCGCGATGGCGGTGCCGACCAGTAGCGATGCGGCCACCAGTGCGATTGGCCGCAACGAGCGGAAAGCGAGCCAGACCAGTGCGATCACGGCCGCCAGCGAGCCCCAGCCGATCACGTTCATCTCGGTATTCGCCTGCGCGGCAGCGGCTTCGGCGTGCAATGGGATACCAGCGGTGATCACTTGCACCGTGTCATCGTCATGCGCGGCGGCGCGACTCGCGTCGCGCAGCAAGTCGGCGTAGTCAGTGGTGCCGCTGGTGGAGAAGGCCGGGCCCATGGTGCGGAAGCTGAGCACGACCCACTGGCGGCCTTCGCCGGACACCGTTGCCAGGCCGTCACGCTCGCTCACGCGCGTGGAGGCGGCGCGCGCTTTCCACCAGTCGGGCCACAAGCCGAGGGGGTCATCGCGCCACGCGGTGAGTCGCGGGCCGGTGGAAAACTGGTAGAGCCGGGCGAGGGACTGGTCAGCGAGCGTATGGGGGTCAGCCTGCTGCAGCGCTGCGCGCTGGTCATCGGTCAACAGACCCTGGCGGTATGGACGGTACATCGAGAGGGCGGCGCCGAGGTCGAAACCTGCCATTCGATCGACCGGCTCCAGCAGGGTCTTCCGCTTGTCCGTGATGCCCTGGAAGCGCCTGGCCGCCGCCTGGGCGCGTGCCCAATCCGGGGCGCCAACCAGCACCACCACCTCGCGAGAGACGCCATCCGCCAATTGCCGCAGGGCGCGGTCCGCCGTGGCGGAGCGTTCGCTGACCGGCAGCAGGGCCATGACGTCCGTATTGACGCGAAAGGTGCGCCAGAATTGCCACTGGTGCAGGCCAATGGCCAGCACGCACACCAGCCATCCCAGCGCCAGCATGCGCCAGGCCACGCCGGTGCGGCGCCCGCCTGCACTGGATGCAGTGTTGGAAGGGGTGGCCGATGCCGACTCAATCAAAGCGGCGCTCCTCATCGTCCGTTGGCGTCGTGGCGGCGGTGGCCTGCAGGCGCAGCAAGGTGCTGTCGCCGCCCGCTTCGTCGAGTCGTACCTCGCGCACGAAGCGATCGCCCGTCAATTCAATGCGCGCGAACATGTGGCGCAGGGCTGGGTCGCTCGGCGTCAGTGTCAGCGTCCATCCCTGTTTGCCACTTAGCCTGCCGTCTACCTGGAAGCGTTGTGCCAGGTGGCTGAAATCACCTCGCAGTACAGCGAGCATCGCTTCGGACACTGCACGCAGCCCGGGTTGGGCGTCCGCCCGTACCTGCTGCTGGATGCGTCCATCGCCATCGCGGATCACCAGCCGCTCCGGCGTCACCAGCAGGCTCGACGCCACTGGTTCGCGGGTTGTCCACGACAGCCCTCGCGCGCGTAGCAATACAAAATCGCCACGCGACACCAACGGGGTGTTAAAGCCTGCCAGGCGACGCGTCTGCTCGAAGCGGCCGTGGATGACCGGGGCGTCGGCCAGTCGCGCCGTCACTGCAGGCAGCAGGTCGGCGGCGAAGGCCGGCCAGCCTTGCAGGCAGGCCAGAAGGGCGAACCCGAAACTCAGGAAAGAGCGGCGAGTCATGGCGCGATCCCCAGTCGTTCGGCAAGCACTGGCGGACACACGTAAGACATCTCGCCGGTCGCGATCTCTACCGCCACCTGGATGGTGTAGCCCTTCGTGAGCCGTTGCCCGCTGACCGCGTCGCGGATTTCGTAGTCGATCTTCAGCCGGTTTTCCCATTCCACGATGCTGGCCTTGATGACGATTTCCTGCCCATACGACAGCGGGCGGATGTACTTGACACGCATGTCCACCACGGGCCAGGCGTAGCCGGATTCCCGCATGGCAGGGTAGTCGTAGTCGAAGAGGGCCAGCAGCGCACAGCGTGCGTGCTCGAAATAGCGGACGTAGTTGCCGTGCCAGACCACGTTCATCGGGTCGAGATCGTGGAAGGCCGGAGCTAGGCGGATTGTGTGGCTGAGGTCGTGTGACACGGGTAAGCAATCTACTCAGGCGGCGGGCTCGACGTCGCCGCCGGCCCAGAAGTCGAAGAAATTGAACCAGTCATAGGGCGAGCCAGCGACGAGCGCGGCCAGCCATTCGGCATAGGCTTTGGCGTATCCGGCAAGCGCCGCCGCCCGCCCGGCACGCGGAAGTTTCACTTCACGCGCCAGTTCGGTAAAACGCATCAGGTGACCATCGCCATCGCGTACGCAGCCCATCGCGAACAGCGGACATTCCAGTAGAGCGGCCAGTGCGTAAGGGCCAAGCGGAAACAGCGCGGGCGCGCCCAGGAAGGGAAGCGACGCGGTGCGGCCGGTGCCCTGAGGCACGCGGTCACCTGCGATGGCAAGGAACTCGCCGGCCGCCAGCTTTTCGCGCAGAAGCAGTGCGGTCGCGGGGGAGATATCGCTCACCTGTATCAGTCGCACATCGGTCTGCGGATCGAGGCGCGCCAGGATGCGGTTGAACTGCTCGGCATGGAGCGTGTGGACGAGGATGTTGACGCGTAACCCCGCCCGCGCGGCCAGCGCGCGGCACAGTTCCAGGCAGCCCACGTGTGCGGTCACGATCAGACCGCCGCGCCCGCTGTCCAGTTGCTCGTGCATCAGCTCAGTGCCCTCGCACCGCACCGCTCCAAAACGGTAGCGCCCACCGATGGCGAGCATCTTGTCGAGCAGCGTTTCGGCAAACGATGCGAAATGCCGCAGGCTTTGCCTGAGACCGGGCTGCGGGCCGGATCTGCCGGCGTGGGCATGCGCTCGGCGCAGGAAGTCGAGGGAGGCGCGGCGCGCCCGGGTGTTGGTCGCCCAATAGTAGAAGACGACCGGATACAGGATGATGCGGAACAGCAGGCGACCAAACACGCGGTAGACGGCATACATCAGCCAGATACCCCAGACGCAGGTCGATTCCGCTATGGCAGTCCAATGCGGTGAGGTGGTGCGGGCGACGGAGCGAGGGCTGCGCACGGCGGTCATGCCAGCCCCGCTTTGCGGCGAAGCAGCCGCGGCAGGCGCCAAAGCATGCCGAAGAAAAGGCGGGCGTGCATGCGCGAAATCAGCAGATTGTCGTGCCAGGGCTGGAAGTGCGAAACGCCGTCGGCCGGGTAGGTGACAGGCGTCGCCAGGTTTACGATGGGAATGCCACGCCAGCTCAGGTGAACCAGCACCTCCGTGTCGAACTCCATGCGCCGGCCCAGCCGTTCCTCACCCAGCAGCGCCATGACGCTTGCCAGCGGGTAGACGCGCAGCCCGCACATCGAGTCGCGGATGCCGAACGACAGCGTGTTGATCCACACCCAAACGTGGGTCAGGTAGCGGCCAACCAGGCGGCCCAGCGGAACCGTGTCGTCGTAGCGCGGTGTTCCGCACACCATGGCATCTGGATTGTCGCGGGCCAGCGCGAGAAATTGCGGTATGTGGCCGGTGTCGTGCTGGCCATCCGCGTCGATCTGCAATACGTGGGTATGCCCGTACGTCACGGCGGCGGCCAGGCCTGCCATGACGGCACCGCCTTTGCCCTGGTTCTCCGGCAACCTCAGCAGGCGGACCCGACCGGCATGGCGTGCGGCCAGATCGCGCAGTATGCGGGCGCAGGCGGGGCTGCTGCCGTCATCCACGAGAAGGCAGGCGACCTGCTGGGCCAGCACCCCTTCCACCACGGCGCCGATGGCGTGCTCGTGGTTGTACACCGGGACAAGCACAATCGGGTCAAACTTCAGCATTCTCGCCCCTGTAGACAATACGCCCGGTGGCGTGGCGCCCAGCGTCGGACACCAGCGTGAAGACGAGCGTCTGCTTCTCGGCTTGCCATTCGAGTTCCAGCCGGACCTCGCACCCAGGCCGGACGATTTGGAGGAACTTGAGCCCGTCGAGCCGAAGGAAGCGACTGGGGTCCGGCACCGGCAACGCCTGCGCGGCAAGGCGGGCGGCCCACTCGACCTGGACCACGCCGGGCAGGATCGGCGTCTGCGAAAAATGGCCATCAAACGCAGCCAGGCCGGCATCGACGGCCAATGCCGCGACGGCCCGTGTGGGTGCCCGGCTGAGCCATCGAACATCTGGTAGCAGGCGGCGAAACTGGTTGCGTAGCATCTGGTCTGTGGTCTTGCCCTGGGCGTTGCAGGGCATGGCTTCGGGGAAGGCCCAGCGGCGGGGCAGGGCAAGCGCGTCGACGGAGGGAGACAGCGCCTGACGCAATGCCGACGCCATCGCCGCGCGGCCGCCACCAGCAAGCAGCACTCGTCCGGCGTCACTCGGCACGATCACGGCACCTAGCCGCTGCCCAATGACAAGGTCGAGCACCACGGCGCGAGCTTCATGCACCAGTGGCGAAGCGGCGAGTTCGCGCTCCAGCAGACTCAGCGAGACGCGCTTCTCTTCGATCTTGACGATGCGATCTGCGCGCCCGGCCAGCGCGAAGCCACCTTGATCGGTCGATTCCGCCCGATCAGCGCAGCGATACCAGTCGGTCGTCGGCAGGTGCGGGGAGCGAACGGAGAGAAGGCCATCATCCAGTCGCCATTCCACACCCGGTAGTGGTGTCCAGCGCGCGCCGTGCCGGTCGGCCTGGCGCCAGGCGATGCCGCCGGTTTCAGAGCTGCCGTAGACTTCCACAGGCGACTGGCCCAGCAATTCAAGCGCGTTTGCTGCCGCTTCGGGAGGCAGCGCGCCGCCCGACGAGAACACGGCGCCGAGATGGCGGCGCGTGTCGGACCAGTCAAGTTCGGGTGGGAGGCGGCGCAGGTGCGCGGGACTGCTGACAAGGTGCGCCGGCCCCGCTGCGCAGGCGCGGACGATATCGTCGTGATACGACAGGCGCGGCGCTGCCAGGGTCCGGCCGGACGCGAGGGGCCATAGCACGCAGAACAACAGGCCGTAGATGTGCTGGTGCGACACAGTCGTCAACAGCAGGGAGTCGGCAGGAAGCCGCTGTCCGAACGCTGTTTCGAGCGCTTGCACTTCAGCTTCGAGCTGCGCCAACTGCTTGAGCAATGCTACGGGGTCGCCTGTGGAACCGGATGTAAATAGGGTCACCTGCGCTTGTACGGGCGATAACGGTTCCCAGGAGATGGGGGAGGGTGGCGTGACGGATGGGCGCAATCCACCAGGTAATCCACCGGCGAATCCGTCGACCACCTCACACAGCGCTGACAATGTCGCCTGCTTTGCGTCGCCCGGCAGCACCACCGATACGCCAGCGTGCCATGCGCCAAACAGGGCCGCAGCAAAATCGGCTGGGTCATCTTCCCATAGCGCCCAGCGCTCGCCGGCATGGCTCGAAAACGCGTGCTGCCAGCGCGCGGCAGATGCCACGAAGCATTCTGCATTCAAGCCCTGGCCGACTTTGCGGTGCGGTGATGCGGCCAATCGTGGGATGGCCGCGTTCAGTCCAATCCATTCCTTCATCAGAAACCCTGCGTTCTCAGCCCGACCTGACATCATCGGCAACGCGCGTGGCCTGGGCCACTTGTCCCGCCATTGCCCGGCGCCGAATCAGCCATTCGCCGGCAAACATCGCCCCCATCAGGAGATAGGCGATGCCACCGTTGTAGACCGCCCAGACCCGGTCGCTCGCAAGGGTCGCGGTCAGTGCTGCCAGCGTCCCGTTGACAAGGAAGAAGACACACCATGCCACCGTGACGCGTCGCGTGTACGCCACGCCGGCTGGCGGAAGCTCGGGGTCCTGCAGGCGCGCGATGCGCTCCACTACCGTGGGCGGATGCCTGAGGCTCCAGGAGAAGGTGCCCAGCATCGCCGCGTTGACCAGGACCGGGTAAAGCTTGAGCGGCATTCCCGAGCCTGAAACCACGGCAATCAGCGCCAGCACGCTGGCCGCGGCTGCAAACAGGCGCCAGGCGGGCTGCCCAGCCACGCGTGCACGCAAGGCAGCCAGTGTCACGAGCATGAGCGCCATGACACGCGGCGTGCTGTACTCAAGGCCAAAGTAAATGGCCAAGGGGTAGAGCAGCGTCAATAGCCCGGCCAGCCACGTACGGCGCCGGCGGCTGGTGCTGGCCCGGTCGAGGAACGTCACGGACTGCTTCAGGCTTCGGTGGAGGCCGGCGTGTCGATGAGGCGTTCGAGCACGTCAACCACGTCCTGAACCGTGCGGACAGCCTTGAACTGCTCTGGCTTTGGCGGCTTGTTCAGCATGGGCTTGAGCTTGACGATCAGGTCGATGGCGTCGATGCTGTCGATATCCAGATCGTCATACAAGCGGGCCTCCGGGCGGATGCGCTCCGGTTCGATGTTGAAGGTTTCCTGCAGTACGGCGACCACCCGGGCAAGCACTTCATCGTTCGTCATGACGATTCCCTCTTTCTGAATTGTTCTGGTCGCATCAGGCGGCTTGCCCAACGCGTTGCGCACTGACGTATCGAGCCAGCGCCGCGACACTGGCGAATCGTTCCTTCATCTCACTCTTCTCGCCGTCCAGGACGATTCCGTAGCGCCTTTGCAGTGCGATGCCCAGTTCGAGCGCGTCGATGGAGTCAAGGCCCAGCCCTTCGACGAAGAGCGGGGCGTTGGTATCGATATCGTCGGTCAACACGTCTTCCAGTGACAGCAACGAAATAATGAGTTCCTTGATCTCTTGCTCAAGCGCCTCCACGGCGGGTCTCCCTTGAAAAAAGCTCAGAAAGCGAATGGGTTAGTTGGCGTACTGTCCGGGTGTCGTCGATGCCGGGCTTGATCCAGGCATCCGGTGACACATCCTCGTGTACGTCGATCGTGATGTGCGGCCGCCTGCGCGGCACCTGGTACCACTTCTCGCCCTTGGTCAGCGTCGGCGGCTCGCAGCGAATGGTCACAGGCGTCAGAGCGCGGCGGCCGCGCACGGCAATGTTTGCCGCGCCCCGGCGCAACTGCAGTGGCCCCTTCAGTGGCGTACGCGTCCCCTCTGGAAAAATCACCAGGTTGTTGCCGGCCCGCAGTGAAGCCAGGCAGTCGTCGATCAGATCAGCGCCGGTGTCATTGCAGATGTAGCCGGCCGAGCGCAGAGGGCCGCGCGTGAACGGATTGCGCAGCAGCGCGGCCTTGACGACACAATCAGCCTGGCGAACGAGTGAGATCAAGAGCACCACGTCGATCAGCGACGGATGGTTCGCCACCACCAGCAGGCCATGGCGCCGCAGCCGCTCTGCATTGCGCACCTCATATCGGATCACGCCCAGGCCGCACATGAGCAGGACGAAACCGCGGAATGCAAAGTGAATCAGGTCTTTGCAGAAACGCTCACGCGACTGCTCGGCCCGAAGCACGCAGGCCAGCACGGGGAAGACTATCAAGCGCAATAGCAGTCCACCGATCCCGAAGCAGGCGAAGCAGATTCCTGTTGCGCAAATCCGCCAAGCCCTTCCCACTGATTCAGTCATGCCGCCGCCACAGCCACGACAGGCGATCACTGCGATGGAGTAATTCACGCTGGCCGCTTAGCACAAACTTCAGCACTTCCAGGCCATGAGGCAAGCTGGCTGCGGGCGATTCGCCATCTCGTCCTGGACTGCAGGGCGTCAGGCTGAACACAGGCGCGCCGGATCCAGGCAGGCCGATTTGCCAGCCCCAGGCGTAGAGGCACTCGGGTTCGTCGACAAAGTCGCGGTAGGTCTCATCCAGTGGTGCCTCGCCAACAATCACCGCGACTTCCTCATGGCCGTCGGCCAACAGTCCTATTGCTTCAACCAGCGACGATTCGACCGTATCGCGTCCGGCCGCGATGGCTTGCATCACGCCGGTGTCGCCACGGTCAATCGAATACAGGGCGCCAATCGCGTTATGGACGGCGAGGCCAAAGGCAGTCGGCGACAGCGGATTGCCAACAGCCAAGTCCGAGAGCATAGGGCGAATGCGCGTGGTCTCGCCGTGACGAGAAGCAAAGATAAGCGGGGTATTGGCATCGGCGCGGCGGATGCCATAGGCACAGTGCAATGTTGCCCGGCCCAGGCTCCCCAGCCGACGGCGCACCATCGGCGCCATGGCGGACACTGCAGGTATGGCATCGCCTTCGGGCAGGTAAGGAGCGTCAGCCCACGCCAGCCAGTCTTGCTGGCTGTGCAATCCCGGCGCGCAGGCAGCCCATGCCCGGATTTCGAAGCGCGTAGATAGCGTAGCGGGCCCTGCAGTCCGTTCAATTGCTTCACCAACTAACGACATCTCGCCTATTGCACCCTATTTCCCCAGCTCGGGCCGGTGTTTCCAAAATGGTTCCGCATTGTTACATATTGTTTCAAACGTCGCAATACACAAATATGTCAATAGATCTTGTTTCACTAGTGCCAATATTTGTGCTTCAGATCCATACGTTGTGTTTCCAGGCTTGACACTTGCGCGCGCCACGGGAGTGTCGACGCGGCGGCGGCATAGTATCGGTCGATAACCAAGTCGAGTTGTTTGACCAGGACCAAGACTTTGGCGATAGGCGCCCACCCAGGATCGCGTGAGCTCCCTCCGGAATTTCGATTTCCAGTGGATCGGCGATGCGGATCGGCAAGGGCTTTCAGGACTTCAGTCGGCGCTCGAGTTTTGCTAGGGCGCTAGCTTGCGGGCTCTCAGTAATTGGAGCCGCCACTGGACCCGGGGGCTCACCCTTGCTTTCCAAAGCAAAGGCTTCTACCGTCCAAGTACCCGGAGTGTTGCCGTACCCATGGAGCCCGGATGACATAACGGCAAGATGGAACGGATTATTGAGATCGTTCCGCGGGTGTTTCGTATTTGAGACTGCTGCGCGCTCGTTCAGTCGCCCGCCACGGCATTGAGCTCGGCCCGCGAATATGCCCGGAAAAGGAGTGCTGTCTCAACAGCTCATTTGTATTTTCTGTCGTACCACGCCGTCTGGGATGCAGGCGGTGGCACCAACGTGCACCGTCACACTGGGAGGACAGGCTCATGGGTACGATTCCGATTGCGCGCCGCAGCAGGTTTCGTTGGGCCACGTCCTTGCGGGCTGCCCTCGCTACACTGGGGTTGGCCGGGTGTGTCCAGGTTAGTCCTTGGCCGTCAGTACTGCTGATTCGATCGATCTTTGATAGCAGCGGCCAGCAGGCGTCTGCAGCGTTGGAAAAACACGTGCCGATCAGCGTCGGCAGTACGCTGAACCTGCAATACGACGCGGCCGATCCGCAGGCGCTTCTCGACGTGTACCGGCTCGCCACGACGGCTGACCAGGTGCAGCTACCGACCATCGTCTGGATTCACGGAGGCGGCTTCATCGCCGGCACCAAGGCGGAGATTGCAAACTACGCACGTATCCTTGCTGCCCGCGGCTACGCTGTGGTGGCGGTCGACTACAGCGTCGCGCCAGAGGCAAAGTACCCGACACCCGTAGTGCAGGTCAACCGGGCCTTGGGATACTTGTTAGCGAACGCGCAGGTGCTGCATATCGACGGCCATCGCTTCGTGCTGGCGGGCGATTCCGCTGGCGCGCAGATCGCCGCGCAGGTGGCCAACCTTATCAGTTCACCGAATTATGCCGAGGCAATGGGAATCGTCCCCGCGCTGACGCGCGAACAGCTGCGCGGCACGATCCTGTTCTGCGGGCCATTCGACGCCCAGCTTTTCGATCTCAAGCACCCTTCCTGGTTCATCTCGACCGTGCTGCGATCGTATACGGGGCGAACGGATTTCTGGAACATGCCTCAGTTTGACAAGTTCTCCGTGGTGGCCTACGTGACTTCGGATTTCCCACCGACCTTCATTTCCGTGGGTAACGGCGACCCACTGCAGCCGCATTCCTATCGGATGGCCCAGGCACTCGAACAGAAGAGCGTTCGGGTCGATTCGCTCTTCTATCCGAAGGACCACGTGCCGCCCTTGCCGCACGAATACCAGTTCAACCTGGACGACAAGGATGGACAAGAGGCTCTGCGCAGACTGGATGCGTTCCTGCGGAGTGAACTGGCGCAGCCGTAACGCCGCCGTAACGCCGCCATTCGGGGAATCAGAACTTGTACTTGATCCCCGCGTAGAACGCCCGGCCGTTACCCGGATAGAACACCGAGGTATTGGCCGTGCGTGCATTGGTCACGGTGCTGAAATCGCTGATATACCGCTTGTCCGTCAGGTTGCGCGCATCGAGGAACAGCGTCACGCCGCGCTCGAATTCATAGCTGGCCTCGATGCCGAATAACACGTAGCTCGGCACCTTCAGCGTGTTGGCATAGTCCACCCAGGCGCCGGTCGGTACCCAGTCGATCGTGCCGGCCACGCGCAGCCGTGAATTGCGGCTGTACGCCAGCGTGGTGCGCAGCACATGCTGCGGCACGCCCGCG
>Ga0213878_10000796_pt1 | contig 11421 bp, 9 predicted proteins | sample VelepicoBEBS_R02_FD_161053 | JGI IMG/M metagenome (GOLD analysis project Ga0213878, IMG submission 161053) | Vellozia epidendroides bulk soil microbial communities from rupestrian grasslands, the National Park of Serra do Cipo, Brazil - BS_R02 | ecosystem: Environmental > Terrestrial > Soil >... | reverse complement strand
CAAAGCTCGCGGAATTTTGAGGGTTCAAAGCCGATCTAATTCGTTGGCTGGGAGGCTATCCTTTCGTCCAGATTGCAAGACACGCCGTCGTGAATTTGAAAGCGATTGAACTTGTAACTCATTACGGTGATCGCCTCTATCGGGTACGCCTTCGCGATCGGGTAGGAACTGAGCTCACCGCCTCGCGATCAGGCGCGGGCCGATTGGCAGAGGTACTGAAGATCCGGCGCTGAAACCGCTGCGACTCGGGACCTGTTTTGCCATACCGAATTGAGACGCGCCTTCAGCGCGTGGCGTCTTGGTATTCGTGTACCTAGGGCTACACCCAGGCTACACCCTAGCAGACCGTTGAAAAACCCTGTTTTTCAACAGTCTGCTAGGCTATCATAAATCGCCGCTTCGCGGCTTTGAAAAGCAATTAGAGTCCTGTCGAACGATCACTCTCTTCGATTGACCCCGACCGCGGCCACAATTGCGGCGACGGTTAGTAGTACCGCTGAAAGCAAGAATGAGAGCTGAACACCAGTAATCCCTTTTTCGTTCAGCAACGCTCCATAGACGGCAACCCCGAGAGCTCCACCGGCTTGGCGAACGCTGTTCAATACCCCAGATGCCACGCCAGATCGGGACGCAGGTGCAGCGGTCAGCAAGGCCGTCGTCATAGCAGGAACGGCGAGGCCGACTCCCAGGGGGATTGCGATAAACCCAAGCAACATCCAAGGATACGGGGTGCCGGCGTCGATGGAATGAAGCGACCAGTAACCGATGGCGCCAATTAATAGCCCGATCACCATCAGCGAACGAAGATTAAATCGTTTCGAAAGGGATCCAGCACTGAGATTCGAGAATAGTAGGGCAATCGGAAAGGGTAAAAACGCGACGCCGCTAATGATAGGCGAATATCCACGGATTCGCTGAAGGTAAAGCCCAAGCACAAAGATAACGCCGTAGAGTGTAAAATTAACACCGAGCCCAACCAGCGTTGCGGCCGTAAACGTGGGTTGCCGGAAGAAGTCTAATGGCAGCATTGGCCTGGAAGCCCGGGATTCAACCAACACAAAAGCGGCGCCGGAAATAATTGCGATGATAAGGGCCGCGGAAACAGCAGGGCTAAAGCCGTTGCCTTCAGAACAAATGACGGCGCCGACCAACCCGAGGAGCGCCACGATCGCCAGTAATTGCCCCACGGGATCGAAGGTGTGATGTCGGGTTGCCGATTCTTTCACGAACGATTGGGTGAAAAAAATACCGACGATGCCGATCGGGATATTAATTAGAAAAATGCTTCGCCAGCCTAAGGTATCGACTAGTAAACCTCCAAGTACCGGACCGATCGCCATCGCAACAGCTCCGCCTGCAGTCCAAAGGCTAACCGCCTTAGCTCGCAACCGGGCATCACCTGCTGCGGCTTGGTTTAATAACGCTAAAGAGCATGGAACCAGCAGTGCGGCGCCAATTCCTTGGGCAGTACGCGCTACAATCAATGCGATCGGCCCCGAGGCCAGGCCGCAACCGAGTGATGCAGCGACAAATGTTGCGAATCCGATGGTGAATCCTTTGCGAGCGCCAATTTGATCACCGAGCGCTCCGGCTGATAGAAGTAGCGCCGCAAATGCCAGCGCATAGGAATCGACCACCCATTGTAACCCTGCGACCGGTGTCCCGAGATCAGCACCGATCTTGGCTAGGGCAATATTGACGATCGAGACATCAAGCTGAACCAGGACGAATCCAAGGCTGGCAGCCAGAATAGTAAGTCCGATCTTTGGTTGCAGATCTTTGCGTGTGTCGTGCATATCCGTTGCAAGAAGTTCCTGGGTTTCGAAAAACGACGCGGCGAGTTTCACGAGATATTTGGTGTTAACTCAAACTAGTTGCCCACGAATGTGCGGCAATCCGGAACAGTTCGGCGTCGACCGAAGTAACGAGAGTTCAGTCGGACGGAGAGGGATCGCCGCCTGTCTGACAAAAAGTCAAGTACGTCCAAGATGTATTGATATGATCCCGAATTGTCAGTCCAAGCATTTTTCTGGGATTGACGGTTCAATATTGGGAATGCCTTAACCTATGGTATTTCAAACGATTCTAATCGAAACGGGTTCGAGTCCCGGCGATAGTCGAAGCCGGTTACTAATAGAAGGTCGAACGTTTCCTGATGGCCGCTGTGGCTGCGGGTGTGGTCCACCGTTTTGGTAATCGCTTGTTTATGATTAAACCCTCCACCATCCCGAAACAGACACCCCATCGCAGTGTGTTTCGCTCAATCTGGAAGTCTCAGCGTAAGATCGCGGTATCGTTCCTCAACAAAGTCGAAAGGGGCACGCGTTCAGGAGCTGGATCGAAATCTCCAACCCTGCCCAAATACCATCATTCATAATTTGGGCCGACTAACTGCGATTGTTGTCCGCTTGGGAGCACGCCTGCACGAACAGTTCCAGGAATCGCTGCCGGAGAGGGCCGTTAGTAACGCTCCCAGTATCAACGCTTGCGCCGCACGGCGGGGCGCCTAAAGAAATACCAGGGGACTCACGTCACTGCGTGAGCTTGCAATTCTTCCAGAGTCACAAATTCCAGCGCCGACGCGTGGGTGGCGTGAAGATCCACAGGTGGGGCCGCCCCGGCCTCCAGCGCTTCATGCCAACGGGTAACACAAAGACACCAGCGGTCTCCCTCCTTGAGCCCAGGAAAACCTGGTTGCGGTGTTACCAGATCATTGCCCCGTGAGTACGAAAATTCGAGAAATTCGTTTGTCATCTGCGCGCAGACGGTATGGAGCCCGAAATCGCCTGGACCGGTGCGGCAGTAACCATCTCGATAAAAACCAGTTAGCGGATTGCGGCAGCAGCAGCGCAGCTCTCCACCAAGAACGTTTGTTGGCACTTGAAACCATAGCACGTGGAGTAACGCGGCGGTAGGGATGAGCTCCTGCTCATCCGTGACGGTCGGCGGGACAAGTTCGCGGTCGTGCGTAGAAATTAGGCAGGTACGTGGAGAATCGCGGACGAGCAGGAGCTCATCCCTACCGATTGACACCTTGATTCAGCGCTGAGGAGCGGGCTCGGATCTCGATAGAAGGGCAGCGCGGTTACCATATTCTTTGGCGAATGGGCGTTGATCGAATCATCTGCTTTGGCGCACGCCGAGGGAAACAGGCGACCTTTACTCTGCTCGAAGAGTGGGCGCCGCGAGATCGTAAGCTGGATCGAGATGCTGCCTTGGCCGAGTTGACGTCCCGTTATTTCGTCGGCCATGGTCCCGCCACTCTGCAAGATTTTGTGTGGTGGTCCGGATTAAAGGTCAGCGATGCCAAGGCGGGTCTCGCCCTGGCCAAGTCGCGTCTCGAATCCTTAAACGTTAATGACCAGGTTTACTGGCTCAGCCCGGAAATATCGAGCCTGAACACGGCAGCACCAACGGTCTATCTGCTTCCCGGATTTGATGAATATTTACTGGGGTACCGGGATCGCAGCGCTTCGCTGAATCCAGCTGATGCTCAAAAAGTGCAAGCCGGATCAAACGGCGGCTCCCCTCCGATCTGGGCTACGCAACGCTTTTTGACCTACGTTATAAACCTGTTTTGCCGGCGTTGATGGGGCCATCGGCGTTCCCGGCGTTGACGGTGTTGTGATTAAAGGTCCCGGCAGTCACGCGCTTTTGCCTCCTTGAACTCCTAGGTGCCTTTCTCCTATCATCGCCGTCGATATGCCTCGCTCGCTCACTCTTCCCGCATGGGTAGCCGTGGGCTCGCTCGCCGGCATCGTCGCCGGCATCGTTTTTGGTGAGAGGGCTTCGGTGCTTATCCCGATCGGATCGGCCTACGCGATGATGCTGCAAATCGCGATTTATCCTTACCTGATTTGTTCCCTGCTTCTAGGGCTAGGCCGATTGAGCCCGGATATGTCACGAAGGTTCCTCGGGGCAACCTGGCCTGCTCATCTCCTGGTCTGGGTTCTCACCTTTGGAGTGATCTGGTTCTTGGCCCATGCGATCCCATTGCCGCCTTCTCCGGCAAGGTTCTCCTATCGGTCATCGGTTTCTGTTTTTGTGACTTGCGTAATACCCCTGATTTATTTTGGCAAGACCACACGGTTTAAGGTTACACGCTGTGCCGGTGCCGGAGCGCTTGCGGCTCTGGTTATTACTGCCACCATTGCCGGCGGGATCTGGTTCAGGCCCACCTTTTTCCCAAGCCCGTCAGAGACGGTGCTGCGCTACACTCTGGCGCCGGCTTTGAGTAAGGACCTGCAGGTAACCATTCATCCGGCCGATTCGAAAGACTCTGTAACGACGCAGGCCGACTCCAGCCTCAAAAGCATTTCTGCCAAGGGGGTGCTCCGAGTCGGGTATAACCCACATGTAATCCCCTTCTGTTATTTTAATGCCAACAGTGAGTTAGTGGGATTCGATGTCTCGTACGCTTATCAGCTTGCCCGTAGCCTCAATGTGAACCTCGAGTTAATTCCCTACGAATGGGAGAGTCTGACTTCAGATCTGCAAGCCGGAAAGTTCGACTTTGCCATATCGGGTATTTACATCACCCCCGAACGCCTGCAGACGGTTGGAGTAAGCAGGGCGTATTTTGAGAGCCCCATCGCACTGATCGTCAAATCCAATCGCGCAAACCTGTTCTTGAAAGGCGAATCGATCGGGGCGATGCCGGATCTGAAGTTGGCCGCATTCGAAGGACCAGCGTTACTTCCGCTGGTCCATCAATTATTTCCAAAAGCTTCGGTCAAGATTGTTCCCAACTATGCCTCATTGCCGGAACTCGGCGATGAAGTTGATGGGGCGGTCTGGACACTGGAACAGGCAAGCGCCTGGGCCGCGGCTCATCCTGGGTACACTGCAGTTCAGCCGTCCGAGCTTGGCGCACCCATCCCGTTTGCGTTTCTATTCCACCCGGTGCGGCAGATTTCCGCGATTACGTTGACTAATGGTTAGCGCTCAAAGGAACAGATGGCTTTAGATCGGCCCAAATTGACTATTGGATCGACGGCAAGTCGCGAGTCGTGTCGAAGCCCCGCTGGAATTTGTGGAATGCGATCGCCGCACAGATCGAGAAACCGACCGCGGATGCACACAAATGAACGAACAACCGAACTGTCGAACCGCAGCCCCGAAATTCTTCGGGCGGGGTGGATTCTTAATCTTCGGGAGCTGGGTAGCTCTTGGTCCGCGAAAGGTAATCGGATTGAAATTGCGCGTCGAGCCCCTGTACGAGCAGCGACTGTTGCGAGATCAAGCCCATCTCCCGGTTGAAAGTAATCGAATCCGGGGAAAGGCTTACCGAGCCGAGATAGGCAATACGGCCATCAACAACGGCTGCCCGGGCGTGCATATATGGTAGTTGCGCACTCTCCTGCGGGCCGCTCACATGGACCTGCACTCCGGCGGCTGCTAGGACCTTTAGAGAATCGGTCTGGAGTTGCTGGATTTCCGGCGTGGCGCCATTCACCTGTACCGGAGCGATCAGCCTAACCCGGACGCCACGCTTAGCCGCGGCAAATAGTTCGCTTTCCAATGTTAGATTCCCGAGCAACTCGGTGTAAACATCAAGCGTCCGCTTCGCCTTCTGATATAACCGTACCAGCCGATCCGCACTATTGACGGGCGATATCATCAGATTGGTCCCGAAAATGTGCGCGGTTGGGTTGAACGGAGGCGGCTGCTGTCCCACCTCGGCCGAGTACGTCCAATCGTTCTCGAACAGACGTTCCAGCTCGTCCAGGATCTGCGCATCTGTGCTGGCGCTCGCGAAGTCACGATATTGCATAAAAGTCGTCTCATCGAGGCATGCCGAGCCGTAGACGAAGAGCTTGGAATCAACGAGGATGATCTTGGGAAAGCTCCTTGGGAACACTGGATTACTCAGATGAAGCTGTCCTCCCGAGCTGGTCAGGTATAGCGCGAGATTTTGTTGCTCCGTGTCGAGTGCTGAATACTTCCCGCGGTCGACGATCACACGAACCCTGACTCCGCGGGAGAGAGCTGCCTGTAGGTGCTGCAATATCTGCGGATCCTCCAGGACACAAATTTCAATCCGAATCTGATTGGTGGCGGCATCGATTGCGCTGAAATAAAGCTCGCGGCCGTCGTCGGGCAAGATAGTTAGCCGGCCGGGTTTCACCCCAGGTGCAGTTGGAAACTCGTTTGTATTGTTCTCGTTTTCAATTGCGTCGAGCTGTTGCGGCGTCGAGGGGCTAGTCAAAGCGAATGCGGATGTGCCGGGCCGCACCTCGGGCAAGGTTTGCCCCCAGATAGACGCCGGGATTTGCGTCAGCAAGAACAGATAAGTGCCGAACCACCTGACTTTCATGTGGTCCTTAGTGCTGGATCGAAAAAAAATTCGGTTCGATGTTTCATGAACTGTGATTTAGCGGGGGTTTGTGATCCCTGGCCAACAAACCAGATGCTTTCGGCCAGCAGAGGCGATCTTATCAGGCTAGTCCCGATGCAGACAATAAGAGAAACCGTCAGCAGAAAAGACAGTCTCGGCCGGGCAAGCGCGCCGTTCGACTAATGTACGTCACCATTTCTCGAGTCACCACCCAATGTAACTGCAAAACGTTGACCCGCGGCTCGGCGCGTCCAGCGGCCTTACAGGACCAGGTAACTCTACAGGTCTCAATTCTCCGCAGCCACCCATAGGACGATCGGGAGCCTCGCCCCACCATACTTCACGCTTCGATGGCTTCAGCGCTACTCGTCTTTGCCGGCTTCGTACCCGATTGAGCATTCGCCGGCTGTTTATGCGCTAGCACTAACGCGTTTCCCCCGAGAACGAAAACGATGCCGAGTGCGCTCAGGACGTTGAGCCGGTAACCCTCAAACGCGGCCGAAAGACAAAGCGCGACAATTGGGAATAAGATACTGCTGTAGGCACCCCGATCGGCACCGATTCGTCCGACCAGCGTTAAATAACACCCGAACGCGATCACTGAACCAAAGAGCGCCAGATAAAACAGCGAGAAAATATAGCTCGGTGAAAAGTCAAAGCTGAACTTGCCGCCGGTGAGACAGGCGTACGCGAAAAGGATGATGGTTCCATAGAGCATCCCGAAGGCATTACCTTGGACAATCGGCATTTTGTCTTTGCGCAGCCGGACAAAGACCATGTTACCAAACGATGCCACGAGCGTGGCAGCCACGCTTAGGACGATGCCCAAGAAGTTGTCTGACGTCGAGCCCAAGTTCAGCAGCTCGTGCCAAAAGGTTAGAACAATCCCGAACAGGCCGATGAGAGCACCAACGATGATTTGGTACGTCGGTTTCACCCTGAAGAACAACCAATTGTTCAGGATGTTGAACACAGCCAATAGAGAAAAGATGATGGCGACACTCCCGGACACCAAGTGTTCCTCCGCCTCGTAAAAAAGGGCGTAGTTGCAAGAGAACACGGTTAACCCTTGAAGCATTAACCAAAGATGTTCGCGAAGACTGAATTTCATGCGCAGGCGTCGAACCCAGCACCAGGCGAACAGCAGCAAGGCCGCCAGGGCAAACCGATAAGCAACCGAAACCTGGCTCGGGACGACGCCCAGCTGAAGTTTGATGCCAAACCACGTCGAGCCCCAAATCAGCACTACGACGGTGTAAAGAAGGATCGTCTTCATTGGTGCGTCACGACCGGTAACTCGACAAAACTACTGCTTTCGCCGCTGTTGAACACCTTGATCGTAGCCTTCTTATAGTCGGTTGGCTTGGCTAAAAAGATGTTATCGACGTAGGTCTGCGGATTACGATCGTAGAGAGGGAACCAGCTAGATTGCACTTGTATCATCAGGCGATGGCCAGGCAAGAAGACATGATTGGCCGTTGGCAGCTCAAACCGAAAACGGACCTTTTCGTTTGCGGGAATCGGCTTTGGGTTATCAAAACCTTGATAATAGCGTCCCCGGAAAATATCACCTGAGATCATTAACTGATAACCGCCCATTTTCGGATCACGGCCGGTTTCTTCGGGATAAACATCAATCAGCTTCACGACAAAATCGCCATCGGTGCCGGTGGTAGAAGCTATCAAGTTTACGGTTGGAGTACCGCTGATTTTGAGGGGAGCCGTCAAAACATCCGAGGTATAAGTCAAGACGTCGGTACGACCTGAAGCCTCCCGCTGATCGCGCACCAGCCAGGTTTGCCAATCATGATATCCTTCCTCGCCTTCAAGATGAATTGGCCGAGGCAAGAACGGCACCGGTTTAGCCGGATCGGAAACGTACTCGTCGAATCCCGGTTCCGCGGCAGGTGCTTGGTTAAAGCCTAGCTTGCCGTTCGGCTGTAGAAAAAGAGAAGCCGGATCGATTTTACCATCGTCGCCGGTCGCAGGCCAGGTCGGTAGCCTTTCCCAATGGTTTGTTCCCGTCTCAAATGCGGTAACCGGCGCCAGATCAGCCGGAGGGGCATCGTCCTTTAGAAAATGATCAAAGAAGGGGCGGACTAGGTTCTCTCTGAAATAGGCAGCCGTATCGCTACCGAATTGGATACTGCCGATGGCGCTGCCGTCCAGCCGTGCCTGGTGGTGGAACCAGGGTCCAAGTACCAAGAATACTTTGTGGTCGGTATCCTTCGGCTTAATCGCCGCGTAGACATGGACGGCGCCATAGATGTCTTCTTGGTCCCAAAGGCTATGCACGAGCATCGTTGGAACCGAGACCGGTTCTTTGGCCAAGAGCTTATCCATGGCTTGGCTCTGCCAAAAAGAATCGTATGCCGGGTGCTCCTTGACCTTTCTATAAAACCCAACCTGGTCCAAGCCATACCGCTGAGCCATCTCATCGACAGACCAGACAGACAGCCAGGATTCATAGTCGTCGAAATGATCAGACCACCATTTCTGAGAGCTGTCCCGGTCGGCTTCTTGCACTAGGAAATAGGGGATCCCGAGTTGCCGGAATGCGCCTTGATGGAACCAGTCATCCCCCATCCAACCGTCAACCATTGGATTTATCGGCATCGCAGCGCGCAGAGCGGGATGCGGATGGACGAGGGCCGCCAGCGAGGTAAAGCCGTCGTAAGAAATGCCCAGAATGCCGACTTTGCCGTTTGATTCCGGGACATTCTTCACCAACCAATCGATCGTGTCATATGCGTCCGTGGAGTCATCCACGTTGGTCGGATTGAACTGGGTTCCGTGCGGCGGTGGGTTCATTAAGTAACTACCTTCAGAATGGTGTTTGCCGCGCACATCTTGGATCACCCGGATGTAACGTTCGTTCAAAACCAAGTCATCGACCACTTCTGAATCTCCAAGCACCGTCGCCAGGTGCGCACTTGGCGTCTTTGTCTTCTCGGCTGCGTCGTAGGGCGTTCGGCTCAGCAAAATCGGGGCGCGTTTCGCTCCGCGGGGAATCACAATGACGGTGTAGAGCCTTACCCCATCTCGCATCGGAATCATCACGGTCCGACGAACGTAATCGAAGCTCTCCGTCTTCGGGGTAAAGTTTGGCGGGATTTCGTTGACTGACTTTGAGTCCTGAGCGGGTTCGCCGGCCAAAGCGAAGGTTGCGACAGCCGACGCGAGTCCGACACATATCCTGACGAATCGATAGCTCCGTTCCATAGTTTTCCTTGGTTGATTCCTTGCAACCGTTTTATATGAACAACGCCGATGGGTGGCTACAAGAACAGTCGAACCTAGTCAAGATAGTGACAACCCTATGTCAGCAGGGAGTCCAGGAAATGACTCGGTGGGCGCCGAACAGATAGGAGATGATAAATTGCTAAACTGTCAGACTCAACCGGCGAATCTCCCATGAAAGACCATCTCGGCATCTACAGCAACTGGATTGAAGCCGCCAATAGGCAGGCCGGCTTGTACCCTCTCGCCTCGCCGGGCGAAGAGACGAGGCGACAGATCCGCACCATCCTCGGATTTAGCAACGCACTTCCAGTCGCCGAAGACGCCCAGATCGAGGCCACCTGGAAACGCGATGGGCTAATTGGCGAAACAATATCCTGGTCCGTTGGATACGGACCGCGAACGCGAGCCTGGTTCTTAAGGCCGGAGGGAGCTGACGAGCCCTTGCCCGGCGTGTTGGCGTTGCATGGGCACGACGGTTTCAAGTTCTTCGGAAAAGAGAAGATGGCGGATGGGAAAGAACCGCCATCGAAAGCCGTCGAGAGTCTCCGCGCGGAGCTGTACGAAGGCACAGCTTTCGCCAATGAGCTCGCCAAGCAAGGATTTACCGTGCTCGTCCATGACGTCTTCCTTTGGGGCAGCCGCCGGTTCCCTTTTGAGACCATGCCCCGGTCTATCCATCGACAGGTTGAGGATTGGGAGTATGGACAAAAGAAAAGCAGGGAATCAACCAACGCGATTGACCGATATAATGCCGCCGCCCGCTGGCATGAACACCTGGTCGCCAAGTATTGCAACCTGCTCGGAACGAGTCTGGCTGGAGTCGTCAATTTCGAGGACCGAGCCGCGCTTCAGTATTTGCGATCGCGTTCTGTAGTGAGGTCAGGTTCTTGCGGATGTATCGGATTGTCCGGTGGCGGATGCCGCGCTGCGCTCCTGCAGGCGACCTGCGATGATATCGGAGCTGCAGTTGTGGTTGGGATGATGACGACCCATCCGGAATTATTAGATCATCATGTGGAGCCGCATACCTGGATGTTCTTTCCTTCGGGTTTAGCCACGATCGCCGACTGGCCGGACCTGGCGGCGAGTCGAGCACCTTCCCCTCTGCTCGTTCAATATAACCGGGACGATCAGTTGTTTCCCATTCAGGGGATGGAATCTGCTCATGCCCGGATTGCCTCTCATTATGAACGGATGGGCCACCCCAGCCGCTACGTGGGACGGTTCTATGATGGACCGCATAAATTTGACAAAGAGATGCAGAAGGAAGCGTTTGCCTGGCTCGGGCAGACGCTGCAGGAGGAATAGCAAATAGATATCGCGGACGAGCGGGAGCTCGTCCCTACCGCTATCTGCTATTTGCTATTCTGTTCCTCTCCCATCTAAGCTCGCGTGTGTTCACGAAACCCGAGATTCTACTCCGAATCGAAGGCGCCTTTGATCTAGCGCTCAGCCTCATTTTCTTTCAGGCGATCCACGGCAGTTGGCTTCTGTTTATCTTGTTATTGCTCGTGCCCGATCTTGCGATGTTAGGATATCTACAGGGCGGCCGACTCGGAACGGTCTGTTACAACCTGGTACACACACTAGTGGGACCATTTCTGATAGTGGCCTACGCCTATCTCACGAAGTCGCTGTGGCTGTTACCGTACGCGCTCATCTGGTCCGCACATATTGGTCTGGATCGGATGCTGGGATTCGGTCTCAAATATCCGACCCGTTTCGGTGATACGCATCTGGGAAGAATGACAGATGACAGATAACAAATGACAAATGCGGATCGGTAGAGATGAGCTCCCGCTCATGCGCCTTGCTGGAAAACCCACGCACCAAGCCGGCCT
>Ga0213878_10000795_pt1 | contig 11425 bp, 10 predicted proteins | sample VelepicoBEBS_R02_FD_161053 | JGI IMG/M metagenome (GOLD analysis project Ga0213878, IMG submission 161053) | Vellozia epidendroides bulk soil microbial communities from rupestrian grasslands, the National Park of Serra do Cipo, Brazil - BS_R02 | ecosystem: Environmental > Terrestrial > Soil >... | reverse complement strand
TAGCGTTCCTTTACCCGGATTGTGAGGACACGATGTACGAACGTTACGCAGGGCTGATTTTCGACATGGATGGCACTATCCTGGATACCGAACCGACCCATCAGCAGGCCTGGCGCGAGGTGCTTGGCCGCTACGACATGCGTTTCGATGAACAGGCGATGGTTGCGCTGAACGGGGCGCCCACCTGGCGGATCGCGCAGGCGATTATTGAGCAACATCACGCCTCCCTCGACCCGTACGCACTGGCGCGAGAAAAAACCGATGCAGTGAAAGCCATGTTGATGGATACCGTCCGTCCGCTGCCGCTGATTGATGTCGTCAAAGCATGGCACGGTCGACGTCCGATGGCGGTCGGTACCGGCAGCGAAAGCGCCATCGCCGAGGCGTTGTTGACGCATCTGGGGTTACGGCGTTATTTTTCTGCCGTTGTGGCGGCGGATCATGTCAAAAATCATAAACCTGCACCTGATACCTTTTTGCTGTGCGCCTCGCGGATGGGGGTTGAACCCGGTCGGTGCGTGGTGTTTGAAGACGCAGATTTTGGCCTGCAGGCGGCAAAAAGCGCAGGAATGGACGCTGTGGACGTGCGTCTGCTGTGAGTGACGCGTTATCGCTGTTCTCGCTGTTTGCCAGCAGCTTTCTGAGTGCGACGCTGCTGCCTGGCAATTCTGAGGTTGTCCTGATCGGCATGCTGCTGGCGAAGGTCAGCGATCCCTGGCTGCTCGTGTTAATAGCAACAATGGGTAATAGCCTTGGAGGGGCAACTAACGTTATTCTTGGACGTTTGTTTCCGCTGCGTGAGAAATCACGCTGGCAAGATAAAGCGGTGGGGTGGCTCAGGCGCTATGGCGCCGCCACGCTGCTACTGAGCTGGATGCCGGTCATTGGCGATCTGCTCTGCCTGCTGGCGGGATGGATGCGCATTTCCTGGGGACCGGTACTTTTTTTCTTATGCCTTGGCAAGGCGCTGCGTTACGTGGTTATCGCGGCCGCAACGCTTCAGGGTATGACGTGGTGGCACTAATTGGACTGATTGTGACCTTTAATCGTCAACCATTACAATTATGCTTAATAGAATGATTTCGACAGGCGGGAGGTCAATTTGATCCCGGACGTATCACAGGCGCTGGCCTGGCTGGAAAAACATCCTCAGGCGATTAAGGGGATCCAGCGCGGGCTTGAGCGCGAAACGCTGCGTGTCAATGCAGATGGCACACTGGCAACGACAGGACATCCACAGGCGCTCGGTTCGGCGCTGACGCATAAGTGGATCACCACCGATTTTGCGGAAGCGCTGCTGGAGTTTATCACTCCGGTGGAAGGCAATATCGATCATATGCTGACCTTCATGCGCGATGTGCATCGCTACACCGCGCGTAAGTTGGGCGATGAGCGCATGTGGCCGTTGAGTATGCCGTGCTACATTGCCCCGGGTCAGGATATTGAGCTGGCGCAGTACGGGACGTCCAATGCAGGGCGGTTGAAAACGCTGTACCGCGAAGGGCTGAAAAACCGCTATGGCGCGCTGATGCAGACCATCTCCGGCGTGCACTATAACTTCTCGCTGCCGATGGCGTTCTGGCAGGCGAAGTGCGGCATTAATGATGCTGAGAGCGGCAAAGAGGTGATTTCCGCTGGCTATTTCCGCCTTATTCGCAACTATTACCGTTTTGGCTGGGTGATCCCCTACCTGTTTGGCGCTTCTCCGGCCATCTGTTCCTCGTTCCTGCAAGGGAAGCCGACGACGCTGCCGTTTGAGAAAACCGACTGCGGGATGTATTACCTGCCGTACGCGACGTCGTTGCGCCTGAGCGATTTGGGTTATACCAATAAATCGCAAAGTAATCTCGGAATTACGTTTAACGATCTGCACGGCTACGTAGCAGGATTGAAGCGGGCGATTAAAACGCCGTCTGAAGAGTACGCCAGAATTGGCCTGCAGAAAGACGGCAAGCACCTGCAAATCAACAGCAACATTCTGCAGATTGAAAACGAGCTGTACGCGCCAATTCGTCCGAAACGCGTGACCCGCAGCGGCGAAACGCCGTCGGATGCGCTGCTGCGCGGCGGCATTGAGTACATTGAAGTCCGTTCGCTGGACATCAACCCGTTCTCGCCGATTGGCGTTGACGAGCAGCAGGTGCGTTTCCTGGATCTGTTCATGGTCTGGTGCGTGCTGGCGGATGCCCCGGAGATGAGCAGCGACGAACTCCTGTGCACCCGTACGAACTGGAATCGTGTGATCCTTGAAGGTCGTAAGCCAGGGCTGACGTTAGGTATTGGCTGTGAGACCGCGCAGTTCCCGCTGCCGAAGGTAGGCAAAGACCTGTTCCGCGATCTCAAGCGCGTCGCGCAGACGCTGGATAGCATCGATGGCGGTTTGCAGTATCAAAAAGTGTGCGATGAGCTGGTGGCGTGCTTTGATGACCCTGAATTAACGTTCTCGGCGCGCATTTTGCGTTCTATGATTGATAGAGGCATTGGCGGCACCGGTAATGCGTTGGGCGAGGCGTATCGGACGCTGCTGCGGGAAGAACCGCTGGAGATTCTGAGCGAAGCGGATTTTGACGCAGAGCGGGAAGCCTCGGTGACGCGTCAGCGTGAAATCGAAGCGGCGGATACCGAGCCGTTTTCCGCGTTGGTTGCACGCTTTGCGTGACAGAAAAGAAAAAGGCCACATCACTGTGGCCAAACATTTCATCTCTGAAGACAGGGATGATGATAACAAATGCGCGTCTTTCATATACTCAGACTCGCCCCGTACGAAAGAGTTCAATTTTTTTTAAAAAAATCACTATCGGAGGTGACGAATGCCGTTATTAGATAGTTTCACGGTCGACCATACCCGAATGGAAGCACCTGCAGTCCGTGTGGCGAAGACCATGCACACCCCGCACGGCGATGCGATCACCGTATTTGACCTGCGTTTTTGCGTACCTAATAAAGAAGTGATGCCGGAACGCGGTATTCACACCCTTGAGCACCTGTTCGCGGGCTTTATGCGCAACCACCTTAACGGCAACGGTGTAGAGATTATCGATATTTCGCCAATGGGCTGCCGTACCGGTTTTTACATGAGCCTGATTGGCACGCCGGATGAAACCCGTGTGGCCGAGGCCTGGAAAGCGGCGATGGCCGATGTGCTGAAGGTGAAGGACCAGAGTCAGATCCCTGAGCTGAACGTCTACCAGTGTGGGACTTATACCATGCACTCGCTGGAAGAAGCGCAGGAGATTGCTCACCACATTATCGATCGCGGCGTGCGTGTAAACAGCAATGAAGAGCTGGCGCTGCCGAAAGAAAAGCTGCAGGAACTGCACATCTAGTCGCGTCTGTGGATATAAAAAAGCCAGTTCCTGTGAACTGGCTTTTTGCTTTCTAGTGCGCACCACCGCCACCGCCGCCCGCGCCGAACGGGGGTTTGGCGAACCAGACAAGACCCAAAAGAATGATAAAGATCCCCGCCGACATCCAGAAGATCTCGTTAGCGGACATGATCAGCCCCTGGCCGGTAATCTGCTGCGCAATCCAGCCGGAAGCCTGCTGCTGCGTCATCCCCATCGACTGCAACTGATCGTACATCTGCTGCGCGTTGCTATTGAACGGCGTCACCGACTCGGTAAGTTGCGCATGGTGCATCGCTTCGCGGTTGGTCCACATGGTGGTGGTTATCGATGTACCAATAGACCCCGCCAGCGTACGGGTAAAGTTTGACAGGCTCGATGCCGCCGCCAGCCGCTCCGGCGGCAGGCCTGACAGCGTGATGGTGGTGAGCGGCATAAAGAAGCAGGCAACCGCAAAGCCCTGAATAAACTGCGGCCACGCTGACGCGCCGAAGTCCATTCCCGGTTCAAACGTATAGGCGCGCCAGTAGAAGCACACGGCATACATAATAAAGCTGAAGGTGACCAACCGTCGCATATCGAGTTTATGGGCGAAACGACCGATGATGGGCGACAGGATGACCGGAATCACCCCAACCGGCGCTGATGCCAGCCCGGCCCAGGTGGCCGTGTAACCATAAACCTCCTGCAGCAGTTGCGGTAACAGCACAATAGCACCGAAGTAAAGCATGTAGGCCAGGCTGATGCACAGACAGCCGATGGTAAAGTTTCGCGACTTAAACAGAGACAGGTCGACTATCGGATTATCGTCGGTCAGCTCCCAGACGATCAGGAAGCTGATGGCAACCACCGCCACGACCGCCAGCACCACCACTTCCGTGGAGTTAAACCAGTCCAGCTCTTTACCCCGGTCGAGCATGATCTGCAGGCTGCCGATGCCGAGAACCAGCAGCGCCAGGCCGATGGCGTCAATACGCCGGTGCTCGGTGCGGGTTTCGCGCCCGCGCAGGCTTTGCAGCGTCATCAGCACGACCACAGCGCCGATCGGCACGTTAATGAAGAAAATCCAGCCCCAGTGATAGTTGTCGCTGATATACCCGCCGAGGATAGGACCGCAGATAGGCGCTACGATCACCGTCATCGACCACAGGGCCAACGCGACGGAGCGCTTCGCCGGAGGGTAGTTGTTCAACAACAGGCTCTGGGATAGCGGGATCAGCGGTCCGGCGACGATACCCTGGATCACGCGGAAGAAGATAAGCATCGTCAGGCTGTTGGAGACGCCGCACGCCCAGGAGGCGATCACAAACGCGATCGTCGACCAGAGAAAGAGCTTCACTTCGCCGACGCGTTTGGCGAGCCAGCCAGTAATCGGGATCGAAATGGCGTTCGCCACGCCGAACGAGGTAATCACCCAGGTTCCCTGGCTCAGCGAGGAGCCAAGGTTACCGGCGATCGTCGGGATAGCCACGTTAGCGATGGTGGAGTCCAGCACCTGCATAAACGTCGCCAGCGACAGTGCGATGGTCATGATGACCAGTTGCGCGCCTTCCAGTGGTTTCTGCGGTTGTTGCTGTTGCATTACGCTCACCCCGGATTAGTTCGCGTTCGCCTGGACGATGTCATTAATCAGTTTATTCACCGGATCAAGGCTGATTTCGCGGGCATTACTTTCGTAAACCGGACTGCTGCGTACCTGACTTGCCAACATCTGACCGCCGCGGTTGGAGGTATCTACCTCAACCAGGGTGGACAGACCAATACGCAGCGGATGCTCCGCCAGCTGTTTGGCATCCAGTTCAATACGTACCGGCAAACGCTGGACCACTTTGATCCAGTTACCGGTTGCGTTCTGCGCCGGAAGCAGGGAGAACGCGCTGCCTGTACCCATGTCAAGGCCGACGACTTTACCCGTGTACTTCACGCTGTCGCCGTAGATGTCGCTGGTGATGGTGGCTGGCTGGCCGATACGCATATGCGCCAGCTGCGTTTCTTTAAAGTTAGCATCGACCCACAGGTCTGACGCCGGAACCACGGCCATCAGCGGGGTTGTTGGGCTGATTTGTGCACCAGGCTGCACCGCGCGACGGGACACGTAGCCGGTCATCGGGCTGACGATTTTGGTTCGTTCCAGCGCCAGCCAGGCGTTGCGCACTTCGGTGGCGGCCTGTTGCACCGCAGGTTGCTCTTCCAGCTTCGTGGCCAGCACCATCGCCTGGTTGGCGTTGTATTGCTGGATAGCCACGTCCAGTTCCGCCTGTGCGCTGGCAACGGCGTCGCGAGCGTGTTGCAGCTCTTCACGGCCAATCAGGTTGGCGGTGCCGAGCGGGATACGACGGTTCAGGTCGGTCTGCGCCTGCGAGAGCGCGGTTTTCTTGACGTCGATATTCGCCTGCAGCTGTTTGCTGTTGATCATCAACTGGCGCGTCTGACGGACGCTGGAGGCCAGTTGTGTCTTCGCTTTCTCAAACGTCTGTTTGGTGTCGGTGGGATCAAGGCTGACGAGAACATCGCCTTTTTGCACAAAGTCAGTGTTATCAGCCCAGACTTTCGTCACGCTGCCTGACACCTGTGCCATGATTTGCACCTGATTCCCTGCTACGTACGCGTCATCGGTCTCTTCATAATGACGCAGTACCAAAAACCAATAAATCCCATATGCCACGGCAATAAGAATAAAGAGCAAGGACAGCAGCAGAAGGGCGCCTTTGCGTTTACCCTTCTTATTCGCTGGTTGCTGCGGGGTTTGAGTCTCCGCATTCGCGCTCATGTTTTTCTCCACGATCTTATTTTTTCTCATCGGCTGAGCCGACCTGTTCGCCAGAAAGGCCAGCAGTTTTTCGCTGCTGGCCTGCCGGTCTTCGTTATGTAATCAGGATATTGAGCGAGTATGGCGCTTAGCGCAGCGCCTCTAAAACAGCACCATCTTCATCCATCCGGTCAAGACGGGTGAGAAGCTTGCGGGTGATGTGCTCAAGTTGATCTTTTTCTTCCGCAGTCAGCGATGACCAGAGTTGATGCAGACAGTTATGCTGCGGCGGCAGAACCTCGCGCAAAAATTGATGGCCTTTATCGGTTAACTGCAGATGCAGGCAACGGCGATCGTTATCGCTTTCGCGACGCTCTATCCAACCGCGCTTTTCAAGTTCATCAGCGATGCGTGTGGCGTTAGTCCGCGACGACCCCAGCGCACAGCTCAGCTCTGACGGCTGAATGCTATGGTTTTCCTGAGACTCCAGCGTGATTAACGCCATAAATAATGTCTCGTTAATCCCTTGAGCTTTCAGCATTTTATTGCGATTTTCCAGCAGCTTACCCTGCATGTGCATGCACAGGCGGGTCAGAAGAATTTCCTGGTACGGGAAATCCTCATGGCGGCTGGCGCGAAATTTTAGCATTTGTTCAATGGGCGTAAACGAACTATCCATTTGGGCATGACCTCATTAATTTCAGCCGATATAGTAACGACAGTGACAAATAAAGTAAATGAATTAATTAACCTAAACTATGCGTTTGGGTAATTGATCCAGCACGGAATTTGTCTGGCGGAAAAGGGTGGAATCAACGGCTATCAGCGCCTTCATCACGGTGTAGAAATTATTTCCCTGTGAAACAGTCACCCTGATAACCAGTTGATATAACCTTAACAGACTCAAGGTAGTCTTAACACCCTGGTCGCCTAATGAGGCCGCCGTCAGGTGGCAATTCAGGCTGCCGCCTCCTGACGGTGGAAGCCCCGCCACCAAACCAGCAGGTTCAGCGCCGCCATCGTCATGCCCGCCAGGCATACGCCGGACCAACCGGCATGTTGCCAGGCGGATGCCGACAGTAGCGAGCCCGCCGCGCCGCCAATAAAGTAGCTGGTCATGTAGCCCGCCGTCAGGCGGTTACGCGCCTGTGGCTGCATCCGATAAATGACCGTCTGGTTGGTGATATGTACCCCCTGTACCGTCAGGTCCAGCACCAAAATGCCGACGATAAGGGCGATAACCGAGCTCTGCCCGTACCAGATGGCGCCCCAGGAGAGCAGCAACAGCAGCAGACCGCTGGTGGTGGTGAGATGCGATTTGCCCTTATCCGCCAGCCCGCCCGCCGGACGCGCGCCCAACACCCCCGCCGCGCCTGCCAGACCGAACAGGCCGATAACCCCTTCGGAAAAGTGGAACGGCGCACCGGCCAGCAGAAAAGCCATCGACGTCCAGAGAATACTGAAGTTGGCGAAGGTCAGACAGCCGAGCAGGGCACGGGTGCGTAGCAGGCGGTCATGGATAAACAGGCTGAACACCGAACCTAACAGCTGCGGGTAATTCAGATGGGTTTCCTGTTTCACCGTCGGCAGACCGCGCCACAGCGCCAGTGCCATCAATGCCATCAGCGCCGACGCCAGCCAGTAAACCGTCCGCCAACCGCCAAGGTCGGCGAGTAACCCCGCCGCTGTACGAGCAAGCAGGATCCCCAGCAACAGCCCGCTCATGATGGTGCCGACCACTTTGCCGCGTTTGTCCGGCGTGGCGAGGGTCGCGGCCAGCGGCACCAGGATTTGCGCCACCACGGAGAAGAGCCCCGTCAGCGCGGTACCGAGGATCATCACGCCGAGCGACTGGCTGCTGGCGGTGATCAGCATGCCGCCTGCGGCCAGCAGCGTCATGAAGACAATCAGCGCGCGGCGTTCAAACATGTCGCCGAGCGGTACCAGAAACAGCAGGCCTGCGGCGTAGCCGAGTTGAGCGGCGGTCACGATGAACCCCGCCTGTCCGGCACTCAGGGAAAAGGCGCGTGCGATGGTATCGAGCAGCGGTTGGGCATAGTAATTGCTGGCGACGGCAAGGCCTGTCGCAACGGACATCAGCAGTATCAGCGACGGGCTAAGCCCATGAGAAGTTTTCGTCATTGTCTTCAGGGATCGTTTATCAGGTGATTATGTTTTTGGATATTTATCATAACGAAGGTTTTTGAAGGGGGTTGATTTGTCGCGTGTTGGTTTGTGCGGTTAAGGCGGGGGGAACCCTCTCCCGGACGGGAAAGGGTGTTGTCAGGCCGGTTATTTCTGGGCCGTCAGCGCCTGCTGGATCCAGCCGTCAAACAGCTGTTGATGCGCGCCGATCCAGCCGTCAACATGGCCCTGGATATCCGCTTGCGAGGCGCGACCTTCATGCATCATGGCGTTTTGGGCGTTGATATCGGCAATCGGCAACTTCATCAGTGAAAACAGCTTCGCCGCTGCCGGGTTTTTCTCCGCCCAGGCTTTATTGGCCACAATATGCATCGTGTTGACCGGGAAGCCGTAGTTGGCGCCGTTCGGCAGTTTGGTATCGATATCCTTCTGTTCGCCAGGCATGGAGGAGAACGGCACCTGCAGCCAGACCACATCCTTGCCCGGCTTCAGCACGTCGCTTACCCAGTACGGCGTCCAGGTGTAGTACAGCACCGGCTTACCTTCTTTATAACGGGTGATGGTATCGGCCATCATCGCGGCGTAGTTGCCCTGATTGTGCACCACGGTGTTGCTCAGGCCGTAGGCGTCTATCTGGTGGTTAATGACTGCTTCACAACCCCAGCCGGGCGTACAGCCGGTGAGATCCGCTTTACCATCGCCGTTGGTGTCGAACAGTCTGGCGATTTTCGGATCCTTGAGCTGATCGATTTTGGTGATGTGGTACTGCTCGGCGGTTTTCTTATCGATGAGGTAACCCTGCGCCGCGCCGGTGACGAAATCACCCTCGCGATAAAACTTTTTATCACCGCCCGCAGCGGCATACATGTCGTCATGCAGCGGCTGCCAGTTCACGGCGGTAAAAGTGGCATCGCCAGAGGCAATTGAGGTGTAGCCGACGTTGTAATCCACTTCGCTCGGCGCCTTAACCGTATAGCCCAGCTTTTCAAGCGCGCGGCTGACCAGCAGGGTCTGGAAGGTCTCTTCGGAGATGGTGCTTTGCACCGGCTGGACGGTAATGCCTTTTCCGGGTAGCTCAGCAGCGATGCCGCTTGCAGAGACAAGGGCGGCAAACGCGGTAGCAATAATGAGGTGATGTCGCATCGTTGTTCCTTCTTTTCAGGTGGGACGTTGTAGACCCGGCAGCGGCCGCCACCGGGGAGAACTACATCGTTACTGGGTGAAAGGGCGCGTAAGCAACCCGACAGGGCCGGTGGTGTACCAGCGACGATTTCCTTTGCTGCGGGAATCGCGGCCCACTGCCTGGGTGAGGCGATCGAGAATAATCGCCAGTATGACAATGCCGACGCCGCCGATAGTGGCCAGGCCCATATCGAGACGACCAATGCCGCGCAGCACCATCTGACCCAAACCGCCGACGGCAATCATTGAGGCGATCACGACCATGGAGAGCGCCAGCATCAGCGTCTGGTTTACCCCGGCCATAATGGTCGGCATCGCCAGCGGAAGTTGTACTTTGAACAGCATCTGGCGCGGGCTGGCGCCAAATGAGCGCGAGGCCTCGATAAGGTCCGCTGGCACCTGGTTAATTCCGAGAATGGTCAGGCGTACGATGGGCGGCAGGGCAAAGATAATGGTGACCACCACCCCCGGCACGTTGCCGATACCAAACAGCATCACGATAGGCACCAGATAAACAAACGCTGGCGTGGTCTGCATCGCATCAAGCAGCGGGCGGATAATTTTCGCGGCCCGCGGGCTTCTGGCAAGCCAGATGCCGAGCGGCAAGCCGATGACCACGCAGAACAGCAGGGCGGTCAGCACCAGCGCCAGCGTCACCATCGCCTGCGACCATGCGCCGATGGCGCCGATGAGAATGAGCGACACCAGCGTGGCGACCCCCATTCCGGCGCTGCCGATTTGCCAGGCGATCAGCGCAAACAGCACGATCGCGACGGGCGCAGGCATGCCGAGCAGCAGTTGCTGAAAGGCGCTGAGAATGTAATCCACCGGCACGCGGATCCCCTGGAATAGCGGGCGAAAATGCATAACCATCCAGTCGATGCCGTGGGTGACCCAACTGTCGAGCGGGATCAGCGTTTTATGGAACGGGTCCATAATATTGAAGTGTTCGGCCTGCGGCGCAGGCGCGCTGTTGAGCCAGTCGGCGCCGCCGTGGGTTGTCGGCGCTGCTGTCGGCGTGCCCCAGGCGTCTGCGGTTTGCGCGGCGTTGTCCGCCGCCGGTGTGGTTGCCCACGGATTAGATTGATCAGCCATTGGTTGCCCCCTCGCGATCTAAAGCTTGCAGCAGCATTCGTTTTGAAATGATGCCGACGTATTGTTGTTCTTCATCGGTCACCGGTACTGCGCACGGCGCCTGACCAACATGAGAGAGCAACTCGCTTAGCGGCGTTTGGGCATCGACGGCCTGCGGCGCGTCGAGCAGGGCCGTATCAATACCCTGACCGGCAGCCAGCGCCGTTTTCAGGGAATCGATAGACACCGTACCCACAAACTTATTTCCACGCTCAATCACATAACCAAATTCCCGGTCCTCATCCTGCAGCAGTTTGAGGGCCGAGCGCGGGCCAAATCCCGGCGTTTTTCGAATAAGCCCCACTGGCGTACGCCGTGCAATATCTTTGGCACTGAACACCTGGCTAATATCCACGCCGCGGAAGAAGGTCCGGACATAATCATTCGCCGGATTATTGAGAATTTCATCCGGGGTACCGACCTGAATCACCTCGCCATTTTGCATAATGGCGATACGGTCGCCAATGCGCATGGCTTCGTCGAGATCGTGGGAAATAAACACAATGGTGCGCTGATGTTTGGCCTGCAGCTTTACCAGTTCATCTTGCATCTCGCTACGAATTAAGGGATCGAGCGCCGAGAAGGCTTCATCCATTAATAATATATCCGGATTAATGGCTAAGGCGCGGGCGAGGCCAACGCGCTGACGCATCCCCCCGGAAAGCTCATCAGGGTAGGCGTGCGCATAATTACCCAGCCCCACCTGCTGTAGCGCATCAAGGGCTTTTTCCTGGCGTTCTTGAGACGGTACTCCCGCTAATTCCATACCGAAGGCGGTATTATCCAGTACGGTCATATGCGGCATCAGGGCGAATGACTGAAAGACCATCGCAATCTTTTTTCTGCGCACCTCACGAAGTTCAGTCTCTGA
>Ga0213878_10000793_pt1 | contig 11438 bp, 10 predicted proteins | sample VelepicoBEBS_R02_FD_161053 | JGI IMG/M metagenome (GOLD analysis project Ga0213878, IMG submission 161053) | Vellozia epidendroides bulk soil microbial communities from rupestrian grasslands, the National Park of Serra do Cipo, Brazil - BS_R02 | ecosystem: Environmental > Terrestrial > Soil >... | reverse complement strand
CGCCGTTCATCGCCACGTCGTTGACGGTGCCGTGCACCGCCAGACAACCGATGTCGCCGCCGGGGAAGAACAGCGGTGAGATCACATGGCTGTCGGTGGCCATCACCAGCCGGCCGCCGGCCGGCATCGGCAAGCAGGCGCCGTCGTTTTGCGCCGCCAGCCACGGATTGTCGAAGTGGCGTAGGAACAAGTCATGAATCAAGCGCGCCATGGCGCGGCCGCCGCTGCCGTGCGTCAAATCGACACGGCCGTTTTTGATGTCCAGGGGGCGAGAATAGCTCATGCGTGGTCCTGTGGCGCGGCCGTGCGGAAACGGCCGTAGGTGTAATGGGCGGCGCAAGCGCCTTCGGAGGAAACCATGCAGGCGCCGATCGGATGATCCGGCGCGCAGACGGTACCGAACACCTTGCAATCTTGCGGCCGTTTCTGGCCGCGCAAAATGGCGGCGCACTCGCAGGCCTTGTGGTCCGCCACTTGGCGATAGCTCAGGCCGAAGCGGCGTTCGGCATCGAAAACAGCATAGTCGTCGCGAATGCGCAAAGCGCTATCGGGGACCTCGCCCAAGCCGCGCCAATCGAACGACGCGCGCAAGGTAAAGATCTTATCCACCAACGCCTGCGCCTTCAGATTGCCCTCACGGCTGACCGCGCGCGTAAATTGGTTTTCGACGAGGGCGCGGCCGGCATTGATCTGACGCACCAGCATCAGAATCGATTGCATGACGTCGAGCGGTTCGAAGCCGGCGATGACCACGGGTTTTTGGTAGCGGTCGGCGAAAGCCTGATAGGCGCCGTAACCGATGACGGTGCTGACGTGCGCCGGGCCGACGAAGCCGTCGAGCGCCACGGCGTCGGGGTCGGTCTGCGCTTCCATGATGTGCACCATGGCCGCCGGGGTCAGCACGTGATTGCAGAACACGCTGAAGTTCGTCAGCCCCGCCTCGGCCGCCTTGCGGATGATCGCCGCGGTCGGCGGCGTGGTGGTCTCGAAGCCGATGGCGAAGAACACCACCTCGCGCTCGGGGTGCGCGGCGGCCAGCGCCAGCGCGTCGTCGCAGCTATACACCATGCGCACGTCGGCGCCTTCCGCGCGCGCCTTATACAGCGACATGCCGCCCGAGGCCGGCACGCGCAACGTGTCGGCGTACGTGCACAACATCACGCCATGTTGGGTTGCGAGCTCGATGGCGCTGTCGATGCGGCCGATCGGCAACACGCACACCGGACAGCCCGGACCGTGAATGATGCGCACCGGCGGCGGCAGCAAATCCAGCAAACCGTAGCGGGAGATCGCATGCGTGTGACCGCCGCAAAACTCCATCAGCCGGTAGCTGCGATCGGGCCGCGCTTCGGCGGCGATGGCGCGGGCGAGTTGGCGCGCCAACTCGCCATCGCGGAATTCGTCGATATATTTCATAGCGCCCTCAACGATAGGCAGCCGGATTGGCGAGATCGGCGTCGCTACCCATATCGGCCAGGAGCGCCAGCGTCTGCGCCGCCTCCTCCGGGTCGAGCTTGCCGATGGCGTAGCCGACGTGCACGATCAGATAGTCGCCGACCGCGACCGCGTCCACCAGGTCCGTCGCGATTTCCTTTTGCACGCCGGACAGCTCAATGCGCGCCCGATCGCCGTCCAACACTTCGATCACCCGCGCCGGTATGGCCAAACACATAAGTCACGTCCTCATAGAGCCGATTCACTCACAAACACTTAGGAAACCATGTGGACGCCGCCCAAACCATGAGCACGATCAACACCACGGCATTTCCGCGCCAACGGGCGCGTCCTTTCGTCGCAGCCGCGCGCTACGCCCGGCCGGATTGATCCAATACATGGCGCGCCACCCAGGCCTGGCCGAGCGCCAAACCGCCGTCGCCCGGCGGGGCCTGGCGCGCCGTCAACATGCGCAGGCCGCGCGCCTCGAACGCGCGGGCAAGCCCCTGACTCAATAACGCGTTGAGCCAGCACCCGCCGCCGCACGCCACCAGGTCCAAGCCGTGGGCGCATGCCGCCGTGGCCGTCCAATCGGCCAACGCCTCGATCAGCACGGCGTGGAACAGCGCCGCGCCGTAGCCGGCATCCGTTTCGTCGGCGAGCCGCGCCAACAGCGGCAGCAGATCCAGATCGGCGCCGGCATGGTAGAGCCCCGGCTCGGCCGGTACCGGCCCATGCCGCGCGGCCAGTCCCTCCAGCAACATCGCCGCCTGCCCCTCGTAACGCATGCGCGCCGCCACGCCCAACAGCCCCGCCGCCGCGTCGAACCAGCGCCCCATGCTGGTGGTGTGCGCCACGCCGCGCGCGAGCATCTGCGCCAGCTGCGGCGCGCCGGACTCGGCGGCGAAACGCGGCGCAATGTCGTCGCCACGGCCCATCAACGCCAGCGCCGCCGACGCCATGCGCCACGGCTCCCGCGCGGCGCGGTCGCCGCCCGGCAGACCGATCGAACGCAAGTGTCCAAGGCGCCGGCAGCGGGCGCCGTCGACCAGCAGCAGCTCGCCGCCCCAAGCCTGTCCATCGTCCCCCAGGCCGACGCCGTCGAGCGCCAGCCCGAGCACGGGGCGGTCCACGCCATGTTCGGCCAGCACAGCGGCAATGTGCGCATGGTGGTGCTGCACGGCAATGGCCGGCACCCGCCACTCGTCCGCCAGGCGTTGCGCCAGCCGGGTGCCATGGAAATCGGGGTGCAAATCGTGCGCCACCGCTTGCGGCGTCAGTTGCAGCAGGTGCAGCAAGTGACTGACGGTTCCCTCTTGCGCCAGGCACACGGCCACGCGGTCGAGGTCGCCGATGTGTTGCGACAAAAACGCCTGATCGCCCCGCATCGCGCACAGCGCGTTCTTGTAGAAGCCGCCCATGGCCAACACCGCCGGACCGGAGCGCGATAGCGGAATACCCAGCGGCGTATAGCCGCGCCCACGGCGCAGAAATTGCGCCCGCCCCGCCTCTTGCCGCAGCACGCTGTCGTCGCAGCGGGTGACGATGGCGCGGTCATGCAGCAGGATCGCATCGGCAAGCCCCGCGAGTTCGGTGCGCGCGGCGTCGTTATCGATCACCAGCGGTTCGCCATGCGGGTTGGCGCTGGTCATCACCAGCGCCAGCGGCTGCGGCGCCGCGAGCCAATCGAGCCCGCTGGGCCTGCCGGCCGCCTCGTGAAACAACAAATAATGCAACGGCGTATAGGGCAGCATGGCGCCAAGCCAAGCGAGCCCCGGGGCGATGCCAGGCAAGTCCCGTTCCGCCGCTGGGCGCTTTTGCAGCAACACGATCGGGCGCGCCGGCTGCCCGAGCAGATCGGCGTCACCCGGTTGCCAATCGACCCAGGCATCGAGCGAGGCCGAGTTGGCCACCATCACCGCCAGCGGCTTGGCCTCGCGGTCCTTGCGCGCGCGAAGACGCGCCACCGCCTCGGGATGATTGGCGTCGCAGGCCAGATGGAACCCGCCCAGCCCTTTGATGGCGACGATCCGCCCCTGACGCAGCAGGGCCAGTGTGGCGGCAATCGCATCGCCCGGCACCGCCGCGCCGTCGGCACCGATCAGCGTCAAACGCGGCCCACAGTCCGGACAGGCGTTCGGCTCGGCATGGAAGCGGCGATGCAGCGGGTCTTCGTACTCTGCCTGACAGCGCTCGCACAGGGGAAACGCCGCCATGCTGGTGCCCGAACGCTCGTACGGCAGATGCCGCACCAAGGTATAGCGCGGGCCGCAGTCGGTGCAATTGATGAAGGGATAGCGGTAACGCCGGTTGCCCGGGTCGAACAACTCCGCCAGGCACGCCGGGCAAGTGGCGGAGTCCGGGCCGATGGCCGCCGTGCCGGCGGCGGCGCCACTATGATTGAGGCGGATGGCGAATAGCGCGTCCGCCTGCGGCGGCAGCGCGGTCGTCTCGATGCTGTCGATGCGCGCCAGCGGCGGCTTGTCGGCGCGAAGGCGCGCCGACAACGCGGACAGCGCCACGGGCGTCCCCTGCGCTTCGATGGTGACGCCCAGCGCGTCGTTACGCACCCAGCCGCTCAGCCCCAATTCCGTCGCGAGCCGGTAGACGAACGGCCGGAAGCCGACGCCCTGAACCACGCCGCGCACCACCAGGCGCTGCCGCTCGACGGTCATGCGCCCGCCCGCGCCAGGCCCGCGCCGAGCCAATCGAGCCATTGAGCCCAACCGGCATCGTCACGCGTCGACAGGCGGATCACCGGCAACCCCGGCCGCACCTGACGCGCCATGGCGATGGCCGCCTCGGCGTCGAAATCCAGATAAGGCAACAAATCGGTCTTGCTTAGGATCATCAAGTCGGCGGCACGGAACATATCGGGATATTTGAGCGGCTTGTCCTCTCCTTCCGTCACCGACAGAATCGCCACCTTATGCGCCTCGCCCAAGTCGAAAGCCGCGGGGCAAACCAGATTGCCGACGTTCTCGATCAAGAGCAGGCTTCGGTCGAGGAGCGCGCCCTCTTCTTGCAATTGACCCAGCGCCTGCGCGACCATGCGCGCATCCAGATGACAGCCCTTGCCGGTATTGATCTGCACCGCCGGCACGCCGGTGGCGCGGATGCGCTCGGCATCGTTGGCGGTTTGCTGATCGCCCTCGATCACGGCCGCGGGCGCTCGACCTGCCCAGCGGCGCAGCGTTTCCACCAATAGGCTCGTCTTGCCCGACCCCGGGCTCGAGACCAGATTGAGGGCAAAAATACCCTGCGTTTTCAATTGCGCGCGGATGCGCGCCGCGCGCGCGTCGTTGTCCGCCAAGATATTCTGCTCGATGCGCAACGTGCGCTCGGCGTCGAGGCCGGGCGCATGCACGGCATCCAGGGGGGCGACGGCGCGGTAGCCGGCGCGCGGCGCGGCGTCGGACCGGGTTGGGCGCGCCGCCCGGCCGTTAATGGTGACTTGGCCGTGGCCGCAGCCGCAGGTGGTGCACATGACGGAATCCTTCTCGTTTTCTAAGCGCCGGGCCTCAAGCCACGGCGATATCAATGACGCGCATTTCCTCGCCGGCACGGATGTCGAGCTCGAATCCGCCGCAGTCGGGGCAAGACGCGCCGGCGGCAGCCGGCACGACGATGCGTAAGCAATTCGCGCACCAGGCTTCGGCGGCGGGCCGGTCCACCTCGTACACGGCGCCGGCGGCCACGCCATCGCGCGCCACCAGCTCGCAGCAATACAGCAAGGCATCGGGATCGACATGCGCGAGCGCGCCCAGCGCCAGACGCACCCGCGTGACGCGCTTGGCGCCGGCTTGGCGCGCGGTGTCCTCGACCAGGCGCACCACGCTCTCGGCCAGCATCAGTTCATGCATATAGTTTCCTCACGCGCCTATTTTATCATCATCCAGTAACACGCCAGGCCGCTCGTCCGTCGACACTTCGACACTTTTGACGAGCCACTCCTGTCGCCACACCGGCCCGCCGCCCGTTGCCGCCCTGGCGGCACAACCCCCGGCCGCGCGCTTTCGTCACGGCACATTGTCCATCAAATCAAGGCGCTATCTAGGTTGTCATCACACCGCGCTTGCGCTGGCGCAAATTTCCGCAACGGCATCGGTCCTAAGATCCCGACCTGGCACGGCAAATGCAAAGCATCGGTATTCATTGTCGTGATTACAGTCCGGAAGCCCACAAGGAGGCGGAAACATGAACCGGTTCATCATTGCCGAACCACAGAACTGCATCGGTTGCCGAACCTGCGAGGTCGCATGCGCATTGGCGCATCCGCTACCCGGCGGCGAGGACATGCTGTCGCCGGCGAACTTCAACCCCAGGCTCAAGGTGATCAAGGGCGCGCGTGTCAGCACGCCGGTGCTGTGCCGGCAATGCGACGACGCCCCGTGCGCCAACGCCTGCCCCAGCGGCGCCATCGTTCGCCGCGACGATAGCATCCAGGTTCTGCAAGAGCGCTGTGTCGGCTGCAAGACCTGCATGGTCGCCTGCCCCTACGGCGCGATGGAAGTGACCACCGTCCCGCAGGCAGCCGGCGTGCTCAAGAGCCGCGCGGCCAAGGCCGTGGCGCTCAAGTGCGACCTGTGCATCGACAACCCGGCCGGCCCGGCCTGTATCGCATCCTGCCCGACCAAGTGCCTGCACATGGTGGACCAGCAACGCATGGCGGCCATCACCAAGCAACGCCGCGAGCAAGCCGCGCTGGACGTGCCCTCGCTGCCGCTTTGATCGCTTTCAATTTCCCGCTGAAGGAAGTGCAACATGAAGAAGGTAATTACCGTTTGTCCGTATTGCGGCTCGGGCTGCAAACTGAACCTGCTGGTCGAGAACGGCAAGGTAGTCGGCGCAGAAGCCGCCAACGGCGTGACCAATGAAGGCGAATTGTGCCTGAAGGGCTATTACGGCTGGGATTTCCTCAACGACACCAAACTGCTGACGCCGCGTCTGAAGCAGCCGATGATCCGTCGCCAACGCGGCGGCGAATTCGAGGCGGTTTCGTGGGACGAGGCCATCGCCTTCGCCAGCTCGCGCCTGAAGACCATCAAGGAACAATACGGCCCGGACGCCATCATGATGACCGGCTCGTCGCGCGGCACCGGCAACGAATCGAACTACGTCGCGCAGAAATTCGCCCGCGCGGTGATCGGCACCAACAACATCGACTGCTGTGCGCGCGTGTGCCACGGCCCGTCGGTCGCCGGCCTGATGGCCACGCTCGGCAACGGCGCGATGAGCAACTCGATTTGCGAAATCGAAGACACCGACTGCATTTTCGTGTTCGGCTACAACGCCGCCGACTCGCACCCGATCGTGGCGCGCCGCATTCTCAAAGCCAAGGAAAAAGGCGCCAAGATCATCGTCTGCGACCCGCGCTTCATTGAAACCGCGCGTATCGCCGACCTGTACCTGCCGCTGAAGAACGGTTCCAACATGGCGCTGGTCAACGCCTTCGCCAACGTGCTGATCAACGAGAAGCTGTATAAGCCGTCGTTCGTCGAACAGTTCGCCGAAGGCTTCGACGAGTACAAGGCCATGGTGGCCAAGTACACGCCGGAATATACCGCCGAGATCACCGGCCTTGACCCTGAGCTGGTCAAGAAGGCCATCCGCATGTATGCGCAAGCGCCGAGCGCCACCATCCTCTGGGGCATGGGCGTGACGCAGTGGGGCCAGGCCGTGGACGTGGTCAAGGGCCTGTCGAGCCTCGCCACGCTGACCGGCAACCTGGGCCGCCCGAACGTCGGCGTCGGCCCGGTGCGCGGCCAGAACAACGTGCAGGGCGCTTGCGACATGGGCGCGCTGCCCAACACGCTGCCCGGCTACTACAGCGTCACCGACGATGCCGCACGCGAGCGCTTCGCCAAGGCCTGGCATGTCGACAGCCTGCCGGCCAAGGTCGGCCACAGCCTGACCGAGGTGCCGCACCTGATCGAGGAAGGCGAGCTCAAGGCCTACTACATCTTCGGTGAAGACCCGCTGCAAACCGAGCCCGATTTGGGCACGATGCGCAAAGCCTTTGCCAAGCTCGACCTGATCATCGTCCAAGACATCTTCATGACCAAAACCGCGATGATGGCCGACGTGATTTTGCCGGCCACGTCCTGGGGCGAGCACGAAAACGTGTTCTCCAGCGCCGACCGCGGTTTCCAACGCTGCTACAAGGCGGTGGAAGCGCCGGGCGACGTCAAGGACGACTGGGAAATCCACAGCCTGATGGCGACCGCCATGGGCTATCCGATGCATTACAACAATGCGCAGGAAATCTGGGACGAGCTGCGCGGCCTGTGCCATCTGTATACCGGTGCCACTTACGACAAGATGGCCGACCTGGGCTACGTACAGTGGCCGTGCCCGACCGAGGACCACCCCGGCACGCCGTGGCTGTACGAAGGCAACCGCTTCGACACCCCGAGCGGCAAGGCGCTGCTGTTCGCCGCCGAATGGCGCCCGCCGCTGGAAAAGGTCGATGCCGACTATCCGCTCGGCCTGTGCACCGTGCGCGAAGTGGGCCACTACTCCTGCCGCTCGATGACCGGCAACTGCAGCGCGCTGCAAACGCTGGCCGACGAGCCGGGCTATGTGCAGATTCATCCGGACGATGCCGCGCTTTACGGCGTCAAGGATCAATCGCTGGTTTGGGTATCGTCGCGCCGCGGCAAGGTGATCACCCGCGCCAACATCAACCCGCGCGTCAATGCCGGCGCGGTGTACATGACCTACCAATGGTGGATCGGCGCCTGCAACGAGTTGACGGTCGAGCATTTCGACCCGATCTCCAAAACGCCTGAGTACAAGTACAGCGCCGTCAAGGTCGAGGCCATCGCCGATCAGTCCTGGGCGGAAACCCATGTGCGCGAGACCTATAGCAAGATGAAGGCCGACATGCGCAAGGCGGCGCTCAACTAAGCCTGTCGACGTTCAGCGCCCCCGGCCCAGCCGGGGGCGGTTCCATTGCCGCCATCGAGTCCATCATGAACCTTGCCGCTCCTTTGCAAGATCGCTTCGGCCGCCGCATCGACTACCTGCGCCTTTCGCTGACCGACCGTTGCGATTTGCGTTGCAGCTATTGCCGCCCGCGCGAATTCGACGGGTATGCCGAACCGGATACTTGGCTGACCTTCGATGAGATAGAACGGGTCGTTGCCGTGTTCGCGCGCATGGGCGCGGGCCGGATCCGCCTCACCGGCGGCGAGCCGCTGCTTCGGCGCGGGCTGGCCGACTTGGTCCGGCGTCTGGCGGTTTTGCCCGGCGTGCGCGACCTGTCGCTCTCCACCAACGCCACCCAGTTGGCCAAGCACGCCAAGACACTGAAAGCCGCCGGTTTGGCGCGCATCAACGTCAGTCTGGATTCGCTCGACCGCGCCTGCGTGCGCGGCATCGTCGGCCGCGACAGCCTCGACGCCATCATGGCCGGCATCATGGCCGGCAAGGATGCCGGTCTATCGCCGATCAAGCTCAACATGGTGGCCATGCGCGACGTCAACGATCATGAGATCGAACGCATGGCGGCTTTTTGTCTGGACCACGGTTTCATTTTGCGTTTGATCGAGGCGATGCCGATCGGCGAAGCCGGCCGCAACGCCGCCTACCTGCCCTTGGACGAAGTTCGTCCGCGGCTGATCGAGCGTTTTGACCTCAAGCCGTCCACCGCGGAACTTGGGGGCGGACCGGCGCGCTACTGGGAAACCGCCGACGGCCGTGGCCGCGTCGGCTTCATCACACCGGTATCGCAGCATTTCTGCGCCACCTGCAACCGGGTGCGCCTGTCGGTCGACGGCACGCTCTATTTGTGCCTGGGACAGGAAGAGCGCGTCGAATTACGGCCGCTATTGCGCGCCGGCATCGACGAGGCCGAGTTGGAAGCGGCCATCCGCGCCGCCATCGAACTCAAGCCGCATAGCCACGATTTCGCTACCGCGCCGCAAAAAATCGCGCGCTTCATGTCGCAGACCGGCGGTTAAGCCGTACACTGCGGCTCAGCGTTTTTTTACCGAAAGCCCCACCATGTCCGACACCACCGCCTCCCCCCCGCTGCCCGGCAGCCAATCGCTGCCCGTGGTACGCCATCGCCAGGGCACGTTGCAGTCCGTCACCGATCTGGTGGCCGAGGAATGCCCGGTGGCTTTGGTGTTCAACGGCATATCCCACGCGGTGATGATGGCCACGCCGGCCGACCTCGACCATTTCGCGCTCGGGTTTGCCTTGTCGGAGGGGATCGTCGACCACGTCGGCGCGGTGCGCGACATCGAAGTGGTCATGCACGCGGACAGCGCCGAAGTGCAAATGGAAATTGCCCAGGGGGACTTCGTCGCGCTCAAAGCTCAGCGCCGCGCCTTGGCCGGACGTACCGGCTGCGGCGTATGCGGCATCGAAAGCATCGAGCTGTTGGATTTGGCGCCGCCTCGGATCGGCACAAAGGCGCCGGCCGTCGATGAGACGGCGATCGCCCGCATTCTCGAGGATTTGCCCAGCCATCAGCCGCTGATGCGCGCAACCGGCTGCGCCCACGGCGCGGCCTGGTGCACCCCCGAGGGCGATATCGTGCGCCTGTTCGAAGACGTCGGCCGCCACAACGCGCTCGACAAACTGCTGGGCTGGATGGCGCGCGAAGCCATCGCGCCCGATAGCGGCCTGGTGTTTCTCACTAGCCGCGCCAGCTACGAATTGGTGCGCAAGGCGGCGCGGCGCGACATCGCGCTGATCGCCACCATTTCGGCCCCCACGTCGCTGGCGGTGCGCATCGCTGTTGATGCCGGCATCACGCTCTTAAGCTTCTGCCGCGCCAACGGCTTTGTCGCCTACGGCGCGGACGGCGCCTCGGCATAACCGGCAAGCCAGAAGAACCGCCAACACCGCGGCCATTAGTCCGATCTCCGTGACAGCCAAGACGCAATCATTCGTCAGCCAATACCTCATGCAAAGGGCATGACCACCCTGACCGCATCAAGCCCGTCAATAGGGCTGTGCGACGGAGTGGATATGAAAATTAAATTATTCCCTGGATAAAGTAAGACTTGTCTTAAATTGCTTGTCGTTGCATTCCCTTTTCTCATGCCCTAGGTACAATCCCGTATGTAAGAAGCGTGAGTCATGGCAGAAGAATCCGAGATCCGTCACAGAAATATCTCAGATCCCCATGACATGCTCCTTGCTGATGACACTGAACTTTTGCGCAGTCATCCCCTCCATTGTGACAGCGCGGCATTGAAGCGCCGGCAAGGTGCATCGACGCCGCGACATGGACTCGCCCCCCTGTATTGAAAAATAACAGCGTACCGCTGAGGGGATCGGCTGAGCCTAAATTAAACAATTTATTACTTGTGATTAAATCAAACAAAGAGGAACGATCATGCTTAGCAAAGAAGTGGATTTCGATCCCAGGGAAATGCGCCGCCGTCTCGACCTGAATCAACAGGAGTTTTGGTCCGCCGTCGGCGTCACCCAATCGGGCGGCTCGCGCTACGAACAGGATCGGCGCATCCCCAAGCCGGTGATGGAGCTCTTGCGCCTGCGCTATCAATTGGGCATCAAGCTCGAAGACATCACCGAGGAAAACGCCACGATGGTGCGCGCCATTGCCGAGGGTCAGCTCGATACCGGCATACTCAAACAGCAGCTGACGCAAATCGAGCGTGTGCTCAAGGCCAGCCAACAGTTGGCGCTTAGCGCCTCCGAGCTGTCCGGCGCGGCCGAGGCGGTATTGTGTGACCGCGAAAAACAGACGATACGCTAACCAAGTGACCCATCATCATCGTGCTGTCAGGCCGATCGCGCCTGACAGCCGTCTTCTGCGTTAGGCGGACCAATCCGGCCTGCTTGCCCTCGCCCCGCCCCCTGCAGGTTGATCCAAACCAAACAATTTAGCATTTGCTAATGTAATTATGCTGAGCCTGTGTATATAGTAACCAACATCGGATTCGCTACCGATGCGCGCGGTCACCCACATCGCCACACAGGCCTGTGGCCGTGTACTATCTCGTATGCCTAGCAAAAACATAGAA
>Ga0213878_10000792_pt1 | contig 11444 bp, 12 predicted proteins | sample VelepicoBEBS_R02_FD_161053 | JGI IMG/M metagenome (GOLD analysis project Ga0213878, IMG submission 161053) | Vellozia epidendroides bulk soil microbial communities from rupestrian grasslands, the National Park of Serra do Cipo, Brazil - BS_R02 | ecosystem: Environmental > Terrestrial > Soil >... | reverse complement strand
GGTGGTTTTTGCCACGGAGGAACTCGCCCTGAAAGCTGAAAGGGCGCCCGAATGCATGGTCTTTCGACATAGATCGCAAGGTATTCATCTTCACCCGTTCCCATCGGTCGCCCCGTCAGGGCGGATTCCGATGGAACTTTCCCAGGGCTGAAGCCCTGGGCTGTTCTGTTAAACCGCTTCGCGGTAAATCCGACAGGTTCCTAGCCCTGCGGGCGAGGCTATTCTGACGTCACGCCTTCGGCGCTAAAAAATGGGCCAGACACGCGGCAGCGTGACCCCTACCGGCATCAACATTATAGGTTTCAATTTCACGCCGGCTACGCTAATAGTTGCAGGCGTATAACCAGCGAAGGTTTCTTTCGGCTTGCAATATCCGAACACGGAAAAGCCCCCCCAAGAAATAAGGAAATCTTACGCCGGAGAAGCCAGAAAAAATTCAAAGGATTCTTATTCGCGAACCTGACCCAGAATGGAGAATTGAGCAATGAACGATACGAAGCTTGAAACGGCCCTTTCGGCATTCACTTCGAGCCAGGGCTCTGGGTGATCATTCCGCCAACCACCGACCCCGCTGAGGGGCCAACCCTGGTGCGCATGGCGTCGATTCCTCACGGCACGACGGTGGTGGCCCAGGGAAAATTTTCGACCGCTCAAGGAAAACCGACAATACCGGCCGTGGACATCACCCCGTTCACCACGGCCCCGCCCAACACCAAGATCCCCTTCCCTAGCCAGACCGCGACCACCAACAACACGGCGCGAATTCCACAGGACCTGACCCGCTTCATCGCCGCCGGTACCATCACGCAGGCCATGTTGACTGACCCCAACACGCTCCTCCGCAACCATATCGCGTCGCAGAACATCATTTCCACGACCACGATCTTCGTCTCCACCAGCCCGGCCGCCCCGCTGTTTGGCGGCGGCACGGACAACATCGCCTTCCTCCTGGGCGATCCAGCGGCGTTGACGAATCCTGCCGGAGCCGGGCCAAACGCGCAGGCTTTGCAGATGACCGCAACGTTCTGGATCGAGACCGTCGAGCACGTCATCGTGGTACCAGTCCACAGGCACGGGCATCCGGCGCTGACAATCCAGGCTGAGACCGGTGAGGCGGGGCAACCTATTCCAAAATTCCTCGTGCACCCGCCAATCGAGATCACGGCGGCGCGTCGGATCACCGTCAAATCAACGCAGATCCAGTACTCGCAGCAGGTCTTCTTGAACTTCAATACCCTCACTTGGCCGCACGTCTCCGTGGCTACCCTGGTGCCCAGCGAGCCCATCCCGGTTCCACACTCGGCCTTTGCCTGAAACAGCTAGCGGCGAAGCCGAGACAGATGATAGCCTAGGCTGAGCTTGCGAGGCCATCTGTAGCACGGGCGTCTCGCCCGTGGATGGGTCATGGAACACGGGCGAGACGCCCGTGCCACACAGGGCTGAAGCCCTAAGATCTGTAACCGCCGCCCGGTAAGTCCGACAGACTCCTAAGCCTATCATCTATCTCGGCTTCGCCGCTAAACCCCCATCAATGCAGCCACTAACATCTCGCCTACCCAGTTTTCGTAGGCTTGTGAGCTCCAGCCGCGTTCCCGGACCAGCATTCGGTAAACTTCCCGGCTCGTGAGCGTCCAGAGGACATCCCGGGCCTGGCTTTCAGAGAGGCTTTTCCGCAGCCGGCCGGCCTGTTTAACGAAAGTGATGATCTTCTTTTGCGCTTCGTAGCGGTGGCACTCTCGTTCCTTTTCGAGCTCGGCCAAATCCGGAGCTACCACCCCAGCACCCCTGAACCGGTCAAAGCTTGAGCTTTGGCTATCATAGATCTGACGGGCGATCTTGGCTGGGAATCGTAGTTTCTCTTCCGGATCGTTCGTCTGGTTCACTTGGCGGATCAACTCCTGGTAATCAGGGCCGAAGGAGTCTTGATCGAGTAATTCGGCCAAAATGCCCTGTTTGGAACCGAAAACGGCGTAAACCGTTTGAGTTGCGACCCCGGCTTCGCGGGCGATGGCGTCGATTTTTGCCGCGTCATAACCTTCTGAGAAAATTAGTTTCCTGGCCGCGGCGGCGATCGCCCGGCGAGTCGCCTCGGCTTGCTGCTGTCTGACGGCAGACTTGTATTTGCGTGGAAGACTTTTGGGCATTTGACAGGATCGAGGCTAGCGCATAGTTTACTATAACGAATATATTAGACGCTATTTAATAGCCACATCGCCAGCCTGCATCGCTCACAAATCTTCAGAGATTTGTGAGCGATGCAGGCTCAGGCAGCAGAATCCTCCGGCTACGCCGGACCATTCTGCTGCTTTTTGAAGAGAAGAGTTTAAAAACAGGTTGTTTGGAATCCTTAATTGTAAAAACAGGATCTTAAACAGACGCGCAGCGTCTGTTTAAGAGCTTTCTAGCCCGCAATGAGCTCGTCGATCCTACCGGCGCGCGATTTTTGCGGGCTAGTTTGGAGCCAATAACAAATTGTACAAACGATTATGAAATCTCCGGGCGAATTAAATCTTGAGCTTCGCCAAAGAATTCTGGCGTTGCCAGGTGTCACCGAGAAACCCAATGCCGGAATCCACGAAGACGCTTTCTTTGTCAGCGGAAGAATGTTCATGCACATCCATGGCAAGGGCCACTGTGACATTTGTTTACCAAAAGATGTTCAGCAGCAAGTCCTGGCCGAAGGCAAAGCCCAACCGCATCGCTGGGCTCCCGAGAAAGGTTATGTGACCGCCATGGTGCGGGATGAACAGAAATTGGATTCCACCATGGAATTAATTCGGATATCTCACCAGTATTTTGCCGGGGATGAGCGCATTCCTTGACCCTGAACCGCCAGCCGCCGGCCGGCTTTCGCTTTGCCAGGACTCGGTCGGCTAGCGCGAGCGGTCATGGATACTCGGACATGGAAAAAGTTATTGTAAGGGGCACGGGTTGCTAGCCCGCAAAAGTTACGCGCTGTAAGAATCGACGAGCTCATTGCGGACTAGAAAGAGCCTGTTTTGCAATTAAGGATTCGAAACAATCTGTTTTTAAACTCTTCTCTTCAAAGAGCAGCAGAATGGTCCGGCGTAGCCGGAGGATTCTGCTGCTTGAGCCTGCATCGCTCACAAATCTCCGAAGATTTGTGAGCGATGCAGGCTAGGGTCACTTCGCGCCTCCTGTGGCTACTTCACGCCGGAAGCTCTGCACCATGAACTCGATGAGCTCCTCCAATTTGATCTCGCTTAAACTCTTGTCCACCGTCACCTGACCATGCTGGATCACGTTGATGCGATCGCAGATTTCAAAGAGGTGTGTGTAGTTATGGTCTATGACGATGATCGAGATGTTTGCCTTCTTGGACAGGCTCTTGATCACCCCGATGATCAAGGACGTTTCCTTCGCACCCATCGCCGCCAGCGGCTCGTCTAGCAGCAGGATCTTAATGTCCTCCTGGCGAACCGCGCGAGCCACGGCGATGGCCTGCCGCTGGCCACCGGACAGCTCTGCCACCGGCGTGTCAACCGAAGGAATGTCGACTCCGATGTCATCTAGAAACCGGCTTGCGGCAGCGCGCATCGCCCGGTTGTTGAGAAACCGGAACCAGCCGCCGCGAGTGTGCTCCCGGTTGAGAAACAGGTTGTGGTACACGCTCAGCTCGTCAACCAGCGCCAGATCCTGGAACACAGTCTCGATGCCATGCTGGCGTGCGTGCTGGACTGAACGAAATCTAACCTCCTGGCCTTCCAGATAGATGCGGCCGCCGTCCGGTCTGTACAAGCCCGTCAAGATCTTGACCAGCGTAGACTTGCCGGCGCCGTTGTCGCCAACCAGCCCCAGCACCTCGCCGCGCTGCAGATGCAGGTTCACGTTGCGCAACGCGACCACGGGACCGAAGCTCATCGAGATCTGCTCGGTCCGCAAGACGTCCTCGATGCCGGCCGATCCGTTGGTCCTGCTATTTGGCGTCATGAGCGCACCTTTCCCTTCCCGCCTCGCGCAAATATCGAGAAGACCAGGCTGACGGCGTGGCCGAACGACCCGCGCGGACCTCGCATGGAAGTTGCCAGCTCGATTTGGACATTAAGAATCATAGCAAGCAGAATGGTCAGGCCGGTGACAAGGTCGAGTGCAAAGGAGCTGGTGCCCAGGATGAGGAACCCATCCTTGATCATACCCAACACGCACGCACCGATGCAGGCACCGATCATGGTGCCGCGTCCCCCGGTGAGCGCGGTGCCACCGATCACAGCAGAAGTCACGCCGTAGAACGTGAAGGTCAGGCCATCGGTGGCGGGGTCAAGGCTACCAAGATGATAGCCGTCCAGGATACCGATTACCCCGCCTAGAAGCGAGCACAGCACGAAACACCAGATCTTGATAAAGTCGACCCTGATGCCCGACTCTCTGGCAGACTCGGTGTTTCCCCCCACGGCCACGATGTGCAGGCCGAAGGTCGTCCCTCGTAGCATGACGTGGAGCAATGCAGCGACGCCCAGCGCCCAGAAGGCCTCGGACCAGGACCAACCGCCCAGGACGTCCACCAAGGTACCCGAGCCGATCGGATTCGTCGGCGCCCCGTTCGAATAGATTAGGACTATACCCCTGAGGGCGAAGGCCATTCCCAAGGTGGCGATGAACGACGGCACGCGAAGCTTGACGGTCACCAAGCCGTTGACGAACCCGAGCCCACAGCAGACCAACAGCGCGAGCACTATACTTGGCAATACGGGGATCCCGGCGTTATTCCAGTACGTCACAAAAAAGGGCGATACGATATACATCTGGCCGACAGACAGATCGATCTCACCCAGGATCAGGACCGGCACTGAGGCCAGTGCAAAGAAGGCGAAGGGCGCAACGAACTGAGAGAGCACGAGGGCATTGTCGGCGGTGAAGAAGTTCGGGGACTCGATCGTGAAGAAGATGACCAACGCGACCGCAACCAGGATGCCGACCAGTTCACTCAGGTGCTGGCCGATGAGCCGCCGCATACCCGACGCGGCTATGCGGCGGTTCACCTCGGACGGTGCCAGGGTGTTCGAGCTCATATCCTATGATACCCCGGTACCGAACTTGTACAGACCCCCAAATGACTTGACTAGAATCCTTGAAAGGCAAAACGTGTTGCAGACAAGTCAAGTTTTATTCCGGCGTATATGCGTTTGCCTCGCGATGGTTTTGCCTTTCAAGGATTCTAGCGAGGCCGCTGAACCCCGCTGCGCCACGCCTAGCGCTATCAAACTGCCGGATACCCCTCGCTGGTCTGAGGCGCGGCCTCGCTAGAAGCTAATCGACTTTGGCCGGGTGAACACGACCGGCGACGTGCTCGAGCCTTCCCAGGTATCCTTGTTCTGGAGATACGCGTTAACGGTGTCCTTGGTCACATACTTGAAGCCGGTATTGTAGTCAGTGGGCGTGATCAGTCCGCCCGAGATGTTGTAGAGGAACAGCTGGTAGATTGACATGGAGCCCTGCAGGTACGCCTGCTGGTCGACCGTGAACGCCAGGTTACCCGCGGCGATGTTCTCCAACACGGGAAGACCGACGTCAAAGGCGGCGCCGCCGATACCCTTGGGCGCCAAGCCGAGCTTCTGGATCGTCTTCGCCACGGCGACACCGTTGCTTCCGCCGCTCGAGAACATGAACTTGACGTTCTGATGCCCCTGATACCAGGCCTCAATTGAAGCAAGCGCGGGTCCCTCAGTGGCGCCGACGCCGACCTGGACAAAATCGATTTCGGCCGGTTTGAATACGCTCGCGGCGCCGTCCATGCGCGGCTGTTCATTGAGCGAGCCCGGGACACTAATCATACCGCCGACCAGGTCGCCTTTCTTGACGTTCGCGAGAATGCGCTTGCCCACTGCCACGCCGGCCTGGAAGAGGTCCTGGCCGATGTAGGATAGTACGTGGCTGCCAGACCCAGCCGGAGCCTCGGCATTGTAGGCGACGACGGGGATTCCCTTGCCCAGGGCCTCATCCGTCACGGCGTTGAAGGCCTTGGGGTCGACCACAGCGCATGCGATTCCGTCGACATTATTGGTAATCGCGACTTTAAACGCATTGACCATCTCGGGGACGATGTCGTTTTCGGAGCCAGTCCAGGTGTAGGAGCACCCCAGGAGCGCGCACATGTCGTTAGCCCCGGCTCGGACGGCGTTGAAGAAGACGTCGGCTGTCACGTGACAGACAAAGGCAAACTTATACGGCGGGTAGCTGGGCCACGGATTCTTGGTCGGGGTGGATGATGCCGCCTCCGCAGTCTCCGCGAGAGACCCGAGGAACGGAAGGCTGACCGCTCCAATACCGGCATTACGCAGAAAACGACGCCTGGATAGCGCGTGCTTCTGCGGGTCGACTTTGCGCTGTGTATCTTTGGCCATGATAGGTCCTTTCTCCAAGATTCTGGAACAAGAGCTGTGATCACGTTAGGTCATTTGTATGATGACCTGTTGAGATGATAAGATCCTCGGCAAACCTTTGACAAGTGGAAACGGCAGAAAATCTGTCAGCCTAGCCCGCAAAAATCAAGCGCTGGGAGAATCGACGAGCTCATTGCGGGCTAGAATCATCGCAAGTCAGAAAACGCCTCTGCCTTTTCGGCCATTTGACGATAGCGTTGCTGACCGTTTAACAAATGTTCGCGCATAGTTCTGCGCGCTTCTTCAGCTCTTTTGGCTTTCACCGCGCGAAAGACTGCCATATGTTCCTTTTGGATTCGTTTCAGATAGACTCGACGTTGATCCTTGTTCTCCAAGCCGATCCGTATCCGTTGGCGAGGAATGATTAATCTGCCCAGAAAGTCGAGAAACTGGACGAAATATGGGTTATCAACCGCCGAGAGAACTGCTTTGTGGAAGGCGAAATCAGCGTCGGCAGCCGTTTCCCCTTGATCAATTTCCCTGTCGATCAGCTTTAAACAACTTGTCATAGCAGCGAGGTGCTTGGCGGAGCGTCGTTCGGCCGCAAATCCAGCAGCCTCCGTTTCGATCCCGATGCGCAGCTCGAATACCTTCAGGACCTCCTTTATTGAGCGCAGTTCTTCGGGATTGATTCGAAATGGCCTCTGCTGAGCATCTGGAGAAACGAATGCCCCAACCCCTTGCCTGGTAATCACGAGGCCATCGGCGCGCAGGGCAGATACCGCTTCTCGCACTACTGTCCGGCTCACCCCCGTTGCATTGACAATCTCCTGCTCTGTCGGCAGCCGCGAACCAGGCGCGAGTTTGCCACTCATGATATCGGCTGCGATGCGTTTCACCAATTTCGACGTGAGATTTGGAGCTGGAGTGAGCCGGCCGAGCGAGTAAACAAGATCGGGCATACCTAAGATTTGGGTTGCTTGTCATATCACATGATAAGGCTCGCCACGACAATCAAAAAGGAGAGCAGGTACGCTTTGCCCGCGATCACTTCGACTTAAGCGGCGAAGCCGAGACAGAGCAAAGCCTAGGCTGAGCTTGCGAGGCCTAGGCTATCATCTGCCGCGGCTTCGCCGCTTTCACAGGCCCGGTATGATCAGGCGCAGAGCACGAGCTTGACGTTCGCTCACTTCGATTTCGGAGCCGGCAACATCGTCCATGACAAACACAAACGCGCTTCGGGCGGTCGGTCTGATCTCCTTGACTCGACGTAAGTTTACCAGCGACGCTCGGTGCGCTCGAAAGAAACTTAATTCACTCAGACCCTGTTCAAGGTCACCGAGTTGATAGTTCACCCAAAAACTGTCGTCGCTCGTACGCGCGCGCACGATGCCATGGTCTATATAGAAAAAGAGGATTTCGGCTGGATCCAAGATAAGAAAGCGGTCGAGCTTACGCGCTACAATCTGCCGAAAATCGCGCGGCGCGCTTGCCGCAACCTTATGAATCCCGTCGGCAGCCCGGGCGCGGTCATCGGCAAAATGTTGCAATCGCCAGGCGCGTTCCACCATCTCCCGGAGTCGCTCGGGCTCGATCGGCTTGAGCAAATAAGCGATCGCATTAGCATCAAACGCCGCCATGGCGTGCTCATGAAAGCCGGTCACAAAGATGATCAATGGCAACGTCAACTCGGCGGGCAGAGCCTTGAGCGTTTCAAAGCCATCCAGACCTGGCATTTGCACGTCCAGGAACACCAAGTCTGGTTGCAACCGCTGGATTTCCGCAACTGCTTCAAGTCCATCTTTAGCCTCGCCAATCACTTCCACGCGGTCCTCGTCCTTGAGGAGCCGACGCAGTCGCAGTCGAGCGTTGGGTTCGTCATCGATGACTAACGAACGCAATTTTTTCATGCAACCGCTGGGATCGGAATTAGGATTCGGGCACAAGAGCCGCCGGATGGCCGGCTCTCAAAGGACAAGCGAGCGTTGCCCTGGTAAACCGTTTGCAGCCGCTCCTCGACATTGCGCAACCCAAAGCCGGTCCAATTGCGGGCTGAAAACTTTTTTGGCGCTTTCGCACCCACGCCGTTATCCTCTACCGTCAACTCAAGATAGTTCGTTTGTTTACAGGCGCGTATGGTCAATTGGTTTACGCCAACCTTCGGTCCTAAGCCGTGTTTGATGGAGTTTTCCACTAGCGGCTGAAGAATCAACGTGGGCAACGCGAGCTGGGCGACCGACTCTTGCACATCAATGTTAACTTGCAAGCGCTCACCAAATCGGACCTTTTCGATCTCCAGATAGGTTTCTAGAAACGAGATCTCCTCTTTAACCGAGCTGAAAGGCCGGTCATGATAGGTCAGCACGTGCCGGAAGATCTTCGCCAGTCGGACAATCATTTGCTCGGCGGCTTGTGGTTCAGCCGGAATGAGGGCCGCGACACTATTCAATGAGTTAAACAGAAAATGTGGATTGATCTGGGCCCGGAGGGCGCGGAGTTCCGCCTCTACAAGTTGCTGCACAAGCTGCGCCTCTCGGCGAGCCCTTTCGATGTTCTCTTTTTCGCGGTCAATCGCCTCGAGACGGCGTCCGATGGCCAGACAGACCGCGCGCAGGAAATCGATCTCCGCATTAAAAAGGGTCAAGCGACCAGGACCCGGCGAGATCGCCAGGCAAACCGTCGCCGGCTCTTCGCTTTTCTGAATCGGGAAAGTGCATTCCCGACTGGATTCCGAGCGGACTATAGTCATGGGATCGATCTCAGGAGGATCGATTGGGCGAACCGTAGCATCCGCGATCCGCAAGGTACTTCTCACCAACGTTGTGCCCGTCTCGAAGATTGCTAACGGCTCGCATTGGCTCGCGATGGTCTCTCGGAACGTCTTGAGCGCGCGCTGGTAATCAGCTTGGCGAAAGATTTGTCGATCTACGAGCCAGTCGCTGAGCGTCGTAATCTTCGCGTAGCAAATGATGATTATCCAGATGAGCAGGGCGAATCCGAGCACGGCTAAGCCCCGTGCATGGTCGTTTTGATTTGCAAGTGATCCGAAGATTCCCCGGGCCAAGCATGCACAGGCCAAAGCAAGCAAAGCCCCCAGCAGGATGCGCAGACCCTTCTGCGCAAAGATGTCACTAAAACGAAAGCGAGAAAGACCAAAAAGCCCACCGGAAACAATGAGCAGAAAGTCGAACGGTTTGGCGAAGATAACCAGTGGGTGCAACCAGGGCAGAAGATCCGGAAATTGTTCCTGCAAATCCTCGATCGTGGCCAAGCTGATACCAGCCAGGACGGCCACTACGGAAATCCAGGAAAATCGGCCTCGAAGCCGGCCGGGCAAGAATACCAAGGCCCCGAGCCAAAGAAAGAAGAGTGCGTTAAGTTCCAGCGTACCCGGCGGGTGCTCTCTGGCAGCGGAATAGATCCGCGCGTGAAGTAGCCCAGCCGCATGACTAAAACAAAGCAGAACGGCACTCAACCCAGCTGCTGCGAGAACCACTTGGCCCAGCCGGCGCCTCCAAGTAGCGGTAAAACTCCCCTGCGCCCAGAGCCCAAGAATCGTCGAGGGCCAAGCCGCCGCCGCGTAAAATGCGATATCACCCGCCAAGACCACCACCGGTGAACTAACGGATTGACCAAAGCTCAAGGCGATCATTCCGGCGCAAGAAAACAATGTAAAGGTCAGCCCGCAGGCCGCGAAGCCCAGACGAGCCAGGCGATTGTCTCCGCTGGAACGCAGGGCAAGTACCAGCAGAAGCGCAGAGAGGGCCGCTCCGACACCAAAGTGGAAGCATCGTTGGATAATGCCCGCTTCGCTGCTCGATATATCAGCAAGCAATAACACCAGAGGAGGACAACAACTCACAAATTGGGTGCTTCTCTAAGGGACCTTTTCATCTTGGTTTCCCGGCAAAACAATTAGGCAGAGCTGGCAACCTCACTCAATCAATTATTTGTTGCCCCGCCAGCCCGGATGCGCCGGCGATATCCAGTGAAATACCCGCCGGCGCCGCGTACCGGACAAGAGGTAGGAATTACACTCAGGAGGTTCTTTCTTGGTTTTCATAACATGTTGCGAAACGGGCAACAATAGAACTGAGCCGTGGCGCATCAATCCCTTGCGAGCGAACGCGGAAGATCGGTCGTTCAACGCACGCAAATAGAGACCGAGCGCGGCGGGCGAGTCCGTCGAGCCGGTTCATCTTCGCCAGGGTCAGCCGTTTACTTATCCCCTTTCTGGGTAGAAATTCGCGCTCAAAGCTCCGTTCACGTCATTCGTTCGCCTTTTTACGCGTCCGCCCGGAATCATTAGTGTAGGGCCAGCCGAGGCCTTACTGAAGCCGCATGCCGAATCAAAACCTGAGCGCGAAGCGGTCCGATGGTCAGGCCCTCGTCGAGACGCGCCAGATTAATCGGTCGAAATGTCTGGACTCATTCCTGATAGCCGCGGCGATTGCGATACTGATCTCCCTGATCACCATCGTCTTTTTTGAATGGTATTTTTTTACAGTGGTTGACGGACTTGCGATGAGTCTATTGCCGATCACAGAAACACTCCGCCGGATCGACGGCTCTCCTCAAACCAGGCTGCCGTTTCAGGCTCCACTCAAGGAGCACCACCATCAAACCGACATAGAATCTCTGTCCGTTTCTGTGCCCCCTGCCACGGACTCGCAAACTGTCTAACGGAATCTCAATCCTTCGACGGCAATAACCTAGGAGTGAAAACCATGGAACTATTCTCACCAAAACTGATCGACAAGGGAAAGCTAGCGGCTCTAATCCAAATCTATCTGGAATTGCGCCTGCCGCTGCACGCGGCCCGGAACGCCGCCGGGGCAGATCTGAGGGCCTGCTTTGTCGCCAAAGGCCAAGGTGAAACTTGGTCCTACCAAGGCGCCACAAGGCCAAGGTGAACGGCTCGACTGAGTTCGCCGAAGTCCTTGGCCCTACCAGATCGTTTGGCAGGGACGCGCTTCGTCGCGTCCTAGTGCACCGTCTCGCATATAATGGTGACGTCGCCGCAGGTCAGTTGGCTGTTTTTCAAGGCGGTCCGAGCCGGACTGGCAGTAACGAAGCGCCCATATCTGGATTCATACGGGTCGA
>Ga0213878_10000791_pt1 | contig 11446 bp, 15 predicted proteins | sample VelepicoBEBS_R02_FD_161053 | JGI IMG/M metagenome (GOLD analysis project Ga0213878, IMG submission 161053) | Vellozia epidendroides bulk soil microbial communities from rupestrian grasslands, the National Park of Serra do Cipo, Brazil - BS_R02 | ecosystem: Environmental > Terrestrial > Soil >... | reverse complement strand
CGATTATGAGACAAGATATTCGGCGCTGGAGGCCGTGGCGGAAGCGATTGCCGGATGGGACCTTGAAGGTGAGAAGTGAGAGGCGTGCCCTGGGCTCAGCTCCGTAGGAGCGAAATCTTTATAGCACCAGCCACCTATACGCGGCCCAGCTCCGTTAGGAGCGGTATTTAAGAACGTGCGGCTACGGTCAAGTCACGTTCCAAGCTAGATTTCGCTCCTAGGGAGCTGAGCATTGCTTTCCTGAATCAGAGACCCCGGATCACCTGGCGTTTTCCAATCCCGCGTCTGCGGAACTAGACCTCTGCGTCTGACAGCTCATTTCCTCATTTCCTTGGACTCCGCACTGGGTTATCTTCAGAACCCCGCGCCCCTCTCACTTTTCACCAATCACCTTTCACATTTCGAGTATGCACGTTGAACGATTCTTTGTTTCTGGACTGGCGCATGCGTCTTACATCCTGACATCGGACGGCGAAGCGATCGTCATTGATCCTGAACGGAGGGTGGATGGGTACCTGGATTATCTGGCGAAGAACAAGTTGTCCCTAAAGGGAATTTTTCTGACGCATCCGCATGCGGATTTCGTGGCCGGTCATGCCGAGTTGGCTACGCGAACGGGCGCACCGATTTTCATCTCGGATCAAGCTCCCGCTACTTTTACTCACCAGGATCTCAAGGAAGGTGACCGCGTCAATGTAGGCTCGCTTGAGCTAGCGGTTCTGCACACTCCCGGTCACTCACCAGACAGCATCTGCCTGTGCGTCTACGAAAATCGCTCCCCGGTCGCAGTGTTTTCAGGCGACACGCTTTTTGCGGGTGATGTGGGCAGACCCGACCTGCGGGATCGCGAGCTTCCGGCTACCGATCTGGCCACTCGGCTTTACGACTCGCTTTTCAACAAACTTATAAAACTTCCACCTGAAACGAAAGTTTATCCCGCACACGGTGCTGGGTCATTGTGCGGCCGCCAGATTTCTTCGGCACCGTTCACTACCATCGGTCAGGAAATGACAACGAATTGGGCTCTGCAATTGAACAACCAGGAGCAATTTGTCGACGCCATGGTTAGCAACTTGCCGGATCGCCCTGCTTATTTCAGCGGTTCGGTGACGATTAATCTGCGGGGCGCCCCGCCGTTTTCCGACCTCCCTGAAATCGAGCGCCTGGAAATCTCCGAATTCGATGCGCTCAGACAAGAGGGTGCGACCGTCTTGGATTTGCGGGCGCCGGCTCTGTTCGGAGATGCCCATATTGCGGGCAGTTTGAATATTGGGATCGCTAGCCCCTCGTTTGCGGTTTGGTGCGGGTTCTTTGTTAACCCTGACTTGCCCATTCTATTAGTGGCCGACTATGAATCGGAGGTAGAACACGCCCGCCTGGAATTGGCCCGGATCGGGTTTGACCAGATCATGGGTTTTGTTCCAGCGGATGATTTAGGCGAAACCCTGCAAATCACCCAGATCGGAGCTCGCGATTTTGTTGAATTGTTGGAAAGCGGGCAACGCCCCACGGTTCTGGATGTCCGGTCTGTGCCGGAATGGACCCAGGATCATTTGGAAGGCGCAGTGAATATTCCGTTGCCGCGACTTGGACAACGGGCAGGTAGTTTTGCTCGTAACGCGCCTCTGACGATTGTATGCGGGAGCGGTTACCGTAGCTCGATCGCGGCAAGCCTGCTCGAAGCCGAAGGGTTCGAACGCCTGAGTAATGTGATGGGAGGCATGCACGCGGTTCGCCACGCCACGCGTCCTCGGCTGGTATCGCTCGAGCGCGCCGAGACGGCGTTAACGTGGGAAATTTAAGGAAGCTAGTGAGAGATGAGAAGTGAGAGGTCCTGTCCCGTAGGGACAAACGAGCGTAGCCTGGCATTTTATTGCCAGCCCTCTGTGGAGCGCTGCCTCGCTTGCGAGGCCGATCGGTCGGAGACCGAATCGCACTCCACGACTACCAATCACGCCATCAAAGGTCATTAAGCATCCCTTGCCAGATCGACCTGTCCGCATGCGCCCCACGGTTCCGACCGTCCGGCCTCGCAAGCGAGGCAGCGCTCCACGAGGGCTGGCAATAAATTGCCGGGCTACGTTCATGTAGTCCTCCGGCACAAAATCGGTCGCCTTCGTCGTTCCTACGCCAGACGTAATGCGCTGTTCAATAGGCCCGACACCGCCTCAAATGGCGTGATCGGTAAATTGTATCGTTCCTTTAATTCCTCCGGGCTCGTGAAGGTCACATGCACTTGGCCGGCTTCTTCCCAAACCAAGGCTTTCAACGGAAGATCCAGAGCCAGATTTGGGTATTGTACCATCAACGGTGTTCCCGCCTTAGGATTCCCGAAAAGGAGGAGGATGGTGGGGCGCAGTTCTAAGCCAACCGCAGCGGCCTCTGCCGCTTGATCGATCCGGGCAAAAATCTTCATTCCTTTACCGGAAAGAAACGATTCCAATAAATCCGCCGTTTTTTCCGGAGGATGCGGACTGATGAGATCCATAACGCGCTGCGTGAGAGGTGAGATCCAGCCTGGAACCCGGCGAAAGGTGAAAAGTGATCGATCTAAGGCTCGGTAAACTATCACTTTTCACCGTTCACTTTTCACTGGGTTCCAGGGTACGCTCCTCACCGGTTTTCTTATTGTTCGCTATAGTTCCAGGTCAGACCGCCGTCGATGACGATGGTAGTACCGGTGATATAATCGGAGTCTGACGACGCCAGAAAAGCCGCTACCCCAGCGACATCATTCACCTGTCCCAGACGACCGAGCGGAATATTCTCGAGCAGCGCCTTCAATTTAGCCGGATCGTTCAAAAGCGCAGTGTTAATCGGCGTCTCGATCGCGCCAGGAGCGATGTTATTGACCGTGATTCCGTAAGGCGCCAATTCGATCGAAAGGTTCCGCATCATCATTTTCATGCCGCCTTTGCTGGCACAATAAGACGTGAAATGCGGAAACGGCAGATCTTCGTGTACAGAGCTGACATTAATAATCTTGCCCGGCTTTTTCACAGCCATGCGGTGCTGAACAAACGCTTGGCTGGCGAAGTAGGCGCCTTTCAAATTGATATTCAAAACCAGATCGTAGTCGTGCTCGGATGCTTCCCAGATCGAGGCATGCTTTTCCACACCCGCGTTGTTAATGAGCACATCGACAGCACCCAAGGAGTCGATGGCCTGCTTCATCATACTATGAATCTGGTCGACTGATGAGATGTCGGCTTCTACAGCTAAAGCCTTGCGTCCTCTCTTCTGAATTTGCGCAACGGTGTCGTTCGCCGACTGCGGGTTCCCTACATAGTCGATGACGATATTTGCGCCTTCTTCGGCTAGCCGATAAGCGATCCCTTGGCCAATACCCTGGCCTCCCCCTGTGATCAGCACCGTTTTACCTTCGAGTTTCATAAGCGTTTTTCGATTGAACTCTCTGAGCTGCGAAAGCCTCTAATCACTTACCAGGTTTTAGCAACCGAATTCACCATGTTGATGCTTCAGCTTTCGAGCCGGAACTGGATTGCCGCAATTATACTTAAGGAGCAATCGCGCTTTGCGCCGGATGCCCAATGGATCGGACCGACGTATTGCGGAGGCGAAATTCGATCGTCGTGTCCTTTGTGCCAGCTGAAACTTCCGGGTATTTTCGCTCGTCCCTCGACTGGTAGCCGCCGACGTGATCCACTAAGAGAACCATGAAAAAGGATTTGTTTGATCTTACCGGCCAGGTTGGAGTGGTCATTGGCGCGACGGGAGTTCTGGGCGGAGCCATTAGCCAAGCCTTGGCCGGCGCTGGCGCCAGCATCGCTGTGCTCGGCCGGAACACGGAGCACGGTCAAACTAGAGTTGCAGCGATTCGAGAACAGGGCGGTACCGCTGAATTTTTTCTCGCCGACGCGCTGGATCGAGATTCTTTACGCAGCGCGAAAGAAAAAATCATCCAACAATGGGGGACGCCGACAATCCTCGTGAATGCGGCGGGCGGCAACGATCCTAAGGTCACCGTTACCGGCGACCTGCCTTTCGAGAAGATTCCAGCGGACGATTGGCGCACCAGTTTTGATCTGAACTTGACCGCTGGAGCTCTGCTGCCCTGTCAAGAGATCGGAGCCGCTATGAAAGACGCTGGCCAGGGCAGCATCATCAACATCGCTAGTATTGCTGCCCACGTCCCTTTGTCGCGGGTAGTGGCGTACGCAGCCGCCAAGTCGGCGCTACTCAACCTGACTCAATTCCTCGCCCGCGAATGGGCCCCTTACGGGGTGCGGGTGAATTCCATTACGCCTGGGTTTTTCCCCGGTGAACAAAATCGCCGCCTGCTTTTCAACGAGAACGGCGCCCCGACCGAAAGAGGTGGCGCTATCCTCAATCACACCCCGATGAAGCGATTTGGCCGGCCAGATGAATTGGCCGGAGCAGCTGTGTTTTTGGCTAGCCCAGCCGCGAGCAGCTTCGTGACGGGAATAGATTTACGAGTGGACGGCGGGTTCTTAGCTCAGACGCTGTGACGTTAGGCGAAACAGCGAGCCCGGGTTTTTAACCCGGGCTGAGTCTTATTGCATTTTCCGGGCAGAGATCAAATCCGCCGGAGGATCCAGACGGATTCGCTGCGACGCTTACCGATAATACCAGCGACCATGATTCCAATAACGACCGCGCCAATATGGATGCCCGTAGTAGCGGTAGCCGCCAGGCCCCCAATAGTAACCGGCACCATAGTAGCCCGGCCCGGCCCAACCAGGACCCGGACCATAATAGGCGGGTACCGGAACCGGTAAAGGAAAAGCGAACCACCATCCGGCTTTTGCCGGCACCTGAGAGACCAGGGTTACGGCGAATACAAGCGCTAAAACTAAAAACAATTTTTTCATAGCGTGCTCACGAGAAGAGACGAACAAGCGAGGATTTGGTTACTTGTAACCTTCAAACACGTTCAGCGCACACAAAAATCGACGAGCGGCGACGGGGAAGGATGAGCTGCGGATCACGGCAGGCCAGCCTCAAATCGTGCTCGTGCTCGTCCTCGTGCTCGAATTGGAACCGCGTTGAAGGTTTGCACGCTTTCTAGTCGGACCTCAGAGGCAATCGAGCGAGAAGCACCGTCTGCTCCTGTAGATTCGAGCACGAGGACGAGCACGAGCACGAGCACGATTTGAGGGACCCTCGTTGACGGCGTTGCCGCCTTTGTCGACCGTAACGGATGCTTGACCTGTTCGCGGCTTTCGATCGGGACCGATTGGCAGCCCGCTTGAAGGCCTTGGCCCAAGCTCAAATCTTCATTGGTACGTCCTCATGGAAATATGAAGGCTGGCTGGGGATGCTTTATGACCGGGCTAACTACGAAAACCGCTCTCGATTCTCGAAAACCCGGTTCGAACAAGAGTGTCTGCACGAATACAGCCAGTATTTCCCGAGTGTTTGTGTCGATGCCGGCTACTATCGATTTCCCGAAGAACGTTATTTAGAAAAGCTCGTCGGTCAGGTCCCCAGCAGTTTCAAATTTACCTGGAAGGTCACCGACGAAATCACTCTTCGACGGTTTCCTAAGTTGCCACGTTTTGGTGACCGGAAGGGCCAGTTGAATCCAAATTTCCTGAACGCCGAGCTCTGCTACAACTCATTCCTTCGGCTTCTAGAGCCCTATCGCGAGCAAATCGGATCCTTGGTCTTCGAGTTTGCTGAATTTCGCCCCGGCGATTTCAAGGGCGAAGACGACTTTCTGGTCCAGCTCGAGAACTTTCTTAAAGCTTTGCCGCCGGGCTGGCCCTACTCGGTCGAAATCCGGACCGAAAAATTCTTTAGCGATGGTTACTTGGAGGTGTTGACAAAGCATGGTGTGGCTCACGTTCTAAGCCAATGGTCCTACATGCCGGAAGTCAGCGAACAGCTTAAGCGTCCAGGCGTTTTCACCGCGGATTTTCAAGTCGCCCGGTTCCTTTTGCGACGCGGAAGACCGTACGAACGCGCAGTCCAGATTTTTAGCCCCTATGCCGAAACCCGCGAAGTAAACGAGGATGCGCGCAGCACAGCTCACCGCCTAATTTTTGACCTACGACCGGAAGAGGTGAAACCGCTCTTCTTATACGTCAACAACCGGCTTGAGGGTAACGCTCTGAATACCATCTGGAGCGTTATTCGTGGGGACTAGGCCGGTGGGCTTCGGTCTCGAAAGTAATCAGTAATCAGTGTGTCAGTAATCAGTACATCAGTACATTGTTCTCGGCGGCCTTCTGGACTGATTGCTGACCTACTGATTACTCGGCCATTTGGCCCACGGCGTTGATCAGTAGCGGGATGCTCTATCGCCTCAAGAGCTCCGCCAAGTGGCCTACGGCTTCTGAATCCGTGGCGATTTCGGCGAGGATAGCATCTTGCTCGTTTTGGCTCCTGGAGTATGAGCCTTCCGCCAATAAACGTAGACGGTCGTCTAACGCAGGATCCAGAGCGATCCGGCCCGACACCTCGCCGGCCATTCTGCCAAGGAAACCGAGTACGGCTCGAAACTGTTGTTCTTCTGTCATTCTATAAATCTGGGTCGCTCCGCTTAGTCAGATTACTGCTTCACTGTTCATTTTAAAAATTATGTGAACAAAGCAGCGCACCAGCCAACGCGGTCACTAGAAAGGACGTTCGTCCGCCAGCCCAGTTGCAGGAATTCGTCCTCGATTTAAAAATGCGAGGGCGACTCATTGATCCTCCCGCGGCGCTCGATCTTGGAGATATTGGGCCAATCGTCTTAGTAGTTCCGGGTTGTCGACGAGCTCTTCGAGCAGGTAATTTCGCTCTTCAGAGGTTACTTCCCCACCCGCCAGCGCCCGCAAGCGTTCATCGGTCTCAGCCGGAATAATCCCGGCCATCCGGCCGAAAACGTTTGCAGACGTGTCATCCGAAAAACGGAGAAGCACGCGAAACTGGTCGTGATCCATCAACGTACGAATTGCATTCATTCAATTTTTGCTTGGGAACAATGATTCGCTCCCTAAGAAGGAGTGCCGGTTACGCGCTGATTGCAGGAAATTTGTCGGAAGCCGTCGGCAATCGTAATCGTACTGGTCCTCGTCCTCGTCGTCCTCGTCCTCGACAGCATTGGTGGGGCGAGGCTCCAAAGCGTAACCAACCGCCAGCATGATCTGCCCCTCGCGTCGGCCCAACCGAACGATTCGAGCAGCATGGCCGAGCGGGGGATGTGGTGCGGTAAACAGGCTGGGCGTGCTCATTCTCAAACTGCGCGCTGGGCCCATGCCCTATTTCAGTCGCGAACAAGCCGCAGACCAACTGTCGAGGACGAGGACGACGACGAGTACGATTAGGCCTTAGAGCCTTAATTGCGCAGGCATGAAGCTAGCAACTCAAGGCCGGCTCGGTTGCTGGAAAGTGCCTGCAAGACCTGGTCACGTTCGTTGTCGTCGAGCGTTCCGGCCGCTAGACTGCGGATTTTTGCTTCCATCTCGGTATCGAGCAATTCAGCCGATCGACCACTTACGTCGCTCTCGAACCGTTCCAGGAGCCTAAACAAGGCCCTGAATTGATCTTCTTCGTCCATGTCCAAATCTGCCGTGCGGTCTCAAAAACTATCGAAAATCGAAATCGATTCCGACGCACAAAGCCTTACACAGTCATTCCAAGTAATCTCTAAGAAAGGATCAAGCAACTTAAGGTTCCAAAGCAAGCGCCGTTTAATGGCCGCTTTGGTCTGGTCAAGGTCGCGGCTGATCGTGGCCGCGTGGCACCCAAACATTCTCGCGAGACGTTGTTGTTCAATGCCATGCAAGTAGACCAAACGGAGACAGACCGACTCCCGAGGGGTTAAGCTTCTCAAGCTATCGGACAAGGCATCGGCTAAAAGCGCCAGTACATCCGAACTATCATGCGCCTCGCCATTGGATCCATCCCCTCTCTCCGCCGAAGAACCGCCTTGATCCTGCTGCGCCTCAACTCCTCTTTCGCGCTTCCGATAGCCTGGACCGCGCCACCAACTTTTCAATCGAGAGAGAGCCACGACCGTAACCCATGATCTCAACGAAGCCCGGCCTTGATACATCTCCAGAAGCTTGACGATTTTACCGTCACGGTCGACGCCAGCTAGCAGGTCGCCGGGCAGATCCTCAATAATCTCGCGGGCTTTTTCCTCGGAATCCGAGTCGGTACATTTCGAGAGCAGGACAGCCAGGCTGTAAGGTAACTCTTCGAGGACTGCATTGACAGCCGCTGAATCACCCCCCAGCGCTGCCCGGGCGATAGTCAAATCGTCTTGGTTCACCATACCGAAACTGACCCGGCCAGGATAGCAATGTTGACAAGAAAGTCTATGTAAAAGAGGAAGCTGCCAGGAGGCTCCGAGCGTGAATTGGCGTAGAATCCAAGCGACCTGGACGCCGCATTGCTCAAACGAAAGATGATACTTATGGGAGCTATGGAACTAATGGAATCGCCACCTATACGCCTCCTGGGCTCCTCCCACTTGACCTTTCTCTTCAAATTGAGTGATTAAATACCCAATGACTAGCGAGAAGTGCTTGCCACCGTAGGGTACAGGCGTTCGCTGCTTCTCACATCTCACTTCTCACGTCTCACATCACGATGTCAACCCGCCTCAATTTCCTGCCGGATGAGCGCTTTGCGCCCCTCCGCACTTCATTAAAAGAACGCCTCCGGAAAATGGCGGACCTGATCACCCCGGAAAATTTTCCTAGTTTGCTGGATTTCCGTTCCGGGAGTTTGCTCCACGACGTCTTCGCCTCGGTACGAGCCGATGAGGGTAGTGTATGGATCCTGGACCAAGCCAAGGAACACTTGGTGGTCTCTTACGCGTCAGGTCCGCACGCCGCCGACATAATGGGGTTCAAGCAACCGCTCAGCTCAGGCATCGTCAGTACTTCCTTCATTAGTGAACAAGGGTTTGCCGAGAACGAAGTTTACCGGCACGAGCTTCACAGCGGGCTGCTGGACGAGAAACTGCGCGTTACGACTTACGCCATGATTGTGGCGCCGTTTTATATTTTAGACGCCTGCCGAGGGGTCATCTCTTGCGTCCAGTTGATCAACGTTCGGAATGAGGATGGACGTTCGGTGCCGGTAACGGAGACACCCGGCGGTTTTAGCATGGGTAACCTGGATGCAGTCAAACGAGCCGCATTGGTTCTCACCGACCTGCTCAATTACCAGCTCCTGCGAACCGCCATCGGCTGGGAAGCAAACTGATGAAAACCAGCTCGTGGATCACGGTCGAGCAAGCTCGCGAGGCTCTAAAGACTGGAACCGGCAAAAACATAAAAATTGCGGTGATCGACTCCGGCGTCGAGGTTAGTCATCCGGACTTAAACGGGCTGCGATTAACAGACGATATTCATGTGATCGGCAGCGACCTACAGCTGGTCGTTCGGCCTGGGGACGGCACTGATCTGTTCGGGCACGGAACAGCGGTGGCCGCCATTATCCGTTCACTGGCTCCCGAAGCGGAAATCGGTAGTTTCCGGGTGCTAAACGAGAACAATGCTTCTCGCACCGATGTCATCTGCGAAGGCGTGAATCTGGCGCTGGATCGCGGCTACAAGATTCTAAATTGCAGCTTCGGTTGTGGAGTGGCGGAACACATCCATCGATACAAAGCCTGGATCGACCAGGCCTATTTAAAAGGTGTCCACGTGGTCGCGGCCTGTAACAACTACGATTACACCCGGCCGGAATGGCCCGGTTATTTCCCTTCCGTAATTACGGTTAATTACGGTGAGCTAAAGGACAAAGAAGATTTGTACTATAAACCGGGCAACCTGGTTGAGTTTGTAGCGCGTGGGACCGGCTTTGAGGCCGCCTGGAAAGGGGGTAAGCGACGCCGGATGCACGGCAGCAGCTTTGCCGCACCGCATGGAGCCGCTCTTCTGTCTCGAATCCTGTCGATCTATCCGGATCTGGCTCCCCTCCAAGCGAAGTCTTTGCTGCACCAGCTCGCCAAGCCCTGGGACGAACAGGCGTTCTCAACGCTTCTCGCACCCAGTGCGCCCCGCTAGGAGGAAGCGCCGGGAACGAGCGGGAACTAAGGGCGTGGCCGGAAAGTGGACTTAGTGGACTGAGTAGACGAAGTGGACCCCGGACCGGGTTATCTCTACCCCATCCACTGCGGGTCCACTCTGTCCACTAAGTCCACTCTGTCCACTTCCTCGCCACGCCTGCACACCCTCCCCGCTCCTTCTGCAATCGGCGGCTACGACCGCGTCTATCCGGTAGGTACCGAATCGTTCCTTTTACCAATTTCCTTATGCCAACCGAGACTTTCATCTCCCGCCAGAAGGCACCGGCACGGAGACCGTTATTTTGGTGGCATCATGTCCCGAGGACGTTCTTTGGCGTTATCCTTCTTTGCGTCGTGCTGGGGTCAGCGGCCGCCGCGTCAATGTGTGGCAGCGGCTTCGTGATTCAACAGAACGGTTACATCTTAACGAATTACCACGTCATCAAGAATGCGACTCGAATTACGATAACAGTTCCTGGACGTCAGACTGTTTCCGCTCGCTTGATCACGACCGATCAGGAGAAAGATCTTGCGATCCTGCAGGTATCGCTCGGCAACTTGACTGCGCTACCTATCGCCTCTTCCGAAACGGTCCAGGTCCTCGATTCCGTCACGGTGCTAGGATACCCTTTACCAGACGAGCTTGGAACGGCGCTTTCGGCGTCCGACGGTAAGGTGAACGCGGTGAGAGACGGACGTAATAGCAGCACACGCTTGTTCCAGATCGACGCCAATGTTAATCCGGGCAATAGCGGCGGCCCGCTGCTAAACAATCACGGCGAGGTCGTCGGAATCGTTGTCGCGAAAATCAACTCCCTGCAGTACGCAAAAGAAAACGGGTCGCTACCGGAGCGGATTAACTTCGCGATTCCAATCAACGAAGCTCAAGAGCTTCTTCGCAAAGTGATTCCCAATTTCGCGCCCTCCAACCGCCAGGACGTGTTAACCGACCAGCAAGTATTTCAGTCAGCCAAGGGCTCAACCGTACTGATCGTCGCGGACCAAGACGAAACCAGCAGCACGACCTACTCTGAAAATGAAGACAACGGACGCCTGGCGCGTTTTATCGCCAAGTTTGTTCGAGCCGGTGAAATCGGCTCGGGCGAAGGTCAAACCGACTATTACGCCTCACCTTGTGACTATTTCGAAAACGGGCAATGCACTCGCGAATCTATTTTTCGGGAGTTGCTGGATTACAATCACAAATGGCCGTCCCGCCAATATCAATTGTTAGGCACGCCGCTGGTCGATGTTACGAATCAAGGGGACCGATACGAAGTTAGTTTCAAAGTCTCTTTCACGGTGCGCAACCGAGCTAAGGCCGTGAGTGGTGTCTGTTACTTTCACGCGCATCTGGTTCGCAGCGCGGATAGCTTCTTGATCACGGCAATCCGAGAGAAGTTCGCGGCCGACGGAAGCGAGTAGAAGCGACAGGGCGAGTAGAAGCGACAGGGC
>Ga0213878_10000790_pt1 | contig 11448 bp, 12 predicted proteins | sample VelepicoBEBS_R02_FD_161053 | JGI IMG/M metagenome (GOLD analysis project Ga0213878, IMG submission 161053) | Vellozia epidendroides bulk soil microbial communities from rupestrian grasslands, the National Park of Serra do Cipo, Brazil - BS_R02 | ecosystem: Environmental > Terrestrial > Soil >... | reverse complement strand
CGTCGTCGTCCCGCTGCTGATGGCGGTGATCGGCATCTTGCTCGCGCTCACGCTGATGCCGGGCGCCGGTGCGCTCGGCGTCGCGACCGGCGGGCTCGCGAGCCTCGTCGTGCTGCTGCTCGAGCTCTTCGGGCTCGGCACGGCGTGCATCATCGCCGACGACGCCTGGCGCCACGGCCGCGCCTCCTTCGACCGCGGCTGGACCGAGGCGCGCCGGCGCGCGGGCGAGATATTCTTCGCCTCGATCGGGCTCACGCTGCTGCTCTTCATCGCCCAATATGCCGGTATTCTGCTCCCGATCCCGTTCCTCGCGCTGCTGCTCCAAGCCGCCGTTATCTTCTTCTGCATCTGGACGATCCCGGCAGCGGCGATCGGCGGGGTCCCCGGCGGCGCGGCGATTCAAATCTCGATCGACCGCGTCCGCGAGAACCCGCTCTCCGCGGCGCTCGCAGCCGTCGTTTCCGTTGCGCTGATCCATTTCGCGGCGCCGATTCTCGCGGCCGACCTCGCGGCGTGGATCCTGCCGTACAGCGGCGGCTCGGCGATCATCGGCGCGCTGATCGAGGCGCTCTTCGAAGCGATCGCGATCGGATACGTCGGCCTGGTGCTCGCGAAGACGTACACCGACGCGTCGTTCGGCGGCCGCCGCTGGTGAGTTCGCGCAAAGTGCGCGAACTCTCGCGTTCGGCCTTCGGCCGATCCGCCCGTGCTATCGCGATGAAGGTGCGAGGGCCATGCGGACGAGGTCGGCGACGAGCGGCGGGCTGACGTTCGTGCGCGCGATCCGTTCGGCGTCGCCGATCGCGCCGAGCAGCTTGGCGAACGCAGCCGGCTCGCGCGCCGGAAGCGCTTGCAGGCGCGCCCGCTGATCGCGCGCGAGCAACGGGACACTGCTCCGCTCGCGCGGGCTCGGCGGAAGATTCAGCGCGATCCAATCGCGCGCGAGCGTCTTCACCGTCTCGAGCCCGGCCTCGAGCGTCGGACGCGTCGCCCACGTGCTCGCGTCGGCCTCTTCGCCTTGCGCGGCCGCGAAGAACCACTCGACCGCGGCGTCGCGCGTCGCGCCTTCGCCCTCGTCGAGCAGCGCGAGCGCGCGCGACGCGCTCCCGTTCGCCAGCTCCGCCGCGCGCCGGGCCTCGTCGCCGGCGTGGCCGCGGCGCTCGAGGACCTGCACGACCTCCGCGTCGGAAAGCAGCGGAAACGTCAGCTCGACCAGCCGCGAGCGAATCGTCGGCAGGATGCGCCCGGCCGCGCTCGTGGTCACGATCAGCACCACGCCCGCCGGCGGCTCTTCGAAGAACTTCAGCAGCGCGTTCGCCGCCTCGCGGGTGAAGTCGGCATCGCCGAGGACGAAGACGCGCTTGCCGCCGGCGTACGAGTGCAGCGAGAGCTGGCGGACCAGAGCCCGCGCGGTCGCTTCTTCGCTCTCGTGAAAGCCGCCACCGTCGCGGTCGCCGATCTTCAGCTGGCCTTCCGCGTAGTAGAAGTCCGGATGTGTTCCCGCCTCGAACTGCGCGCAGCCGCTGCAGTGTCCGCACCAGCCGAGCAGCGTGCGCTTCGGCGTCACGCACAGCAGCGAGCGCGCGAGCGCCCGCGCGAACGCTTTCTTGCCGACGCCTGGCGGCCCGCCGAACAGATACCCGTGCGAGACCGTCGCGGCGGTAAGGTGCTCGAAGAACGCGCGCGGCCCCGCGGCGCCGACGATGTCGAACGTTCCGCCGATCATCGGGACGGTGACTCCATCACGGTAGCGACGCGTTCCGAACGCGCTCGAACGCTTCGAACGCCGCCGCCGCGATGACGTCCGGCAGCTGCGTTCCGTCAAGGACCACGAAGCGGCTCGGAAACAGCTTCGCGAGCGCGAGATACCCTTGGCGCACGCGCGTGTGAAAGACGGCGTCCTCGCGCTCGAGGCGGTCGGCGCCGCCGCGCGCCCGCACGCGCTCGCGCGACACCTCGACCGGCACGTCGATCAAAAAGGTCAGCTCCGGCGTGATCCGGCGCGTCGCGAACAGGCACACGTCCAGCACCGCCTCGAGGTTCAGCCCGCGCCCGTAGCACTGGTAGGCGACGGTCGCGTCGAAGAACCGGTCGCACAACACCACCTTGCGCTCTTGGAGCGCGGGCGCGATCACGTCGGCGACGAGCTGCGCGCGCGAGGCGTTCAGCAGCATCACCTCCGCGACGGGGTCGACCGCCGTCGCCGGATCGAGGAAAACCGCGCGTAAAGCCTCGCCAAGGGGCGTCCCCCCCGGTTCCTTGGTAACCAGGACGGCATCGCCGCCGGTTCTAAGCTTCGCAGCCAACGCCGCAATCAGCGTCGATTTCCCGGCGGCTTCGATCCCTTCGAAGGTGACGAGCACCCGGCGCTCTTCGCGAGAGCGGCGTCCCGGCCATCGCGGGAGGTCCGATTGCTCAACGAGTTGGTGAAGCGGCTTTCCGCGCGAAGGCCGGATCGCCGCGCTGCGGAACGCGTGCGCCTGCAGTTCGGCGTCGCTTGGACGCCAGTCGCCGCTGACTTTCAGGGCATCGCCGCCGATGACTGGGACGCCGTTGTGCGCTTCTGCCGCCAGCGCCCGGACCCCGGCAACAAGGCCGCCGACGAGCTGGCTGCGCTGGCGAAGGCCGACGACGACGCGTACCGCCTCCTCCCGCTCAAGGTGCAGGAACGCGTCGTCGCAACGCTGGTCTCAGCGGGCCGGCTGGCCCCGAGAGCGACGCGAAGAACCCGCTGCTGCGGATCGCGTACGGCGGGGGGACGCCGACCGGCCAGCACGTGCTCTTGGTGCACAGTCGCCGGAACAAAGACGGCGACGTCTCGCTGTTCGACTCCCGGCTCACCGTCGACGCCGCCGGAAACGTCAGACTCAAGCGCTGAGACTAGAGCTCCGGCCCTTTGAAGATCCGCACTCGCCGATTCGGCTCGAGGCCGGTCGAGCGGGACTGCTGCCGGTAGCGCTCCGCCAGCTGGTGCTGCATCCGCCGAATGTATGACGTTTGCGGCGTCAGCTCGATCGCCCGGCTGTCCAGCAGCACTTGGTACACCGCCTCCTCGGCCTCGCGCATCGCGACCTCTTCGACATCGAGCGAAGGCAGGTTGAAGACGTCCTTGAGCGCCGTCTGAATTTGCGTGGTCGTGTTGGTCTTGATCGAGTAGAGCGGAAGACTCCACGCCAGAACTCTCCGAGGCCGTTTTCTGTCGCTCGCGGAGGTCATTCGCCTCACGGTGGACGAGGACGGATTGGGGCGACGGCCTGCAGCGCCGCCGCGCTCGTTGCGCAACGCTTGACCTGCGACGAGGTCGGATGAGCCGAGCGCCCAGATGTTGTGCGAACCTTGGCAAACGACGGTACGATCGCGTACTGCGCTTCAGGAACATCGGGCGGTACAAGGTAAGGAGGCCGAATGGCCCTAACGCTCATAAGCAAATAATTGCTAGGCTCGGAGACATCGGTCATGGGCACATCTAGGGACGCTATCGGACCGCCCGTACCAGCATGTCACTGGGACAACGTGCGATCGTTGTCCAAAGCGGGTGCGGGACCATTCAATGGCGTCTCAGCGTGGTAAATCCGTCTCAAAGCGCTGGCTCGCGCGGCGATTCGCCGCGGAACGCTCGTATTTCCATGTTTGGTTCGGTCGAGGTCCTCGTCCTGGACACAGCATTCCGGGTCGAGAGCATGTCCGAAGGAGCGGGGCGTCTTTTCCAGCGGTGGTCCGCACTTGAGGACGACGGTGAAGCCGTTGCGCGGAAGGTCGTACAGTTCATTCGCGAACATGCTGAGCGCTACCGGGCGGCAGGATTACGGGAAGTTTCCGTATTGCTGTTTCCGCAGGTGCTGGTCCATATCGTCGATCTCGAAGGCCCGGGCGGGACGAAGCTGGTAGCCGCGTTCACCGGGTTTGCCGTTCGGGATCCAATCCATCAGGCATCACAAAACTTCAAGCTGACCCGGCGCGAAGGACAGGTCCTCGCGCTGCTCTTGCGCGGACTGCGAGCCGCCGAAATCGCAAAGGCGCTCGCGGTTTCCGAGATGACAGTCGGCGACTATTTCAAGCGGCTACGACGGAAGGCCGGAGCCCGTACGCAATCCGGAATGATCGCGCGGCTACTCGGTTGGGGTCGCCCCGCCTTCGCCGGCGAGGCCGAAGACGCGGGCTAGCAGCGCCCCGCGTCTGCGGACCCCGACCTTTGCCAAGACCCTGCGGACGTGGTCGTCCACGGTCGACTCGGTGATGCAGAGCGTTTCCGCGATCGTGCGATTTGATGCCCCGTCGATCATGAGGCTAAGCACCTCGGCTTCGCGTCCCGACAAACCGAACCGTTCGTACGCGTCGAGCAGCGGTCGCCGCGTGCCCCGGCGCTCGATCAGCATCGCATAGCGCTGTCCCTCGCTTCCGGTGAGCGGTGTGACGCGCAGCATGTAGCGTTCGCCAGCAACGTCGATCTGTTCGAAGTTCGCCCCGGCCTCCACCATACGGCGCGCCGTCGTGCGAAATACCTCGGTGCAGGACAAGGCGTTCGCAGGAGACATGACGATGTTAAACCGGTCGTCGAGGATGACAATGTGCGGCCGCCCGCGGCGATCGATGAAGGAGTCGCCCACTCGATTCTCCACGCGTCAATGCCCGCGGCGATACCGCGGGGTCTTCAGTATATTGCGTTTGTTCGGTCAAGTCCATTCGGCGCAATCTTCGGCGCAAAACATTCGCAGTTTTCCGGGATGGTTGCCCGACCAAGCATGGTGATATAAAGAAGCACGTCGGCCACCCGTAGGTGCCTTCGACGTTCGCCGCTCCGTAATCGGACGCGGCCTAGTTTCTCGCTACCTCCGGCTTACCGGAAGCTTTGGAACCCCTGGAAATCTTCGATCATGATCGCGTATCGTATCGAGTCCCGAGCTACCGCCCCCGACCTCATCTTCTCCATGCGACGCCGGCGCGCACGCGTTCTCGTTTTGGACGCGGCGCTCGACATCGTGGGCGCGGACTCGCAGGCATTGCGCCTGCTCGACGACCTCGGTGCTCGCTGCGCGGGACGCCTGCCGCCGGTACTCGAGCAGCCCATCCGGCAGTGGCGCTCAGCGGGCGCACCCAGCGGTGAGTACGCTACTGCACACCTCACCGGCGTCGCGTTGCGCGCGATCGCGCTCGATGGGCCCGCACCGTGGACGGTCGTCATGCTGGAGCGCGTCTGCACCAGGGAGACGCTGGACACGGCCAAGGCGCGGTTCGGACTTAGCCCGCGCGAGTGCGACGTGCTGCGACTCGTGCTCGAGGGCGACAGCGGCGCGGAAATCGGTGCGCGCCTGCAGATCGCCGAGTACACCGTCGGCGACTACCTCAAACGAATTTTCGCCAAGACGCATGTACGGAACCGCTCCGAGATGATTGCGAAAGTCCTCGGCTGGCTGCCGATCGGGCGCGAGCCGCAATCATGTTAAGCGCGCGAGTTCGGGGCGGCTCGATCGGCCGCTTCGCGAGTGCGGTAGCGGCCGCGCTCGCGGTCTGCTGTTCGGGCTTCCCGGCGTTTGCGAGCGATCTGAACGTGCAGCCGATCAGCGTGCATCTCAAGCCGAATCGCACGACGGACACGATCACGGTGGAAAACCGAGGCACCGAACCCGTTCGCCTTCAAGTTTCAGGCTTCGCATGGGACCAGGACGCGACCGGATCCATGAAGCTCGTGCCGAGCAGCGATCTGGTCTTCTTCCCAATCTTGATCACGATCGAGCCAGGCAAGAAGAAAAGCGTGCGCGTCGGCCTGCAGAACATGGCCCCGACGACGACGGAGAAGACGTTCCGCATCTTTTTCGAGGAGCTGCCCTCACTCAAATCGCAGCTGGCGCCGGATACGACCGGATTGGCCCTGCTGAGCAAATTCGGCATCCCGGTCTTCCTCGACCCCATCAGAATCGCTCCGAAGCCTCAGGTGACCGTCAAGGGCCTGCGAAACGGCGTCCTCACGATTGCGATCGCCAACGCCGGCAACGCGCATTACATCTCCACCGCCGTCACGGTCGCGGGCCTCGACGCACGTGGCGCCCAGCTTTTTGACCGCTCCGAGAAAGGCTGGTACGTCCTCGCTCACGGGGAACGCGAATACGCCGAGGCTCTCGACCCGAAGGAATGCGCCGCTCTGCACGACGTGACGATCGAGCTGAAGACGACCGCAGGCAACACGAAGCAAACGATGCCCGTGACGCCCGGATCGTGCGGAAAGTAAACCGATGAGACGCGCGATCGTGCGGACCATCGCACTTCTCGCCTTCTTCTCGCTGGTGGCTCCGCAGCTCGCCTGGGGCGACCCGGTCACATCCGGACCACAGCGAGCGTTCTTGACGGTGAAGCTGAACGGCAGAGACCAGGGCACGTCGCTCGTCGTCATCTTCGAGAGAGACGCGTACATTCTCGCGAGCGACCTCAAAGACAGCAACCTCGTCATTCCGGGCGACGCCTACCGGACGGTCGACGGGCAAAGGTACGTGTCCCTGCGATCCGTCGATCCGAACGTGGTCTACACGATTGACGCGGACGCACTCGCGATCGACATCCGCTTCGGAACGGGTTCCTTCGGCCAGACGACGCTGGACGGGGCCGGCGGCGAGGCGGCGCTTCCCATATCGTACACGCGCAGCGCGTTCTTCAACTATTCCGTCTTGAAGAGCTCGAATCAAGGAGCCCTCTTCTCCGGCGAGGGCGTTGCGTCGATCGGCCACGGCGTCCTCGACACCTTCGTGCAGCGCAATTCGGGCGGCGGTTTCGCGCTCGGAGAAACGTCCTGGACGCGTGACTACATCGAAAAGTCGGAACGCCTGGTCGTCGGCCGCTCGAACATCGACATGAGCGACTTCTCCGGCACCGGGTCCACGATCTCGCTCGACGGCGTGACCTTCCGGCGTGACCTCCAACTGAATCCCGGAACGATTCGGAACTACAACACGGGAATCTCGGGGGTCGCGTCCTCGGCGTCGACGGTGCAGCTCTTCGTCAACGGAGTCCTGGTGCGCGAAGAAGAGATCGGCGCGGGCGCCTTCCGGGTATCGAACGTCCCGCTCCGGGACGGCGCCAACGAGACGACCGTCGTCATCCGCGACGCCTTCGGGCACACCCAAACGATCTCGCGGCCGATGTACGTCGCCGCGGATCTGTACCGCCGCGGGGACCGCGAATTTGCATTTGCCCTCGGACGCTCGAGCTTCCAGCAATCGCAAGCTGTTCGCCCGTTCGTCGGGGCGGCGCGATATGCCGTCGGGATTACCGACGCGGTGACCGCGGGCGCGCGCGCCCAGGTGTCAGGAACCGGCTGGAACGCCGGCTCGTGGCTCGCGGCGGGGAGCCGGTTCGGGCAGCTCAGCGCCTCCGTGTCGGAGAGCGTGGCGCGCGGGACCGCATTCGTGCCCGGCACGGTCGTCGATTTCGCTTCCGACTCAGGCCTCCAGCTGCCGCCGGGCGCGACATCAGCACCGCCGCCGATCGGCGCGGGACCGGTCCGCGGCACCGCATACGGGCTGTCCTACAACGGCGCGTTTCACGGCCTCGCAGTCGGCGCATCGCTCGCCGGCGAGTCACCGTTCTACTCAACGATCGCCCTCCCGCCGGTGGCTGACCGGGCGCTTCGATCGGAACGCATCTATGTGAGCGGAGGGCTCCGTCACAGCGGAACCGGCCTGACCTTCTCATGGTCGCGCGCGACCTTCCGCGACAGCGGCACCCAGGCGGAGCAAACGCTCTCGCTGATGCAGCAGCTGCTTCGCGGCGTCAACGCTTCTGTTTCGTACGGACGACGCACGCTGGCCGGTAACTCCGGTCCGTCACTCGGGATACGCATCGACGCCGTGCTTCGCCGGCACGATCAGGTCAGTCTCAGCAGCACGAGCGAAGCCGGAAAAACGACGCGCTCGCTGCAACTCGAGCGTCACCCCGACGGGATCCTCGGCACGTCGTACGCCGCCGCGATCGGTTCGGAAGACGGCGCAACGTCAGCCTCGTTCGACGCCGTCAATGCAACGCGCGTCGGGAACTTCGAGGTCCGGCACGCCGTTGCCGGCGTCTATCGGGATACCTCGGTCTCGTTTAGCGGCGCGATCGCGATGGCGGATGGCGGTGTATTCTTCACGAGACCGATCCTCCAAAGCTTCGTCGTTGTCGACACCGGACTCAGCGGTATTCGCGCTCTCGTCAACAGCCAGACGGCGGGCTTGACCGATCGCAAGGGTCGCATGCTGATCGCGGATCTCTTTCCATATCAGCGCAACGACGTCTCGATCGATCCGAACAGTATCCCCGACGGCGCGCTGCTCGACGTCACCCAGCGGTCAGTTGCGCCGACCTATCGGGGCGGTGCGGTCGTGAAGTTTGCCGTCCACCGAGTTCGGGCGTATTCGGGGCGCCTCGTGTTCGCCGGGGAAGCGGACCGGTCGCCTGCGCTGGGCCAAGTGACGCTGACGTTACGTTCTGGAACGGCTGCGTCCGACATCGGAACCGACGGGACGTTTTACTTCGAAGACCTCGAGCCTGGATCGTACGAAGGGCGCGCGGAGTTCAAGGGCGGCAGTTGCTCCTTCACGCTCGTCGTCCCACATTCGACGGGCCCCCTTACCGCGCTCGGCACCGTGGCGTGTGCGAGACCTGCACCGCGATGAGACATCTTCGTACGGCCGCGCTCGCCACGGCGATCACCGCAGCCGCCCTACGGCCCAACGTTGCTCCCGCGACCTCCTCGCCCACCTGCGACTTGATCTCGCCGGGCTTCTCCGTGTCGTACGATGCGACGTCCGACCTAGGAAAGTCGTCGATGGGAACGATGTCGATCGACTGCACGACGAGCGTCCCGCTCACGATCCAGGTCGACCTTTCGACCGGGCGGTCGGGGAACTATGCCGACCGCACTATGTTGCAAGTCGGCGGCTCGAACGTCCTGCACTACAACGTGCTGTTCGGCATGACGAGCACCCCGTTCGGTGACGGTAGTCCGGGAACGCAGCACCTGCAAACATCGGCTTCGCCCACCAACGGCGAGATCTTCATCTCACAAAGCTTGCGGTTGGTGATGGCGCCGCATCAATTCGCCGTTCCCGGACCCTATGGGGACTCGCTCATGGTTTCGGTGCAGTTCTGATGCGCGCATTGCCCGTGGCGTCTCTGCTCGCGCTTGCTGCCGTCCCAAGCCTTGCCGATTCGACTCCTCCGGCGCACCAAACGAAGGGAAGCGTGCCCGTCAGTGCCACGGTGACGGTTGCGTGCACGTATACGTTTGATGGAAGCCTCGATGACGTACGGTGCGGCGGCGTTGCCGCGATCTCGATGCAAAGCTTCGACTACGGCGGCAGCCACTATCGTGTGTACCGGTTTCCCAACGGCGGCGTCCTGTGCGTGCGTCAGAGCGTAACGGGGACTTGGCAGATGGTGGCATGCCCGCCGCTTCCGACGCCCACGCCGCATCCGACGCCGACCCCAACCCCGCGGCCCACAGCGACTCCGACGCCGCGGCCCACAGCGACTCCGACGCCGCGTCCGACGGCGACGCCGACGCCGCGTCCGACGGCGACGCCGACACCCCGTCCAACGGCGACGCCGACACCCCGCCCGACGGCGACGCCGACTCCGCGCCCCACACCAACACCGACCCCGCGTCCAACGGCGACACCGACCCCGCGTCCAACGGCGACACCAACCCCGCGTCCGACCGCGACACCCACACCGCGACCGACGCCGACGCCGAGCTGTACCTATGATGCCGATTTGAGCCCCGACGATGTCCGCTGCAACGGCGTTCCGGCAAGCTCGGAGCAAACGATCGTGTTCGGCGGAAGCACGTATCGCGTCTACCGCTTCCCAAGCGGATACGTTTTCTGTCTCAAGCAGAGCGGTTCGATTTGGGCCAGCGCCGCATGTCCACCACTCCCCACGCCCACACCGGTACCGACAGCAACGCCCCACCATTAAGTCGCGCAGCTCGACATGACGACGATGTCGCAACCGCGGTTGCGATGTCGTTGGCGTGCGTTTCGTTACGCGCACGATGACGATCGATGTCCCGAAAACGCGGGACTTATCAAAGCTGCTCGGGTTGTGTACAACGAGAGAGACGAGAGCGTCAGCTTCTCGCCTCACGACAGCCCGCCGCGCGACGTCATTCGGGCGACGGTTCGCTACCATCAATGTCAGGAGCTACATCAGTGAACAAACTTCTTGCAACGGTCGCCGGCGTGGCGCTCATGGCTCTCCCAACGGCGGCGTTCGCCGGGCAGACCACCGGCAACGTATTGGTCACCGCCAACGTCGTCGCAGCGTGCTCGCTCAGCACGCCGAACGCGATGACGTTCGCCAACTACAATCCTTCGGCCCTGAGCGCGCAGAATAGCGCCGGCGGCAACGAGTCGATCACGTGCACCAACACCACGGCATGGACGCTCTCCGTCCCGTCGACGGCGGCGCTGCTGCTCAACGGCACGGGTCCCGATCAGCTCAACATCTCCAGCATCGGGGACAGCCCTGCCGGCGGGACGGGGACCGGCTCGGCGCAGCCCTTCACCGTCAGCGGCTCAGCGGCCGCCGGCCAATATGTGACGCCCGGCCCGTACAGCGGCAGCGTCACCATCACGGCAAACTTCTGATCGTTGCCGGGCTGTCGTGCGGGAGGCGCCTACGGGCGCCTCCTCGGCCGGCTCGGGAAACGATCGAGACAAGGCCTGAAGGGTCACTATGAAACGTACATTCTTTCCCGCGTTGGTGGTCGCAATGCTGATGGGTTCGATGTCGCTGCAAGCGCTCGCGAACTCGATGCCGCACACGATCACCAGCCCGGCGCACATCACGGCGAACGTTCTCGCGACCTGCACGATCACGTCGAACGGCGCGCTGAACTTCCCGGACTATGTGCCGGGCGGCATGCCGAAGAATCTCCAGACCGCGGACGTCGCGCATACGTACGACGCCGGCAGTGCCGATGCCTCGATGCAATGCACCGCCAACACTCCGTACAGCGTCACGGTTGGATCGACGTCGGGCACGATGATTGGAACCGCACACGGCGGGTCGCTGCCGTACACGTACAACGTGCTCGGAACGTTCACGCTCCATCCGACCGGCGGCGGTAACTTCAGCTGTCCGCTGTCACCGGCTCCGAACACCGTTTCGTCCACGACCGACGCGGCTGCGGACCCAGTCACCATCGAGTTCGCGGGCTGCATCAATCCCGGCCTGTGGCCGACCCCGGACCACTACACAGATATGTTCACCTTTACCGTTTCGTTCTGAACGCGGCGCCCCGAACGGAAAGGAAGAGGCTAGTCGTTCGCGGCTGGCCTTTCCTTACAATACAATGCTTTCGCACTGTGAGCCGGCCTCGCCGGAAGGAGCGTCAACCCGGTGAGCGATGACCTGGTCGTCAAAGAGGATTTTGACGCCAACGCGATCCTCGCTCGGCGGGCGGTACCGCGCGTG
>Ga0213878_10000789_pt1 | contig 11453 bp, 7 predicted proteins | sample VelepicoBEBS_R02_FD_161053 | JGI IMG/M metagenome (GOLD analysis project Ga0213878, IMG submission 161053) | Vellozia epidendroides bulk soil microbial communities from rupestrian grasslands, the National Park of Serra do Cipo, Brazil - BS_R02 | ecosystem: Environmental > Terrestrial > Soil >... | reverse complement strand
GTTGGGCGATAACGTGTCTGAGCACGATTATCACGACGCGCTGGCGCTGGTGGAGCACCTGTTGGAAACTGACGAAAACAACGTACTGGTGGATATTCTGTGCCAGAAAATTACGGCATACGAAAGTACCATGCCGAAAGTGATCGCCATGAATGAACGCCTGGCGACAGTGGATAGCGGTACCTCAATGCTGCGCCTGCTGATTGACCAGCACAGCCTGACGCTTTCTGACTTCGAAAACGAAATAGGTAAAAAGGCAATGGTTAGCCTGATCCTGAACGGTAAACGCCAGCTGTCGCTTGACCATATCCACAAGCTGGCAGCGCGTTTCAACATTAGCCCGGCTTTGTTCGTGTAACCGAACCGACACACAACAAAAAAGCCCGGCATCATGGGGTCAGTCCATAATGCGGGCTTTGTGATGTAGATAAGCTTTAGTGAATCTCGGCGATTCGTTATTTGCTTTTCTAATGTGAATATCAAATAAAACCATAAAACAATTGATTTATAAATGTTTTTATTAATGATATTTAACTTTGTGTACACCCTTGTGTACATGAAAACACAGAGTGCTCATGTAACAAGGTCAAAATACAACCAGCCATAAGAATGACCCGCTGTAAGAAAAAGATACCCGGCTACTTTGAGTCGGATAACCTCTAATGGATTACGGGTGAGATTGGTTCGCCGCCGTTCGGCGTGCCCCGTATTGCTTACCTGCTGCGTGCAACCCGGCGGCGAGGATTTTCTGCGTGAGCTCACCGAGTTTATGCTCAACCGCATCATGGACGCTGATGTTACTCAGCGTATCAACGCGAGCCTCATGAACGCAGTGACGAGCGCGAGACCTACCGCAACGGCTACCCTGACCGTCAGTACAACACACGCAAAGGAGCCATAAAAAATCGGCCAGAAAGCTGCGAATAAGGCCGAATGGCCACTAAAACCAGTGAAATCGAGTTCACGGATGCCGATTCCCCAACCCATAAAGGCCAGTTTTGATGCGCTAACGATAGCACCAGTGATACCAAAAGAGCCCATTGACAGACAACTGGCCGGGAAGGTGTACGCAAAAATAGAACAACCAGCATTGCCACCGTGCTGGGCAACAGCACAGTGCTATCGCCCAAAAAAGAACAAATAGCAAGAGATGTTAATCTGTGAGGAGAGACACTATTACGACACAGAGCTAAACCTAACCAGACAGGCACCTCTGTGCCAGCAGCGGACGTTGCTGCGACGAAACCGGACGTTAAAAAACTCTCGCCACGACGAATAACATCATCCCCGATGGCTCATGCTGACGTGACGCTTATCTGTGAACTCGACGAACAATGGAGCTTTGTTGGCAGTAAAGCCCGACAGCACTGGCTCTGGTACGCGTACAACACGAAAAATGGTGGTGTGCTGGCCTACACTTTTGGCCCGCAGAACCGATGAAACCTGTCGTAAATTACTGGCCCTGCTCACCCCCTTTAAGATCGGGATGCTGACTACTGATAAGTGGGGCAGTTACGCCAGAGAGGTTCCGAAAGACAATCATCTGACTGGCAAGATCTTTACCCAGCGCATTGAGCGTAACAACCTGACGCTGAGAACCCGAATCAAGAGGATGGCCCGCAGAACCATCTGTTTCTCACGCTCTGTTGAGATTCATGAGAAAGTCATCGGAGCCTTTATCGAAAAATACATGTTCTACTAATTGGAGTCATTACCACTTATTGAATAAAGAGCAATTTTACAGCACCTCATTGCGCTCCTGACGACCATGTTCATGGCCAGTGGATTTTTAAAACGCCTTTCCAAATCGCTAACCATCAAGTCAGAATAGCTGCCGGCAACGAGATACACGAACCTGCGGGAAGCGAAGAGGGATATCAGCCATTACCTGATGGATTACTACAACTGGCGGCGACCCCATCAACACCATGATGGGATACCGCCAGCAAAAGCCGAAGAACGGCCTAACAGAGTGTCCGGGTTTAGTTGGCCACTACATTCAGGAGAATGCCTCGCTCAGATGCCTCCGATACCAAACTGGTTCTTTTAACACTGTTACATCGCTCATTCCATTCTCCAGTGCCTCAAAGATCGATGTAGCTGTCTGACCAAACATACGATTAGCCGCACTCTCGCTGTCAAAGTCTTTGTACACAATGAGCTTTCTCCTACCGCCAGCCTTTTGATAGAGCTGTGCCCAGTCTGTTTCGGACAAGATCTTCGGACCATTGAGCAATAGCATGCCCTCATCCTCAAACTGGCCTGCGGTCAGATCGAACACATATTGCTTGCCGTCCTTGCTGCCCAGGACCACGAAATGGTTGAAGGCCTCTTCGTCTTTGAGAGCTGACCATACATACATCCCCCTATACCTTATGTCAGTCATTCCTTTTCTTTTCATAAAGTTGACCACCGACTCCATCACTGCTGAGCACTGTCCCTTCGGTTTTAATATGCGATCGTTGATATCTGTAATCCCATACATTTCTGACAGATAGCCACGCATCTCTTCCGGCAGAGCGGCAGCCGGGCTGTCTTCGATGATCGGGCGCGAGGGTATTTTGAAGATATCCGAGTTAAGCTTTAGGTTCTTTTGAGCCCGCGTTAGTTCTTCTGTAAGACTTCTCCATGCATGTATTCTGCCAGAAGCAGGTAGGCTCGGTCGCCCCAGCTTTATTGATTGCTCAACTGCCTTATCAGAACCGCTCAGACGAACCAGTTCTTTTGCATCGTCGGTGTTTCTCAGCGATGCAACTAAGAAGTCAATCTTACCCTGGTTATTTAGGCTGACCCACTGCTCGGATGTAAGCGTGGAAACACCCGGACGCTGTAAGTTCAACTTATCCAGGTTACTCTGGTACTGTTTGGGAGTATATTCATGCAAAGAAAAGTCCCATCTCTTATTTAGATTAAGCTTATCCAGACGAACGTGTGAAGGCTCCCTGCTGATATCGAACACTGAGGATAGTACTCTGCGCTGAGTGTCTTGTGGTAATTCAGTGAAACCATTCGTATACAATTTGGTCAAATCCTCATGGTTAACGATATGTCCTGCACGGCCGGTGAGCCACGTATTGATGTCGAGCTGTGGCATAACGCCCATTCCGGCATCCGACTGAATCACATAGGCGTCTCTGTTGATCTTAGCTTCCCTTATCACAGGAAAGTCAATGAGATACTTATGACCTATACGACTGTCATTGACAATTGCCACATAGCTTTTATCAGGCTGAAGTTTGGCCAATAAATCTTGATATGAGATCCCATTAAATTTTGGCAGTGTCACCGGATTAATAGGAACACTATCTTCCACCATCAGTTTAAAAATATTCTGGGCAGAAACGCCACATACAGGACTATTAATAGATTCAGGATCTATTCCGGTCAACGCACGATAGCTTTCCGCCCCCCCCATATCATTAACCATTTGATCGAATTTAGTTTTAAGCTCAACAGCATCACGATCAACAATACGTCCTTCCCAATCGTCATGCCACAATACCCTATTGGTCACTGGGTCAGAGTTCAGCTCTTGTAACATAAGGCGTCTGCTTTTTGGGGTTCCTCCCCCCTCCCCACTTCCACCGCTAGCTGATGAACTTTCAGCGCCACTGTCGGATACAGAACCACGCTTCATCTTATTGATGAACTCCCTGACCTTCGCTTTAAGTCCTCCTCCTCCTCCCGCGTTCTGCAAACTCCAGGCGGTTAATAAAGTTTTGTCGTTAGAGACTTGCCAGGTAACGCCATAATCACGAGAGATGCTAAACACTTTGTTCTCACGTTTCCCCAACAGGACAGAGTCAGAACCGGGGATTTTAAACTCGCGTTCTGATTCCGGGTGGTGATAGTTGGTTAGTCTTGTTAAATCGTTAAGTATCTGTTCTTTTTCTTGTTGAGAAATTGCATGTTCTCCTGGAAGAGAGAATTTACGACTCAGTATCGCTTCAGCGTCCTCACTGAGAGGGGCTACCAGATGAGCTCCAGGTCGTAACTCCTGCTGTGGCCGTAACTCTCCCAATAAGTACATGATTCGTGCCATAGCCTTATTGTTCGTGGCAAATGGTTTATAATGCATGACCGCGGCATATAATGCCTCTCCCTGGAAATGTGTATCTAACGATCGTATTTTATTCAGCGCCTTAGTAAACCCTGCTCTTTTTAACGATGAACCGCTGGCACCCAGGTCTCTCACTACATCATCCCCTCCCCATGTTATTTCATGGTGTATTGTATTGATGGTATCCATATTGAAAACATCACGGTATTTATCACTACTAAAATCCCTAACTATTCTTTTAACAGCCGAACTGTTAATATCCTGACCACGGAAAACCCAGTGCCCTGCAAAATGAGGATGTTTTGCATGCTCACGCGGCAACAATAATGGCGAGTCAAGATATTTCTCCAGCACTGAATCTGCCTGTTCAAGTTCCCTCAGTTCTCTCTCTAACAAACGTTGGATTTGCTCCTGCGCAACAGAGAATGGCAACTCCTTTCTTGCCAGTATAGCAACCCTGATTTGGTCATTAATAGCCTCGCTCACTCCCCTCTGCACCAGCTGGCGGGCTGCCGGGGTCTTGTTCAGGATATCTGTCATCAGACTGACCTTCCCGGAGTCCGCTAATTTCCTCCAGCCAAACTGACCAATTAAAGTCGAAGATCCGCTTCTCAGAGATGATTTGACCCGCTGATATAAACCAGGAAGTTTACTTAGCGCTGGTTTTGCCATAGTAACACCGGAGGCCGTATGACCCAGCCCCGCCAGCACGGCCGCAATAATAGCATCATTGAGGTGGGCATTTGCCTCAGAGGCTGTATCAGCGTTTTTTTCCAGCTCTAGCGCCGCAAGGACATACGCTGCATCAAGGGTTAGCATAGTCCCCGTAGCCGCAGCCGCAGCCAGTGGACCCGTGAAAGCCATACTCACCGGTACTAGCCCTATAGAAGTAACCATGACGGATGTTTTAAATGCTTCAAGAGTCCTCTCTCTTTTACTCTCGAGTGGAGTACGTATTATAGCATCGGCATCTGACACCAGACGTTCTAATAGCCCGTTAACCAGTTTCTTGGCCATATCCTCCTGGTTGTCACTTGGAGAGAAAGAGAATGGATGACTCTCGAAGTTTGAAAATGAATATCTACTAGTTTGGGAGCGTCTAATTTCCATTATACTGTCAGTTTGAATATCAGAAGGGCGATGATAGAGGGGTATTCTATCCCTGACCCACTGTTTAAAATCATTATTACCAGGGAAGGTCGAGACTCTTTTCGACTCCATAGAACGATGTTTTTTATTTGTTGGATCGACGTAATGTTTACTCACTTCCCCAACTTCGAAAGATTTAGAATCGTGTATGCTGAATAATACCCCTTTCTTTGTATTCTTAACCGGGATCATAAATGCATCATTCAGTTTGACGCCATTATAAGACACCTCCTCAGCATTGGTTTCTCCTGCAATAAAAGACTCCACTGCCCTTTTATATTCAGAGTCACGGTTCAACTCAGGATTGCTGAGATACTCTCTGCAACGCAGTGTTATCATAGAGTTGGTATGTTTCGCCAATATATTCACTTTCGTTGTATTATTAGCTAAGGCTTGTGCAGCCTCTTTCATCTTTTGTTCTATATTCCATTCTTCACGTATCCATTTCACCATCCTGGTGGTTTCAGGATCCATATCTTCTATTCGACTTCCATATCCATTTCCACTTCCTCTCTGCTTTTGGAGTCGTTCCGCCTCCCCAAGAACAAGTTCTTTTACTGATAAATTAGGTCTGAGATCATTTTCTTTAACAGCCTTATTTTCGAAGGTATTTTTATTAACACTATAATCTGTTATCCGTAGGGGAACCACGGAATCTGCCTGCATATTGTTCTGTGTCGCCCTCCCAGCGGCAGCTACCCGACGTTCTTCGTTGAGGCGTTCGATTTTTTGCTGAGTCTTTCCACGATCATTACTATCATAATGTCTCGGCAACCCCTGCCCAGCGAGATAAGCCCTGATAGCATTATTAACTTCATCTGTAATGAATTTATCCATATCCAGAATTGGTGTCTCCCACACTTTCCTCAACTGGAAAACAAAATCCACAGCGTCATTCATTCGCTTTTCGTCATCCAGAGCATCAGCGTTAGAAATGGCCGACTCGGTATTTTCTTCATTAATTTCCAGGTCCTCTGGGATATACGAAGCAATCTCTTTCCTGTCGGTAACAGATGCATAGTTATTTCGTACGTGACTCCCGAGTGCATCAATAAAAGGTTGGTAGTTCTTCACTACGCTGGGGCTGTATCTTTTTGTTAGCACGGATAAATATTGCAATGTTTTGATGAGAAAGACTTTTTCGCGTTCGCGTCCTTTCAGACCCATCACTGTCGAATCGCTACGGATGTTATCCAATATACTGTTGGTGATAACGTCATTACTCAAACCCTTTCTTTCAATTATTGTCTGCATAAAGGCGGGAATGTACTGATTATTTTCAGTGTCACTAGCCGACCGTCTACTTCTGACGGCTGATTCCCCGACGTCTCGCTTATTTTCCACCGCATTATTGTCGATGGTGCGTGGCTCTTCTTGAAAACGAAGAGAATTAGTTTCATATATGTCAGTCACATCTTCGACATCCACATCGTCTGTCGCAGCAGTCGTTGTACTTTCAACCTGCTGTGATGGACTGGTTGCTGCACTGCTGCTCCCTGTAAAATGTTTTGCACCAAGCCAGGTAAGCAATCCCATGGCCGCAGTCCCTAAAGTTGCCCCTGCATAATATCCCCCTCTTGAAGCGGCCGTGGTCGCGAGAGCTGCTGCGGTTAATGGTATTGTGAGCGGTAACAAAGGGTCTTTCGCGGTACTGGCAGATGTCGTGGTAGGGAATGGGTTGCTGGCACTATTGTGGAATGACACCCGTGTATTAGCCCTGGTCGTATCGGTCAGTGTTTGTTGCTGAGGTGGCAGCATTCCCGGCATCATAGCGTTTGTGAGGTGTATGGCGGGTTCCAGCCAGGGGTATTTCGGTGTTTCTGTAAAAACAAACTCTCCCTGGGGGCGAGTGCTATTTCGGAAAGCCTGAAATTTAGCAAATTCCTGCTCATCTGCCTCCAGAAATTTCTGAAATTGTTCTTCAGGGGTCAGGTCATCCTCAACGACATATTCCCCCACTACGTTTTCTGGATGCATAAAAAAATCCTTATCCGCAGGTTCCCTGCAAATATTTTCAAGGTGAAGGTCATCCAACCCAACTAGCTCAGAGTATAGTTTATTTGCTAATGCCAGACTAAAAAAACCGCATTCTGCGTTGTTTCTTTGAATATCCGTTAATATTACCGAAAAATGACAATCAGCTACGTGTTCTCGGTCAATAGCTGATATTATGCTATTAGCGAGTTCGTCTGGAGCAGCCCCATGATCGTTTATAGATTCAAACATGATTGCTGATGTTTTTCCATCGGTACGCTTGCAGTCAACAATGGAAAAGTGGAGTCCATCTTTATGCATATTTACGATAAATCGAGCGCTTTGCCCTTCTAATAGTGATGTTTTGATAAATGCTGCGAAATCATTCGGATTCTTAGCAAATTTGAGATTTAGGTCTGGGTTGCTTTGATTGGCCAGATCAACCATGGCTGGCATCATGTTGAGATCTGTTTTTCCATAGGATGCATGGAGCCAACTATCGTTTGCGATATCCTTTCCCAGTTTCGCCATTGCAGCTACTAATGATTTTTGATGTGAAGAAGCATCATTTTTTGGTGAGAATTTGTTGGGTTTATTTGCTACATGTTCAAGCATTATTTTCTTCCTGTGCGATAGTTAATAGATTGACCTTCCACAATATCGGGCTACAAAAAAGTATGTAGCGACGGCAGAGTATACTGATGGGGATAGCATATAACTTGTAAAATTTAGCTATACGAGTAGGAGTTTGAGGGCCAATGGAACGAAAACGTACGTTAAGGAGATAATTCATTGTTTAAATTGAAATTTAACGCTCTTATTTCTCCCTTCAGAATATCCTCCGGTAGCGCGAACGTATAATGCCCCAACATATTGATATGCCCGTACATCAGTGGGGATAACCGGGCGATATATTCATCCCCGGTTTCTTCTCCATTACCGCGCATCCAGCTCAGTGCTTCCTGCATATAAAGCGTGTTCCACAGTACCACTGCGTTAGTGACCAGTTTCTTAAACCCATAGCGGGGATAATGCTCAGCGGCCTCAGTCAGCGCCAGGATCACCGGTTCATCGCGCCCGCTATCCGGGCGATAAAAATACACCGTCCTGCTCAGCGATAATGTCCTGCAGGCCTGGCGTACGCTCATTGAGAACATCTCTTTCAGATAGCTGACGAGCTCACGCTTTACCGCTGGTTTTAAAGCTTTTTTTCGATGACGTCTTTTAACGCGCGATTTTCCAGACTCAGGTCGGCAAACATCTGTTTCAGACGTCGGTTCTCATCCTCAAGGTCTTTGATTTTTTTAATATCAGCCGCTCCCATCCCGCCATACTTTGCCTTCCAGTTGTAATAACTGGCTTCAGAAATAGCGGCCTCACGACACACATATTTGACGGTTCGTCCGGCTTCGACGGACTTCAGCACGGCGATGACCTGATGTTCGGTGAATCGGATCTTACGCATAGCAATCTCCTCAGGGGACATCATCAGTATGTCGGAAGATCTCTAAAAGTGAATGGTTCGTTTTGCCGGGATACTTACAATTATACGAGCAGAAAGTTCCGGCAGTTACTGTGGCGATACCGTATCCGGCAAAGTATGAGCCGGCGTGGAAACTGCTGGGATAACAGTCCAATGGAGCGCTCTTCAGGAGCCTGAAGAACGAATGGGTGCCTGTGACGGGTTACATGAGCTTCAATGATGCAGCTCACGCAATAACGGACTATATCGTTGGATATTACAGCGCGCTCAGGCCACATGAATATAACGGTGGGTTACCACCAAACGAATCGGAAAACCGATACTGGAAAAACTCTAACGCCGTGGCCAATTTTTGTTGACCACTACAAGCCTTGATCTGCATATCGGTTAATTTAGGCATAGCTGTCACTCACGATTTCGACTCTTGTGTACATAATTTTCATGCTATGAGTACACAAAATCGGTTTGGTTTGTACATAAAATCACGACATTTCAAATTAGGCACACCCATGTGTACACGCTAATCAGGCGCTTTCTTGTGTTCCTATGATAGCCCCTGATAACAAAAAAGCCCGACGCAATGCGGGCTTAGTGTTTTTTCGATAGCGGTTAATTTCCCGCGATATCTTATTTGCTTTTCTTAATGTGTTTAATCAAGCGCTTACGCTTACGCATCTGATTCGGCGTCAGGGTGTTGCGCTTGTTGGCGAACGGGTTATCCCCTTCCTTGAACTGAATGCGGATCGGCGTACCCATGACGTCCAGCGATTTGCGGAAGTAGTTCATCAGGTAGCGCTTGTAAGAATCCGGCAGGTCTTTTACCTGATTCCCGTGAATAACCACGATAGGCGGGTTGTAGCCCCCGGCGTGGGCATATTTCAGCTTCACGCGACGACCGCGCACCAGCGGCGGCTGATGATCTTCTGCCGCCATGTTCATGATGCGGGTCAGCATCGCGGTGCTGACGCGGCGGGTGGAGCTGTCATAGGCTTCGCGAACGGATTCGAACAGGTTGCCTACGCCGCTGCCGTGCAGCGCCGAAATGAAGTGCACGCGGGCGAAATCAATAAAGCCCAGACGGTAGTCGAGGGTCTCTTTGACCTGTTCTTTCACTTCCTGGCTCAGACCGTCCCACTTGTTGACCACAATCACCAGCGAGCGGCCGCTGTTAAGAATAAAGCCGAGCAGGGAGAGATCCTGGTCGGAAATACCTTCGCGGGCATCAATAACCAGCAGCACCACGTTGGCATCTTCAATGGCCTGCAGCGTTTTGATTACGGAGAATTTTTCCACCACGTCGGTGATTTTGCCGCGCTTACGCACCCCGGCGGTGTCGATAAGTACGTACTCACGTTCATCGCGCTCCATCGGAATGTAGATGCTGTCGCGCGTCGTACCCGGCATGTCGTACACCACCACGCGGTCCTCGCCGAGGATACGGTTAGTTAGCGTTGACTTACCTACGTTCGGACGGCCGACGATGGCCAGCTTGATCGGTAAATCCTGCGGATTGAAATCGTCTTCCGGCTCTTCAGCCTCTTCGCCGTTTTCATCGGCTTCAAACTGCGCCCAGTATTCGGCGTCCTCATCCACCTCTTCCGCCGGGTCGACATCTTCCATCCACGGCAGCAAAACGTGTTCCAGCAGGCTGGTGACGCCACGACCGTGGGAGGCGGCGATCGGGTAAATCTCGCCTAAGCCCAGCGACCAGAAATCGGCAACCGCCTGGTCCGGATCGATACCGTCTGTTTTGTTCGCCACGAGGAAGGTCGGTTTTTCGCGTGCGCGCAGATGTTTGGCAATCGCCTCATCCGCCGGCATCAGGCCCGCGCGCGCATCGACCATAAACAGCACCACATCGGCTTCTTCAATCGCCAGCAGCGACTGTTCCGCCATACGGGTTTCCACGCCCTCTTCGGTGCCATCGATACCGCCGGTATCGATACAGATAAACTCGCGGCCTTCCACTTCAGCACGACCGTACTTACGGTCACGAGTCAGACCCGGAAAATCCGCGACCAGCGCATCGCGGGTGCGCGTCAGACGGTTAAACAGCGTGGATTTTCCTACGTTTGGGCGCCCGACAAGCGCGACCACAGGTACCATGATAAAAACCTCTTAAAAACGTAAAACAGGAAAACGGCCCCTGTAACAGACAGGAGCCGTTTAAATTAATGCACGACCGCCGTTATTAACGCGTCATTGAGTACAGCGTGCCGTCTTTCGCCTGAATCAACAGTCGACCGTCGGCCACAACCGGATCGGTCTGGAAGCCGGAGCTGTCCACTTCCTGCTGGGCCACAAAGCGGCCATCCTGCGGGTTGATCCAGTGCATATAGCCTTCGCTATCGCCGACAACCAGACTTCCATTATACAACACCGGAGACGTCAGCAGACGGTGCAGCAGATCGCTTTGCGTCCACAGCGTTACGCCGCCTTCAGTAGAGAGCGCCAGCAGGCGGTCATTTTGGTCCACCAGGTAGATACGATTGCCGTCGATGATGAAATCATTTACTGAACCGAGCTCGCGTTTCCACATGATCTGGCCGCTGCGCAGATCCAGCGCCGTCAGGTTGCCGTTATAGGCCAGCGCGTACACCACGCCGTCAACCACCACAGGCGTCGTATCGACATCGCTCAGACGATCGATTTCGGTCGAGCCGGTCGCCTGGGAGATACGCTGCTGCCAAATAATCTGGCCCTGCTGCATCAACACCGCGCTGACGCGGCCGTTGTCGCCGCCCACAATCGCCGCGCCATAGGCCACCGCCGGGGCGGACTCACCGC
>Ga0213878_10000788_pt1 | contig 11460 bp, 11 predicted proteins | sample VelepicoBEBS_R02_FD_161053 | JGI IMG/M metagenome (GOLD analysis project Ga0213878, IMG submission 161053) | Vellozia epidendroides bulk soil microbial communities from rupestrian grasslands, the National Park of Serra do Cipo, Brazil - BS_R02 | ecosystem: Environmental > Terrestrial > Soil >... | reverse complement strand
TGAAAGAAAGCGATGAAAATGGTAGAATCCGGATCGTTAAAATTAGATAGAAATTACACAGCTCGCCAAAAATTATCTGCAAAATATTCTGCCGGAAAAGGATCGAGTAATACGATTGAACCCGAACCATCTAAAGTTTTATCAGCTTCTGGATCCAACACGCGTTCGCTTTGGTCGGATCCAGAGATTCAAAAAACCATTGACTGTTTAACTCCCGAAGATAGATATAAATTCTCGGTCATAGGCGAAGAATTATTTAAAACTGGTGGATTTTTCGATGCGGTGTCTAATACTACGAATCGAAAAGACCCAAATGTAACGTTGTACGAGATAGCCGCTCAGCTTCAAACCATGATTCGAGACGGATTATCTCCAGAAGACTTAACCGACGAAGAAAAACGCATTTTAATATCGATTATGGGTCCGGAAGAAGCCGATAAAACATACGGATTGACATTACCGGACGACGTATTAAAAGTATCTCATTTAGAAGAAAATGAGTGAAATGTTATCGACGGCGTTTTTATCAAACCACGAACGTACAAAACTGCAAAAGAAAATACTCGCAGAATTGACACTTGAAAGGAAACAAATTCAAAGGGAAATTATTGATTATTTTATTCAAACCGGCGAAAAGGGAATAAGAATAGACGAAGACACCGTTATTGAAATACATCAATTCGATAAAAAAATAACTAGAAATAAAAAATCGTATAGAAATTATTTAGAGGACTTGTGCGAACAACAAGGCTTGGCGAAAGAAGAAATGGCGGACGCGATATTGGCCGGTAAAGTCGAATCAACGATACAACAATCAAAAATAAAACTAGTTACAACGAAGAAATCTAAAAGATAAACATTTATTTCCACACCAAATGTGGTGTGGAGTCCTCGTTAGAACTACACATACATGTTTCTGTAATGCGCTCTTCTGTCAAAACGACCGTGATTGAACGTGCAGTTGCGTATATTATGACATCCGGAAGCATCGATCACTTGTCCGTTCACAACAACACATTTATTACAAAATGGTTTATTTGTGTTCGGCGGCGGTGGTGGCTGTGGCACCCACCCGCTCTGTATTTTCTGCTGCCTGGTTGCGTGTCGCTTTCGCACGCACGGTTCATCCTTCATCATCTGTAAAAACGCACTTGGATAGGTCTCTATCAATTCTTCCAGATCCATTATGTCTACCCAGTTAGAAAGCGTCTCCACGTGATTTGCCTTATATGTCTTAATATCCATACACGGCACTTCGCAGTTGCATCTGTACTTTCCCATCGCTGCCATTTTATATCGTAAGTAAATACTCTGTAATACATTTTTGAATAGTTTAATGACCAATGTAATCATTTTTGCGTGTTAACTGTCCCGGTTCCGATATACGTGCCATTAATTAATCGTAAATCGGTTAATATAATTTTAACTTTATCACCCTCCTTGCATTTAAACGATTCGATCAATGCTCTTATGGACGCAAAATTTTCGACAAACACCAACACCCCTTCGGGATAAGATTTGTACACTGTCGCGAAGTATTTAACTCCTATTTCGGGTTTAAATGTTCCGAATGTATAGGTTAACTTAAAATGATTTGTACAATCCGCAACGCAAACTTTCGCATCAACGATATCGTCCAACGACGCGATATTCGTTATACATCCGTATTTACTACTACACGACCCTATTTTTTCGCGTAAAATAAGTAAAATGTTGGAATATAAATCTTTGGTTAACATACTCGATGGAATTTTAACTATATCGGTTATCGTATGATACTGCATAATACTTTATTTTTTTTTAAATAATACAACCTATTCAAAGTTCAAGTTTAATACGACTAAACGCGGTATTTTTTATCTTCTCTTATCCATTTTCTAAGTAGTGTTATCGCGGGTTGGTTATTATACACGTTGGCGCTAACCAATGCTTCGTCGTAATCGGTAGCTCCCCATTCGTCACGTGCCAATTTCATAACTTCTAATTGACCAGTTTCTGATGCACAATCTAATACCCTGTCGGGGTTAAAAGCATCTTCCCCCCAATGCTTAAGTAACCTTAAAAGCTTTACAGATCCGCGCCTAGCAGCCTCGCATACCAAATAATTTTGATATTTGGCACCGTTGTTATGTAACAATATTGCGGCGTCAGGGTTGCTTTTTGAGACAGCTATATGCAGCGGTGTGGTAAGGTTTTTAGCTCCAGCGAGTATAGCGGACTGCATAACATCTAACTGACCGGTTGCTGTAGCGATTGCTAATATATTGTTCAATTGCGGTATAGTAAGTGTTATATTATTACTAGTTACAATTTTATCTATGTCGTCGGTACGACCTTGTGCGGCCAAATCGTATATAGTTAATATTGAAGGTTCAGAGGGTAAAATATCAATTATAACATCTGATGAAGCTTGAGGATTTGGCGGCATGTTCTGTATGGGTGGTATCATACTATGTTCTAAACTACCGAGTTGCGACAACGCGGGATAATAAATATCGGACGAACTATCACTCGTTGTCGATGGAATATTGAACACAACCCTACTCGGAGTTTTTTTAAGTATACTTTTATACGATGGGGGTCGTATCGTCATTGCCGGAGCCATTTCTACTATTTGTTCCGCGACAGGAGCCAACTCTACTATTTGTTCCGCGGCTGGAGCTAATGCTACTATTTTTCGTGCGGTTGGCTCTAATTGCATTACCTTCTTCTCACGTTTAGTTTTTCTCTTACGCGACTCGGGAACCATTTCTATTACACGCTGTGCGTTAGGCGACAGTTTTAGTATCGTTTCTGCCGCGGGAACCATTTCTACGATTTTACGCGCTTCGGGAACCATTTTAGCTATCTGACGCGCTTCGGAATTCATTTTCGCCGAACCACCGATCACAAATTTTTTCATCGGTATTTCGTTAAAATTGGGAGGTAATATCAGTGGAGCCGCGGGTAGTGTTTCCATCATCTGACGCGATTCGGAAGCCACAAATTTTTTCATCGGTATTGTGTTATAATCGGGAGGTGGTATCTCCATCATCTGACGCGTTTCCGGAAACGCTTTGCTGCAGTCTCGCATCAATTTCATATATATCGGATTTGCAGATGTAATTTTTCTACCGGTAAGAGGGTTAACTTGTTTGTTTAGTCTCCACTCGTCACAGTTTTTTTTTGTAATTAACTTACTTTGTTTTGGATCGTAGTTAATCGGTGATACATTAGGTTTAGGTGAACATCTATTAAGACCGTGCCTATTGTATTCCGCATGCACAATGTCATCTATCAGTTCGGGATTATGATATAGTTTACCACCTCTTAATCCAACGGCTTTACCGGGTACTGGTATCGTAAACTCAGTGTTTGATCTTTTTTTTACACATTTAGCCATTATTTTTAAAGAAATTTAAAAATCAAAAATTTGAATTACTCGGTGTAAAAGCCGTATAATAGTTAAAATTATTATGGCTTTATCTTGTCGTTATTACGAACAAATGGTACCGAAAGAGGGCGAATTGGTTATGGTAAAAATACAATCTATATCAGATATGGGCGTGACGGTTTTATTATTAGAATACGATGAAATAGAAGGAACTATCGGATTAAACGAACTTTCGAATAAGCTAATTAGGTCTATCAATAAGTTTATTCGAATCGGTACGACCGAATGCGTTGTTGTAACGAAAATAGACGAATATAAAAATTATATCGATTTGTCTAAGAAAAAAGTATCCGACAGCGATCGTAAAGCACACGAAAAACAATATCACAAAGCGAAACGCGTAAATAGTATATTGGTACACGTCGCGAAAACGTTAAATTACGATAAGCCTCAGTTAGAAGAATTGTATAAAAGAACCGCGTGGAATTTCGACGCGAATTGCGGTTCTTTCGAGGCATTTAATCGCGCAGTTGACGACTCGAATATACTAAACGAATGCGAAATCGACGACTCCGCGCGATGTGTATTATTAGATACGATAAGAAATAGACTAACCGCACACCTGTTAAATATTAGAGCCGAAATAGAAATTACGTGTTTTATTTCTGGAATCGAAGCAATACAACAGGCGTTACGCGAGGGTTTAAAACTGTCAACATCCGATCATCCTTTTCATATTAATTTGATATATTCTCCCGTGTACGCATTTTCTATTCAGACGTATGACAGATTGGACGGTATCGAAAGAATAAATCGCGCCATAGAGGTTGTTAAAACGACAATCGAACTCGCCGGCGGGAATTTGTCGATTAAATCCGCACCAAGCGTTGTCTCGTCTATAGATAGTAGCGCGCAAGATGATTAATCTCGTTTATGTCTACTTTAAATGTAAAGTAGACATAAAGTCGTCGATATTTATTTAAAAGTCGTGTTTATATAACCATCTGTAAAACGAATCTAATCTCAATAGTTTATCACGAGTTAAAAGTTCATCGGTAGATGGTAATGTAGGATGCGATTCTTCGTCAACGTTTGTTCGTAATTTAAAACACACGGAACACGTTTGATCGTCTAGTACCCTAGAATCGATAGCGGCGGCTAGTATTTGCTGCTCTTTTCTACCACCTTTTTTTACTTTATATTCGTGTAAACACGGTACGTGAACTGCTATTACATTGCCTAATCTGTGACGAGCGTAAATATCTTTCTCCAAATCCTCGAGCTCTGACTGAGAATATGGGCGAAATTGTTCGGTAGTCATTTTATAGTATATTTATTTTCCCGGACACGAGTTGATAATCATATCACGATTATCTTTGGTTCTAATTAATTTTAATATTTCGCCGACACGCATACGCGCTATACTGTACTTTGTAACGTGTCCCGTGCCTAATTCGTTTAGTATTCGTAATTTGGATTCGTGTTTACGAAATAAACCATTTTCTAATCCGGTATTCGATGTAAAAAAATATATATTGACGGCGGACGTTTGACCGCGCCGGAGCACTCTGGCGATAGCTTGTTGAGTTACTCCGTCGTTCCACCAAAAATCTATCAGCAACGTCGTATGTGCGCATTGTAAATTTAAGCCTTCTGCGCCTAAACTATAAGTTAACAATAATATTCCATTGGTGGAGACGCTGAATTTTTCTAACGTTTTTGCTCGATCGGATATAGATTGTTTAGATTCGAGTTGGAATATGGGTCTACCAATGCGTATAAATTTTTTTAACGTCGTAATGCTACTTTTAAAGCATGAAAATATTACTACTTTATCGGTAAAATGATTATCGAGTACCCCGTTTACGGCGTTTATCCTAGAAGATGGCTCCGTTGGAAAATCAGACGTTTCGCGCATTAACGATTTATACTCATCTTTCAACGGATCGAGTATATCTTCCGATTTACGCGCCAATTGAAACGTAGATGCGAGCGCCTTATACGGAGTAACTATAAACTGTCGTAAATATATAATAAGTGTTAATACGATTCCTTGATAAGGATCGTCGTTATAACCATATTGTTCGATGATGAGATCTATTGTTTTTCTTATAACGTCGTAAGCCTTTTGTTCGACGGGCGTAAGATTGTGTGCGATTACGACGCATTTGGATTCTGGTAATTTAATACCAGAATTCGATCTAATAACCATTGTTGCATTGAGACCAGGAAATAGTGATGATTTGACATATCTTCGTATTGCAACAGGCGTGCTCGGAAACGTATAGTCACCGAGTAGCCGATAATAACCTAATAATCTATTTTCGCGTGGTTCATTGATAGGAGTACCGGACAATAGCCATCTGTATTTTGCATAAATATTATATAACGATATACATCTTAGAGATTTTTGCATGGTATATTTTTGAATTTCGTCTATTATAATACACTTCCATTTAGTGGAATATAAGAAATTACCGGGTTCTTTAGATTTAGAAGACATCGGTCCGTCTAACTCGTTATACATATCGACGTAATCGTCTAAACCTAAATTTTTAAAACACGTGCTTGTAACGTCCGGAGTCGTAAGCACCACACTATTAGACGATGGTTTATATATATTATAATAATTTGCAGCCATATATTCTTTATGAAAGATTTGGTACGAAAGCGACGATTTATAAAATTTCTTAATCTGCGTTACCCAACTATGAACTAATGATTTGGACATTACTATTAATATAGGCCCGGTTCCGGGTAGGTGTTGAGCTACTTCGAGAGATATTAACGTTTTACCCGTTCCCATAGGGACAGCTAAACATCCGCTTCGTTTTTCCATACATTCTGATACTATTCGTCGTTGAAACTCGCTTAAACGAATCATTTTAATATAATATTTTCTATATCGAACGCGATATAGAACGCATGACCGTATTACTTACAGTTTCCGGATACGACTTTAAGAAGATCCATTATTCTATTTATATCGGGTGTTTGGCCTCGTTGTGCCGCGGTCATCATACCGACGGCTTCCGACATTGCAGATGCCATATTATCGTCTAACTCATCTTTTACAGACCCTAATATCGAATGTATAGTGGCCGTGATGTCCTCTAGTTTATAATTTCCATTAGCGAATCCTTTTTGAATATTTTGAAGTAATATTTTGAACTTTGGATTTTCCATGATATCGCTCGGATCGTTTGACATGTCGACGTTCGCAATTACGTCTTTAATACTCGTGATTAGACCCGATAAAGCGGGATTACTTTCGATCGCAGCCATTGCGGCGGCAGCACCCGGAGTCATTTGGTTAGCTTCTGTCGCGGATTCTTCTTGGACCGGTCTTCCATCCGGAAATATAAGTCGTTCTATATTCATCAAATTCGTTTCAAAATTTTTAATAGTAGCGTCATTACCGATAGAATAAACATTTAAAAAACATATATTAGGTTTCGATGATTTATAATACGGAGACGTAATTACCGGAAGCGACGTATTCTCGAGAAGCCACGATTTAAACGCTCGAACTTCTTTATTTTTAGATTGAAGATTAGAACAATTTTGCAGATGTTTTAAATAAGTTACCACCATGGGATATTTATTTTTAATTGGTTGAATATCGATAGCTAAAGTTAATATAGCTTCAAACGGTGTAGTCATTTTAATTAGATTCCATATTTTTGGTAAAATAAAATGGAATGATGTTGCGTGAATCATTAATATAACACGTTATCATTCCATAATTTAAAATGTCATCGACACCCGTTAATATTTGGGGTAAAGATACCGACTTACAAACATACGACGAAATGGACAAGTATCAATACGAACGCAATCTCGATGCGTTTAATACCGATGTAAAGAAGAGTATGTGGGTTTCTCAACAACCGTTTAAAATTCCAGATTTTGACGAGAACGATGTTTATTCGTCTCCTGTTACACCGAATACAAAACGTTTTTATCCGTCGATGAAATACGGAAACTATTTATTACACGTATGGCTTAGGGTTAAAATACCAGCGGTTTCTTTAACTACCGATAATAAATATGGATCTCTTGGAACAATTCGATGGACAAAAAATTTACTTCATAATCTCGTAGAGGAATGTAATTTTTCTCTTAATGACTTAACGTGTAATTTTTTAGATTCTACTCGACTAGATTTTTGGACCGCTTTTACAACACCCGTGGATAAACGAAAAAACTATAAAGAAATGATTGGTAATATCGAGCAACTTACAAAACCTCATGGACCGGGCGAACCGATCGAAGAAAAATGGTTAACTTTACCAGTTCCATTCTTTTTTACTCGAGACACAACTGTAGCGTTTCCGCTAACTTCTTGCGGTTACGTTCGACCTACTATCTCGTTAAAATTGAGAAATTTGAAGAATCTGTTGGAATTTACCGATGGAATAAATTACAGCGTTCCGGAAGATGAAGACGTTTGTTCCGAATGGAACACGACTATCGAATGTTGGGGTAATTACGCATCGATCGGAAAAGAAGCGCAACAAAAGCTAATAACTGTTCCTCGCGATATGTTAATCGAACAAATGTTTATAAGTCGTGAACGTATCACTAAAGAAAACGTAAATTCGTTCGCGCAACCTTTAAGATTTTGTCATTCCGTTAAAGCGCTGTTATTCGGTGTACAAAATATTACTCATTCCAATGTAAAAAGTAACTATGCGGTTAATTCTGCCTTCGGGCCCAAATCTCCGCTAAAATCGGCATCGTTAGTATATATTTGTGACGATGATAATAGTATTATAACCCGTTTAGATAACATGGAATCAGATTATTTTACTACGATAAATCCCTGGTATTCAGGATTTATCGTTCCAGACGAAATAGGTTATCACGCGTATTCTTACGCGCGCAATTCTATCGATATAACTCCGAGCGGAAGTACTAACTTTACCATGCTTGTAAATGTTCAAATTCGGCCAATTTTTAGCGACGATCTCATAGCTGCAGTTACGAGCGATGAAAATCCGCAAACGTTTGAATTTTTTACAATCGCTTTGAGTACAAACATTTTACGATTTAATCAAGGAACTGCGGGATTTCCCATATTATAAAATGTCGATATTTAAATTTATTAATGCGGTAAACAATTCTAATCTAAATTTAGATTAGAAAATCGATATTAAAGTTTCTAACGTATTCACACCTATAAAAATAAGTTGGTCGAATGCAATTTCACGATAAATATTTCGTTCGCGGGTTTTGTAGTTGTTTCGGATGAATATAACAATTTTGCTCTCTTTTTTTCTGGCAGAAAAAAGCATAAATGATAGAAAATTGGAATGAGAAATCGAGGGTTCACACGCTTTTCGTTGGACTTGGTGAAAAAACTGACGATGATTCCCACACCAAACGATATTAAACAGCCAATAGTACAATACCAGAGAAACGATATTTCAAACAATTTATATATACCGCGATTGTATTGTTCGTATGTCGTGTTAGACGAATAATTGGACGAGTAGTTAGCCGAGTAGTTAGCCGAGTAGTTAGCCGAGTAGTTAGCCGAATAATTTTCAGAAAAGTTTTTACATCTTTCGATTGAAGTAGGAAGTGTTTGACTATGTGGTTTAAATATGAAGGCTCCGACGGATACGCAAAGAATGAAGGCTGTTGCGATTAAAAAACCAGAAACGGCGCCTTTGGCGTTTCCAAATCTAACGAATGTTCCCAAAAAGAAAACCCCTAAAATAGGACCCATCGTTGCACCGGAGAAACTTAACGAAGCCCATAACACGTGTTCACCTAGCAGTCTGGCAAAGAATGTCATCAATACGGCTAAAAAACCGTATGTCATAACGATGAATTTCGTGATAAGCGCTTTCCTGTTTTCGCTAATTTTCACGAAAAAATACCTAATAATGTCTTGCCAAGTGACAGCGGCGGCGGAATTTAGACTGCTCGACAGAGAACTGAGGGCTCCGCTAAATAATACGGCAAGAAATGCCCCGGGAAACCCTGGAAAATTAAGTACGTTTATAACGTAATACGGAACAAGCTGATTAGCATTGTTTATTGCCTTATTTTTAAGAGGATCGCATTTAATGTCGGCGTAGTGAGCGTAAACGATTAAACCGATTAAAGATGCCATAATATTTATAACGATAAGAAACGGAATATTCAAAAATACTGCTCGCTTCGCTTGACTTAAAGTTGGTAACGCGCAAAATCGTTGAACGCTCGTCTGTCCGACGCCAAATATAGCCAATGTAGAAAACATTCCGCCTATGACCGCCGACCAGAATGAAAGTCTTTGTGAAGGATCAGGCGTAAAATCAAAAAATGTTAATCGACCTCCTTTCTCACTAATTTCCCACATCCGTTGGAAACCACCAATATGTATTATACCCCCGACAACGATAATACATATCCCAGTAATCATTACCACGAACTGAAATGTATCGGTCCATACAACAGCTTTTAACCCTCCTATAGCGGTGTATGTTGTGGCGATTACGCTAAAACATACGATAGAAATCCAAATGTTAAAACCAGTTGTAGCTTCCAGTGCGGTTGCAGGAGCGTAAATAACAAGACCCATATAAAACAGGTTACCAATAAGCATAGATATCGTTCCAATTAGTTTAAGCAGTTTTGAATTAAACCTCAATTCTAAATACTCGAATGAGCTGGTTAATTTTAATGAAAAGAATAAAGGTACTAATAAAACACCGGAAATTACGCATGCCATGCAATATCCGATGGTCCGCATAAACAATTGCGATCCACGCGTGTATATTTCCGCCGGTGTTCCGAGTACCAAAATTCCGCTGACAAAAGACGCGAGAATAGATAAGGCTACCGGAAGCGTTTTCATCTGGTTATTAGCCATTAAAAATTCACGTGTTGTCTTCTGCTTTCCTCCGGTACACGCGTGGTACGATCCAATAATCATCGACGCTATTAAAACTGCGGCAAATATAACATAATCAACAGAATGGAAATTTTTATTTTCCATTTTAGAGAAAGTTACTTGAAATGTTAGTTATATTTATTTGCACGTATAATCAATTATTCGTACTCGCGAAATTGATTATTATTCGATTTTATAAACATCAAACAGAAACATGGAAGTAGAATGTATTATGTGTTTATGCGTTCCGACCGACAAATACGTATCGTGTAAAAATTACGGCTGCGACTTGGTGTCGTGTGGCGAATGTTTAAATACGATGGTGTCCGTATGTTATGATTCCATTAATTCCATGCCCATGTGCGAGTGTGGATGCGAATACTTATCGTCTCAATTACGTACCGTACTGTCTAAATCCGGTATAACACAATATAACGCGTTATGCGTTAGAAAATATTCTCGCGATACTGAGACTGTAAAAATCGCGAGATCGAAGGAGATGCTCGAAGCGGTTAAATCTAAAGTTAGAGCGGAATTATACGAAAATTTACCTTCGGCTATCGCTAATTTAATTGTAATATCCGGATTAGAGAAAAAACTAACGACTGCTATAAAGAAAAAAACGCTTATTCGTCAAGAAAAAACCAATTTAATTACCGAAAACGCTCGAAGAAAGTGTGTATCATTTGTATGTAAAGGTAGATTAATCGACTTTGACGAAGATACCTTATCGTGTTCAACGTGTCATTTATTCGTGTGTAAAAAATGCGATTCCGTTAAATCCAACTCCGAACACGTATGTAAAACTGAAAACGTGGAAAGCGTTCAAGCGTTAAATTCGATTGCACGCTGTCCACAATGTAACGTTCCGGCAACTAAAGGAGAAGGATGTGTATTTATTACGTGCCCGTATTGTCATACTAATTTCGACAGTACTACGGGATTGCGTACCAATCATGGTGGGCATAACGATGGCATGATACGGCCGATGATAAATCATAAAAACTTATCAGATTTAGTGGCCGATGAAAATATCGACGGAAAAATGTTGTTGAATCGAATTCAACTCGCAAAACCTAACCAAACTAAATTTAGACGGCCCGATATTAAATACGAATCCGAATACATTTTTGAAATGTACAATAAAACAATTAACAAAATGTACGAATTAAGAGATTTAAATTTATTAACCAACGACGCG
>Ga0213878_10000785_pt1 | contig 11490 bp, 11 predicted proteins | sample VelepicoBEBS_R02_FD_161053 | JGI IMG/M metagenome (GOLD analysis project Ga0213878, IMG submission 161053) | Vellozia epidendroides bulk soil microbial communities from rupestrian grasslands, the National Park of Serra do Cipo, Brazil - BS_R02 | ecosystem: Environmental > Terrestrial > Soil >... | reverse complement strand
CGCAGCCGCAAGGCATTCGCGACCACTGAAGCGGAGCTGAGGCTCATAGCCAGAGCAGCAATCATAGGGGACAGCAACGTCCCAGTAGAGGCGTACAACGCTCCGGCAGCCAGGGGAACGCCCAAGGCATTGTAGACAAAGGCAAATCCGAGGTTTTGCTTCATATTCCGAATCGTGGCCTCGGACAACTGCCGAGCCCGGGCAATGCCACGCAGATCCCCTTTGACAAGGGTCACCTGGGCACTGTTCATGGCAACGTCGGTGCCGGTTCCCATTGCAATGCCGACATCCGCCTTGGCGAGCGCCGGAGCATCGTTAATGCCGTCGCCAGCCATCGCGACAACCTTGCCCGCTGCTTGCAGCTTCGAGACCAGCGCCAACTTGTCCGCAGGCTTCACTTCGCCGTGAAACTCATCAATGCGGAGCTTCGCCGCTACGGCCCTGGCAGTCGCCACCCCGTCGCCCGTCGCCATGACCACGTGGATGCCCTCATCCCTAAGCTTTGCGAGTGCTTCAGGCGTGGTGGACTTCACCGGGTCTGACACCGCCAGGATTCCCGCGAGCACCCCGTCCACCGCCAAGTGCATGACGCTGGCGCCCTGGGCGCGTAGCCCATCGGCATCCTTGGCCAGCACTTCAGTCGAGACGCCCTCTGTTTGCATCAAGACCGTATTGCCGAGGGCGAGCTTGCGACCACCAACCACACCACGCACGCCGATGCCGGTCCCGGACTCGAAGTTGTCAGTCTTCTCAAGCGCCAGGCCGCGCTCGCGCGCGGCCGCGACGATGGCGGCTGCAAGCGGGTGTTCGCTGCCCTGGTCGAGGCTTGCCGCCAGCCTCAGCACCTCATCCTCGCTGAAGCCATTGACCCCGATGGCGCGCTCGAACGCCGGCCGACCTTCGGTTAGGGTGCCGGTTTTGTCGACAATCAGCGTGTCCACCTTCCGGAGGTTCTCAATTGCCGCGGCATCCCGGAACAGGACGCCATTTGAGGCCCCCTTTCCGCTCGCGACCATGATGGACATCGGCGTGGCCAGACCAAGCGCGCATGGACACGCGATGATGAGTACTGCGACCGCATTGATGAGCCCATAAACCCAGCTAGGCTCGGGCCCGAAGAATCCCCAGACGAAAAATGTCAACAGCGCGATGCTAATGACAACAAGTACGAACACGCCGGACACCTTGTCCGCCATGCGCTGCATGGGCGCCCTCGAGCGCTGGGCCTGTGCCACCATCTGGACAATTTGCGACAGAACGGTCTGCGCGCCCACCTTCTCGGACTTGATGACCAAGCTCCCGGTGGTGTTCATTGTGGCACCGATAACGCGGTCGCCAACCCGTTTGGTAATCGGTATGGGCTCACCTGTAATCATCGACTCGTCGAGTGAACTCGAGCCTTCGGTTACCACGCCGTCCACAGGTACCTTCTCGCCTGGACGGACTCGCAGCACATCCCCGACGTGTACGTGAGTCAGGGGGACGTCCTCCTCTGACCCGTCCGGTCTGATGCGGCGCGCGGTCTTGGGCGCCAGGCCGAGCAACGATTTGATGGCTGCGGAGGTCTGGGAGCGAGCCTTGAGTTCGAGAAGCTGCCCCATCAGCGTGAGAGAAATGATGACCGCTGCCGCTTCGAAGTACACCCCGACGCGCCCATGCTCACGGAATGCCTCGGGGAATACGCCGGGTACGACAGTCGCGATGACACTGTAGATGTAGGCTGCGCCGGTACCAAGGCCGATTAACGTCCACATATTCGGGCTGCGATTGACGAACGACTGAACGCAGCGCTCAAAGAATGGCAAGCCGGCCCACAACACCACAGGGGTAGCCAGCGCCAATTCGACCCAACTCTGCGTAGAGGCCTCCATCCAACCCAGCCGGTGGCCGAACATAGCCAGAATGAACGCAACAACCGTAAGCGGCAATGTCCACCAGAATCGGTGGCGGAAGTCTGTGAGCTCCGGATTCTCCTCCTCATCCAGTCCCGGCATCACCGGTTCGAGCGCCATGCCGCACTTGGGGCAGTTGCCTGGCTGATCCTGACGGATTTCCGGATGCATCGGGCACGTGTATATCGTGCCGGCTGGCGCCAGTTCGACCGGAGCTTCCGCAACCGGTTTGACATACTTCCCAGGTTCCGCTTGAAATTTCGACTGGCACGAAGCACTGCAAAAATAGTAGGTATCACCCCCAAGCTCAGCGTGGAACTCGGAGTCGGCGGTGACCTCCATTCCACAAACCGGGTCCTTCAGCGCTCGGGGTTGCACCGATACGGCGGCATCGTGATGATGCGACGGATGGTGACCGTGTGCGCCGTGTCCGTGGTCATGCGCGTGCTCACGCTCCTCATGAGAGCAATCACTGTGATGCTCGTTTTTCCGCTCGGTGCCTTCACCGGTGTGTGAGACGACTCCTTGATTGCGGGTCATTTTGCATGCTCCTTGAGGATCGTTTGTGGCGTGACCAAACTTCATCAACCGCCACAAGCAAACCATAATCGTTACCACGATAGGAAGGTCAAGGTAGTTGCTTCAGAACGTGCCGAAACCTAAACCCAATTATATGAAAGCGCCCGGTTCAAGGGCGTTGCCGGCGATGCTGTGCATTCGATTCTTTGCGCCGCCGGTTTCAATCTGCGCTGGTTGCTGCGGGCGATCGCCTGCCTGGAAATCTGCAGCATTCTGTGCGCCCTTAGCTGGGGCATCGGCTTGGCCAAAATGTTCCGATCATTCGACTGTCGCCCACGCTTGCCTTCGGTGCTCCTCTACAGCCTTACAGTAGGTTGAATCAGGTCGCATGTGACGCAGAAAGCGGAGCATGTCCAGTTAATGTGGAATCAAACAGCCCAGGATCGGTCATTCCCGCAATCATAGCCACGTGTGCCAGTACCAAAAATGTCGCGACATATGCAGCATGCCAGCCCAATTTCCGTTGAGTGGTCTGTTTTCTGTGGATCAATCCCAAGTCCAGCAACGCTACCAGCACCATCGGTACGCCGCTTAACAGATACCCATTTACCGCAATAACATCAACCACCGTACGCCACCCCCCTGATGTGGTGATTGGAATGACCGCTGTAAGAGTTAGGTAGATAATGATGCCGATGAAGTACAAGCCGACGGTGATACCGGCCAACCGGTTGAGGGTGCGCACCCACCCATCGAACTGGCGAGTAAATAGAATATAAAGCTCAGTGATGGCGACTGTTTCGGCCAAAATGACCGGAACGGCCATAAAAATAATCAAGTTCCACGGCTGATTAGCCGCGAGCAGTTCCATGTAATGCGTCATGTTCATTTGAAGCTCTTAAGTCATCGTGTTGTAGACGGCTTGAATGTAGACCTTCCAATCATGGGAAGGTCAAGGCGTTTTGCTGATCGTCCGGGGAAGCAAGATTGTCTTATGCGCGCCTCCGTGCACTGCACGGCGTTAGTGGCTCGACATCACGGCCTGCGGGGATCGGTCGGCAACGTTCTGCGACGCTCAGCCCTCATACGGAGGCAACTGCGCAAGCCGCAATAAGACGTGTGTAGAAAGCGCCACGTTTCGACCCTGCACCTCGGCAGGGTAGCTTCCTCTAGCGCAGAACCCTTTGCTTACAGGCAAAAAAAAGGGCCCCATCTGAAGGACGGGACCCGTTTGGGGTTTCAACCGATTTTGACATCTGAATCTAGCCCGCACTCCGACCTTTGAACCCGGGCTGGACAGAAGCTGTAGCGGCCAAGTTTGTCTTGTCGTACCCCAAGCGTTGCCGGCCAGCCGCTCTCGCGGCCTGCCTGGAGCGCGACCATGGGCTGGCACGATCACCGTGAGCGTGGCCGTTGATGCTCCTGCCCCGGGTGGATTGATCAACCCACTGCGAACGTTGGGAAGGGTACATACGCCCGGACACTGATCGCTCAGGCTATCCAACGCCATATTCGGTCGATGAGTACGGAAGACGAGAACGCTTCCTGGGTACCGAATAACGGGGCTCTCATGAAATCGGTACGTCGGCAAAAATTCGGAGGTTTCGCCCATGGAGGCAGCTCAGGGTACTCGCCAGGAAAGCGAACACAGGGTCGCGGAGCAGCATTATGGGGATGACTATATAAAGTGGAAAAACTGGGGCGTCGGATCATTTGGAGCGATAAGAAAATCCGACAAGGCATATTTTTCCGCGGAAATCAGGAAAACCGGACGCAGCCTCAATAATGGGGCAAGCGTATTGGAGATCGGATTTGGAAATGGAAGTTTCCTGAGATATGCACTGCAGCAGCACTGGGATGTACGCGGGACGGAACTGAATGCCGAACTGGTCGAAATGGCAAGGGCAAGCGGATTCAACGCCACCCACACGCAAGACCTCTCGTCATTTGCGGACGCCACGTTCGAGCTGGTTGTCGCATTTGATGTTCTCGAGCACTTGCCACAAGACTCCTTGCGAGGATTCATACTGGAAGTAAAGAGGATATTGCGACCGGGCGGACATTTCATCGCGAGGTTTCCCAACGGGGATTCTCCACTGGGCCTGCCCAATCAGAATGGAGACGTGACGCACATAACGACCATTGGCAGCGGGAAGGCCAGGTACTTTGCTGCGCAATGCGGCATGGATATCATTTTCCTTGGTGGTGAAGCACAACCGATTCTGGGAGCGAGCGCACTCCACTCCATTCATAGTTTGACCACCCTCCCCATTCGGAAAACCATCGACTTCCTTCTCAACGCGATATTCTTCCCTCGGGCAAATATGACGTTCTGCTCGTCGAACATGGTCATGATCTACAGAAAACCAGAATAGCCCCTTCGCCGGCCCCTTGATCACTGCCCCTTTATTCCCGCCCCTTGTGGAACAGCGCGTAAGGCACGCCGCGTTCGGGATGTGCCGTGGTTTCATCCACGACGCGTTCGACGTCGGGTACCTCACGTAGCGCGGCCATGAACCGTGCCAGTGGGAAGTCCGGAGCCACACAGCCCTGGACCAGCATCCAGCGCTGCCACACCGTCACCCACAACGTACTCTGCCGCCACGCCGGCAGATTGGCAGACAGCCACTGCAGCCGGCGGCGCGTGCTGTCGGCGATTTCCTCGTCATAGGTGAACGCGTTCGGCAGCCGGCAGCGGCCTTCCACCCAGCAGTGGTTGCCGTGCTCGATGCGGTGATGGGACTCGCGCTTCCACTCGGCCTCGCTCACACGCGGGCCAGCCGGCTCCGGGCAATCCGGTATCGCCGACGAGATCTGGAAGAACGGATCATGTCCGCGATTCTGCAGGTCATCCTCGGCATGCGAGCATGGCGTCAGAAGCAGCAGTGGCCACAGCACGTGGCGGTAGTCGATCTTCATCTTTTTCTCCCGAGCGGCGTCCGCGCCTCACGCTCGCGAATCGGCCGCTCTACACTGGTAGGCATCAACGCTTGAACCGGGGATCGCCATGGGCCCTGACGCAAACGAGCACTCCGAGCTGTCGCCGATCCAGTTGCGAGTACGCGCGCTTGAAACGATCCTGACCGAGAAAGGCTATGTGGACCCTGCCGTTCTCGACCAGATCGTAGAACGGTTCCAGACTGTGATCGGCCCCCACATCGGCGCCCGCGTGATTGCCAGGGCGTGGACCGACCCGGCATTCAAGGCCATGCTCCTCGAAGACGCGACGAAAGCCATTGCGTCGCTAGGCATCGACAGCCAGGTGGGCGACCACCTGATTGCCGTCGAGAACACCCCCGGGCATCACAACATGGTCGTCTGCACCCTGTGCTCGTGCTATCCATGGGACGTGCTCGGGCTGCCGCCGATATGGTACAAGTCCGCCCCCTATCGCTCGCGCGCCGTGTCGGACCCGCGCGGCGTACTGGCCGACTTCGGCATTGTGCTGCCGGAAGACACACAGATCCGGGTATGGGATTCGACGGCCGAAACGCGCTTCCTGGTGGTACCGCCCCGCCCTGCCGGCACCGATGGGTGGCCGGAGGAGCGCCTGGCCCGGCTGGTCACCCGTGACAGCATGATCGGTACCGGCATGCCTTTGCAACCCGAGGCGGCTCCGCAATGAACGGCATCCACGACATGGGCGGTATGCATGGCTTCGGCAAGGTCATTCCCGAAGTCGACGAACCGGCGTTCCACGCGCAATGGGAAGAGCGCGTGCTGGCCATCCAGCGAGCCTTGCGTTACGCCCGCGCCTGGAACATCGACATGTCGCGCGACGCGCAGGAACGGCTACCGGCCCCGGCCTACCTGGCCGCGTCCTACTACGAACGATGGGCGTTGGGCATCGAGCTCAGTGCAATCGAACGAGGACTGGTCAATGCCGATGAGCTCGCCACAGGCCATGCGCTGCGTCCGGGCACGCCGCTTCCACGGGTCATGACGATGCAGGATATCGGACACGCACTCACGCGCGGCTCCTTCGCTCGCGCGCCCAGGCAGCCGGCCAGGTTCCAGCCGGGCGAGCGCGTGCGAACGAAGAACATCAATCCATCCACGCACACGCGCCTGCCACGCTACGCACGGGGCCGTGAAGGCACGATCGAGGCAATTCGTGGCTGCCACGTCTACCCGGACTCCGTGGTGAAGGGCACGGGCGAAGATCCGCAGTGGCTCTACACCGTCGTATTCGAAGGCCGCGAGCTATGGGGGCCAGAGACTGATGCCTCGCTCACCGTCTCGATCGAGGCATTCGAGCCCTATCTCGAATCGGCATGACATGAAGTTCGATCCCATCGATCCGGGCGATGCGGCCAGGTCCGTGCCCCGCATCCCGCTCAACCACGAAGGCCCGGTATTCCGCGAACCGTGGGAAGCGCAGGCCTTTGCGCTTGCAGTGGCGCTGCACCGGCAAGGGCTCTTCACCTGGCCTGAATGGGCGGCAACGCTGGCCGAAGAGATCAGGCGCGCGCAGGCGGCCGGCGATCCAGACACAGGGGAGACCTACTACCTGCACTGGCTTGCCGCGCTTGAGCGCCTGGTGGCCAACAAAGGCATCGCGAACGCCGAGACGCAGACAAGCTACCGCGATGCGTGGCACCGTGCCGCGCATCGCACGCCGCACGGCAGGCCGATTGAACTCTCTCCCGAGGATTTCACCGGGAACGGCGCCCAGACCTCCGCGACCCCGGCTACCCGGGGTACCTAGGCGATGGCGCTCTCCAGACGCGCCAGTACCATCGGCCAGCCATTGCTCATGCCCTGGTAGGCAGCCTTGCCCATCGGCGAATCGAGGTCGAACCCCTTGTGCTCCAGCGACAGGGTCGTACCCTCACCTTGCGGCTCCAGCCGCCAGGTGATCGTCGTATTCAGGGAGCCGGCGGCGAAAACGTATGCGAGCAGCCTCTCGGACTGTACAGCCAGCACTTCGCAAGGTTGCTGACCCCACTGCCCCATGTCCAGCGTGAACCGATGTCCCACCACAGCGCGCACGTCCCCGGCCGCCCACCATCGGGCTTGCACTGCGGGATCGGTGAGCGCGGTCCATACCTTGGCGATCGGATGGGGCACGTACTGAGTGAGCTGGATCAGACCCGGCGATGTCATTGTCACTTCTCCAAAAGAAACCGAATATGACTGGAACAGCGACATTCCAGCACATCCCCGGTGTGAAATGTTGCACCTCAGTCCTGCACCTCAGGTGCCGGCCCCGGAAGCGTCGGCAGCATTGCCATTCTGGCCATTCTGGTTCCAGTCGCCGCCAAGTGCCAGCAACAGTGCGATTCGCTGGTTCAGATGGCTGCCCCGCACCTTGATCAGGTCCATCTCGGCAGCCAGCAGTGACTGCCGGTCCTTCAGCACGCTGCGCGTGTCGGTGGCCCCGATGCTGGCGCGTGCCTCTTCACGCTGCACCAGCACCCGGCTTTCGCCGACCCTGTCCTGCAGTTGCTTCGTGCGCTCGGCATAGCTGGATTCGGCCTGCAATCCTGCTTCCACCTCGCTCAACGCCTGCAACGCGCTGTTGCCATAGGCGATCATGGCGGCCTTTTGCTCGGCGGAGTAGTAGTCCGCCCGGGCCTTGAGCTCTCCGCCAGTGAAGATCGGTGCGAAGAGCGTGCCGTTCAGCCCCTGGATCGGGCTGCCGGCCTGCTTGAGTACGAACACGTCGCTGCTGATGCCGGTGATGGCCGCGCTGATCGAAATGCGCGGCAGGCGCGCCGCCTCGGCCGACTGCTTCATGTCGAAGGCCGCAGCCACCTGGTGGGCGGCCGCCGTGAGATCGGGGCGGCGATCGAGCAGATCCGCTGGCAATCCGGCCTGAGGGGCCGCAGGCATCGCCGGGAAATCGAGCCCTGGCACGATCTTGCCGATTTCACCTGCGGGATAGCGGCCCAGCAGCAGTTCCAGGGCCTGCGCCGCCTGGCTTCTGGCCAGCTCGGCCGTCTTCAGCGCGTCAACCTGTAGCCGGCGCGCATTCTGCGCTTCCAGCAGTTCGCTGTCCGACGCGATGCCGATGGCGACACGCTGGCCGGTGATCTGCACCAGTTGATCCTGGATGGCGACGGCCTGCCGCAGCCGGTCTTCGAGCTGCGCATTCTGGATCAGCGTGAACCATGCCTTGGCCGTGGTCGCGGCAACGACACGCTGAGCCCAGAGATAGTCATCCCGGGTGGCGGCATACTGGGATTCAGAGGCCCGCGATTGCGCGCGGATACGCCCCCAGAGATCGATCTCCCAGCTAGCGCCGAGGGAGAGGATCTGGGTCTCGGAATTCCCCGCCCTGCCCTTCAGGCCTGCGCTCGGCAGCAGACCGCTGCTATTGATGGTGACAAGCAACTGGGCCTGCTGGACACGCACGGCGGCGAGCCGCAGGTCGTTGTTGTGCGCGATGGCTTCCCGCACCAGCCGCTGCAGCTCGGCATCGTCGAACGTTGCCAGCCAGCCATCAGCGGGATTTCCCGCTACGGCGTCGTTGACCCACGCGGCCTGTCCTTCCAGCACCGGAACGGCTTGCTGTCGAAGGTCGGCACCCCCGGGCGGCGTCTGCAGTGCGCAGCCGCAGAGCATGGCGACCGGGATCGCCAGCAACGCCGGAAGAAACTTCTTGATATGTGACGACGACACGGATATCCCTTTAGTGGAGCTTGAATACCAGGTAGTTCAGCTTGGAACTGACGCGCAGGAAGACCATGCGAATGATGTGGAACATCTTCATATGCTCGGTGTAGATCGCGCCGGCCCCGATCGCGCCGACAGGCAGCATCAGGTCCTTCGACTCGTCACGCAGGGCCAGCTTGACCGCGAAGCGATTCGGCACGGTATCCGTGGCGCCGGTATTCGGGATCATGCCGCCTTGTGCAAACTGACCTTGCGACTGCGCCCAGATGACCGAATCCACGCGCGCCTTGATGATCTCGCCCGGACGCGTCGGCAGGTAGATCTCCGCGAGATCGCCGTCCTTGACGTTGTAGAGCTCGTTCTGCCGGTAGAAGGCCAGCACCTCCTGCTGATCCTCCACGTAGCTGAATGCCGGCATGAACGGGAACGGGACGAGCATCGTGCCAATGCGTACCTGCAGGTTTACAACCTTGCCGTCGGACGGCGCACGGTACACGGTCTGGTCAAGCTCCCAGCGGGCATTCTCAAGCATGACCTCGGTTTCTCCACGCTTGGCGCGTGCAGTGGCGATGGCCGCGAACTCACCCTGGCTCTTGGCAGACAACTTCTGTTTTGCCTCATCCTCGGCGGCCTGCGCGCTGACCAGTTCGCCTTCCAGCTCGCGCTGGCGGGCCATGGCATCGTCGCGATCGAACTTGGAACCGGCCCCGGCGGCGAGCAGCGCGTCATGTTCCTTGACCCGCTGACGCGCCAGCGTCAGCTTGGCCTGCACCGTGCTCACCCGGCCGGCCGCGCCGCGCACCGACTCGCTGAGCTGGCGCGCCGATGCCTCGGCCTCGGCCAGCGCCGCGTCGTCGGCCATCAGCCTGCCCTCGAGCTGCTTGACGGAGGCCTGGTACGGTGTCGGATCGATGCGCAACAGCACATCGCCCTTCTTGTAGCTCCGGTTACCCTCGGCAGCGAGTTCGACAACGCGGCCGCGCACCTGCGGCACCACCTGAAGGACCTTGCCCACGACGCGGATGTCATGGGAGGAAGGCGCCACCACGTTGAGCGTCAGGATAAGCGTCGTCAGTGCCACCACGGGGATCGTGACCACGATGACCATCGATTTCGTGTTCCACGGCAACCATTTGAACTTGAAGAAAATCAGCCATACGAACAGCGCGTAGACCGCAAGAAGCAGAGCGTCCATTCAGATCGGCTCCTTTCCGCCGCGCATGGCGCTGGCGACGGGTGCCATCGTCGACGCGCCAAGCGCCGCGGTACCCTGCGGGCCGCAGGCGATGCCGCTGTCGGTCCTGGCATTTGCACCCTCGGTGCTCTCGTCGTCCTCTGGCAATTTGTCGGTGCCATAGGCCGCCCGGTAGAACACCGGCTTGGTATGCGCCCAGAGCCAGGCCAGCGGCCACAGCAGCCCCCCAAAGAAGAGCGACAGCAGGCACAGCGCGTGAATCGCTTCCTTCTGCGGATGGCGCTTTTTATGCGCGATTTTCTCCGGCCAGATATGGAGCATCCAGAACAGGTAGATGCCCGCAACGGGCACAAAGATCAACACGACCCAGGAGATCGCATTGGCCGCGTTCTCAAGGGCCTTGCCGTGAAGCAAGGATGCAAAGGCGGGTTCAGTCAGCGCCAGCAGGGCGATGCCCACCAACAGGTTTTTTCGCAGTTTCATGGAGTTGTTATGAGTTGAAGCATGGGGGCTGTTTTTGCGGTGCACCGACAGGTCTAGGAGTCTGCCGCCCCACTGCGGAGGCCGCCGCGGGGAGAGTCCTTGGGCGTGTGCCCTGCCGGCCGATCGGATAGCGCGTCTTCTCCAGACGACGGGATGTCTTCGGTTTCTGGCACTTCGTCCGCGTACAGCAGGTTGTACTTGCTCCTGGCTGGATCACCCGCGGCGCGGCACGCCGCAGGCTTCGCGGCAACACCGGCCCCGGAGCACGGATCCGACTGATCAGCGGCCCCTTCCAGCCGGTGGCCGGGCGAGATCTGCGCGTGCGATGGTCCGGCGCCCACGATCAGCAGTGCAATGCCTATTGCCGGGAAGGCCGATCGGCAGTTCTTGATCATGTTTGCAGTGTCCTCCGAAGTGTGTCAGCTACCGTTGACGTCCACCGGCACTGCCGGCCACGTCTCGATCGTGAGCACACCTTATGGGAGCGCGTCAATCTCGGCTATCAAAGAAATTAGAAAGTAAGCACGCGCAGGAGTTGACCCAGCCCACGTGCCCCAGGCTTTTCTAATTCCTTTGATAGTCCCCGCAACAGGGCCGCCCTACCCTGTCAGCCATCTCTCGCCCCTCGGGTAAAGCCCACGGCTCGCCTGAATCCACTACTCAAATGAATGCTGTTTCTTCGATGTCTGCGGGCCTCATCGCCATCGCAGCTGCAAGCGCGTTGTCTGGATGCGCGATCCCCACCGCCGAGACCTTGAGCCCGTTCCAGGAGTCCTGGCCATG
>Ga0213878_10000784_pt1 | contig 11493 bp, 10 predicted proteins | sample VelepicoBEBS_R02_FD_161053 | JGI IMG/M metagenome (GOLD analysis project Ga0213878, IMG submission 161053) | Vellozia epidendroides bulk soil microbial communities from rupestrian grasslands, the National Park of Serra do Cipo, Brazil - BS_R02 | ecosystem: Environmental > Terrestrial > Soil >... | reverse complement strand
CTCAGGAATCGGCTTTGATCCACTGGACGTCGAACGAATATTTGATGCTTTCCATTCCACCAAACCCAGCGGCATGGGCATGGGTTTGGCGATCAGCCGTTCAATCTTGGAAGCGCACGGCGGACGATTATGGGCGACATCGAATCCCGATTTTGGCGCTACTTTACAGTTCATTCTGCCGGTGCAGACGCCCAATTAGCAGACATTTTTAGGTGGGTGTTAGTTTGCCGGCTAACATAAGATTTAACCTAGATTCCGAAGTTGGGGGAATCGTGCTCGTGCTCGTCGTCGTGCTCGTGCTCGATCTGTGGGACTTCGGCGCCGAAAAGAGAGCCCGATCCTTCGGCAATCGTTTTGTTCCATCACTCTGGCCGCGAGATATGCAGAATTCTCGAGGACGAGCACGAGCAGGAGCACGAGCACGACTTTCTCAATTTCGGCATTTAGTCCACAGACTCAGACCCCCTCGTCGCTCTGGATTTGGTGGTCCAAGGCGTCGTCTCGCCAGGATGCGGGATCATCCAATGGTTCGAGATGAGTGAACACGATTACATGCGGCAGGACTCTTTGGATTTTTCGTTCAATCTGTTCCAGGAGTCTATGGCCGCGGTTCACCGTCCAGTTGCCAGGGACAAGCACGTGCATTGATACGAATTTTCGTGCTCCCGCGTCACGAGTGCGCACCGCATGAAATTGCAGCCCATCTTTTTCGTAAGTACGCAGGACCTCTTGTATCAGCTCCCGTTCTGACTGGGGCAGAGCGGTATCCATCAGACCAGAGACGGAGCGCCTGACGATTCTCAGGCCGGTCCAGATGAGGTTCGCGGCTACCGCGAGAGCCACCATCGGGTCGAGACGCTGCCATCCGGTTATGGCCACGGCTCCCACGCCGACCAGCACACCCGCTGAGGTCCATACGTCAGTCAGGAGGTGGCGCGCGTTGGCTTCGAGCGCGATTGACCGGGTCTTGCGGCTTACGCGCAGGAGAAGAAAACCCACACCGAGGTTTATCAGCGAAGCGAGGGTCGATACGGCCAGTCCCAACCCGATTTCATCGAGCTGTTTTGGGTAGACCAGTCCTTCCACTGCCAGAGCTCCAACAGTGAAGGCCACAATAAGGATGAGGGTGCCTTCGACGCCGCTCGAAAAATATTCAGCTTTGCTGTGGCCGTACGAGTGGTCTTCATCGGCAGGACGCGCCGCCAACGTCAACATGGCAAGCACCATCACTGAGCCGATCAGATTGACAAGGGAGTCGATAGCATCTGAAAGCAACCCGACTGAACCTGTAAGGAAGTAGGCTCCGGACTTGAGCGCGATCGTCGCAAGTGCGGCGGCAATGGAAAGCCAAGCGAAGCGGGTGAGTGAGGTGCGGCTCATGGAGCGTGCGCCCGGAGGATAACTCGATCCCGATTTCTTCTCTAGCGAGGCGTTCAGGGCGGACGCAGAATTGACTAAGACACTCCTCCATGAGACAGTCGGGCCTATGACAAATCAGTCCGCGACCGGCGTTTCTGGGGAACCAGCTACCTCCAAGGGTACTGGAGCGAAAGTGCTCATCGGTTTCCTTATCGGCGCTGCCGTCGTGGGCGGAGTCGCAGCAATCGTCCTCTCAGCAGGGACCGCCGCGCCCGCGATAATCGTAGCACTAGAAGCGGCTGGCGATGTTACGGTGGGTACAGAACTGGTGGATGTGGCCATGGGAAGCACCCCCTGAATGCTCCTTCCGCAAAAGTAAAAGCGCTTGGACGCGACCACGCCATTTGCTATTCCAGCGAACGCAGAATGCGAGTCCAGCGGCGGTAGCTAACCGCCGTCCCTAAGGTGGTCAACAGTATAGAGGTCAAAACCGGTGTGTTCAGGTAGATTGCCGCTACCATCGCCGCGATGTTCGGCACCGCAACGGTGGCTTGCGTGGATCGCAGGCCGCTCATCCGAGCGACGCTAAGTGAAACTAGCAGCCGGCATTTTGCCAAATCCGGATTCAGGAAAGTCATCGGGACGTTCGCCTGTACGCCACTCACCCCTTCACAAACATTTACCGCTAGATCTGCCTTTTCAGCCGCCTCAGCCTCACGGATACAGTCGCCAAAATAGACGACACTTTGACCCTCGTATTGTCTTTGCGCGATGAAATCCTTTTTGGCGTTGGTAGTGCACCCGTCCCGAAACCATGAGAAACCAAATTTGTCAGCGATGCGGGTCGTGTCTCCTCGGCCTGCGCTGGAAAGGTACACCATATCACGCCGACCTCGAACGTTCACTGTTTCCACAAACCTCTCGCCGCGCGCGCCTTCAAAGCGCCACCGAACGCTATCGTCAAAGACCCAGCAGTCTGCATCGGTCAGAGCTTCCAGCGCGCTCGGGTTCGAAATCAGAATTCCAGCTTCAGCAGCCTGTATCATGGTGGTCAACGCCCCAACTTCTTCCGCAATTGCAGGCCCAGTCACGTAATCAGGACGAATGACTGCTTGCGTCATCAACAAGCCCCCGCTTCCGATTGCAGCAACGCCAATCACGAGGGTGGGGAGAACAAACGAATCGGCAAAACGTTCAGCGCTCGGATACTTCCTCGGCTGGTCAAAAGCTTGCTTACAATATGCGGCGAGACGATCAGCCACTGTGTCGCCGGGAACCGATTCGATCCGGAAGTTGACTTCGCCCTGTGCAACCAGGCTGGCAGCGTAAAGCTTGTCGCCCGGTTCTTTCCGGACCAACCCGAGAGCACCGGTGAGCCAGGATTCCCGAGTCTCGGCTATCCCATCAAGCACGGCGCCATCCGCCGGAACCGTATCCCCTTCACGCAAAATGACTGTCTGTCCGGAGGGCAATTCGTGAAGACCCGCCTCAATCGTTGTGCCGTCGCGGTCAAGCCAGACTTTTCTCGGCCGGCGCCGATACCGGGCGAGCAATTTGCGTTCAGTCTCGCGCCGAAGGCGTTTCAGCAGCCAAGGCCAGACCTCCAAAAGCCAGATCATGAGCGCCATCCCAAAGAAATTGTAGGAGAGCACCGTGACTACTCCGATGCTGATGTAGAGCGTATCCAGAGTAAGTCGGCGATTGGCTAAGGCGCGATAGGCAGGGAGCAGGTGCCTTGAGCTAAGGATGACCACCAGCAGGACGTTAGCTACCCCGAGTGGCGGAAAGAGAAAATCTGTGATTGGTGCCAACGCCAAATTGGCGGTCACCGCTATCGAACGGGGGCTCAGGGGTGCTTTCGCCCGTCCGGCGAGCGAAACTGCATCTGCTATCGCCGGCTCGAGAACGTCGAGCAGAATTGCGTCGTTGACCCTATGCGCTTGGCAGGATATTTCCAGCCCTCCGGCTCCGTGCGCAAAGCAGTGGCTTATGCCGGCAAGGCACGAGAGGTCGTCTAAGACATGTTCGCGAATCCCATCGCACCGAAGCAAGGGATGCATTGCCACAAATCGTTCGGGACTCAGTTCATCAATCTGCCACAAGGTCAGTTTTCGCTCCGCACGACGAACTTCAAAAACTCCGTCGAACGCGACTGAAAAGAGAAAATGTTCGTTGGGGAACGGCAGCCGGTCCGGCTGGCGGAGCCGCATAGCTGCAGTGAGGGCCTCGAGTGATTCTGCCACGGTCGGTTGGTTTGGCTTGAAATCCAGCAGAGCTGAACCTCGCCGGCTATCAACGCGAGCGCCTTGCAGCGCAGAGATTGAAAAGAGCCGGTCAAGCAGTTCGCGCCGAGTTGCCGCACGAGCAGCGGACGCCAGGAGTTCACTCGTCAATTCCAAGATTGAACCGCGCTTATGAACGCTAAGATTCGGCTTGGAACGGGAAGAAGTCTGACGCGTCGCGTTAAGCCGAATCGGGCTGATCGAGCCTGAACTTAGAATATTCATGATGGGGGTTTCCTAGCAGACGGCATCTGGACAGGAGCTGCTTGCGAAAGTTCGCCAACGGACCCGATCCAACGGTCTGTTTATGAGGACACCAAAGCTTTAGCCTCCACTGAAACATTTAGATTAAACTATATTCCGTAGCAAGGACTAATTTCATTCCCTCGACGCTACACTCAATAAATGTCAGCGCGAATCCGCCGATAGACCAGGGACGCGCAACCTGTACGCCACGCTGGCCGCATCCTTCTCGGAGAAGGAGCAGTCGATCCAAAAGATTTTGTTGACATTCCAGACAGGTCCCTCCGTAATCGGCCGAGTTTTTCAGTTTATAGTCGACGGGGCAAATTTGCTACGATTTATGAGGAGCCATTTGCAAGGTCTTCCTTCTCCGCCACCGAAAACGGCCCCGTTGGGACTAGCAACTGTCGAAAAGGCCGGCGCAGCCGCGCAGGGCGTAGCCAAGGGACTGGCGACGGGGCTTGGCACCGAGCTGGCGATAGGACTGGTTGCGGGCGCGACGGGCGTGGCAGCCTCGACGATACTTTGGATCCTTCTGCCCTTCCCGATCTACGCAATCGCTACTCACTGGGACAAGATTACGGCCAAGGCAAGCCGGCTCTGCGTAGGCAAAGGCACGCGGCACGACTATGAGGCGGCTGGAGAGGTGGCCGGCGGGCTTTTATCAATTGGCGCCACAGGATCAGGGACAGATGTTGTAATAGAGTCGGGACAGGTCGTTGGCGAAGCCTTTAGAGCGGGTGGCATCGAATCCGAGGGCGACGAGGAAGGGCGCCAACCACGCCGTAGCTAGAACAAAGCTACGATCAGGGCGGCAATTCCGAGATACTTCATAATCTGGTTTTGTTCGAAGCTGATAAGGCCTACGGTCGAGTCCAGGAGGAAATTTGCCTCTGCAGAAAGCTGGGCATCGTACTCACGCAGAGACCGGATATCGCGATCGAGCGTTTTTAAGCGAGCTGCCATGCCCGGCGGCAGCCCACTCGCCGCATGGCTGCTGAAAAAGGACACCAGAGACGAAAGGCTCACCGAACTTTCGAGCAGGTTGGCAATCATCGAGCTACGCTTTCCGAGTCGTTGAACCACACGTTTCAACCCGAGAGACTTCCTTTGGCTCCTTTGCGCGCGTTGCTCAGCGAATATCTCGACGGAAAGCGAGTTCAGATCTTGATCGACCAACCGTAAGTTAAGCGCAATATGACCCACGATCGACTCTAGAAGTTCCGCCAGCGCTTCACTTGAATTACGAAATCGGCGCTTCTGCAGGCGACTGGCCGCGCTTTTGAAGATACGAAATGCGTGATGGTCCGAATAACGAATGCTGACAAATTGCTTCTTCGTTATAACGAAAGTGACTGAAGTATTAATCGGGATTGGAGAATCGAAGCAGAGCACCCAACACGAAACATAGAGAACGTCGTCCTCCTCAAACAGCCGGCTCGATTCGGAAATTTCCTGCATCTCTTCGCTGCTTGGAATATTTACATCCAACAGTTTTTCGACGAACTGCTCTTCTGCAGGTTCCGGGTTGAGCAGATCAATCCAATACGCTTCGATTACTGTTTCGGTCGACGCGCTGAGCTCCTCCAAGGTAGCCACCTGCAGGGAGTCTCCGCCTGGTTTCAGCAACTGGATCACACTGTCAGATTAGTAGTCTCGCCTGATTGGAGCGAGAAATTTCGATAACTTGCCGCATTGAGTAAAATTCTATTCTCCCAAACCTTCTGCGCGCGGCGTAAGGGAAGCAGGCCATTAGTAAGACCGAGCAGCGTTGAGACATTATTGAAAAGGACCGAATGCCAAATGTTGAAGCCAAACATGAAAACCCCAGCCACGCATAAAGTATTCGGCAGAAGAATCAGATGCCAGCTTCTCCGGACGTTGTTTTCCAACGCGTGCGAGACTTCCATTAAAGTGCAGATCTTCGCAAGGCTTTCCTCCATGAAAACGATTTGTGCGGTGTCGGTTGCAATGGTGGAGGCCCCTCGGAGCGAGATCGAAACATTGGCCTTTTTTAAGGCGATCGAGTCGTTGATCCCATCGCCTACGAAACAAACCGTCCGCCCTTCTTGCTGCAGCAGTTCTACGTAACGCGCTTTCTCCTGTGGTAACACCTCGGCAAAATACCGATCCATCCCTAATTGTTCGGACAGGCGCCGCGTCGGAGCTTCGTGATCGCCCGAAATAATCGCCATGTGTTTTACGCCCTGGGCCCGCAATCCCGCGACGATGGCCTCCGCTTCGGGCCGGTGCGAGGAGCGTAGCTCAAGCACACCCGCAAGGTGGTCTCCGACCGCAACGGTCACGAAAGAGTTGCCTTCCGCATGCATCCGGTCCAGATCAGGTTCCAACTCAGCCGGAATTGGAATCCGTTCCATCGCGAGGAAACGCCTGCTGCCTACCCGTATAATTTCGCCTTCGATCTCGACCGTTATCCCGAACCCGACATGGTATTTCGACATGTCAACTTGTGGGAGCGGACGTTTTAGTTGCTCAAACCTTTCCAGGATTGCCCTGGCGATCGGATGTGTAAATCTCTGCTCGGCGGCGGCTGCCAGACTTAGCACCTGCTCTGGCGTGTGAGTGCCGCAACACAGAATATGGCCGACTTCCGGTCTTTCGCGAGTCAGCGTGCCGGTCTTATCGAACAGCAGGGTGTCCACTTTGCGCATCATTTCAAGTGCGCGACCATCCTTAATCAGAATTCCATGTTGCGCACAAAGTGTGAGCGACGTCAGCATGCCCAATGGCGCTGCCATGCGTATCCCGGTGCCACACTCCGAGTTAATCACGGCCAGCGCTGCGCTCGGGTCCGCGATCCCCGCCGCAAGCGTAGAAAGCCCGAGCGCCGGCACTACCGCGAGATCCGCAAAGTCTTCTCCTCGCGATTGCGATTGTAATTTGTACGCAACTGTCCGCTTGAGTACCGCACTGATTTTACTCGAAGCGGTCTCTTTTCCTGCGCGCTCAACCCGCACGATAACCTTGCCGGCGAGCATGACGGTAGATGCGTAAACCTTGTCCCCGACCTCCTTTTCCGCCGGAGCTGACTCGCCCGTTAACGCGTGTTGGTCAAGAATGGCGTCGCCCTGCTCGATGACACCGTCGACCGGTACGATTTCGCCGGTGTAGATAACGACGCGTTCGCCGAGCTGGACTTCATCAAGCGTTACGCCAAGCTCCTGACCCACTCGCAATACCCGCGCGGTGGCCGGCTGTTTTCCGAACGCCTGCAGGAGCATGTTTGCAGAATCCTTCCGCGTCTGACGCAGCAGTTTGCGTCCGAAGCTTAAGAACCAGGCCGCCACCGCACCGATAAAAATCTCGCCGGTGAAGAGACTGGCAATAAAAATCATGGAATCGAGTAAGTCCACGCACAGCCGGTGTTCATTCTTGAAGACCCGCCAGGCGCGTCGAAAGCTGGGCAGAGCCGTGTAGAGCATCAAAGCGGCTCCGATCGGAAGAAGGAAAGGAACAAAAAATGTCGCCGCGGTAGAAAGCACTAGTGACCCCGTCGCGACTTGAAGCTCTAAATTGGGTGAAATTTTTTTCCGTCGGACCGGAGCTTTCACTAACGCCAAATCCAGTTGGCGCACGACTTGGTCTGCGCGAATGATACTCGGATTAAACGCGATCGAGATACTGCCGGCAGTCGGGTGCAACCTGAATTCTTCAACACCCATGAGACCTAAAAGTTCTCGTTCCAGAGCCTCCCCGAAATGAGCCTTGTTTATGACGAGTGCATTTCGAAGGCGCATCCAGCCAGGGAGACTAAGTCGCAATTCCCATGTGCTGATCGTTTCGCCATGCCGGAAGGTTCTCAACCGGCAAAGTGTTTTCGGTAGAACCCGAAGGATGTCCCCTGGAAATGTCGGATGTATTTCCGGAGCCTGCTCGCCTCGATACACGCGCGCGATTTTCCCCAACACACGCTTCGTGTTACCACACGCCCGGAACGATAATGTAGCCGTCCGGCTCAATGTATCGATCTCCACCTCGCGAATCTCAGGGATTCCAAAAGTCTGTTCGAGAAATTTTCGGGTAGCAAAATTGCGCCAGGATGCAAACCGGCTCTCGCTGTGGAAAACGACCCGATTCGGTTCGATCACCGGCACCGACAGGTCAGACTTTCGCCAGACATTACGAGGTTGACGCGGCTGACCATTGCGCTCCGGAGAAGGCAGAACCTCTAAGGGTAAGGAATGCACCCGGGACTCTTCTAAGCCGACTAATAGCTTATTGGAAACAGTCATGTACCGGGAGAACAAATGATATTGGGTCGAGCACAGTCAACCGAGCGAACTATCCCAAAAATACGGGCCAATCCGAAAGGTAGACCGCCGCACAAACCTTACGCTTCCGCGGCTGCACTCTCGAACTCGGCTGCTCGTTTTTCTACCGCCTTCTTTGCCCGGGGCGAGGTTCTCACTCGGGGTTTGGTCTTGGCGTTTGCGCGTTTGGCCGGGTTGTTCTTCGGAACGGTATCCTTTTTGGATGCCTTGGCTTTTTGCCGTGCGTCAAGCGCGGCCTCCGCCCCTTCCACAAAACCGCGTCGAATAGCATTCTCCTCCGGTAGCAGTTCAACCAGAAATACGGCGGCATAAACCACCCCGTAGGAAATGCCATAGGCAGCTTTATGAAAGCCGGTGCCGATGGCCCTTTTGGTCGTTTTCGCAGCTTTCTTTGCCGATTCAGCCGAGTTGACACTCGCTTCTTCCAAAGCCTCCGCAGCTGACTCTAACGTGTCTCCTAACATAGAAAATATTTTCGAGTCGGAAGACTCAGTTTCAGTGGCCATACTATACCAAGCCTAAACCATTACAATTCACATTCCTCAAAATGAAACTCAAAGACCAGATTGTGACAATCTTGTTACGAAATTGGCCCTTCCGAGCTCATGTCTACCCGGCTTTCACCACTTCGTAAAGAGCAGATCTCATCTATCTGACGGGTGGCCTTCCTCGAAATAGCACTCTATTTACGGGGACAGGACACATTAAACAGCGGTCACGCCGAACAAGGAAAGAATCCCTAACCCGACAGCCCCAATCATTGCGATAGTGGCAAGCCCAAGCAGGATACCTAGCGAAATCAAAACCCCATCGCGTTCAACCATGCCCAGCGCGATGATAAAAACCGATATCGCAGCAGGCATGTTCGTGAATGGTATCGGCAAAGCGATCACTGCTGCCATTAGCAGGATGAACAGCCCTAGAAACCGCTTTGCGACCGGATTCGAGGCCCAGCGCCAGCGTACCCGGGTTCCACGTTCGGCACGCTCAAGGAAAGGAAGAATGGCATTCACAGCCGCCGCGAAGGCTTTGCGGGGAATCGAGCGTTTAAGTAAGGCCTTGGGCAAGCGAATCTCCCGCTTCCCCCTCACAAGTTGCGAGGAAATGATACCGGTCGGGATGACCATCACCATAGTCATTCCCGGAAGAGGGATCGGGAGAACCTCGGGGATTGAGAAGACCATCAGGGACGTTCCAAACGAGGTCGGTCCGAGTGCCTTCACTATCTGCTCTACGGTGAGAACCTGTTGCGATTCATCCGAGATGAGCTTCTTGAGAATGTCGGAGGTCCGGCGAGCAGCCACCCTCGATTTTCGCTTCGAGCCACTCGACGCCGCAGCTCGTACCGCTTTGCGGACCCGCTTCGATCCGCGAGCAGTCTTCCCGGCGGCGACTGGAGGGATTTCCGAAGGAGGCGTATCGGGAACCGCGACGGTTGTTGGCATTTCTCTTCGTATAGTCGGCTCACGCTATTTCTTGTCAAGCGGTAGGGACGCGCTCCCCAAGTAGGCGAAGCGTCCCGCTTTGCTCTCATCAAAACGCAGCAAAGCGAGACGCTTCGCCTACTTAGAAGAGCGCATCCCTACCGAGCAAGATTAACGCAACAGTTGGACCAGCCAAGCCAGGTCCTCAGGCACAACCAATCTTTGCCGGCCGACTTGATCGTGGATTAGCTTTGTCAGCCATTCCCGCGAGGTGTCGATCTTACGACCATTGATCTCCAGGTAGGTCTTCCCTTTGCTATCCAGCAATGCGTATTCGTGGATACGAATTTCAATCGGCGCCTGCTCCCCTTTCAAAAGCAGCGAAACGGCCAGAGAGCGATCCGCTGTATTTAAGTGAAAGTCGAGCATCGTACCATATCGGCGAATGAGTTTGTTGAAGCGAGTTTTGGCGCTCTTAGCGAGCAGCCTGTCTTTTGCAGTGTTTAAAGCACGTCCACCAGGCAGCCGCTGTAGAAATAGACTGATCTCCATCGTCAAGCCCCAACGATTAGACGCTTTTCGGAATTGCGCAACGGCCGCTAGTAGGCAAAGCGTCCCGCCTTGTACCCCGTAAGCGAAGCGTCCCGCTTTGCACTCCTCAGTAGGCGAAGCGTCCCGCTTTGCACTCCTCAGAAACCGAGCAAAGCGGGGACGCTTCGCCTACTTCATCCCACGCCGAAAAGAGGCTTAGCGCCCCACAACACTCGAAGTCCAATACCAACAAGAACAAAAGGTATGACGATCCGGCCGTACCTTTTTAGCCGCTCGCGCAGCAAAGGATGATTTGTGAGGTGGTAACCCAGGAGGCACCAGAACCCCGTCATAAAAGCGAAGACGGCCAAATAAAGTGGCAGCATGTCCAGTTGTACTGAGAACAGCGGTATGTAAACACTCAGGTTATCGCCGCCATTGGCGACAGTGAGAATCATTACTGTCCACACTCCGTAACGGGATTTCGTCCAATTGAGTTGCTCGGGTCCGACGAACTCGCGGCTGGAAAGAGTGCGATTCGCCTGACGCTCCCGCCACAATTTCCAGAATCTGGTCGCACCTAGAAACAAAGGGGCCAGGCCCAACAGAGCGAGCCACCCGCCCGGGATCGCCACGGCAAACCACGCGATTAAAACGCTGGCCACGACCAGGACCGACATTCCAATGAACTGACCTATAATGATCGAGCGAGTGCTGAACTCCACGTCCACGAAAAGGCAAGAGAGCAGGAATAGATCATCCAGGTTTGTTGACGTAAAAGCCACCACTGCGAGGAGGATTTCGGGAAAGAGATAATCCATCGGTCAGGCGGGATTTTTTCGGACAAGTCGTCTTTTTGCAAGAAGCCGACGCGATTGTTTCGGCTGGGCTACGCGGCGTAGCTCGTAACATGGGCGTCCCGCCCGTGCGTCGGCGAAGATCACGGGCGGAGTGCCCGTGTTACTAGGCAACAATTATTGCAATTAACTTGCAGGAATAGACCCGCGCGTTAAACTCCGTGGCGAGTTGAGATATCATACCAAACGCTGAGGCATTTCATGGATCGCGAGCGGAAAGCCCAAAAGCCTGCCACCCAGGAGATTTCAGTCGCTTCCGCCCGTACACATATCGTCGCGTGGTTTCTGGTAACGATCCTCCAGTGGGCCACCGTGCTGGCGGTCTGTCCGAGCCTGCACGAACTCATCCACCCGGATGCCGATGATGAGCACCACGATTGCGCCGTAACGTCGTTTCTCGCCGGCCAAGTCGAGCAGCCGGCTGTCGAACCAATCCTCATCATGGGCCCCGCCCCCGTCCTGGTCTCCCTTGACGAGACCTGCGACGCGCAATCGGCCGGATCCT